>Ga0181573_10000514_pt1 | contig 40117 bp, 27 predicted proteins | sample 101ome_25_FD_148643 | JGI IMG/M metagenome (GOLD analysis project Ga0181573, IMG submission 148643) | Coastal salt marsh microbial communities from the Groves Creek Marsh, Skidaway Island, Georgia - 101409BT metaG (spades assembly) | ecosystem: Environmental > Aquatic > Marine > Intertidal zone...
AACCGGCAGAACCGCCACCGTATCCGCTTCCATATTGATTTGAACTCGGGGGATTCCGGTAACTTCCCACTCCTGTCACACCCAGATCTGCCGCAGGATTTCTTTTTTCAATCGAAGGTAGCTTCAGCTCGGAAGAGTTGCCGCCAATTGACGATAGGTACCGGGCGTTTCGTGCGTAACTTCCGGATGATCTAGCATTTGGTGGTTCTCTTGAGGGTACTTTCACCGCCGAATCCCGAGAATAGTTTGAATGCAATTGCCCGGCCCCGTACCTGTGGGAGGTCTGTGGTTGGGAATTCATGTACCCCGCGTAATTGTCTTTACCGCTGGGGTAATTGTTTCCGTACCCTGAACTCCTGTGGCTGGAATCTCGGTAACTGGAAGGATCGCGGTAACCCGAATCCCGATAACTCGAGGAATCCCGGTTGCTCGAATCCCGGTAACCTGAGTAACCCCCGGTCCCGCCCGCATTTCCTGAAATGCCCATTTTACTGAGAGGTGCACTCAAACTGTTCCCTCCACTGAGGTGGGAGGCTGCACCGTTCATGCGCGATCCCACAGGATCCCGGAGAGTCCCATTGCCATGCAGGCGAGATCCAGTGAGTCCCATGCCATGCACACCGCCGCCGTACCCATTTTGCCTGGTGGGGCTGACGAGCGGGTCCTGCGTCGCGTGCGACCGAACGCCATACAGTCCCCTCCCCGTCCCTTCGGGTTCCCGAACATAGGAGTGCCCAGGTGGCCGGGAGCTCAAAGCACCGAAGGATCCCGCGACTCTGCTGCTGCTCCCGAAGTTATCATACTGCTTCTTTATGCCCGTGCTGGCGCTCGAGCCAGAGAACCCTTGGCTCGGAACCGAGATGGTCGGCTGAACCAAGGAGGGAGGCTTCAATGATTTGATGAAACTCGAGGTGGACGCCAGAGGCTTGCTGAGCAGAGGATCCCTCATCGCCGCTCCCACGTTATGTTGCTGCTCCTGCTCCTCCCGTACCTTTTGCCTCCGTTCCTTTTCGACCGTATCCTGGTATGAGGAGACCGGATCCGGTTTCCTCGGCGCGCGAGCCGACTTTGGACGCAACAGCACTGGCTCCGCCTTCTTCGCCACGTCAACCCTCGGCTCCTCCCGTTCAGTCTCCTTCTCATCCCGAGATGTGGACCTGCGTTCCGCTTCGGGCTTCTTCGACGGAGTCACGCTGTGCGGGATCGCTTCCATGCCACTGAAGAAAGGCATGTCCAAACATTGCTGCGCCGTCGGTCGCTTCGTCGGGTCCCAGTGTATGCACGCGCGGATGAAATCCAAAGCCTCCGGGCTGGCGTTTGGTATGAGCTTCTCCAGCGGCGTCGGCTGGTACTGTGGAAACCTGAACCCCATACCGTTGGCCAGTTTCATCCCCTCCGCCCACGACTCGTTGTCGGGAGTTCCGTTCACCGCGCAAATCTTATAAATCTCATCCTGTTCGCTGCTGCCTGGGAACAGCGGCCGAAGCGTGAACAGCTCGGCGGCGATGACACCGATGGCGAAGATGTCGATTGGCGCGTTGTAGTAAGGCGACCTGAGCAGCACCTCGGGCGCGCGGTACCACCTCGTGGAGACGTAATCCGTGTACGGGGGCTTCGATCTGATCTCCCTCGCCAGTCCAAAATCAGCCAACTTGACGATGTCGTTGGTGATGAGGAGGTTCTCTGGCTTGAGGTCCCGGTGGAAGTACCCATGCTTGTGCAGATATGCGATGGACTGCAGAATCTGATATATCCAACTCCGCACGCGGCTCTCGGGGAAGTACTTGTCCCTGTCCTTGATCTGCTGGTACAGGTTTTGCGTCATGTACTCGAACACGAAGTACAGCTCATCGTTTTCCCTTATCACCTGAGACAAGTCGACGCGTCAGCGAAGGGGCGCGGATGGCAAAAAAGGCACCGAGACGGCACGCACCTCCTTGAGCTTCACTACGTTCGGGTGGTTCAGCTTCCTGAGCGATTTGACCTCACGCAGAGCCATGCACTCCTCCCACGAGTAAAACTTGCGCTTCATCTTCTTGATGGCAACAACCTCGTTGCTCTGCCTGTTGGTCGCCTTCCACACACTCCCGTAGGTCCCATCTCCGAGTTGCTTTATCACCTTGTACCTGGGCGACAAACGGGGAAGGAGCGCGCGATTAGAGGGATATGGGCGGCGAACGAGGTTTGCGCGTGGCACAGCGATATCTAACGGATCATGGTGCGTACCGATTCATCCCGTCCTCCCCACAGCTCGCGACAGGCGTGCCAGCCCGCGCCTTGCTGTTCGGGTCAACTCCCGAAAATCGATCAACGTCTCTTCCCATGGCACTAAGGTCCCCATGAGAAGTCGACAGGTTGAGTGAGACGCGGCCTCCCGAACGATTTTCTGACTGGTCAGCACTGATGAACGAGACTGGTTCTTTGGCGATTTCCTGTGTGGCCAAAAACTTCGCGTTTGATTTCGGCCTTTTTGGAATCTTTTCTTTTCGCGTTTTGAGTTTCGACGGTCCACGGTCGGCACTTCACTTGTGGAAGCGGCGGATGATGAGGGCATCGTGGGTCTTTGCGCTCTTCATCCTCCTATGGGCGACCGCGGTTTGCGCGCGCGATGTTGACCCGTACAAGATACTCGACGTGTCGCGAAGGGCGAACGACGGGGAGATCAAGAGGGCGTACAGGAAGCTGTCGCTGAGGTACCACCCCGACAAGCAGCAGGGGAAAAGCACGGAGGATGTGGAGAGGGCGCAGGACAGGTTCGTGAAGATCCAGAAGGCGTATGAGGTTCTGTCCGATGCGGGAAAACGGAGAAACTACGACATGACGGGGTACGCCGATCCTAAAGATGCGTACACGAAGCAGCAGGGCGAGCCCTCGAACGGTCGGCGCAGGGGCGCGGCGCCCGGAGCAGCGGGAAGGGGCGGTTGGGACACCGGGGGGAAGTTCGGCGGGTTCGGGTTCACCCAGGCCGATCCCATCAACTCGGAGACGACCAACCTGACCCCGCAGAACTTCGCCAAGACGGTGTTGAAGAGCAACAAGCCGTGGCTCGTGCAGGTTTATCACGACGGAAGCGAGATGTGCCAGCGCGTGGCGCCCGTGTGGGAACAGACCGCGCGGGCGATGGACGGAGTCGCGAGGCTGGGGAGGGTCAATATTGCGCTCTACCCCGAGCTCGTGGCGAAGGTCGCGCCGCTCCATCCGTTCTCGTCGTCTCACGTCAACCCGAGGGACCTACCGGTGGTTGTCGGGTTCCCCAGGAACTGCGGTGCGTTCTGGTGCAGACGGAAGTACAGGGGCATGATGAAAGAGAGCGCACTGAGCGCCTTTGCGATGGATCACCTCGCCGGGTACGAGGATGTTCCGGCGCTGACCCGAGAGTCGCTCGCCGCGTTCCTGGAGGGCGATCCGAAGAAAGTCAAGTTCGTCTACTTCAATTCGCGCGCGGGACCCGCGTCTCCCCTCCTCAGGCGCGCGGCGACCGAGTACAGGAACGACGTATCCGTCGCGCAGGTTCACTATAAGCAGAGCGAGGCGGCGTACTGGATTAGGAAGCACGGCATGCACACGCCGCCTGCGGTGCTTGTCTTGAAGGAGGCTGGCGAGAAGATCATCGAGCAGGACGTGACGGGAAAAGACAAACTGAAGGCGCTGCTCATCGAGCATAAGCTCCAGATCCTGCCCGAGCTGAGATCATCCAGTCTCAAATCCACCGGATGCCAGCCTGGGGGTTTGGTGCGGGTGTGTGTGGCCGCAATCGGCGTCGATGGATTCCACTTCACAACAGCCCGCGACACGCTCCGCGCGGTGAAGATGACCCTTCAGTCGCCTTCGTCGCCGAGCGCGACACTCTCTGCGGCACTGGAACACAAGGAATTGTCGATGGTATGGATAGACGCCAGGCGGCAGAGAGGAGTTCGTGAGGCACTATTCGCCGGGGACGAGCACATTCCGAGGATCGTGGCAATGCGGTTCCATGGTGGAGAGGAAAAGATGGACCTCAGCACGTACGACGGATCCATGATTCGGGCGGACATCGCCGCGTGGATCTCCAATATTTTCGAAGGAGACGATGAGGGGATGGTCTCGGGTGTTGAGTTCCCCAAGCTCGCAGTCGATTCCTTGGGTTTCTATGAACGGGCTCTTCGTTTCCAGGGGAGCACGTTGTCATGGGCTCAGTACTTTGGAGCGGAGCTGGTGTATATGAGCATCGAGGCGGGTCCTGCCGTGCCGGTCGGCATGATCCTGACAGTTGTAATGATCCCCATGCTCTTTCAGCGGCCTAAGCGGCGGAAGAAGCCCATGAGGAAGCGAAGCGAGATGGACCAGGACGCCGTCATCGAACTCAACGACGACGCGCTCGAGTGCCTGAAGGAACAGCACATGAAAAGCCTGGTGGTCATGATGTTCATTGAAAGCTCTGAAGACGATCAGGAAACGTTCAAGAAGCTTCGAAACGCATTTTGGCGCGAACCGATCCTGTCTTTTGGCGTCGTAAATATCCGAAAGGCCTCGGGTTGGTCGGACTTTGCGGAGAGCAGCGGAGCGGCTGCGGGCAGCGTGCTCGTCTGGCACCCGATGCGAACAAAGTTTCAAATCATCGGATCCGGCGACGGCACCATCCCCCATCCCGTGCTCTGCTCAAAGATCGAGAAGATTTTGGATGGCATGTCGAGCTGGCAGGATGGCGTGTGGCCAGTGCAGGCGAAGACTTGATGATAGATCTTAATGTTACTTTTACACTTTCCAGCTTATGCAAACAAGGTCACACGGGTTGTAGGGCGTATCCCACCTCGCCCTCTTTCAAGAGTGACTGCAGGCTGTTCTCCAGCTTGCTCTTATCAGCGCCGCGCATGACATGAAGTAACTTCTTTCCGCGGAAGAACCTAAACTCGGGCGTCCCCTGCACCTCGAGCACGTCTCTGCAAAGGTGCGCCGCGCCCGGGGACTCGTCACCAAGAACCCGAAGGAATAAACAATCCACGTACTTCTTCGCGACGAGCTCGTACGTCTTCTCAAACTTCATGCACGGTCTGCAGTGGGTGTATCCGCACTCTAACACCACCAACGCGCCGTCATCTTGAACCGTACCGCTCGACGCGGGCTTCTCCAGCGCTGATTCGACGTAGTGCTCGAATTCATCAACGTTGTGCACCTCGACGACCCTTGCCAGGGCAATCTCAAGAGTGCGCTGGTACCACGACAAAAACTGATCAGGGGTGGCGGACTCCATCATGCCGCCCGTGAAGTCGCGCAAAAGTCCCGTCGCCTCGGCGTCAGACAGCGACGTCCCGAAGAACTGCGCGCCATCGAGGAGGTCGCTGCGGCCGAGAACGCCGTCTTTGTTTCGGTCCAGCCTCTTAAACGCCCAGAGCAGGTCCTGCTCGAAGATCTCCCGCGGTTGGGGACTTCCCGTGATGGTCTGCGTCAGCGCCGCACGGAAAACCTCTCCCGCGGCGCGCCTACCCAGCTCAATGTGCGCACCCACCGCGGCTCCCTTGACGAGAGCTCGTTCGGGAAACTCGCCCATTACGAGCACATCGGGTTTTAGCCCGGCACCCGTGATGGCTGGCGTGAACAGTGGCACGAGGAGCTCCTCTGGAAGTGCCGCCGCTGCGCCCGTGGTGAGCAGGACCAGCTTGTCGGGCTTGACCGCCTCGGCCACCTTCTGCAGATACCTGTCCACGAGGTATGCCCAGGCAATCACGGGCTTCATTCCGTCGATTTTCTCGTACTCGGGGCAGTCCATCAGCCCGACTGACCCATCCTTGGAGTACTTGGATGGCGGAGACTTGATGATCTGCTCGATGATGGGGTCACAATCCTCAGGAAGCTCGGGCGCCACTCCTTTCCAGTCCCATTTCTCCCTCATCTTGCTCAGCTCTCTCTCATAGGTCCACGTCAAGTGCTTCAAATCCGAGTTTCTCACCTTCTGTCCGAGGTTGTAGGTCACGGTGCCCATGCCTGTGCCAACGGTGACGACGAGAACGAGCCCCGAGCACTCGCGCCCGGGGCCGAAGTACATCTCCGCATAGGCCGCCGCCTCGGTGTGAATCATCGTCGCCACCTTCCCCTTGGAGTCTGGCATCATCGCCTCGAGCTGCTTTCCAGCAGCCTGATTACCCAGAACGCGTGTGACGGCGCGCGTGACGCTCACTCCCACAGGTCCCTTCCAGTGGTAATGATTGGTTATTTTCTTCACCGCCTCCTGCACGCTCTGCACCGACAGCTCATCGAGATAGGTGGTCACGCCCGGCCTGTGAAACTCAGCGTTCGCGGTGTCCACCAGAGCAGCCTTTGCGCTGTGCATCCTAATCTCCATTCCGAGGATTACCTCTCCCTCGGGATAGTCCCTGCGAGTGCGGCGGTGGGCGGTGAGCAAAATATCTCCAGCCGGTGTCGTTGGGATAATATCTATGGGGCTGGGCTGTGGGTAGACAGGCGGGGGGCGCCACTCACCTATCCGAAAGCTTCCAGCCAGCCTCTGGCTTACGGCTATCAAGTGCCTTTATAGACAAGCATCGCCTGCGGGAGGGAGACACGGGGTTCAGAGGTCAGCGGCGGTCATCGCGTCGTTCGGGGCGCGCCAGATTCCTGGGGGGCACATGCTACGGTTCGCATCGACCGCGGGTTCGGTCGCGCGCGCACCTCTGCTTCCGCGGCTTCATCGCATGGAACTGTGGTATCGTCTTTCCATGGCGACGCATAATACCTCCCCATGACAAAGCGCGCGACGCCGCCGGTGTAACTATCGCCTGACTCTGGAGGCACCTCATCTTGAAAATACGGCCGCCGCGGTCTTCGGTTACCCGTGACGCGTGCGAACGGTCTTCGGTCACGCCGCCTCTCGGGTTCAGAGCACGATAAAGGCTCCACGCGCGGTGATAATGAGAGCACTTGAGCACTTGAGACCCCTCGGAACTCAACCCGCGTCTTCCGCACGCCCCGAGGGCCGAGACGCGCGTCGACGATTGACCGCCCCGTCGAACCGCAGATAATATCCAAACGACTGGACAACGATTGGCTTCGGTTTGGCGCCCGAGTTGGCAGCCGAGACAACTCAGCTGAATTTGGCGCGCAAAATTTACACCGTTCTGACGAAAGGCTCCTATTATTTTCGCGAGGCGGATGACTGTTTGCCCTGTTGGACAAAATCCCTCGCTTTAAAAAATATGAGCAGATCAGTCCTCCAGCGCACCCGTGTACTCGGCTACGTGGTCCAGGGATATCTTGTGTACCGAAAGTTCCTCCGACAGTTGCACCGCCGCGACCTCCCCTTTCTTGTCCAGCATCGTGCCCCGCTGCCCCCTGTGCTCGCCCACGAGCACGACGACCGCGCCGCCCCTCTTGGGCAGCGCCGTCTCCAGCGCCCTCTGCGGCACGTCCGTCAGCACCTCGCCACCCTCCAGCTGCAGCACGCACGTTCGCGGCGTGAGCACGTCCACCACGCTGGCCTTCTTGAGGTAGTACTTGCCCCCCTGGAAGGATTTGCTCACGATCCGGACGCGCGTGCTGGCGAACAGCCACGCGGGCTCCTCCCTCTTCTCCCTCTTCTGCGCGCCGCCGACGTCGTCGCGGTCGCCCCGCTCCCGCTTCTTACCCCCCTCCCCTTCGTCCCTCTTACCCATCGCCCTGTCGTCCCCCTTGCCACTCGCCCTGTCGTCCTTCTTGCGCATCGCCCTGTCCGCATCCCGCGTGCCCAAATCCGCGAGCTCGCCCGTCCTGATCGTCACCACCTCACCGCTGGCATCGAGCTCGAGCTGGGCCCTGTCGGACCGACCCTCCTGCTTCACAACCTTGAGCACGCGACCCGTCAGCCCGCGGTGTCTGCCCTCGACGACGCACATCCTCTTCCCTTCCCTCGCGCCGGGCTCCTCCAGCTTGACCAGCTTTTCGTCGAGGGTCTTGACGTTCCTCGACTGCCCCTCGGGACCCTTCGCCAGCACCATCGTGGCGGGCGCCTCTCGGCTCTCGCCCGGCTTGATGTACTTCTTGGTGTTCTCCTGCTTGCTGGGCGCCGGGTCCGCGCCAAGCCCGAGCCTCCCCGATCGGGGAACGAACTCGACGGCGGCGACCATGCCGTTGTTGTTCCGTCCCACAGGTTTACCTTCCTCCCAGCCCATCCCCCGAAGCATCGCGGCGCCAAAGTCCTCTATGGGCATCTGCTCGTAATCGTCCAGCGTGGCCTGTTCCGGGAGGTCCTCGACGTCCTCCTTAAACGCCTGAAGCTCCTTCTCCGCGAGGCTCTTCCCGATGAAACTCTCCTGCGCGGGTTTCTCCTCGGCCTTGGCCTTGGGAGTATCCCCATCCTTGGGACCCATCTTTGTCAGGCCGTACACCACGTCGTGCTGAGCCGTCTCCCCCTTTGCGAGCAGATCCGCGTTCTCGAAACGCTCCTTGTTGTCGGCGTCGATCGCGGACTCGTCGGGTATGAAACTCGGCGCTTTCCTCCGCCGACCAGATCCAACCTCGAAGGTGTTTTCCTGAACCGGGATCGACTTGACCACCTTCTCCACCTTGTCCTTGAGCTCCAGGCCTGAGCCCGTGACGCCGGTGAGAAACTCCTTCTTCATCCCATCGTCGGTTCGCTCGTTCACGCCGACATCCTTCCTCTTCGCCGCTTTTTTCGCGAAGCCGAAGGCAGTCTTACCATTGTCCGCCATCGTGCTGATCCCTCGCTCACTCCGAAGGCTGACTACCGACCGGCTCTGAGCCCCCTCGGTGCGCGTCCCGCCGCCAATTAAGAATGGTGAGGGGTGCCGAAAACTTTCGCGGGCCACTCGTTGAGGAAGGTCATTTTTCCCAGCAGATCTGAGAGGTCCTGGAGTTCAAACCGCGTTTGCGACTCCCTGCTCCACTCCACTCGGCGTCACGCGACTACGCCTGACTCGAGCAATTTCGAGCATATATCCACAATGGAGGTGAGTTTCATACCGAGCCGTGTCGTTTGAGCACATCACGGCGACCCGCCGGCGTCGTCTGCCCTCGCCGATAAAACCGATCCTGACATCGACCTCCGCACCTTTCCCCTCACCTTCTTCACCGCAGGGTTACTACTGGATCCAGTTCGGGCTCATCGCCGTCGTGTGCGCCATGCTCGAGATGCAAAAGATGGGCACCAGGGAGAAGGTGACGATGCCCCAGAACTTCATGGCGTTCCGCAACTCCTACCTCTTCGTGTACTCGCTCATGATGGCCGGCGACTGGCTGCAGGGTCCGTACGTCTACGCCCTGTACCAGCACTACGGATACACCACCGGAGACATCGGCAAGCTGTTCATCGCGGGTTTCGGCAGCTCCATGATCTTCGGCACCGTCGTGGGTTCCATGGCGGACAAGTACGGTCGCAAGAACGCGGCGCTAACCTACGTCGTGACCTACATAGCCTCGTGCATAACGAAGCACTGGTCTGACTACGGCGTCCTCATGCTTGGCCGCTTCTTCGGAGGCATCGCGACGTCGCTCCTCTTCACCGCATTCGAGTCCTGGCTCGTCGCCGAGCACTTCAAGCGCGGCTACGATGCGGAGTGGCTCGATAAGACCTTCGCCAAGGCCATCTTCCTGGGCAACGGCTTGGTGTCCATCGTCAGCGGCTTGCTCGCCAACTACCTCGTGACGGATATGAGCCTCGGCCCCGTGGCTCCCTTCGACGCGGCGGCGGTCTTCCTCGCCATCGGCGGCGTCGTCATCATGTTCTCCTGGACCGAGAACAAGGGTGATAACAGCGACAACACATCCGTGCAGCAGGGTATGAAGCAGGCGTACGAGGCCATCAAGAACGACAAGAAGGTGTTCTACTTGGGCGCCATGCAGAGCCTCTTCGAGGCGTCCATGTACTCGTTCGTCTTCCTCTGGACCCCGGCGCTGGGACCCAACGGCGAGGACATTCCCCACGGCATGATCTTCGCCACGATGATGGTGGCGTGCATGGTCGGTTCCTCCGTCGCGTCCAGGATCATGTCCAGGTCGGACATGAAGGTTGAGCGGTACATGCAGCTCGTGTTCCTCGCATCTGCCGCGGCGCTCGCCGTGCCCGTGCTCGTGGGGAACATGGGTTTCATGACCGAGGGTGAGCGCGGCGGGTCCATGACGTTCGGGGGTAAGATTCAGATGCTCGCGTTTCTCGTGTTCGAGGCGATGGTGGGTATCTTCTGGCCGTCGATGATGAAGATGAGGTCGCAGTACGTGCCGGAGGAGGTTCGAAGCACGGTGATGAACTTCTTCCGCATCCCTCTCAACCTCTTTGTCTGCGTCATCCTCTACAACGTGGCGTTGTTCCCGCTGTCCGCCATGTTCGCGATGTGCTCGATCTTCCTCGTCCTCGCCGCGTTCCTGCAGAAGAAGCTCGAGACCCTCGCCAACGTGCAGTCGCACAAGTACGTGCCTATGGAGCAAACCTTTCCGTGACGGTAGCAGGCTGGAAAACTTTTTTGTCTTATATCAGTGTTGCTCTACATCAACTTAAACTCTCGTCTGTGATAGAATGCGCAATTCAGGGTGCTAAAAAGTTACAACAAGGTTCGCGTAGAATACAGCTGCAGCGAGTGTGACCAGTAAACGCGTCTTCGAACTCACGGGAACGCGTCTTCGCCACCGTCCTCCTCAGGCGCCGGCAAGAAACCGGGCGGAAAGCCAGGCGGAAGCTCCCCGGGAGGCAGGATTCCCGGTGGCAGCTGCTGACCCGGTACGATTTTGTAGATGCCGGGCGGGGGCATCTGAGGCTGGTCCTTGAGGTCGTCGAGGGTCAGCTGCAGGTCAACCTTGTTCTCGCCCCTCATCACCTTCATCATGATCTCCTGACCGACGGACAACTTGTCAAGGGTTCTGTACAAATCAGAGGAGTCCTTGATGAGCGCCCCGTCGAGCTCTACGATGACATCACCCAGGATGAGACGACCCGCGGAGTCCCTGGACGTCGCCTTGACGCCAGCCCTCCACGCGGGTCCACCTTCCCTCGCGTCGAGAACAAGCACGCCGCCAAGCCCGAGCTGCTCAACAGCCTGGTCCGGCGCAAAGGTGATTCCCATAATTGGTCTGGTCACCCTGCCGGTAGTGATAATCTGCTCGACGATGCCCGTCACCATGTCCGCGGGGAGCGCGAACCCAACGCCGGAGGAAGACCCAGAGGTGGAGTAGATTGCGGTGTTGATGCCGATCAGCTGGCCGGAGCTGTCCAGCAGGGGACCGCCGCTGTTCCCAGGGTTTATGGCGGCGTCGGTCTGGATGATGCCATCGATGGGCCGACCGGTATTCCCCGACTGAATCTCGCGCCCGAGGCCGCTGATGACCCCCGTCGTGAGGGTATGGTCCAGTCCGAACGGGTTACCGATGGCGTACACGCGTTGTCCCACCAGCAGGTCGGAGCTCGTCCCGATGGGAAGCGGGCGAAGGGTTGGGTCGTGGCTCGAGGTTTTAATCGTGCCGTCCTTGCCAGGGAGCTTCTTAGCGTAGTCAATCTTGAGCACGGCGATGTCCTTGTCCTCGTCGAAGCCAATTATCTTGGCGGGATACACGTCCTGATCCTGGGTGGTCACCCTGAGCTCGTTGGCTCCGTTGATGACGTGGAAGTTGGTCACGACGTGCCCGTCACCGTCCCAGACGATGCCGGACCCTGCCCCCGTTGGAGCCTCGACGGCGTTGAGGGTGAACACGTCCCTCTTTTGCTGCATGTTGGTGATATACACGACCGAAGGTGTGTTTGAGTTGAACAGATCGATCGTCGCCTTCTCCTCGGCGGTGAGTTTGCGTTGCGATATCTGCGCGGGCGGCGTGGTTGGCCCCACGCCAGTCTTGAACTGCTTTTGAATGACTGCAGGAGCCGTCGCCTCGGTGGCGAGTGCGGGAGGCACAAAGTCACCCGAGAGAGCGGAGAGGGTCAGCGTGAGCGCAGAAAGCCCCGCAACCGACTGCGAGAGAAGAGAAAGGGGCGTCGACTCGTTCTCGTCGCGCTCCTCTCCGGTCTTCTCGCCGGACGGGCCCGAGGGGGGCGCGCAGCGAACATCGTTCGACTTGTTGGCTCTCGCCAGGATAGACTGCGCGCGCAGATTCGCGCCGGGTTTACCCGCGGGTTTGCACCACGAGGCGCGCACGACGCGATATTCGTCGCCGACTCGAGCACGAGGCGCGACGCGACTGTCCAGGCCCACGGAAGCGGTCAAGGCGGAAGACATCGTTTTGGTTTCTTTTCCCGGACACCGAGGGAAGGCCTCTGGAAGTGCGTTCGAACCGCGGTGAAGACTCCTGATCTCGGCGTTACCGAGTTCCGAGCGATGCAACGACGGAGACGCTCGAGAAGTTTAGTCGCGTGCCGGTGCCCCGCGCAGCGATACTGACTCGCCCGCGCTCGCCCGACGCGGTGACGTGTTTTTCCCGGACGTCTTTGGGGAAACGAGGCCGCGAGGTGATTTCGAATTGGCGCCAAAACGTTGCCACGCGGCAGAAAAGATCTTCTCAAAGGGACCAAGGGACGCGACTTTTTTTGATTTTTTTCTCAAAGATGACCCGGGAAGGCCTTGCTATTGCTCTTACAGCACTACAAAGCTACGAAGGTAGACTACAAAATAAGACTAGACGCGGTCGTCGAGGTGTCATCGCCGCTCATCATCCTCAGTTTCACTGAGGATCCGTCCAGGGGAGCCGCGAGGCCGAGTTGCCTCATCCAACCGAAAAAAGAAAAGTCATCAGTCAGCAAGAATGACTCCATCAGCGCTTTCCGCTCGTTGGGGGACAGGGAACGCACGGGGGGAAACATCGCGTCCTGCTCGTGGGGCGCATCGCGATGTAGCGGCATGAGTCGCGACACCATGTACCTCGCCTGCGAGCTGCCCTCCCTGAACGTCCTCACCCTCGGCACCGGGAACCTTCCCGCCGCGACTGTCGCCGCGTGCCCCGCCGCGGCTCCCCGCGCTGCCGCAAACCTCTCCTCGTCCGCCGCGACGCCGTGACCGACCCACACGAAAACATCCGTGCCGTGGTCCAGCACGAGCGCGTCCACGCTCCTGAGGGCGAGGTCCGCCGGCGGGATCTCCTCGAAAACGTCCCCGCCGCGCCAGACGTACAGCCGGGGAACCAGCATGCTCCGCGCCAACGCCTCGCCGGCGCCGAGGAAAAGCTGCCTCATCGCCGCTCGCTCGTCCTCGTGACCCGCCAACGTGCCGAGCATGGGACCCCTGAGCAGGTGGTACATGGCCTCGGCGAAGTCCCCGAGCTCCCGCGGGAACGGATCGTGAAGCGAACCGCCGTCGGCGTCACGTCGCGCAAACACGTCGGCGACGTCGAGCACCCTCGCCTCCACCCGCTTGCAAGCCTCCTTCGGTCCAACGGCGTCAGACTGGGCGTCCAGCGCAGCCTTCTTCGCGGCGAGGACGGCGGCTACGGAGCTATCAACCCCGCGCAGATAAGCCGGCGTGGATGGAGCCACGGGGATCCGCCTGGTCATGCATCGAGCGACGCGGCCACCCTCGGGTGATGGAAACCAAGCCACAAACTGAACGTGAACGTGACTCGCCTCGATGTCCCCGGTGTACTCCAGGAACACCGCGACGCTCTGCGATATTCGGTGGTGGATAGTCGAATGTCAGTGCCGGGCGTTTCGTTGATTGTCCTAGTCGAGGTCAAAATCGGCCGTGTCGTTTCGGATGTGGCGTTTTTCATGAAACTGTGAGCTAACGGAGAGGACCACACACAGCTTTCTGTAAAACGCAGCTTTGATGTTGCGCGGAAGTTTAACTCGAAGCCCGTTGCAATCTGGGGCAGTGAGCTGGTATCCACGCCTCGCGGGCAAAAGCGGTGTCGGGATGTATCGACGCAATTTGGCCCGAAACCTCCGAGAAAAAGCGAGGCGGCAGGCTGGTTATGCGTCGAGGTCGAGTGTACGACCCACACGAAGCCCATGCGCGCACATGAGCGTGCCGGGCTCTTGGCAAGGGGTCGAAACGGAGCGGACTTGATTGTGTCGACAGTTAGGACGACGCACCTGCGAGACATCCCTGCTCTTCAGGCGGAAGGCATCCGCGGCTTCCTTGGCGGTCGAAGCTGAGTCACCCGCCTGGAGAGACGGCGCAGTCGCCAGCGTCGCCGCCGCTTTCGACAAAGCCTCCACAGCGCCAATCACCCGGGTGCAGCCGATGCCCGCGGAAGCACGGACGGTGAAGATGGCGCCGTTACTCGCGGGTCGTCGCACCGCCGCGCTCAAGTTCTCGAAGAACGATTCGCCAAAGTCCTCGAGGAGGAGGATGACACCGCCGGTGGCATCGGCAAGGGGCGCTAATTTCAGCGCCCCCACAGCCTCTCTACCCCCGACCAGTATGTCGACCGACACCCCAAGCTTAGCGATCTGCGAATGAAAGGAAAAGGTAGTCAGCGATACGATCATACATGGCGTCCCAGGGAAAACATCCACGCGTGTGTCCAGTCAGGAGGTGTCCTCAGTCGTGTTGTCATTGTTGTCTTCACGAGGATAGTCAGCAAAGATTAAGCTATACGGACATCAGCGGACCTCCGCGTGATTCTGGACCCCGAGAGGGGCGGACGCGACGAAACAGGGAGGGAAAACCGGTCGTCACTCACCGTGATAGACAGCTCGTCCACGTACTCCTTCGTCGCCTTCTCCTCAAAGTCGAAGAGTTCCGAGTCCTCATCCGCGGCGACGCCACCCGGCCCCCGGGTCGCCGGTCCGCTCGAGCACACAACCACCCTACCGCCACCGCCACCGCCGCCACCGCCACCGCCCGTCCTACCGTGCATCAGCAGCGCGACGGCGGTCTCCAGCGCCGGTCCCAGGCACCTCGGTCGCCTCCTCACGCTAAGATTACCGCCGCTCGCGGGTCGAAGCGAGGAGACGATGGCGTCGACGGCGTCGGCGCATTCGCTCAGCGGCGCGACGTACGTTCGCCCATGGGGTCCGACCAGGTCCTCGACGTCCTCGGGCGTCGGTGACCTACTTCCCGGGAGCACCTCCGCCGCCGCCACCCCCGTGGTGACCGAGAGGTCGTACGCGGCGACGGCGGCGGCGTACGTCAAAAAGCCCACTCGCGTCGAGGGGTCCGCGCCCCGAACGCACCGGAGCAGCGACCGGCGCAACAAAGCGCACTCGTCGTCGTCCATCGACTCGTCCACCACGAACACCACCGCGGGCGTCGAGGCGGCACCCGCGCCCGAGGCGCTCCCGAGGGGACTCTCGTCACCGCCGGTTCCCACGGCCGCCGCCGCCGCGTCCGTGAGGTACTCGACGTCGACGCGCGTCAGCTCCGGGAAGCCAGCCGCCGCGCCGGGCGCGCCAACCGCGAACATCGCGTCGGAGTTATCGCAACCGCAGAAGCAGCACCTCCACATGCCGTTGGCGGTGTCCACCGCGCAGAACGGGGACACGAACGCGGCGCACCTCGCGCACCTCGCCGGGTCCCTGCGCAGCGCCGGGTCCTCGGCCGGGGCGCCAACCGCGACGGGGGCAAAGGGAGACACCAGCGCGCCCAGCGGCAGACTGCCCGCGTTAGCGAGCGTCTTGGTCCTCGGGAACGCCGAGCACGTCGCGGCGACGCGCGTGTCCACTCCGTGCGCTGCGCTGGATGCATCGTCAGATATCGATAGTCCCTGCGGTCGTGGGTGGAGAGGAAGGAGGTCAGCTCGAACGATGGGACGACGGATCGAAATCGGTTAGGTTTTGTTAACGAGCGTGCGGGGCTTCGACGCGGGTCTCTGCGGGACTGCGCGCACCTCGAGTGACGGGGGTGCGAAGTGTGATGACGTGGACGCGACGGGGTTGATGAATCCACCCGCAGATCGAGACGGCGTGGAGTTGGGCCTCGAAGACCAGGCGCTCACGGGAGCGCCCCCCGCGCCGACGTGGGTCGGCAACACGTCATCGCGCGCCATATCACCGGTTCCCGGCGCGGGTCCCAAACTCCAACCGCCGGATCGACACCGATCCGCCGCCGAGCTCTCTAGCTATCTCACCGCGTCGCCGCACGCGTCGAGGACGATGAAGCCCCTTGCTAAGTGAGAGGACGGATCTCCCCGCCGCTTTCGACAAACTGGCGCGTCTACCTCACGGCGCGTCGTTCGATTTCATTTTTTGATGTCGTTCTTCTGACTGTAAACCATACGATGTTAACCATTAACTGTTAATTTTGTTATTTCGAGTCAGTGCCTTTTCAGTTAGATTTCCGCAGGCGACTCCTTGTCGAAGCGTGGCAGCCACCTCAGCAAGCCTTGAGCACTCCGAGCCACAATCTGAAGCCACGGCATTGCTGGAGGCGCGCGTGGGGGTTCGACATGAATCGCACGTATCGCGGCGGGTCGGTCACTCCAGATCCGTCCCTATTCACCGCGGTGATGGAGGGCCAGTGGGAGATCGTCCGCGAGAAGGTGAGCCCCTCGACAACGCACCGTCCGCACGCGCGCGGCAATTTATTCCTCGAACCGACGGTCCCTCCGCCTCCCCGCAGACGCTGACCGAACCACCCGCGCATCTCACCCTCTCTTCTCAGCTGCTCGCGTTGGCGACCACGGCGGCGATCATGACCGCGGTGGCCATCTCCGTGTCCATCCTGCTCCTCTTCCTTTCCCTCGCGCTCGTCGTGGTGTTCAGGATCCTGGTCGTGCCCACGACCCCGGCGTCCACGAGGCAGGAGCTGGTGTTTGATTACGTCCCCGCCGAGCCCACCGCCGTGAGCTCGTTCCTGGGCGCCAAGGAGACCAAGGCGCTGGCGCTGTACGACAACCCAAAACTCATCACCGACGCCGCGCTGACATCGTCCAGGGTGCTCACCCCCGGGCAGAGGTTCGACGTGTCCGTGTCGCTGACGCTCCCGGAGACTCGGCACAACGTCGACGCCGGTGTGTTCCAGGTGAGAGCCGAGCTGCTCACCGCGCGGGGGGAGGTGATCGCGAACGCGACGAGGCCGGCGATGCTGGTGCACACGGGCGCGGAGGTGAGGGCGCTGAGGCTGCTCGTGTCGTGGCCGCTGCACGCCTTGGGTCTGGTCGAGGAGGTGAGGACGGTGACGCTGCCCATGTTCGAGGGGGTGGGCGAGCGGCTCACGCGGCCGTTCGCGGGGGTGAGGGTGACGGTCGTGCCTCGCGCGGGCGGCGGGCCGAACGCGGTGCCGCAGATGTGGAGGGCGCACGCGGACCTGAGGATGGACATGTCAGCGCTCACCAGGTTCCTGTACCACTACCCGGCGAGTTCCTTCGCGGTGATGGTGCTGGTGACGTGGGGGTACCTCTGCGCCGCCGCTCTGCTCGTCTTTGCCGCAGCCGCAGCCGCCGGGGTCGTGCGGGTGCCCACCGGCTTCGCCGGTGAGGTTGTTCGCAGGGCGAGCGCCGCGGACGGCGGCAAGCAGCGGCTGGATCCCTTCTTCGACGGGATGGGTCTCACCACCAGCTCGGACGACGAAGCCGTCTCCGCGGGTCCCACCCCGTCCAGGCTCAGCGCCGACTCGGAGGGCGGCGAGACGACGACAAACGGCGGCGGGGGCGGCGGCGGCGAGGGCCTCCGCCAGCGACGAGTGACGAATCAGGTAGACTATTTTGAGCGAGTAGAGTGACGATTAGACTATTTTGAGCGACGGCTTGGGCGTTATTTATGTGATCCAACATCGCGCGCGCGTGCGTCTCGAGGTGTCAGTCCCCGCCGTTCTCGCCCCCCTCTGCGGCGGATGCCATCTTGTGCTCCACAAACTCGTCGATGAGGTACGGCCACGCGCCAGCCGGGTCGTACCCCTCCAGGTCGGGTCCGATCTGCCTGGAGAACTCCAGCGCCTGGCTCCACGTGTCGTGCGTTATGGGCTTGCCGTGGTCCTTCTCCAGGAACTCGCACCACTCGTCCACCAGCGCCCACTTCCCCGTCAACAGCACCTTCCACATCGCGCACGCAATCTCGAGGGGCAGGCTCTTCTGGTTGGGCTCCTTCGCGAATCCGAACGAGAACTCGTACACGTCCTTGAATCCCCTCTCGTCCTCCAGCTCCTTTCTCAGCTCTGGGATCTTGGACTTGATCTTCGCGGCGGTGTCCGCGCCCATCCGCCTCAGGCCGGAGGTGAACTCCTCCTTGGTGTACTTGCCCATGGTCTGCGCGCCCATCTTGAGGGACACGACCAAGATCACCGGGTCCATCGCGTCGATGCCTATGTCCTCGCAGAAGCGCTCGATGCCCTCAGCGCCCACCATTTCCTCGTCATCGTCATCCGCGCGGTAAGTAGCGTACGTCGCCTCGACCTGCTCGGGATTCGTCGACCCACCAAGAGAGCCCACCGGGGAGGTGAAGAACATCTCCAAGCCAACCTCCAGGTCCCACCGCGCATCTTTCAGGATCTTGAGCGCCACCTCCTCGTCCGCGTCCGCGACCGCGGCGAACCGACGGACCTTTTCCTTCTGTGCCCGGTTCAGCTTGTTCATGTGGCCGAACGCTCCGATCTTCGGCCGCGAAGTTGCGGCGCCACCGCTCGGGTCCTCTCTGGCGCGGCGGCGAGGCGAGGTGCCCTGGCTGGTTCAACTTGGAAGGGACGGGACCTGATGAGATCTGGCCCGGCAGCAGCTGGTTTCGTTCGGATGAGGAGCCCGACCCTCCTCGCTGCTGCGGCACAGCTCTCGTTCAGTCTCACCGGTCCGGCAGTTTGAACCGCGAAAACCAGTCGAGTGGATGGCTGCAACTCGCGCGAAATCCAAGTCAGCTTTTAGTTTTCTGGTTGCCGCCCCCCTGGACGGCCGCCACTGAACCGAGCGTGCGGCTGGGAGACGAGCCGAGGGGACGCGTCAGGCCGACGGAGAGGCTGAGGATGATGTCAAACCGCGTCTGACGCGAGCGTTCGAAGCGGCGGAGAGAGATGGTGCGCACGAGCCCTCCCGCCGAAGGGGTCGTCATTTTCGACATTGTTAGAGCGTGTTTTTCGGTCGCGAAGGAGGGCTCGCCCCCCCCACGAAACCGCTCCTGCTGACCCCACCTCCCCCCCCATCTCATGCCCTTCTCGTCCCCGCAGGGTGCCGTGTGCTCCAGGAACAATAGAAACAACGACAACAACAATAGCGACCGTCCGAACCGGGCGCTGCGTCGGCCGCGGCCCAGGACCCCCGCGGTCAAGCGGGTGAGGGACCCGTCGACATCGCCCGAGTTTTTGGACTCGCTGCTGCCCCCGCCCGACACCCTGCTCGCCTGCTCGGTGCGATGCGTGGCACAGAGCCTGGAGGGTTGGCACGAGCGCGATGAGGACGAAGGTGACATCGAGAACATCGACACGGACGACGAGGGCGACGTATCGCGCGTCGACCTGAGCGTCCTCCCGTCGGACCTGAGCCAGCGGGTCTTCGAGGACCTGGTCCAAACGCGCCGGCTGACCGCGCGGGTGACTGGCGATTTCATCGGGTGCCACCTGACGGAGGCCAACCTTCGGTCGTACCCGGGCTTGACCGACGACTGGCTCGCGGTTCTCGCAACCTCCGCGCCGAACCTGTCCTCCGTCAACCTGTCCGGGTGCGTCGCGCTCACCCCCGACGGCTTCGGCGCCCTCGCCGCGTGCGTCGAGCTCGAGTCGCTGGACGTGAGCGAGTGCCCGGGCGTCAACGACGACGCCCTCGCAGCGGTGGCGTCCATGTCCCGGTTACGACGCTTGGCGTGCGCGGGTTGCGACGGAATCACGGGATCCGGTCTCAGGTACGTCTCCGGCGCGACGAAACTGAGGGTTGTCAACCTGGAGCGGTGCAACGGCCTGACGAGCGGGCTGGTGCACCTCAGCGGTTTGACCGAGTTGGAGCGGCTCGACGCCGGGTGGTGTAACAACGTCGACTCGAACGACGTGTCCTCTCTGAGGGGTCTGAAGAAGCTGAAGCACCTAAACCTAGCGAGGACCAAGGTGGACGACCAAGGAGTGGCCACCATCGGCTCGCTGTCGGCGCTGGAGACGCTCAACCTCGCGGGTTGCAGAATCACGGATGGAGCGTGTTTCCTGCTCGGCGGCTTGACGGCGCTCAAGGAACTCTCGCTCGAGTGGTGCAGGGTCGGTGACGGCGGGGTCAGACGGCTCGCGTCGCTGGCGAAACTCGAGGTTCTAAATCTCGGGTACTCATCGGTGACCGACGAGGGTGTGCAGCACCTCGCGCCGCTCGTTAAGCTCCGCGTGATTGACCTGGACTCGTGTCAGGTTGGGGACGACGCGTGTAAGGCGCTCGCCGAGTGGCCCAACCTCGAGGACGTCAACCTGAGCGACACCGCCGTGGGTAACCTGGGTCTGAAGCGCATCTCGAAGCTCACTCGGCTGCGTAGGGTCAACCTGAGCTACAGTAACGTGTCGGACGACGGCGTGATGTACCTGGAGAACGCGGCGTCCATTCGGTCCCTCTCGCTGGACACGAGGATGGTCACCGACGAGGGCCTCGGTTACCTCACCAAGCTGAAGGACATGGAGGAGCTGGACCTGTTCGGGGCGAGGATAACGGACGAGGGCGCGAAACATCTGCGCCACATGCCGCGGCTCAAGACGCTCGAGCTGTGCGGAGGGGGTATAACGGACGCGGGTGTCAAACACATCGGCGACGCGTGCAGGGAGTTGACGCTCCTGAACCTGGGTCAAAACTTTCGCATCTCCGACGCGGCGGTTCCGTTTCTCCTGCAACTCGACAAGTTGGGTTCGCTCAACTTGCAGTACAGCAGGATATCCAGCGAAGGCGTGACGCAGCTATCGCAGCTATCGAACCTCACCACGCTGGCGCTGAAGGGGTGTAATCGCGTGTCGCAAGCAGCTGTGGAGCAGCTGAGGGCGAAGTGTCCGAGACTTTCCGAGGTTGGGTTGGACAACGCGACCGCCTCCGCGTGATGCGGTGACCGACTGGCGCGCCGCGCCCGAAATTTTTCTTTTAGCACAAAGACCTCGAATCTCGAGGCCAACCTTGACGCGCCGACCTCTCGTCGTGCGCTGTGTAATCTATCGACAATGTCGTCAAATCAATAAAATTGTCAAAGACTATCGTGCACGTCCTCAAAGTGGGAGCTGTGGCGCAGGGGTATCTGGTACCTGTCCCTGATAGTCTCGTCCGCCTGCTTGAGCTTGGAGGTCTCCAGAACCACGATGTTGGGCACGTTCCCGCGCGTCACCTCCAGCCTGATGAACTCGTCCCCCGCCTTGATGGATTTCTTGATGGCGGCGACGAAGCGATGCATGTCCGCCACCGGCGACCCGTTGACGCTCTTGACGTAGTCCAGGCCGACACTGTCGAAGGTAAAGCCGATGTTGACCTCATCGGACAGAACCTGCGACAGGACCACCACCTCCTTCTTGTCCGGCCCGCTGATGCCGTCGTAGTACTGCTCCACCAGGTGCGTGGGGGCGTCCTTGAGATCGCCGCCCCAGCTCTGCAGGTACTCGAGCGAGAGGGGCTGGAACAGGAGGCCGCCGACAATCACAAACGGCGGTCGCACGTCGTACTGACCCCTGGGCACGAGCTGGTGCAGTGTCTTGAGCGTCACGTCGATGGTCATCTCCACGCCCTCCCTGAGCAGACGGATGGGAACCGCGTCCCCCACGTACCTCGCCTGGAGGATGGCCACCATGGCCAGCCTCTGGCCCAGGAACACGGCGCTCCCGTCGTTGGCCAGCTTGACGCCGTCAACCTCGAGGAGCACATCCCCGGGGATGAGCGACCCCTCCGCGCTGCTCCCGTGCTCCACGTGCGTCACCATCACCCCGGTGTCGGTGTCCTTCATCTTGAGGTACTTCCTCAGCGACGGGGACTGCAGCAGCTGCAGGTGCACCCCGAGGGAGGGCAGGTTAGGCGGCGGCTTCTCCTCGGCGTCGTCGTCGTCGTCGATGCCCCGCAGGAACCTGTCGATGACCGGCGCCGGGACCATGTGACCCTGATTCTCCACCGAGCTCCCGGCGTACCCCTGGAACGCGACGCCCACCAGCCCGCCCGTGCTCTGGCTCAGCACGGGCCCGCCGCTGTTCCCCGAGTTGATGGCGGCGTCCACCGTCACCGCGAGCGCCCTCGCGTGCGAGTGCGAGTAGGACTGAACCTCCACACGGGACACCACGCCCTCGGTGATGCTCAGGTCGTTGCCCCCCACCGGGAACCCGAGCACGTACACCTTCTCCCTCAGCTTGGGCAGACGCACCGCCTTGCCCTGCGGCAGCGGCACCGGGTCCACGCCGTCCAGACCCTCGTCGACGGCGACGAGCGCGAGGTCAACCTCGTGCAGCACCGACACCACGCGCGCGGGGACCTTATCCGGGGAGTTGGCGAGCTGGACCTGGATGTAGGTGGAGTTGGCGATGACGTGCGCGGCGGTGAGAATGAGGCCGCCGCCGTCGGCGTCGCGCCGGATCACCGCACCGGATCCCGTGCTCCTCTGCGCGGTCTTGGTCTGCCACGGATTAACCCAGTCCGGCTCCAGGAAGGTGACCAGGAGCTTGACCACAGCCTTGTACTCGTCGAGGTCGAAGGGGAGGTCGTCGTCATCGAAGCTCTCGCTCAGCGCGATCTCGGCCTCGTCGTCCGCAGCCTCCTCGGCGACGACCGCGCGTCTCAGGGTTGCGCGTTTCGGCCTGAGGAACGGCCTGAGGACGGCGTGGCCAGCCTTCGAATCCCTTCGGCCGGGAGCGACGCGGCGAAGCGCGAAGGCGCCGGGGCACGCGCGAATCGCGCACGCACTCATCATTTGGAGCGTTTGAGACGGAACGAAAGGTCCGCTCGAGTGCTTGCCCGGATGGCGGTGCACCGGTTGTGAGAGGATAGACTGCGCCGATTTTCCGTTGTTCGGCAGTTCGGCAGTTCGGGAAGAGCTCGCAGGCCTATCCCGTCACCCGTATCCTTTCCACTTGGCAGTGTATCATAGCCCGCGACGATGCGGGCGGTGGCGGCCGCGTCTCCCGTGGTCGGTCGACCCGGGGGTGCGAGGTCGGGACGATTGCGCTCTCGAGTCGTCGCGGCTCGGGCTCGGGAGGAGCGCACGGATGCCCTCGGTGGTCAGGACTACATACTGTCCCAAGCCTCCGGCGTCCGGGAGGAACTGTTCAAGGGCAGCATCTTGGGGGTCGATGCGGACGTGGCCACCGGGGACTTGAGGGCCAGGGGCGAGATCAAGCAATTCGGAGATATCAAGGACCACGCGAGCTACCACATACCGGACAGGTTCTTGGACAGGTTCGCAACCCACATCGTCAAGAACCTCCTGATCGATGGGGGCGCCAACCTCGGTTCCGTGCCGCTCATTCTCTGCGTCTGGGGTGGGAAGGGTTGCGGCAAATCCTTCAACCTCGAGCTGTGCTGCAAGAGGCTCGGCGTGTTCCCCGTCGTGGTATCGGCCGGCGAACTCGAGGATCCCACCGCGGGCGAGCCCGGCGCGATGCTGCGGCGCAGGTACCTCACCGCCGGCAAGCACATGTCCACGTCCGGCGCGCCAACCTGCCTCATCGTCAACGACGTGGACGCGGGCGTGGGACGGTTCAAGGACGACAAGGCGACCGTCAACAACCAGATCGCGCAGGCGACGTTGATGAACCTGTGCGACGAGCCCGACCGCGTGAGCGTGGGCGGCGAGTGGAGGAGCGACGACCGAGCGACGTGCCGACGGGTGCCCATCGTCGTCACCGCCAACGACCCGAGCGTACTCTACGCGCCGCTGACGCGAAACGGACGCACGGACCTCTGGATGTGGGAACCCACGCGGGAGGAGATTTCCAAGATGGTACACGACGCCCTGGACGGAACCCCGGGGTACGGCGGCGAGAGGGACGCGTTGGAACTGGTGAACGCGTTCCCTTCGCAGCCCCTGGATTTCTTCGGGGCGATTCGGTCTAGATGCGCCGACGACGCCGTCCGTCGCTTCATCGCGCGCACGGGGCTCGAGAACCTCAGCGGCGTGCTGTGCGGTCATCGTGGGAGGGAGGGTGGCGACCCGGGCTGGTCCGCGTCCGGCCTGACCGGCATGGACGCCTCCCTTCGGTCTCTGCTCGAGGCGGGCGCGGAGATTGCCCGGGAGCAGCAGAATGTGATTGACGTGCAGCTCTCGAGGGAGTACGTCGCCAACTGGACCGAGGGACCGAGCGCAGAGGAGATACGCTCGCGACGATCGATGGAGCGCAAGATGGCGGACGCCAACTCGGCGGCGCTAGAGGCTGCGGAGGAGGCGAGGCTCGCGTCGATCAGGGCGCGGGCGGAGGAAGCGGCGGCGAGGTCGAGGTCGGCGGAGGCGAGAGCCGCGGAGGACGACGCCCGCCGCGCGCTGATGGAGGCGTCGCGACGGGCCAAAGAGGAAGGGGTGGATCTTTCCATCGCCGTGGGTGCATCCGCGAGGGAGCCCGACCCGGAGGATGTGAAGCGGGAGGCGACCGCCGCGGAGGAGGACGCGTTACCTTGGCGGGTCATCGACGCCATCGACTGCTACCGGTCGTTGAAGGAGGGCGTAGCAGTCCTGCTAGACGTGAGGCCGAGGAAAGACCACGACAGGGAGGCGATCAAGGGTTCGCTGTCAGCGCCCGCGGCCGACCTATCCGGTGGCATCAGCGACAGGGTCGTGACCCCGAACCTCGACAACATGGCGTCGCGGGTGGCGAAACTGACTGACGAGTTGAAAGGTAAGACTGTCGTCGTGGTCGGGGACGGCGAGCCGTACGTCAGGGACGCGATTCGCGCGCTGCGAGTGACGATCGGCGAAGAAGTCGCGGAGATGCGGGGCGGACAGGTGGCCTGGTTGAAGTACTATACTCCCGCGGGGAAGCCCAGACCAAGGTACGTCGGCTATGGCAAGGACAACGAGGAGACGTTCTGGACAGCCTCGAACTAAGATTAGCGAGCTCAGAGACACGCATAGATAGAGACACGTAGCCACTCGACACCGAAAGGTTCAAAGGTACTTTACAGGCTTCAACGCTTACTCATCGTCACCGAGCTCCGCCGGGAGCAACGTGATGTCCCTGACCGTGTCACCGTCGGAGAGCTTCATCACGTTCACGCCCTTTGCGGCGCGGCCCGACTGCGGCCTGATGCTGGCGACGTCGTACCTGTTCATGACGCCGCCCTGGCTTCCTATGATGACGTGCTCGTGCTCGTCCGAGTCGAGGCCGGTGAGGCAGAGCGCGGCGAGCTTGCTCCCCTTCATCAGGCCCATCCCCTTCTTACCTCGCCCCGCCCTCGACTGCTGCGCAAACTGCGCGACGGAGATGCGCTTGCCCCTGCCGTCGCTGGACACGAAGAAGAGCATCGGCCCCTTGGCGTCCTCGTCCTCGCCGTCCTCCTCGTTGTCGTCTTCGACGTCGCCTGCGGAAGCCTTGTTCAGGCCCAAGGACTGAACCACGGCGCCCGGGACCACGGCCATGCCAGCCACGTTCGCCGGGAGCGCCTCGGAGGTGTCGTCGTCCTCGGAGGTGTCGTCCAAACCATCGGGCTTGAAAGCCATCGCCTTGACGCCCGCCGCCGCCCTGCCCTGCGCCCGGACGGAATCCGCGTCGAAGTGGATGACGCTCCCGTCGATGCCGCCGATGATGATCCCGTCGCCCTTCTTGACGATGTCCACGTGCTTCAGCCTGTCGCCCTTCCTCAGGACGAGCGCCTTCTTGCCGTTGTTCCTGATGCCGACAAACTCGCTGGCGCAGGTCCGCTTGATGAGGCCCCGCGCCGTGACGAAGCAGAGGCTGGTCTCACCCTCCGCGCCCGGCTCCTCGGTCGTGTCCACGGGGAGCATGGCGGTGATGGACTCGCCCTCCGCGAGCTTGAGCACCCTGGTGAACGGGGTGCCGAGGGCGCTGGTGGACGCCTGGGGGATGTTGAACGCGCGAACCGCGTGGACCCTGCCTCGGTCGGTGAAGAAGAGGACGGTGTCGAGGCCGTTGCAGTGGGTCACCTTGGTGACCTCGTCGCCGCCGCGCATCTTGCCCATGTTCCTCCCGCGCGTCGCCCGGTTTTGCTTGGAAAACACCGCCGGGTCGATGCGCTTGATGTACCCGCGGTTGGTCATGATGACCAGCGAGGGGGAGTTGAGCATGTCGAGGGTCACGTTCATCTTCTTGGCGTGGATCTGCGCGTCCCTCATGGCGCGCTCAGCCTCCGTCAGGTCACCGAGCGGGATGTCCTCGCCGTCCTCGTCCTTCGGGTGGAACGAGTGCGCATCCGCCAAAGACGTGTCTATGTCGGTCCTGCGGTCGACGCCGAAGGTGTCCCTGAGCTCCTTCGCCTCCTTCGCGACGGTGGCGATGACCCGCGACCGGTCACCGAGCAAACCGGTAAGGTCATCCACCCTGGCGGTGAGCTCCGCCTCCTCAGCCTTGAGCTTGTCGTGCTCGAGGCCGGTCAGGCGTCGCAGGGGCATGGCCAGCACAGCCTCCGCCTGCTTCTCGCTGAGCCAGAACGGCTTCTCCTGGAGCGCCGCCTGCGCCGTGGGCCCATCCTTCGCCGCCCTGACGGCGGCGACAACCGCGTCGGGCGCGGCTTGCACCGCGAGGTAGCCCTCCACGACGTGGAGCCTTCCGGACGCCTTCTGGAGCTCGTACCTCGCCCTGCGCTCGACGGCGTCGCACCTAAACGCGAGAAACTCCCGCATTATCTCCATCAGCGACAACACCTTGGGTTCCCGTCCCACCAGACCCACCAGGTTGACGCTCACCCTGGTCTGCAGCTTCGTCCTCGCGTAGAGCTGGTCGAGGACAAAGTTGGCATCCGTGCCCCTGCGAATCTCCACGACGACCCGCATGCCGTCCCTGTCGGACTCGTCCCTCACGTCCGACACGCCCTCGATGGTCCTCGAGTTGACGAGGTCCGCGATCTGCTCGCACAGCGAAGCCTTGTTGGTCTGGTACGGGATGGAGGTGATGACAACCGCGTCCCGCGCATGGCCGTTCCTGCCGCCGCCGCCAACCTTCTCCACCGTCGCCGCGCCCCTCAGGTTCACGCCCCCCTTGCCCGTGCGGTACATCTCCTTGAATCCCCCGCGCTGTTGCACGATGATGCCGCCCGTGGGAAAGTCCGGCGCGGGCATCACCTCCAGCAAATCCTCCAGCGTGCACATCTCCGGATCCGACGCGTATCGAACCAACGCGTTGGCAACCTCCCTCAGGTTGTGGGGCGGGATGGACGTGGCCATGCCCACGGCGATGCCCGTGCTGCCGTTGATGAGCAGGTTGGGTAAGCGCGCGGGGAGCACGGTAGGTTCGGTCTGGGATCCGTCGAACGTCTCGGAAAAGTCGACGGCGTCGAGACCGATGTCCGCCAGCAGCATCGCCTCGGACGCGGGCTTGAGGCGGCACTCGGTGTAACGCATCGCCGCGGGGGGATCCGCGTCGAGCGAGCCGAAGTTACCGTGGCCGTCCACCAGCGCCGAGGACATGGAGAAGTCCTGCGCCATCCTGACCAGGGCGTCGTACACGGACTGGTCGCCGTGAGGGTGAAACTTGCCGAGCACCTCGCCCACGACGCGCGCGCACTTTTTGAACGGTTTCTTCGAGTCGAGACCGAGCTCGTGCATGGCGTAGAGAATGCGACGGTGCACGGGCTTGAGGCCGTCCCTGACGTCGGGGAGCGCTCGACCGACGATGACCGACATGGCGTAGGAGAGGTACGATTGGGACGCCTCGAGGTGAAGCTCGAGGTCGACGATGCGTTCGTCCTCGACTCCGGTGTCGCCGCCGCCCCCACCGCCCGTCACCACGCGGGTCGCCACGTTGCCGCCCCTCGCGTCGCCGGAGAGGAGGCGCCGCCGCGGATCTCGCGTTCGATCGAACGTTCCGCGCGCGTCACCCAGCGCGGCGACGACGGCGCTGCGACGGGTCCATCGCGTGCCCCACGCGGCGTCGGGTGCGGCGAGCGCCGCGGTCGATGAGGAGGAGCCCCAGAAGCCTCGGAGGGACCCGAGGTGGGATCGGAGCGCGCTCGACGACGCCGCCCTCCTCGCCGCCCTCCTCACGGAGGCTACGTTACTCATCACACGTGTTCCGATGACGCCGGTATCAGTAGCCATATCAGCGCTGCATCCCCCGGGTGCGTCGTGTGTGCGGAGCTCGCGTCTCTCAAGGCTGGGTTTTTGAAAACACTCCTCGGAAGTCCTCGGTGTCCTGTGCATTTCGAGATATTTTGGGACACCTCCCGGATGTCCACCTGCGGGTTGCCACGTCTCGCTACTTCTAAGTCGTCGCTATTAATATGCTGAGTTGAGAAGCTTCAAGGTCTTCAACCGGTTGGACTCGAGCCGGTCGTCGACCCTGGAGGACTTCCGCTTCAGCTTGATGACCTTGCCGCTGATGTGGTCGTACCGACGATCCGAGCTCGAGCTCTCAGATGAGGATGACGAAGACGACGACGACGACGAGGATCTTCGCCTCGACTTGGACTTGCTCTTCTTCTTCCCCTCGCCCTTTCTCCTCCGCTTATCGTCCTCCTTCCGTCCTTTCTTCCTCTTCCTCTTGCGCTCGTCCTCCATCCTCTCCAACCGACGCTTCAGCTTGGCACCCCGCACCCGCTCCTTCAGCACCGCATCCACGAGCTCACCCTTGGACATGCCGGGGATGTCAGCGTCATCTCCGTCGTCCTCGCTCCCGGACGTGGACGTCGCCCTTCCCTTACCGCGTTCCTTACCGTCCCCGAGTGCGACGAGCCTCTCGCCGCTCGAGTCACCGGTTCCCAGTCGGAGGGGCGGTTCCCCATCCACGCCACCCACCGCGAGCCTCTTCGCGTCCGCCCCGTCGCCGTCGTCGTTCCCGAACCCCGGGAGCCTCTTCCCTTCTTTCTCCGCGTGTTCCTTCAGCCTCAGCTTCACGTCGTCTCTCACCAGCTTCATGTAGTCGCGGCCGTGCACGCCACCCACGGGCACCCGCTGACGCTCCGCCACCCCGTTGACGTCCACCCCCGCCCGGATGGCGTCGTTGCACCGGTCCCGCAGCTCAGACACGGAGGTCATCCCCTTCTTGACCGCCGCGAGAACGGCCATGGACTTCTGGAGGGCATCGCCGCCGCCCATGGCGCCGCGCGCGCGTGTCCCTTCCCCGAAAGTGTGGGCCGGTCCTCGGTTATGTTCGCCCGGTTCGCTGCGTACGCGATTTTTCCTCCCCTAGCGAGTTTAGGGTTGGATCTGGAAGGCGGGGGCCACTTCACACCGAGCGGGGAGCACGACGCACGCTTCTCGCTCCGCACGTTTGCAGAACATGTCGACCCGTCGTGCGCTCCTCCTCGTCGGCCGCCGGCTCCTCGGCCCATCCGACTCGGCCGCCGCCCTCGAGGCGCTCGCGGGTCCCACCGTCGTGCACGCGCGAGAGATGTCCACCCGCGGACGGGGAAGGTTCCGCGGAGCGAGGAGGCCCGTCGGCAAGGCCGCGCCGCCCCCCGCGCTCGAGGACCCGTGGGAGGAGGTCAAGGATGAGACCACGGGGCAGACGTACTGGTGGAACGTGCACACGAACGAGACGACCGCGTTGGGGGCGCCGAAGCCGACGGGGCCCACGAGCCTCGCCCCTTCCCAGCAGGCCGGCGCCCCTCCGCCCGTGGGCCAGCCCCCGCAGCAGAGGTCCATGATGGGCTCGTTCGGCAGCATCGTCGCGGAGGGGATGGCGTTCGGCACGGGTTCGGCCATAGCGCACCGCGCCATCGGGAGCATCTTCGGGGGAGGAGGGTACGGGTACGGGGGCGGCGGGGCATCATCGGCATCATCTGGTCCGCCGGCGCCCGGAAGCGCCGCGGAGGTTCCCCCGTCGGACAATAGCGGGTCGTCGATGTGGGGCGACGAGTTCGACGCGGATGCCGATAGCTCGGACGGAGGCGGCTGGGGAGACGTTTTCGACGGGTGGGACGAGTAAGAGAAGGGAACACTTAGCCCGAACTTGTCATCATTCGTCAAAAGTCTCGCTGCCAAAACTTCTTCGCACATCGTGAACCTTCTTCCCGCACAAGTCCGTCGGCGCGAGGGACCGTGGACGCGTCGAGCGTCGTGGTGCGGCCAGCGCCCAGCCCCGGATCCTGGACGAGGTAGATGGCCGAGGCTGCGAAGGAGCGCGGCAACGCCCTTTACAAGAGCGGGAAGTTCTCCGACGCGGTCGCGGCGTACGATGAGGCCATCGCGGCGGACGCCTCGATCGCTTCCGTGCACGCCAACAGAGCCGCCGCGCTCTCGGGGCAGGGGAGGGCGTTCTTCGCGGAGGCGGTTCGATCGTGCGTGACCGCCGTTGCGCTGGATCCGTCCTACGCCAGGGCCCGCTCCAGGCTCGGACAGCTGTGCACCAAGCTGGGCGAGCTCGATACCGCGACGACGGCTGCGGAGGATCTCGCCAGGGCCGACCCCGACAGCGCGGCGGCGAAGGCCCTGACGAGGCTCCTCCGCGCCCTGAGGGACGGAAGGAACGAGGGCAACGCCGCCTTCAAGTCGGGCGACCACGCGAGGGCGAAGGAGTCGTACACCGCGGGCATCGCCAAGGCGGCCGAGTCGGATCCCGACCGAGACACAAACGACGAAGACGCGGAACAGACGACGACGACGTCCTCCTCCTCCGAGACTCTCGCTCGAAGGATGCCGTGCGCCCTGCTCCTCTGCAACCGAGCCGCGTGCTCGTCCGCGCTCGGGGACCACGCGTCCGCCCTCGCCGACGCCGAAGCCGCGCTCAACGCCGACCCGACCTACGTCAAGGCGATGCTCCGTCGCGCGCACGCGCTCGAGGCCACCGGACGGTTGGGCGAAGCGCGCGCGGCGTTTTCGACGATATTCAGAGCGGAGCTTCCCGGGGACCCCGCCGTGGCGGACGGCGTGAACCGGTGCGCGCGCGCGGCGGGTAAGGCGTCCGACGAACGCGCCGGTCCCGTGCACGTCACCGACGGGGCCCAGTACTCGCAGACGGTGGCGGCGGCTAAGCTGTGCGTCGTTGACTTTACCGCCAGCTGGTGCGGGCCTTGTCGCCAAATCGCGCCGGCGTTTGAGCGGATGGCGCTCGCGAACCCGACGGTGCACTTCCTCAAGGTGGACGTGGACGAGGTGCAGGACGTGGCGGCCAGAGAGAACGTGCGGTCGATGCCCACGTTCAAGCTGTACCGGTACGGGTCGAAAGTCGAGGAGTTCTCCGGCGCGGATCCCAACCGGCTGCAGGCGTGGCTCACCAGGTACCTGCCCACGGTGGCGTGAGTGGGGAGAGCGGTGGCGTGAGGGGGCGGGGGGCGAGCGAGAGGAATCGTCCTACAATTTTAGCGCATCGTTACAACATCGTGGCGGTTCGCGTCGTAGTCTACACACCCTTTTGAACGGAGCAGTTAGTCACGTCGAACCCGAGGAGCATCGGAGCATGCAGGAGAATGTCCCGCTCGTTCCTTGCGTCGGGTTGTCCCAGGTGCCGGTGATCTCCGGTGTCCCGTTGAGCGCGTGCAGCCTACCGTCGTATGTCACGTCCGTCGGGGGCACCGGTCGCTCGTACACCTTCTTGAACTGGACCCGTCTGGTCAGCGGGTCGAAGCTCCCTCGCAGGGTGAAGAAAATCGTGGAATGGCCCTCTACGTCCGCGGAGTCGTCGAAGTATCCGGCTCCGAAGGCGGTCACGCTCGCGCTGGTGTCCGCGTCCAGGGTCAGCGACCACCGAATGGGGTTGGTGGGTACCGTCGGATCCTGCGCGAGGCACTCGGGAGAAGGCCACGCTTCTCCGATCCACAGACCGGCGACGACCTCGGCCTCCTCGGGATCCCCCGAGTTTCCCGTCCCTCCTCCCAGAGCCCTGGCTATGCTCTCGACGTCTTCATGGACGGGCGCGACCCTGGGTGGGGAATAAGGATTGATACCCCCCTTACCCATCTTTCCCTTGAAGACGCGCGCGCGCGGAAGGAAGGTGAACGGAAGGCGTGCGTGCGCCGACGCAAGCATCGAGTAAAACGCGTCAGCGTCGCTCCACTTTTTCATGTGAGCGCTGATGAAGGCACCCTCCTCCTCGGCAGTTGCGAAAGTTCGACGAGTTGGTTCCGCATCTCACTCGAACCCGCGCGGGTGTGCGGTCGACTCGGGAAACGGGGTCGATGTCGGGCATGAGCGCGATCGTGATGATGAAGGGAGTGATCCGCGCGCCCTCGGCGGCGCGAAGGTCGGGCACAGCGTCGCGGCGCGGCGGACACGGGCGCACCTTATCTTCATCGCGTACAACCGCTTCCCGAGACGACGACGACGCAGCCACGGGATTCGTCAACATCAAGGGCGGCGAGGGCGTGGACGAGGCCAGGACGGAGGTGCCCCAGTCCATCAAGGATCAGTACCGGCTGATCGAGGATCCGACGTGGCTGGAGCGGGAACTGCTCCGCCAGGACGACGGGTACCCGACGAGTCGAGCCGCGGTGCTTCGACAGACGTTGATGACGGGCGACGCCAAGGGGTTCGGGTACGCGGTGAGCAGCATCCAGCTCACTCTCGCGATGTTCGCGTGCGCGTACGTCGCCTTGGCCGCCGCGCGCGTGCCGGGTGCGGAGGAGGGTGACCTCATACACGTCGTGGGAGGCACGTGGAAGTGGTTCGCACTGCTCGGCGCGGTGAGTTTCTACCTGGAGTGCGTCAAGTTTGTGGAATCAGTCGTGGGCGTCGAGGGACGACGTAAGATGTGATGAACCCGTGATGGACTCTCAGGTGGCTCGTAGCGTTGTAACAACAGTCGCGCGTTCTGTTCTCGCCGTTCGTTCGACGCGGGTGCGGTCAGCCGAACGCCAGGGTCGCCTGCGTGAACGCCTTCTTCGGCAGCCTGGTGTGCGGTATCCTCGGCTCGTCCAGCGCCGCCGGCCGCTTCCTCGCCGCGGTCACCGCCGCCGCATTCATCGACGGGTCCATGTTCGCCCCGGCGTTCTCCTGCCCGTCCCCGACCACGACCTTCTTCCCCTTGCCCTTCCTCCGACGACGACGCCACGGGTACGACCGGGTCTTACCCTTACCCTTACCCTCGGCCGCTCGGCCTTTGTCGCATTTTTCGGGGCCCGCTCCATCTCCGGGACATCGCTCGAGGTCCTCCCCGCCGTCGTCCCCGTCGTCCTCCTCGTCCACGATCGCGACGTGCGGTGACTCGATGGGTCGTGCACGCGACGTTTTAACGGTCGTAACGGTCGTATCGGCGACCCGACCCCAGCCCCCGCCGCGACCCCCGCCCGTCGCCGGCGGATCCGACCAGTACCGGCCGCCGCCGAGATGGCCGCCGCCGGTGAGCCAGTCCCGCGCGGTGGCCACCCCGGGGGCGAGAACGTTCGCGTCGACGCGGGGCTCGTCCTCGAGGTCGCCGTCGGCGTGCGGCGCGCCGTCGGCGACGACGAAGCCGTCGAGATCCCCGTCGACGAGATCCCGTTCAAAGTCCTCGTCGTCGTCGCTCTCGCTCCGATCGTTCCTCCAGTGGTCCTCCCGCGGGAACTTTCGTCTCGATCCGATCCCGATCCCGATCGATCCGCGCGTCGCCCTCCTCCGAGCCGCGGGTTCGACGACCGGCGCGCTCCACTTGTCGAAGGACCCGCCCGACGAGCGCTGGCCCCTCGAGCCCCGCCTGCCTCCTCCTCCGACTCCTCCTCCTCCGCCTCCTCCTCCGAAGCCGCCGCCCTCGGACCACCGCGCGGGTTTCGGCCCGGTTCCGGTCCGCTCGTCGTCGCCGTATATGGACGCGCCCCAGGTGCTGAACCAAGCGGCGTCCTCCTCCTGCGTGGTTTTGGCGTGCTCGTCGATCTCCTCCTCCTCCTCCTCCTCGACGACGGCGAACCCGTCCACGCCGGGGTCCCATCGATCCCACCGGGTGGACGCTCGCGGCTGGGTCTTCGAGGGCTTGGATGCCGTCGGCGCGCCCGATACTCCGCCGCCGCCCCATCGTGACCTCGTGGACGCGTCCTCCGGCGCGGCGGACCACTTGGGCGCCGCCGGTGCCGCCGACGCCGTCGCGCTCGCGTCCACGCTCCAGAAGGGCTTCCTGCCCGATCTGACCCCTCCCGCATCCGCGACGCCCGCGTTAACCCCGCCCTGCGTCACCTGCCTGAACGCCTCGGTGACGATCTTGAATGCATCCTCCGCGGCGTCACACCTGGCCTTGTCGGGGTGAAGCGTCCTCGCGAGCTCCTTGTACCTCGATCTGAACGCATCCACCCCGGAGCCCCTCGGCAGGTCGAAGACGACGTGAGGGGCGTTGGGTGGCGCGTTGAGGATGCGCGCCACGTGGGACTCGACGTCCGCGTGGGGCGGCATATCGCGATCCGATGGGCCCTGACGAGTCCCGCGGGAGGTCCTCGCTGCCAAAGGGCGCGAGCTGGCGTGCCCACGCTCCCCCCGCTGTGCCGGCGCGGCGTTGAGAAATTCAAACCTCGAGCCAGCTGTCAGTTTCTTTGACAAAAAATTTAAAGGGTTTTATGAGTAATCTTATGTAGAATGCCGCTCTCGCTTACTTGGGCCCGTCCGGCTCGCCGAGCTCCGTCCTCGCCGCCACCTTACCCCCGGCCTTGACCTCGTCCCAGCACTCGAGCGCGTTGAGGAACGCCTGGTCCATGTTGAAGTACTTGTAGGACGCCAGCCTTCCGACGAAGCACACGCCGGGTTCGTCCTTGGCCAGAGCCTGGTACCGCTCGTAGAGCTCCCTGTTGGCGGGGTTGGGCACGGGGTAGTAGGGCTCGCCGACGTCGCAGCTGTACTCCTTGAAGATGACCGTCCCTTTCGACCGCTTCGCCTCCGCCGGCTGATTGGGCTTGTGCTTGTACTCGACGATGCGGGTGAAGTCCACCTCGGGCCCAGGGTAGTTGAGCTGCAGGCACGGCTGGTAAAAGCCCGGGTGCGAGGACTTATCCGAGGCGTCCGGTTCGTGGTACTCCTCGAAGAACCGGAGGGACCTGTACTCGAGCTTGGGCAGGCCCTGCGAGGCGTAGTAGGCGTCGATGGGCCCGGTGAAGACGGTGAGTCCGCACTTGGGGAGGGCGGCCCTCTGCTCGAAAAAGTCCACGTTGAGTCGGACGGTGATGTTCGGGTCGGACATGATCATGTTCTCGAAGATGCGCGTGTACCCGTCCTTGGGCAGCGCCTGGTGCTGGTCCGAGAAGTACCTGTCGTCCCTGTTGGTGCGGACGGGAATGCGCGCGAGCACGGACGCGTCGAGCTCCTCCGGCCACTTGTCCCACTGCTTGTGGGTGTAGTGCTTGAAGATGGCCTCGTACAGCTCGGGGCCGGACCGGGTCAGCGCGGACTCCTCGCCGTTCTTCGGGTCGGGGTTGACGCTGCGTCTCGCGTCTAGCCACGCCTCCATCTCCTCCTCGGTGTGCACGTTCGCGTCGAACAGCTTGTTGACGGTCTCCTGGGACGGGGGGATGGGCACGATCTGGTACTCGTCGCGGATGTCCTTCACCTTGCCCTTCACCCTGTGCTCGTAGGGTATCCAGTCGCTGAACCTGTTGACGTACTCCCAAACGCGGTCGAATTTGGTGTGAAAGAGGTGGACGCCGTACTGGGACACCCTGAAGCCGTGCTTGTTGATGAAATCGTAGCAGTTGCCGCCGATGTGGTCGCGCTTGTCGATGATCAGGGACTTCAGGCCGAGCTCCTTGCTGCCGCGCTCGGCGAAGACGCACCCGCTGATGCCGGCGCCGACGATGATCATGTCGTACTCGTCCGCGAGCCCGTTAAGCCCCGCGAACCAGCTGGGGTCGTGGTCGTTGCCCCGGCGAACACTGAGGTCCATGCCCGCCCACTCATCGTTGCCGAGGGTGGTCATCTCGGAATAATCGCCAGCAGGTGCCGATCTTGACGGGATCCCGTCGGAGGTCGAGGCGGAGGCGCGGGTCCGAGGACGCGAAGTTGACCGACGCGATCGGTCGATTCGCGGTTTTCGCGCGAGCGTCGCGAGTGCGAGCGTTCGACGGTACGAACCGGTGGCGAAGGTTGACGCCGGGGCGCGCTCCGAGGTGTGGCGAGGGGTCACGTCCTTTCGGTTTCAACACCCGGCGCGGCCCCTCGAAATCTCGCGAAATGGATGATGAGGAGTCGTGGAGAGCCTGCCCGGGTCCGAGGAGAGCCCATCAGAGTGGCACGACGCGGCGGGGTTCGGCGGGACGGAGGTCGCGATGCTCATCCTCATCGCCCACACGGGCAAGACCGTGGAGCTGGAATGCGACGGAACCTCGAGGTGAGATTCGTTGCCGAAGCCGAAGCCCCCGCGCCAGCCCCAGATCCGCCCCGCTAGGCACCCCGCTTTTCCTCCAAAATTGAAAACCGACGTGTTCCCTGCTCCCGTCCTCGTCGCAGGGTGGATTCGCTGCTCCAAGCGTTGACGTCCCTCACCGGCGTGCCCTCGGGCGACCAGCTGTTGCTCTTCGCGGGTCAGAAGCTGGAGCCGTCCATGCCGCTGGCAACCTACGGCCTGCCCGAGGCGTCGGGCACCGCCGCGCCCGGCCCGAGGAGCATCCACGGGGACCAGGTGCATCACGTCGAGGACGAGAAACCTCGCCACGTCTTCCTATACTGCAAGAGCCTGCTCCGCCCGGACGCCCAGGCTCCGCCCGAGGAACCCTTCGAGGACGTCGCCGTCCACCCGCCCCCGCCGGCGCCGCCGCGGTCGGACGGGACGCACCCGCTCGACGAAGCGTCCTCGCCGCTCATTCGAGCGCTGCCCGACTACGAGAGGCAGTTCCGGCACCACCGCCAGTCCGCGGCGGCGGTGTGGAGCGCGACGCAGATGAGGTTCGAGGAGTGCCGGCGGCTGGTGACGGAGATGCACGTCCAGGCGCTCGCCATAGACAGCGCCAGGGATAACGTCGACCACCACTTCAACTACATATGCCGGTGCCAGGCTGAGTTTGAGCAATCGCACGCGGCGCAAAACGCGGCGCACTCTGAGCTCCTGGAGTGCTTCGACGCGGACATGGAGACGCTGGAGAACACCGCGTTGCACCCAGACGTCGTGGAGCACTGCGAGCGCAGGCGCGCGGAGGCTGTGAGGGCCGCCGAGCTTAACGCCGAACTTAAGGGGGAAAAGAGCGGGATCGAGTCGGATCATCCGGGATCATCCGGCATCTCGGGATCATCCGCCGGGTCGGGCGACGTCGGATCTGATCGCTCGGATAACGTGATCAGCTCCACGGAGAGCTCCACGGGGAACGAGGGTTTAGGGGGCGAGGGTAAAGGGAGCGAGGGTAAGACCCGATCGACGCCTCCGTCCCCGTCGATGACACAGCCGGCGGAGGGGGAAAAGAGCCGGATGATACCGCCCATCCGCAGGAACCTCCTCGACTGCGTACCCGCGGAGAGAATCCGTCGGTGGGCGCAGGACTGCGCCAGATCCCACGACGCGTTCAACGCCAAGGTTGCCGACTTGGCGGCCATGTTTAACGCGCTGCACGCCACCACCGAGGAGCTGTTCATGACCGGACCGGACGTGGACATCGCCGCGCTCGAGGAGGAACTCGAGAGGGCGCAGGGAAAATTGGCCGAGCAGGCTGCCGTGATTCAGTGCCTGGACAAGGACCTGAACACGGTGGGAAGGCTGGTGGAGGAGACGGTGGGCGACCTCGCGTCCAACAGGGGCGGGACCGGGTCCGTGGGCGGCGGGGCGCTGGACGCGTGCGCGGCTCTCGACCCCATGAACGAGCTCCACGTCAAGTCGCACCTTCCCGCGGTGGAAGCCGTCGACCGCGAGATGGCCGCTCTGCACTGGCACTGCGCGCAGTGCAAGCACGCGATGGGAGCCTGCGTGCACCGTCAGCTGCAGAGCATCAGCGCGCTGCAGTCCCAGATCCACCAGACCCGGAACAAGCAGGCTGGGTTCAAGGAGTGGGGCAAGCGGCAGGAACAAAAGTTCAGGGAGCTGAGGTGAGTTTATTTTTTTTTCGTATGGGCAATTAGTTTGACATCGTGTTTTGTTCACAGGATCGCGCGGCGGATCCCCCGCGTGTACCGAGCGTGCCTCGCCGAGGTGGCCAGGCGCGCGGCGTTCCAGGAGATGTACGCGGCGCAGGCGGGTAAGCTGGCGGAGCGAATGGCGCGGCACAGGGAGCGGGAGACGCGAAGGCGCGAGCGTTTCACCCGATCGCACGAGAGGTACCTTCCCCTGGAGGTTGTCGCCGGCCTCGGTCTCGGCGCGCCGCCGCCGCAGTGCGAGGTGACGGTGACGCGATCCGGGACGAGGGAGGGCGCCGACAACCAGGGAGGGGTTCCGCCGTTGGCGCGCGTCACCGAGGAGGACCTGAGGCGCATCGGGTCGGACGCGGCGGCGGCGTACGCCGACGCCGCGGAGGTTTCGGAACTTCCGGAGGTTTCGGAACTTCCGGTTGAAGACGCCGCCGCGGAACTCCTCGGATCCCTCGCGCTCGACGACGACGAGGGGGACGAGACGGACGATGACGAGGACGACACAGAGGACGGGGATAAGGATGGGGTGTCGCTCGGTGACGGGGCGATGACCAGGAGCCGCGCGGGGCGGGACGGGGACTTGTACCTGGAGAACGCGAGGCTTCGAGCGGATCTCGCCGCAAACGTGGCTCTCCTCGCGACGATCGATTCGGACAGAGTTCGCGCGAGCAAGTCCGCGCAGACGTCGCAGGTTCTCTCGGAGAATGACGCCGCGGGTGTTGGGGTTCAGACCTCGCGCGGGAGTCTGGGTCCGAATGGTGCGTCGATGGGTGCGATGGGTCGATCAATGCAGACCTCCGTCGTCGCGCAGGCTTCAACCGAGGGCGTCGGGGTGCAGACGTCGAGGACCCTCTGCGCGCCCGCAGAGTCGGAGGGGGCATCCACGCAGACGTCCCAGGTGCTCGAGTCCGAGGAGGTCCGACACGAACGCGCGCGTCTCCTCGCCGCCCTTCGTGCGAGGGAGGAGGAGGCCGGCGCGTTGAGGTCCGAGCTCGGCAGAGTCACCCGGGCGCTCCGCCAGCGGGAGGCGCGCATCCGGTCGTTGGAGCGAGCGGCTGACGCGACGCCGTCGCCCGCGCGCGGCGTCGTCGCCGACCCGGGCAGGTCGCCGACGCCCGATCCCCTTTCGGCGCTCATGTGAACGGACGACGCGATTGATTCACCTAACATAATACCGCACCGCGAACTACGTCGACTCGTCCTTGTCTTCGCTCACTTAATCCGACCTCGGCGCTTCCTTCGGCTGCTTCGGCGCCGGGGTTATCCGCCACTTGTGCCTCAGCTCCGCCAGGTCCGTCCCGATCTCGCCCTCGTAATCCAGACACATCAGGTCCGCCGCCCTCGCCCCCGCGCGCCTCGCCCACGGGTACATCTCCTCGAACAGGAACCTTCGCCTCGAGGCGTCGAGCCGGATGGGCGCGATCGCGGCTCCCAGCGCCGCCATCGGCAGACCCGTCTGCGCAAACTCCAGCGCCTTGAGCGCGAGCTCGCCCTGAACCGTCGTGGGGCACTGGAACAGCACGTGCCACAGGTCGTGGACCTCCCTCGACCTCGTCGCCACGTACGCGAGCTCCTCGTCGTCGACGAACCGCACCGGCGGCCTGTCGTTGGGGTTGAACTTTCTCCTCCCCATGAACCTCGCGTAGGCGCCCCCGAACGTGCCCTCGGGCAGGGCGTGGCACCGCTCCAGGAAGTCGTCGGTGATGCGGGGGCGCCGGCGTAGGATGTCGCGGCCGGTGGGGTCGCGTCGCATGCGGTCGCGCATGCGTCGGAGCGCGTACCACCCGGTCGTCTCCCCGACCGCGCCCACCAGATCGGCGCGATGGGGGAAGGCCACCGCGCCCACCCCCGCGGCGACGGACAGGAGCGATTTTTGCAGCATCGTGAGCGGTCTGTGCCCGGGGTACAGCTCGCGCGTGGACGACGACGACGACGACGCCTGGGACGACGACGACGACGCCTGGGACGACGAGGCGGACGTCGAAGTCCTCGAACCCTCCGCCCGATCCCCGTCTTGGACGTGAGCGCCCTCCCTCGCCTCTCCGCGGGCACGCGACGACGCCGAGGACGACGCGCAGGCGCGGCGACACCCGGAGTTTTCGATCGCGTTCACGAGTCGCGAGCACGCCCCGCGCAGCAGCGGACGCGACGCCATCCCGCGCCCGCCGGGGTGCTCCTGGCGCACTGACGTCTGCACACGTCGGCACGGAAAAGCATAATCGCGGCCTAAAAAGTTTCAATCACAATCCTCGGCACGGCTCCGAGCTCCACACCGCTCGATATGCTCGCCATCGCATCCCAAGCCATCGTCCCGCGCGTCGCGACCCGCGTCGTTCCCCGGCGTCG
>Ga0181573_10000517_pt1 | contig 40022 bp, 22 predicted proteins | sample 101ome_25_FD_148643 | JGI IMG/M metagenome (GOLD analysis project Ga0181573, IMG submission 148643) | Coastal salt marsh microbial communities from the Groves Creek Marsh, Skidaway Island, Georgia - 101409BT metaG (spades assembly) | ecosystem: Environmental > Aquatic > Marine > Intertidal zone...
GACGGGGGGGGGGGGCCGGTGAAGAGGTTCACGCGCGCCTTCGCGTGGGCCGCGACGGCGGCGGACGCGCCCGCCGAGTACGTCGACGTCGACGACCTCGCTTCGTTGGAGCTCGTCGCTCGGTTCGCTCGGTTCGTTCGAGCGGTGCCGAGGGCGTGAAGGGTGACGAGGGGTGCCGAGGGGTGCCGAGGGGTGCCGTGGGGTGCCGTGGGGTCGTGGTCGTTGATGCGAGATGTCGACGCGATCGATGAAGGTTTCGCGGGTGCGCGGCGGATGGCGAAGTGAACGGATCGATCGTACGTGTCGCTCGCGTCGAATGAATCCCCTCGCAGTGTCTCTCTCTCCGATCGTTTCTCTCTCTTCGATTGTTTCCGCTCCCTCACCCCCAGTCGTCTCCGCTGTCGTCGTCGCCGTCGCCGTCGGCACCGGTGCCAAGCGACATGGCGCCGTGCGCCCGGTTCCACTCCTCGTGAAAGTCGATGTCCGCCCTGGTCACGCTGGGACGCACCTGCTTGCTCGCCCTCTTGAAGTCGACCAGCCGGATCGGCCGCATCGCCGACGGTGTCACGCCCTCCGCGCCGCCGCCGCCTCCGCTCCCGGCACCTCCGCCGCCGCCGCCGCCTCCCGCGCTCCCGGCCGCGGCGACGCTCTGGAACAGCTCCCGAAGCGGCGCCCTCGCCGCCTCCTGCACCAGGTGTTTCATGTCCGATCCCGAGTACCCATCCGTCTTTTCGCAGATGACGTTCAAGTCGTCGTCGGACAACCGATGCGTCACCGAAGCGTCCGCGTCCAGGATGTTCACCACGATCGCCCTCCTCGCGTCCGCGCACGGGAGCGGGATGTAGAGTTGCTTCGCGAGGCGCCTTCGGGCGCCGTCGTCGAGCTCCTGCGGCCGGTTGGTCGCGCCGACCAAGAGCAGCCTCCCGTCGTCGCCCCCGCCCAGCCCGTCCATCTGCACCAAAAACTCCGTCTTCATCCGCCGGCTCGACTCGTGCTCGCCGTCGGACTTGCGAGCGCTCAGCAGCGAGTCGATCTCGTCGACGAATATCACCGCGGGCTCGCAGCACCGCGCCACCGCGAACAGCGCCCGGACCATCTTCTCCCCTTCGCCGATCCACTTGGACGTCAGCGAAGACGCGCTGATTGAAAAAAAAGTCGCCCCGCACTGCGACGCGACGGCCCGCCCGATGAGCGTCTTACCGGTTCCGGGCGGGCCGAAGAGCAGCAGCCCGCGCGGCACCGCCCTCGCCCCGCGGAACAGCTCGGGTTTCATCAGGGGCCACACCGCGAGCTCCTGCACCGCCGCCTTGGCGTGTTTAAGTCCCGCGATGTCGTCCCACGTTATCGACGCGGGAGCCTCCAAAATCTCCGACACGACCCGCTCCACGATGTCCCTGTCCATCCGAAGCAGCTCGTCCGGGATGGGCTCGCCGCGCGGGGACAGACGGCGCATCACCTGCTCGCTGAACGGGGGCTCGTTCTGCCCGTCGCCGCCGTTGGTGTCCCGCGAGCCCCCGTTGGGCGCTTTCCTCGTCTGGCCGCCGCCGTTATTACCGTTATTACCGGCGAACGCCTTGCGAACGTACGGGGGTACGAACCCGCCGCGCGCCGTGGACGTCGACGCGCCCCCGTGGGCGACGTGGGCGTGCGCGTGGCGGTCGCCGACGGAGCCTCGTCGCGCCGCGGCGGGCGGGATTCCCTTGGCGGCGTTTTCGGCGTCCAGTCGCTCGCCCGCGCTTTGAAACGACGCTTTGACGTCGCGGGTTCGAGTCCGTTGCCGTCCAAAAGCGCCGTCGCCGTTTAACGACGTCTTGCGCACCGGAGGGAACGTGTCCTCGTCGTCGCTGAACGACGTCGTCGTCTTTCGTCCGGCGCCCCAGTCGTGCTTGGGAGCCTTGGCCGGCGCGGCGTTGGGCGATCTCCGCACAGCTGTGCCGTCGTTCTCCCCCTCGGCGGGGCCCCAGGATCGACCGGCGGCGCGTTGGGGCTCATCGCGCGCGCGCTTGATGTCCGGTCCGGTGGCGTGCGCCGGTGCCGGGGTCGACGATGGTCGCGGCGACGCCGTCGACGGTCGCGCGCGCTTGCCCGCCAGATCCCGCAGTTTCTCCTCCACGGACGCGAGCACCGGCATCAGCACCTTGGCGTCCCTGTCGTTCTTACGAATCTGGGAATCGAGCAACGATCGAAGCTCCGCGTACGTCGCGTGCGCGTCGTCCCATCGCCCGGCGTCATACGCGGATTGCTGCGGATGTCGAGGGAAGAGGGTCAGAGGAGGGAAGATGGGCGTGGGAAGAAATATGGGCACCCCAGCTGTCGATTTTTAAAACGGGCGTGACGGAGGACGCGCTCGAGCGGCGGGGCAGACGGCGGCGCGCACGCACCGACTTGGACGCGAGCTCGGAGAGCCTCGCGATCTTCGCCTTCTCCTCCTCCGTCGACATGACCGTCGCGCGGGATTCACTCGCTGCTGGCGCCCTCGGTAGTGAACCACCGGGTCGACGCCTGAGGTCTCTGACGGACGACGGGTGACGTGATCGTCATCGTCGTCCAACGTTCCGAGTTTGACGCGTTAATAACACGTCGGTCTCGCACAGACTCGGGCGCACGGTGCCGGCGCGCGCGGGAAGCGCGGGTGGGGTCGAGATGGGGCGGGCGGGGTTATTCAGTCGCGCTCGTCGGCCGCGAGCCGCGGGGATACGACGATCCGTCCGCAGGCTCTGCCTGTGCCTCGCGGTGACGCTGTCGCTCTGCGCAGTCACAATCTGGATCCGCGTGGGGCCGCTGGTGAGGAGCTACGGCGAGGAGATGTTCTACTACCTCATCGTGCCGGGGTGGGTGCGATGGCTCCTCGAACCCGCGCCGCTGATCGTCACGCCGCGCGAGGGATTCGAACCCGCGACGGCGATGGACGGCGGCGGCGCACTCCCGACCGGGGTTGAGCGGTGGGGCGATTACCTCATCACGCGAGTCTCCGCCACCCCAAACGTCACGCTGGTTCACAACTTCATGACGCGCGAGGAGTGCGCCTTCGTCCGTGCGCTGGGGCGCAAGATGGGCATGGTGTCGGGGACCCGTTTCCCCGTCACCAACGGCAAGGTGGACGCGAGCGCGGCGAGTCTTTACGACTACGTCTACGGGCTCGTGCGAACGAGCGTCGGGGAGTACTTGTATTACGACGGCTTGGAGGACGCGAACGATCTCCGTCGGATGGTGGCGATCGCGAAGAAGGTCGAGGCCGTCACCGGGCTCGCGGTGGGCAACTCCGAGGCGCCCTTCGTGCAGCACTACGGGCCCTCCGCGCGGTTCCGGGCGCACTACGGTGAGCGCGCTTTGCTTTTCGTCCCCCCCCGAACCCCCGAGGGAGTCGGTTCTCCGAATGTCGTCAATCCTCCCCGGTCGCCGGTTCCCCGACTCACCCCTTCCGTTCGTCCGCGGCGCAGACATGTACAACGTGGACGTGACCGCGCCGTTTCCGTACCGCGATAACCCCCGTTCGCGCACCCTCCTGGCGTACCTCAACGACGTCGGCGCAAACGGCGGGGGCGAGACGGAGTTCATGCTGGCCCAGCTGCGGCCCATTCGAGTCGTACCCGCCGAGGGAGCCGCGTTGATCTGGGGTAACTGCGAGCTGGAGGACGTCGCGCCGGTGGACTTAGGGTTTGGTTTAGGGTTAGGCGGTGGTGGTGGGAGCGGACGAGGAGTGTGGGACGAGGGGCGGTGCATGGGTGGCGCGGGACCGCACGGCGAGGTGGCGACGGCGCCGGGGCCGCTGACGGGCGAGACGACGCAATGGCCGTGCTGCGTGGGACGGACCCGCGCGAGCTTGCACCAGTCGCGGCCCGTGCGGGTGGGACACGAGAAGTGGACGATGACGATGTGGATGCACCAGAGGTTCACGTCGGAGAGCCAGACGTACGCGGACGAGCTCGGGTACTCGCGCGATTTAGCCGAACCAGCGACGCAGTCGTGAGCGTCGCGAGGACTTTTAGCAAATTTTGCTGACGACATTTCCATCATGAAATGGAGGGAGATCGTGCGTCACTATTCTGTAATCGCGCCTCGGCCACGATGTCGAAGGTGGCGCCGGATGCCGGCGGAGGTAAACCCCGGAAGGTTGTCATCCTGGCAACCTGACCCATCTCCGGGCACATCGAGATGAAGAAGAGGGATCTCGAGCGGGCCATTCGGGAGAGGCTGGAGCGGGAGTTTCCCAACGACGAGATTGTGTTCAAGCACAAGTTCGCGGGCATGTACCAGACTTGGGCGGAGGTGGACGGGGCGCCTAGGGTGAAGCAGTGCTTCCCCATGTACTATTTCGCGCCGGTGTGCTGTGCCGCAAAGTCTATCGAGTCGCTCGCGAACGACGTGGCGGTGTCCGTGGGTTGCAACGCGACGACGAAGGACGCGGTCAAAGGGAAGGTGCGGGTTTCCCAGGGTGTGGCGGACGGCACCGTGTGAGGGCACCCCACGGGCTTTAGCGCCGAGGGACGTACAGACGCGTCGCTCCCCGGTGACGGCGATATGAAGGCGGCGGTTCCAAGGCTGCGAGCTGAACCGCCGCCCGAGATGAGCCGGCAGACCGGAGAGCCGAACGCGGATTCAACCAACGAAGGGGTAGAATTGGCACTCTTAGCTTCAAGTAGAGTAGGGCTGGAAACAACATGAACCAGTTGGAAGTCGACCGACAGGTGTTTGTTCAACATCTCCACGTGCGGGGTGACTTTTCAGTGGGTTGGGGAGTAACTCTTAGACAATGTGGATTACAACATCAATGCCATTTTTTCGTAACTGGTGCGCCATACGTCCGGATCGGCCCGATCCATTTTCGCGCCATCTTCTCATTGACCGGATCTTTCCCCGTGGCCCCAGAAAGCGGACCCCGAACGCGGTCGTGACTCGGCGGGAGCGCTTCCGCCTCCGCACACGACGACGAGCGACCGTGAAGCGATGAGCGTCTCGTTCGACGCCAGGGATCCGACGCAAACCGCGTCGCGCGCGACGGTTCGCCAGGCTGGCGAGTTAGAGGCCCTCGGCGAGGGCGTCGCCAGGTGCGTCGCGCGGTTCGATCCGACCGCGACCCTTCGATTTGCGCGAAAGTCGCGCGATCGGCCCACGTTCGGCCCAAGTTCGGTTCTTCCCCTTCGTCGCGCCCGACGCTGACTCCCGTCCTCCCGAAACCCTCACGAATTAACGCGCAGGTTCGCCGCCGCGCAATGGCCCACGAAGAAAGACGAGGACCGCGTGCACGTCGCCGGGGGCATCCCCGGCCTCTGCGACGCGGTCGTCCAGCTCTACGACGGCCACGGCGGGAAACACGCCGCGCGCCACTGCATCCTCGAGATGGCCGCCGTCGTCGAGGAGTGCTTCTTCAACTTTCGCGACACGCGCAAGTACGTCAACGACCGCGAGACGCTCTACGGCAAGGTGGACGACACCGGCTTCCACCCGCGACTCGACGACGCCGTCGTCGCCGCGTTCGAGCGGCTCGATCGCGAGGTGAAAGCCGAGGACGACTCGGGCACGACGGCGGCGGTCATCTTCCTGCGCAAGGGCGCCGCCAACGTGCCGGGTTTCGCCGCGGGCGACGTCATCGTCAAGTGTGCGTGGGTCGGCGACTCGAGGGCGGTCATGTTCCGCGACGGCGAGCTGTCCTCGCTCATCGACCTGTCCACGGATCACAAGCCCGAGTGCGACAGGGAGGTGGCGCGCATTCGCCGGCTGTATAACCAGCTGGAGGGCCACGGCTCGTACGCGGACCAAGACGAGGCGCTCGACGCGTCCATCCGCGGCGGAAGGGCGAACAGGCCTTCCGGAGGCGGCGGCTCGCCCAGGTCCCCGGCGTCCTCCGCGGAGAACAGCTCGCGCGCCGGAAACAAGTCGGGCAAGAAAACCCCGAGCCAGCGCAAGGGCGTCAAGGTGGAGAACGGACTGCCGGAGGTTGAGATGACGCTGGGGCCGTCGCGGGTGATGGAGGAGCTGGTGGACCTGGACGACGACGACCCGGTGTGGGACAGCGCGGCGGAGAACAGCCAAGCCAGCCAGAGCGCGACGCCCGTGGCGGAGGTTGGCGTGGACGGAGCCCCGCACCTCGGGGCGTCTCCCGCTAAAAAACCCACCAACCCGGCGAACAAACAAGTCAACCCCGGCGCGTACCGCGCGCAGCTCTCCGTCTCCGGCTCCTCGCAGGGCGGAAACGACAGCACCAGGAGCGGCATGGCGCTCGAGGGCGTCACCGAGGACACCATGGCGGAGCTCAGGGCGCGACACGCGGACCAGTACGACGGAGACACGACGGACGAGGACGTCGACGACGAGGGCAACGCGCGGCGCGGACGAGTGATTCAGCGGATCGGATCCGAACCGTCGATGGGTGCCGTGCCCACGGGTGCCGTCGACGTGGACACGGCAAAGACGAACGCCGCCGCGGCGGACGCGGAGGAACGGGCGGCGCGGATGGCGGACGACCTCGATAACGACGAGGAGGAGGACGTTCCCGCGCACGCGCTGCCGGTGTTTAACCGATCCGGATCGGGGTCCGGCGACGAGGGCAGCTACGGCAAGGCTCGCATGTCCTTCGTGGGATTCTACAAGAACGAGAAGGGCCAGGCGCTGAGCAAACCGAGGATATTCTCGTCGTCCGGGATGTCCCACGGCGTGTCCAGGTCCATAGGCGACCTCGGCGCCGCGAGGGGTTGCGTCGCGACGCCCGAGATTTGCACGCACCGAATCCTCGCCGGCGGTTCCGCTCGCATCGTCGTGTGCTCCGACGGCGTCTGGGACGTGTTCGACTCGCTCAAGGCGATGAAGGCGATCAGGTCGTGCCGCACCGTGGACAACGCCGCGCGGAAGCTGTGCACGGTGGCGAGGGAGAAGCGGGAGTTCAGCGGCATCTCGCTGGACGACATCTCGACAATCGTCGTCGACGTCGGCGAGTACGCGCCGAGCGCCGGCGACGCCCCCGCGTGCTCTTGCGTCGTGCAGTGAGTGAAGCGACGAGTGATGTCATCATGGCGAGCGTGTAAATATTAAAGGAGATTGTTTTTTTTTACGTCTCGCTCTTTTTTCGTATCCCCCTCGTCTCGCGTCGCGCGTGTTTGACGCTTCGCGTACGACGCGTCGTTCAGTCGCACGGGCGGCACAGGTTTCCGACGGCGCCGTCCACCATGAGCGTCTCGTCGAGCTTCGTGAAACCCTCGTACACCGCGGTGAAATGCGCCACCGAGTGCTTCACGTCGTCGCACCCGCACATCTCCCTCACGCTGTGCATCGACAGCTGCGGCGCGCCCACGTCCACGGTCCGAATCCCCGTCCTCGTCGACAGGATGGGCCCAATCGTGGAACCGCAACCCAAGTCGGAGCGGACCACGAACTCCTGCACGGGGACTCCCGCCCGTTCGCCCAGTTCGCGGAAGAGCCACGCGGTGACCGCGTCGGTGGCGTACCGCTGGTTAGCGTTGTGCTTGATGACGACGCCGTCGCCGAACCTCGGGCGATGCCCGGGCTCGTGCTTGTCCCCGTAGTTCGGATGCACCGCGTGCGCCATGTCGGCGGAGACGATGAACGACTTGCGACGCGATCGCTCGGCGACGCCCTCGACGTCCTCGCCAAAACACAGGGCGCGACACACGCGTCGCATGGCGTCCTCGGTCATCGACGAACCGGCTCCTTGCGCGCTGTCGCTGCCCACCTCCTCGTGGTCGTAGTGCACGAGCATGCGGACCCCGGTCTCGTTCGCGAGGGACCCCGGTGAGTCACCGCCCGATGAGTCGCCGGTGGCGTTGATCAACGCCGCGAGGGACGCGTAACACGACGCGAGATTATCGAGCCTGCCGCTGAAGATGTACTCGTTCTTGGCGCCCCCGATCGTGCTCGGCTGGACGTCGCAGAGCTGCAGGTCGAAGTCCGCGACGTCGGCCGGGTCGCACCCGGCCGCCTCGGCGATGAGCTCGAGGAGCGCCGGGTGGTGTCGAGCGGCGTTCTTCTCGGCGTTTTTGTTTTCGTCGGAGCCGTCGGCCTTGGCCCTCTTGGGTTCGGGGGGAACGGATCCGGAACCCAGGGCGGCCTCCGCGGCGTTGGCGATGATCGGTGCCATGTGCTGCTGGAAGTTGACCGCGAACCCGTTGTTCATCTCGCGGTTGAGGTGTATCGCGAGCGACGGGATGCGCATGACGGGTCGATCGATCTTGACGAGCGCGTGTCGCGCCTTGTCGACGCCCGCGCGCTTGACGACGACGCGTCCGGCGACGCCGAGGTCGCGGTCGAACCACGTGTACCACAACCCGCCGCCGTAGTTTTGCGTCCTGACCTGCAGGAACCTCTCCGACGTCGCCTTGGTGTTCGGCTTGAGCTTGGGGCACGGCGAGTCGGTGTGCGCGCCGACGACGACGAAGCCGGATCCGGGGACGTAGGAACCGCCCACGGCGAAAGCGCACACCGCGGACATGTTGCGGGTGAAGAAGTACTTGCCGCCGGGCTTCAGCTCCCACGCGTCGCGCTCATTGATCTCCTGAACGCACGCATCGCGAGGGGGGAACGGGCGCGAGGGTGGGGGGGGCGTCGTCAGGAGCGCCGGAGGGGGGCGGGTTTGAACGATGGGCACCTCGGGGCGAGCGCGTCGTCGGGCGATGCGCGTCGGTCGTTTCGGGGGCCGCGTCGACGCACCTCGTATCCGGCGTCGATGAGGCGCCTGCACGTGGCAAGCACGGCGTGGTAAGGCGTCCACGCCTCGTTGAAGTAGGCGACGGCATCCACCGCCTCCCGCGGGGGTTCCCCACCTCCCGGCGCCATTCTCGTCAAATCCGAGTGGGGACGTGCAAGGACGGGTCTGGGTTTTCACCGTCTGCAAAAGCGAGTACAGTCGTCTTGATGCGTCTTGGACGGCCGTTTGCAAACCCCGGAAAACGCCGTCCTCTGACTGCTCCGCTGTGGTGAAAGTTCATCGTCGCGGACCTTTTTTTTTGTTTTCCCTGAACTGTTTGCCTGTGACGCCCATTCTGGATAAAAAGCACACAAAAGCACACGCGCCATTGGTCAAGAAAGCGAATAAAGTCAGAAAGTGCTCCACTCGCAGGGGCAGCTGGGATTATTTGTTTTTTTTTTGGGATTATTCCTTTTGAGACACCACAGTCCCATACGTTTCAAAGTATCCGAGGATATTTCCCCGTTTTGCCTGTGTATCTCGGGGCCCCGAACCGATATCCCGGCCCGGAAGGCGCGCCCCCGCACTTCTCGCGAAGCGGTACCGAAGGTATCATCGACCGCAACACCTCGTTTGCGTTCCGGTCAATCCGCTCAGGCAAGATGCAGGCCACGATCGCGTCTCAGTTCGCCCCCGTCGCGGCGCGGGCGAATGCAACCTCTTCACGTGTTTCGCAGAGGGTCCCTGGCGTTTGCCGTATCCGCGCCGCTGCCCCGGCGACTCGCGTCGCCGCGCCCGTCGCCGGCGCTCCCTCGCTCGCGATCGGATCCACCTTCGCCGCCAACCGCGCGCTCAACGTCGCGGTCGCCAGGCAGGTGACCCTCAAGCCGCAGCCCGCCCGCGGCGTCGTCCGATGCAACGCGCAGGCCGCCGCCGAAGGAGAGAGGTGAGGAGAAACAACACGACACTTTCCTGAACGGGCACGGTTCGGCCCGCGGGATCGCGCGTCGCGCGCGCCCCTTAGGGACCCGTCGCGCGCGGGTTCGATTCGCGTCGCCGCCGATGCGCGATCGATACGACGACCGCGGCCGTGCCCGGGCGCGATACGAACCGCGCCGTTCCCGCGGCCCCGCCGACCGTCGCCCTCCCGTCCCCTCTCGATCATCAATCCGTTCCCTTTTTCCGCGCCCCGGTCGCGGATTATTCGAGGTTTTCGTTCGTTCGTTGCACTGACGCGCGCCATCCCCCCTTTCCCCCCCCCGTCGCGAACGAACCCGCAGCGCTCCCTCCGGCATCTTCGCCAAGAACCCCGCGTTGGAGACGGTGATGTACTTCGCCCTCTGGTACTTCCTCAACGTCCAGTTCAACATCATCAACAAGCAAATCTACAACTACTTTCCCTTTCCCTGGTTCGTCTCGGCGATCCACCTCGCCGTCGGCTTGCTCATCATGACGTTCTTCTGGACCACCCGTCTGGTCAAGTTCGAGAAGCCCGACTCCGAGTTTCTCAAGGCGGTCACCCTCCCGTCCTTCCTCCACGCCTTTGGCCACTGCCTCACCAACGTCTCATTCGCCGCCGTCGCCGTGTCCTTCACGCACACCATCAAGACGCTCGAGCCGGTGTTCTCAGCCGTCGGCTCGTACCTCGTCTCCGGCACCGTGTACGCGTGGCCCGTGTACATGGCGCTGGTGCCCATCATGGGAGGCGTCGCGTTGGCGTCCGCCACCGAGCTGTCCTTCACGTGGCTGGGTTTCAGCACCGCGATGGCTTCCAACGTGGCGTTTTCCGCGAGGGCCATCTTCAGCAAGAAGCTCATGGCGAAGATGAGCCCGCTGAACCTGTACAACTTCGTGACGATCGTGTCGCTGCTGTTCTGCATTCCGTTCGTGATCGCGTTCGAGGGATCGACGCTCGCCGCGGGCATCGCCAAGGCTGTGGAGCTCAAGGGGCAGAAGGAGTTTGTCCTGGCGCTGCTCAAGGTTGGCGCGTTTTATCACCTCTACAACCAGGTGGCGTACCAGGCTCTCGGCAAGGTGGAGCCCGTGACGCACGCGGTGGGCAACGTCGGTAAGCGCATCTTCGTCATCGGGTTCACCATCCTCGCGTTCGGCAACAAGATCTCGACCCAGACCGCGATCGGCTCCGGCATCGCGGTGATCGGAGCGGGTCTCTACGGTTGGCTCAAGGCGAAGTACGCAGCAGACACCAAGACGGTCAAGAAGGCTTAAACTCGAGGGTTACCGGGGTAAGTAAGTCTTGGCGAGCGAGCGAGCGACGGGCGCGTTGGACGTGCTGAGCAGCTTCCATCGAGTCAAGTCAAGGTGTGTCGGGTTTTGGGTCGGAGGACGCCCGGGGGGGGGGGGGGGCGGGGAACGCCGAAGAGGCGTCGCAAAGCCGACTGGGGTTTATGTTTTTTTTCAGAGGAGGTTGACGAGTTGCCGCCCGGCGGCGACGAATGGTTTTAACGCGTTCGTCGCGCGGGCACCTGTAGAAAAGTGCGGGGATCACGAAGCGTGTCGTCGTTGCGGTCTGTTGTCCTAGCGCCGCTCACGTCGGCACGCACCTCGCGGCGCGCGAGAGCAAGCCCAAAGGAAAACGTTCTACTTTTAGATGCATCGTTTTTCAATACAATTAATGAATCTTCGTGGTTTAAAGCTTCCCCTCACTGCTTACCCACCGTGCCGGGCTCTACCGGTCCCTCCGGCGTGAACCGGTACGATTCGCTCGGATACTCCCTGTTTCCCTCCATGATCAGGTCGTACAAAACCTTGAGGCACCACTGCCTGTTGTGCTCCCGGTTGCCGCTCCTCGAGCACGTGATCCTGATCTCGCGCCTCTTCGCGTCGAAGCGCCGCCCGCAAATCTCCGCGATGTACTCCAACGCCTCGTCCGACAGGCCCGTCTCCCCCTGCAGCGCGTCGAGCCTCACGCGCAGCACCACCTTGCGGTTCAGCGGGTGCTTCCCGTCTCCGGCTGCTTCCAGAACGTTGACAACCTCCCACGTCAGTATCCGCTTCGACTCCTCCTCCTCGTCCTCCGCAAACTCCGCGTCGTACATCTCGATAAACGCCTCGTCGCTCATCGGCGACACGTCGTTACCCGTCGACGCCGCCCACAGCTCCTTCTGGTGCTTCATGTAATCCGCGCGCCACTCGGCGAGAAAATTCGGATCCGTCTCGATCGTTCGTTGGCCGAAATCCGCGACGTTGTACAGGTTACCCCCCGGCGGGTCAAAGTCTGGGTACGAGTCGATCTCCGTCAGCATCCCCTCGTACGACCCTTTTTGGGAACGGTTGAGTCGCTTGCGGAGCCAGCTGGGCTTGGCGAGGTGCTCCGGCAGCGGATCGTCGCGGCGCGAATCCGTGTCGGATTCGTCAATCTCGATTGATGACTCTTCGATCGACTCGAGTTCTTCGCCGGCGTTTGCGTCGTCGTCCTTGTCCAGGCGCGCGCCGGTGCGCAAGCCGCGCGCGGCGAACGACGAGAACGGGTCGGCGGGATGATCCCCCCGGGGCGACGCGACCGTCCACGGAGCCGCGGAGCCCGAGCGCCTCGTCGGGGCGACGCCCCGCGACGCCGCCGATTTGCCGCCGCGGAGAAGATTCGACGGCGCGCACGACGCGCACTCGCACGCGCGCGGGTGGACGACGCTCGTCGCGGCGACGAGGGATGATGATCGCATCGGAGGCGCGTCGATCGGCGGGTGGCGTGGACGCGCGTCCGTCCCCTCGCCCACGATCGTCGCTCGTCCGAGACGATCATCATCATCCCTCGTCGCCGTCGTCGTCGCCGTCGTCAGAGCCGCGGTCGCGGAGGTGGACGGCGCGCCGGCTCCTCCTCGCGCGGCGGATGCCGCGAGCCGGCTGAGGAGTGTCGTCCTCGATGCGACGGTGCCCGTCATGGCTGGCGCCCGCGCCGATCGTTCGCGTCCGCGCGACGTCGAAGTCTGTTGCCCTAACGAAAACAGCCCGTCGTCGCTGGCGAAGACGCGGGTCCACGCCCTGTCCGTCGCCGCGTCTCGTCGTAGAAGATGCGCGAAATGCAAAATGTTCCTCGATGTTTTGCGTTGTACACGTGATCACGGTTAGGCATAAAGAAAGGTTAGGCGTTAACGATCTCGAATTCACCGAACACGCCGAACACGGAGATCTTATCGATCCAGCCAGTTGTCACCGATCCAGGTTGGCCACGCGCATTCTCCACATCCATCGTCTGCACCATGCTCGCGGTCGTTCCCCGCATGGTGACCGCGGCCCCGGCCGCGAGTCGCCGCCCCGTCCACACCCGCGCGCTCTTCACCAAGGAGAAGGCCGCCTCCAAGCCCAAGGCCAAGACGGTGATCAGCACGAAGACCGGCAACAAGAGCAAGAAGCTGTCTCAGGAGGACTCGATGAAGGAGATGGGCGGCATCCTCGCGCAGGCCACCGCGCTCGGCCTCGCCGTGCCCGTGGGCGTCGTCGGCCTCACCGAGGCGGGTAAGCGACTGTCCGGCGGCAGCGACGACGCGGGACTGTACGGCTTCATCCTCGTCGCGGCGGCGTTCGCGGGATGGTGGGCGAAGAAGACCGCCGATCGCGACGCCATCAAAGCCGATCTCGCCGCCAAGGGACTCGACGTCTCCACCGTGGACAACGTCGCGGTGCTCAAGTGGCTGAAGGCGCAGGACGAGCTCGGCAAGGGGAAGCAGGCGGTGCGGGAGATTTACAGGGCGTACGAGACGGAGAGCAACCCGTGGTCGCCCTTCTTCAAACCGACGGGAGTGGGCAAAAACGGACCCAAGAAGTAAAAGTCGGGCCGTGCGGTGCGGTACGATAGCATACGTCGTGTGATGTCGCATTCGTCGCCGCGCGCTTCTTCTCCGCGTCCCTTTACTTCGTATCGTGCGTGCGTCCCGGTCGTCCCGGTCGTCCTCGTCGCCCCCCACGTGTCGTGTCCCCCTCTCGCTTCACGTCAGGTCGACGAAGACCGCCTCGCCGCCGGAATTCGCGGGACCTGTCCCGCCGGCTCGCCCCCTCCGCTGCCGCGACGTCGACGATCCCGGCGACCGCGTCTCCTCCTTTTGGCTCGCGACGAGATCCACCGTCGCCGTCGCCGCGTCACCGCCCGGTGAGTCACCGCCCTCCCTCGCGTTTTTCCCGCTCAGGTCGACCACGACGGGCGGGGCTCTCGCGCGCTCCTCAGCCTCGCGTTTTTTCCGCTCCATCCTCGCGCGCCTGATGGGACCGATCACCCCCTCCGGTAGCTCCTCCACGCGGCCGGCGGCGGGCGGGGCCCTGCCCCTCAGCCCCGGCGGCCCGCCGGGCGGAGGCGGCTGGTCGAAGAACCCCGCCGCGAGGAGGTCCTCGAACTCGTCGTCGTTCATCGCGGGGATGTGCCGGATGTGCTGCTGCAACGCGTGGTCCCGCCGTCGACGAGCGCCGCCCCTCGGCGCGGGGGGAACGAACCCGGGGTCAGCGGGGTTGTTAGGGTTAGGGTTAGGGTTAGGGTTTCCAGGCACCCCACCCGGCACCCCGCGGTGCCCGAAGATGGCGTCGAAGATTCCGTTCTCGAGATTCTCCCGCCCGAACGCGGCGTTGACCACCTGGTCCAACAACCCGCGTGCGTCGGCGCCGCGTCGCCGACCTCCTTGGCCTCGGTGGGGGTTAGCCGGAATGCGGGGTGCCTGCCGCGCCGCCGCGTTGCTCTGCGCCGCCGCCCTGTCCTGCATCGCCTTCGCCTCCTTCTTCTGCCAGTGCCGAACGTCCTTCTCCGCGATGTCGAGGTCCTTGAGCTCCGTCGCCAACGCGCTCACCAGCTCGCGTTGGCCGGATTCGTCCAACTTTTCGAGGTAGAGCGCCAGGTACCTGCACCGACGACGTTTCTGCGCCACGTCGAAAGCATCCTTCGTGCCGTACACCGTCGCGGGCAGGTTTCCAATCGCCCGTCCACCCACGCCCTTCTGCTTCTTGGCCGCCTTGACCGACGCCTGGCCCTCCGGGCACGTCCCCACGTGTTGATGCGCGTCTCTTCCGCAATCCGCCAGGCAGTACGCGCAAAAAGCCGCCGCGCATCGACTGCACTTCAGCGCGAAGCACCCGTCGAAGTCCACGAACGCCTGCTTACAGCGCGGGCACGCCAGCGTCAGGATCGTCTCGATGACGTGCTCCTTGGCGACGCGGAGCTTCTCCTCTTTTCCCGCGCCTCGCTTGGCTCGCTCGCGCTCCAGCCGGAGTCGCGCCTCCATCTGCGCCTCCATCTCCTCCGCGACGAGTCTCTCCCTGAGCTTGGACCTCGCGTCGAGGTACGCCTCGAACGTGTCGTGCGATACCGCGGCGGCGATGTCCTTGTCGGGGAAGTGCGGGGCGTCGCATCGATCGGCGTCGGTGTTCGCGGCGGTGTTGCGGGGGCACAGGATCCGTCCGTCGCACTTGGCGAGGAGCGCCAGATCCTTGCCGGCCTCGTTGCGGACGTGCGCGTCGAAGCAGTCGGCGCAGGTGTAGTGCGCGTGCGGACAGCACACGCCCTCGGTCACCGGACCGTCGGTGAAGCATATCGTGCACGTCTGCGATGGGAGAAAGGGAAGGGAACGGTGTCCTCGTCAGCGCCTCGGTTCAAAGGAGGGCACCCAAAAACCATGGCACCCCGACTTTTCTCGGGGGGTCGACGCGCGGGCGCGCCGGGGGCCCTCGAGCGCGAGCGCGCGCGCGCGCGCGAGCGCGGATGGAAGGACGCGCTTTCGATCAACTCACCTTCTGTTCAGCCATGACGACGGCGACGGGTGTGCTTCTCCTCCTCGGCCCTCTCCCTGCCCTCCGGAGTGAGTGCTGACGCGACGGATACGCCCTTGGACCGCCCGCCCAACGGCGAGGATTCGTCGCTTTTTCAGTCGGGGCCGGAGGTCATACCGCGACGAACGCCGCCGCGCGCGCGCATCGAAGACTCGAGGTTCGAGTCGACCGTCCGCGTCTTCGCGATCCAACGTCGCCGCGGCGTGACCCTCCGTCGCCGTGAGACTCGCGTAGCATCCTTGAAGCGATGAGCGTCGTCGTCGGGTGCCCCGTCATCATCCCCCGATTTCCTCGCGCGTCCGCCGCCGACGTTCGCGGCGCCCGGCGCGTTCGTGGCGATGCTCCGCGCGTCGGCGCCCGCGCCCGCCCCGCGCCCGCGTCGACCCGCGATCTCATCGTCGTCCACGGCAAGAAAAAAGGCGGGTTCGCCGCGGAGATGATGGGCGGCGGCGACGAGAACGCGGCGACGACGAAGAAGGCGGCGGCGTCCAAGGGAACCGCATCGCCTAAACCCGACGAGGTCTGCCCGTGCGGGGGCTACCCGACCCCGGGGCTGCCGTACGCGAGGTGCTGCAAGCCGTACCACAAGGGCGACGCGTATCCCGACGACTGCGTCACGCTGATGCGGTCTCGCTTCAGCGGCTACGCGAAGGGCGAGGGCGATTACATCGTCGACACGACGCATCCGGAGAATCCCATCTTCAAGGATGGGAGCAAGGCGGAGTCCGGCAAGGTGGTCAGCTCCCTCGCCGACGACGTGAAGATGACGTGCAAGAAGGTGCGATTCTACGGACTGGAGATCGTGCAGGACAAAGGGAAGGGGGAGGACGAGCACTACGTGGGGTTCAAGTACAAGTGCAGGGTGGTCGGACAGAAGGGATTTAAAGAGCTCGCCGAGGAGAGTCACAGCGAGCTCAGCACGTTCAGGCGCGGGGAGGACGGACGGTGGCTCTTCCTCGACGGCGTGACCGGCGCGGTCGAGTAGACGTGCCCGGGCAGACGACGGCGGGTGGACGACGGCGCGATGAGGACCAGAAGACTCGACGCGATGAATAACTTTTAAGACTTTTACGCCGAATCTTTCGCTCGCGTCACGCGAGCATGCCCTGGAGGATATTCGAAGCCTCCCTCGCCGCTTTCTTCACGTACTTGACCGTCCCGGGCGTAGCGACGTCGCCCTTCGGAAGCCCCTCCAGGAGCTCCCCCGAGCCGAGCGCCTGACCCAAACTGGCGCGCAGCGCGCCCATCTCCCCGCCGCCCCGTCCGGACCCGCCGCGCGCGACGCCCTGAAACACGACGTGCACATCGCCTCGTTTAGCCGCGGGCGCGGAGAGCAGCGCCTGAAGCAGCAGCCGGTGGTGGAGCCGCGCGCGCTCGTCGCTGTCCAGCCCTCCGCCAAAATCGATCACCTTGAGCGCGGTCGGGGCGAGCGCGCCGGAGACGAGTAGACCCGCGGTGAATCGCGCGAGGTTGGCGATTCGACGGACGGAAACCTTGGGTTTATCGTCGGCGCCAGCTGTGCCGTCGCGATCGAAGCCGTCGAGGTTGCGACGCGTCGGCGCGATCTCCCGAATCTGATCCCACACGCACAGCTGTAAGGTGAGCCGGTGACTCTTCACGCGCTCGCACAACCTCGTCGCGAGCGTCTCGTAGTACGGATTGTACGCCTTCTCCTGCAAACAGCACTCGACGAGCACCCGGGGAATCTCGCGTTCCTGCTTATCCGCCAGGGGCAAACCGAGCAGCCTGTCGAGGGCGTCCGCGAAATCCTCGGCGCCCATGATGACGCAGAAGATGGCTCGTCTCGCCTCGGTGTTCATACGCAGGCCCTTGGCCTTCGCGAGGAGCTCGGCGCCCTCGTCGTTGGAAGCCGCCGCGTTCCTCGCCGCGATTCCATCGGACCTGTCCTGCGCCGCTCTCGCCGCGAACCACGCCTCGGTTCCCGTCGCATCCGGAAGCCACCACTGACCGCGATTCCACCTCCCCCCCTCGTCCACCAACCGCTCGTGCGTTAGCGCCCTCAGTGCCACCGCGGCGTCGCCGACGGCGTGCGACGCGCGGAGCCACTTGGCGAGCGCGGCGGGGAAGCCCCACTGATCGCCGCCCTCGGCGCCCCCCGCGCCCCCCGCGCCGGCTCCGACGACTCGTTTATTGTTCTTGAGGTCGACCACCATGTCGAGCATGAGCCTGGCACGTTTCGTGAGCCCGTGAGCTCCTCCTTGGCCTTGACCTTGGCCTTGACCTTGGCCTTGGTCGTCGTCGCCCTCTTTACTCTTCTCCCGGAGCTCCGCGACGCGCGTCTGGAGGCTCGCGATGAAGTCCCGCATTCCCGCCGGGTCCTCCGATCGCAGCCGCGGACCCGCGCAGCGAAGCAGCGACAGCATCAGCGCCGCGTCGAGCTCGTCCAGCGTTCCCACCAACCGCGTCAGCAGCCCGTAGACGACGCGACCGGGGTACAGCCCGCACGTGTGCAGACGCGCGAACACGGCGCAGAGGTTGGACGCAGCCCTGGCGTTGTTGTCCAAACGCGCCGCTTCGAGGGATTTGAGAAGCTCGCGACCGAAACGAGCCGCGAGCTCCGGGCCAATCTCACCGCTCACGCCGGCGACGAACGCGGCGAGCGCGGCGGCGTACTGCTCCGACGCCCTCGGACCGTGCACGAGCGCCTTGAGTATCTCCGCGGTGCACGCGTCGCCGACGGCGCGCCTCGGGACGTCGCGCGCGATGCCCGCGATTTCTCGAGCGATGTTCGCCACGTTGGACTCGCCCATGCGGTTCATCAAACCCCTGACCCTTCGACCCGCGTCTTCCAGCGCCGCCGCCGCCTTTGCCTCGGCTTCGGATTTGCCGCTCGCCCTGGCGGCGGCGGCGGCGGCGGCGGCTCGCTGCGCGGGGGGGACGTACTTACCGGCGGGCGCCGCCGCCGCCGACGGGGCGGCTTTGGGCTCGGGTTCGTCCTCCTCGCCTTCCTCCTCCTCTCCTTCGTCGTCCTCCTCCTCGTCGTCATCGTCGTGGGCGTCGTCATCCTCCTCCCCCTCCTCCTCGTCGTCGTCGTCGCTGTCGTCTGCGAAGGCCGCCTCCAGCGCGTCGTCGAGTTCGTCAAAGTTCACGATGCCGGCGTTTTTCTCGTTGTTTTGCCCATTCCGCCCATACGCGTCGTCGTCGTCGTCCGATCCGTCATCGTCCGATCCGTCATCGTCCGATCCGTCGTCGTCGTCGTCGCTCTCCATGGCGTCGTCGTCGCTCTCCATGGCGTCGCGCCTTCGAAGCTTCGCCAGCTTGTCGCCGAAGGATGCGGCCGCCTTCTTGGTCTCGGCGGAGAGCGACTTTTTTCTCCGGTCCTCGTCCCCGTCCTCGAGGATCTCCACGCCCGGGAGCGAGTCGAAGAAGAACCCCATGCCGTCGTCCTCCTGACCCTTCCTCCCCTTGAGTTTCTTCATCAGGCGTCGCTGCTCGGCCTCGTCGCGCTTGTAGGCCTCGTACGCGGAGCGTCCCATGCGCTGCTCGGCGGTGAGCGTGACGGGCTTGTTTGGATGCTTCTTCTCGCGCCGTCCCTTGCGCGCGTCGTCATCCTCGTCATCCTCGTCGTCGGAGTCGTCGGAGTCGTCGCGCCGGCGTCTTTTGGCCCCGCCGCCGCGCTCTTTGACGTATCGCGGGTCGTCCTCTTCCTCGTCGGCGCCGCCGCCGCGTCGCTTCTTCGACGCGCCTCTCTTGCCCGATGCGTCTCCGCCGCCGCCGCCGCCGCTCCCATCGCCGGGTTCCTTCTTCCGATGCCTCGTGGCCCACGCCCGCCGCTGCGCCGCCTTGTCCTCCTTGGCCCGCTTGCGCATCGTCTTGCGGTCCAGCACCGATTTCTTTCGCCTCGGCGCGCCGCCCATCTCGTCCCAGCCGCTGCGACGGTCGTCCGCGTCCGCATCCTCGTCCCTCGCCGTGAGCTCGTCCTCGACGGCGCGGCCGAGCTTGGGGCCGGGCTTGAACGGGACGCCGCGGCCGCCGAACCGACCGCCGCCGCCGCGGCCTCCTCGGCCGCCGAACCGACCCCCGTCTCGGCCTCCTCGGCCTCCGAACCGACCCATGGCGAAGGGTCCCGTCGCGCGCGGTCTCGGCGGGCGCGGCGGGTGCCGACGCGAATGCTCGAAGATTTCTCCGAGGACGGCGGCCAAAGAAAGTCCCGTCAGCCCGTCCGCAGCAGCTGGCGGTTCGTGTCCCGTCGGTTCGTTTGCCCCCATCTTCGACACATCACCATGAGCGCGCAGCCCTCGCCCGAGCCGAGGCGTCCGCCGGATGAAGACCCGGCGCAGTACCTCTCCGTGCCCATCGGCGACCGAGCCCCGGGCGAACCGCGCGCGTACGTCATCGAGCGCGTGCGCGGACGATGGTGCGAGCGCTCAACGGGCGGTCACGTCGGCGCCGTCGGGGGAGGCGAACGGCCTTCGCCGAGATCGGGCGCGACGGGGTCCAGCGCGTTGAGGTCCAACCCGATGTTCGTCGTCGAGTGCGAATCGCCGTGCGAGACGCGCTTCTTCGTCACCCGCCGCGACGGATCCGCCGCGGACGCGTCCCTCGAGCTCTTCGGGCTCCCGCGCGTCCGGTGGAACGCGGCGCGAAGGACGAGGGGACGCCGGTGGATGCTCGTCGGCGAGGATTACTACCGACGCGTCGCCTCGTCCACCACCGACGGACCGAACGAGACGAGCCGGACGCTTGAACGCGCGAACGCCGCGTGCGACGAAATGCCCGAATGCGCGCGCCCGAATGCATGCGCCGCGATCGAACGCGGGGATGGCGGCTCCGAGCTCCGCGCCACCCTCGACGGTGACCCTCGGGGTTACGTGCTGATGGCGTGCGCCGACGAGCCGGGAGAATTTACCGTGCGATGCGTCTCAACCGGTCCGGTGCGGGTGACGGAGCTGGCCCGGCGCACGTGCGCGACGGCGTGGGGTGGGTGGCGAGAGGCGGACGGCACCGATCGCGGGAGTCGCGTCCACCGAAACTGGGATAAGAACCCGCAGTTTTTGCTCGAGGTGTGCGACGGCGCGATGAAGCGGTTCACGATACGCCTCACCTGCGGATCCCGCTGGCTCTCGCCTTCGAGAGCCAGCGACGGGGGCAAGCGCGAGGGCGGAAAGCGGAGACGCGAGCTGTGTCCCGTCGAGGGCATGATCGGGTTCGGGATCACGTGCTGCGGCAGCGGTGAACTCGTCACCGAGACTGACTACGTCTCCGACGACGAGATCGTCGTCGAGTACGATTTCGGCGAGATGAAATCGACCCCGGGCACAGACGCGAACCAGTTTCGCATCGTCCCGAGCTGCTACGCCCCGGGAGTCGAGGGCGTCTTCTCGCTCACGGTGCACAGTCTCGACGCGTGCGGTTTCAAGCTCGAGCCCATCGCGCCGTGGTGAATGTTACCTTCGTGTGTTATTACGTGTCAGCGGAGAGCTGATAATAAATCGTGCCGTTTAAAAATGCGTCGATGCGCAGCCATCCAAATTCCTGATGCCGCCCTCTCTTTGTCTCGTCGCGTCTCGTCGCGTCCCGGTGCGCGCGTGAATGCGTATCTCCCGCTCGCGTGCGTGCGTGCGTGCTAGCGTCGCGTCGTCGCCGGCTCAAGCCTCGTCGTCAACCCCCGCCTTCTCACCCGCGAGCTTCCCAAACTTAAACTCCGGCGGCTTGGGACCGTGCGTCGCAGCGGCGTGCGTCGCGATGGCGCCCAGCGGAAACGGCGCGGCGACCGTCCCGATGTGGTGAGCCGAGTAAGGGTAGTACGCCCCGGGCGGCGGCGCGTAGGGGTACCCCACGAAGCCTCCTCCGTAGTTTGCAATCCCGTGGAACCCCGCCGGGTTGTTGTAGGGGTTGTTGTAGGGATTGGGATGCGCTCCGTGGGGTACCATCGCGGAGGGGTACGAGTGAAGCGGCGGTTTCCTCCCGCCGGCGCCCATCGCGGACGCCCTCGCCTTTCCCGCGGTCCTGCTGGTGTGGTACCCGCCCCCCATGCTGTAAAACGCGCGGCTCCTATCGTCGAGCAACAGGCTCGATCCCCCCGCAAAGTCGCGAAACACCGAGAGGACCATCGCGCCCTGCGACGGTTCAACCTCCTGCGCGTCGCGCGAGTTGGTCACCGACTTCTCGTTCCCGGCGACGAGCCGAATGTGGCGGAGGATGGTGTTCGGCACGTCCTTGACCCAGTGCCACCTGACCCTGAACCGCCCGTTCGCGAGGGCGAACCCGTTCGGCGACATCGACGACGCGGATCCGCCGGGCACATTCGGAAACCGCCGAGCGATCCCGCCGCCGCCGCCGGAGCGAAGATGCGCGTCCCTGGGCGCGGTCGGATCGAGGCGCTCCACCGGCCCGACCATCTCCGCGACGCCGCAGAAGTGCCCGCTGCAGTTCACCGAGAAGAACAGGACGATTTTGCGGTGGGGTTCGCCTCGGTCCTTCGAGGGGCCTTCGCGGTCGGCGGCGGCGTCGGCGGCGGAGGCTTCGAGGGGACCCGCGGGCGAGGGCGAGTCTGACCCTTCGCTGTCGCGCGAGATGTCGCTCGAATCCGGCGCGAGGTCTTCCGTCTCGTCCCCGTCATCCTTGACGGCGTCGACGATGAACGCGCGGTCGAGATTGTCCATGCCGCACGATTCGTCCAGAGTTTTCGGCAAATCGCCCAGCGATTCCCCCTCCTCGCCGGTGTCGAGTCCGCGAAATGCCGCGTCCAGCCGGGCGTTTCCCGCCTCCGTGCTGGACCACCAGCCGTACCTCAGGCTCCTGTGCACGTCATCCTCGCCGTGCGACTTCATGACGAAGAACCTCACGTCGCGGTCGTTCAGCTCAATCCCCGGCTCGAGAAGACCCGCGAGCCCGGCGCCGTCGAAGGAGGAAGCCGGGGGGATCTCGAGCGGGTCGCCGGATTCGCGCGCCTCGGCCGCGGCGGTGCGCCAGAGCGCGTCGCGAAAGTTAGGATCGGCGGCGGCGGATGATGCGCGCGCGGAGGAGGACGAGGGCTTGCCGCAGGTCACCGCGGAGCTCGGGGGCTTGGACGCGAAAGCGCCGCCCCCGTTGGTCGAGCCGGCGCTGCTCCTCGCGCTCCTGCTGCCCAGAGTCGGAAACTCCTCCGCCCACCTGCTGCTCGTCTGCGCGGCGTGCGTCTGAGCGGAGTACGCGGGCGGCGGCTGAGGCGGCTGAGGCGGCGAGTAGGCGCCGCCGGCCGGTGCGTACGGGTACGGCGGGAAGGCGACGTTAGCCGGCGGTATCGTCCCGTAACCGTTGGCGTGGTACGGGTGCGCGGGCGACCGCGGAGAGTGCGACGGAGAGTGCGAGTGGTACACCGGCGAGTGGTACACCGGCGAGGACGGCGAGAGCCACCCGGGCGCGGCGTACGGGTAAGGTACCGCGTGGTGCTGCGGGGACGTCAGCGCGGAGGGAAGGACGAGCGCCGCGTCGGAGGGAACTCCGTTCGCCGTCGCCCAGCTTCGGAGCGCCAGCTCGTACTCTCGGCTCGCGGCGGCGTTGTCGGACACGGCGTTGTCGGACACGTGTCGGACAACGTCGACGACCGGCGCCGCGGAGGACCCAGCCTTTCCCTTCGTTCCCATGGCGGTCGCGGCGTACTGAAGGAAGCTTCCGCCGTGCGCGAGCGACGGAGCGTAGTTGACGTTGGCGCCGCCGCCGTTTGGCGCCGCGGGAGACGGCTGGTAGTGGTGACCCGACGTCAGTCCCGGGGAGTCGCGCGGCGTGGGAGGGACGAACGGCGAGAAGCCGAGAGCCGCGCGCGGATTCATCGGACTGTTGGTCAGGCTCGATCGCGCGCTCCCGGTCCCTCCGCTCTCCACGTAAGCCCTCGCGACCGGAACGTCCTCGGCGGGGATGTAAAAGTATCCCATCTCGTCGTTTCCGTACGCGTACACGCCGGGCTTGTGTTCCGTGAGCGTCGCCGCGATGCTCGCGGGAAGCGGCGCGACAATCTGCGACGAGGACGGATCGATCGCAGTCATTGGATCCGCGCGCGCGATCAAAACGTCGGCGCCGTGGCCACCGCGCTCGGCCTCCGCCCGGCCTTCCTCGGCAACGTCGCCGGGCTGACTCGTCCGCGTGGGAGCCGCGTACGAGTTTTCGGCAGATCTCGACACAGCCGCGGAAGCCGCTGAAGCCGAGACGCGCGCGGTACCGTGATCGCGCCGGGTCTCTTTCATCGCATCCGGTGTTCTCTTCCCGTCGGTATGCTCGTTACCTCTGGAATCTCTCGGCGGCGGCACCTTCAACGCGGGAAAGCGCGTGGAGAAGACGTCAGAAAACACCATGCTTCGAGGATAGTTCCGCTGTGCGACGAAACGCAAAACGATGCGAGGCGGGGTCTCACCTTCTTCGGCTGCGGAATCACCATGCCGGCCATTGTGCTCTGAGCCTCGCGCGCGCACCGCCGCGAGGATGATATGCGGGACCCCTTCGACAAACTCTCCGGCCGAAGTGTGCGCGCTCGCGGTCCCCGTCGCCTAGATCTCGCCACAGCTGTGGGCGGAAACACACTGCTGTGGAAACCGTGGCACCCCGCTTATTTCGTTGTTACGACTGGATTCCTCGGTCAACCGTTACGGCCGACCCGCATACGCGGGAAATAAACAAATATCTCAATTTTTATGCGCCCACGCAAACCAGTCAGGTCCCATCAGGTCTGTTCGGTCCAGCCAGGGCCGGATAAAAAAAAGCGAAGGAAAAACCCAACAGCGAGAACTCAAGAAAAGATTCCGTCTGTTCTCCCGACCCGACTCCCTGCGCTTTTCAGATCGGCGGCGGCGCCGGGCGTGAGACGCGACCGGGAGGCTCGTTTCGGATCGACGGCGGCACCGCGCGCGTTAGTTTCACTGACCGAGAGTGACCGCGCGGTGACGCGCGAACCCTCGAACCCGCGCGAGAAGCGTTCGGCATCGCTCGAACTCGCGCGGGCGGTGGTGAACACAATTCGTCGGGTCATCGTCGCGCCCCCGCACATCCGTCGTCGCGATGTCGCCGAGGTCGGGTCGACGACCCAGGCGGCGGCGGCGTAAGAAGCTCGACTCCGAGATTGAGGGAGACGCCTTCCTCCTGCAGGTCTCCGTCATCCTCTGCACCGTCGCGGCGCTCGCGTGGTCGCTGCTGCAGGTTGTCCTGTACCAGGGCACCGAGCCGCAGATGGTGGCCATCCCGCTGCTCTACCCCGCGGTGGTGTTCCCGACCGCGTGGTACGAGCGCTACAGACTGCACCGCCGGCCGTACAAGCATCTCGCGAGGGTGCACCTCACGATGGTGTGCGTCCTCCCCGCGCTGCTGCAGATCGAGAGCGGCGGATTCGCGCGGTCCGGCGGCGTCATCTCGTGGTCGTCGGTGTCTCCGTTCACCGCGTTCGTCATCGCGAAGAAGATATCGAAGGCGTTGAACTGGGGCGCGCTCTGGATGGCCGTCATCGCGTTCGCGTACGGGTACGAGGCGTACAACGAGACGCACGACCGGCACGGCGCGGGAATCATCGCGCAGGCGTGGCACTCCGACGAGAGCTTTCACGTCGTCCGGGTGTGGACGTGGCAGATTTATTTCTACGCGCTGGCCACCAAGGTGGGCGTCACCCTGAACGCGTGCCTCCTGATGTACCTGCTGCGGAACAAGACGGACAACGCGGTGCAGGCCCACAAGATGCTCGCGTGCGCCATCATGCCGCCGCCCGTCGCGAAGGAGGTGTTCGAGATACAGTGGAAGCGGCTGAGGGACGGTAGGAGGGCGAGCAAGGCGAGCAAGGCGGCGAGGTCGACTCCGGGTCGCGTCTCCGTCGCGTCGCGCGTGCTCAACTGCGTGTTCGGCAACTCCGTCGCCGGAAGCAACGGGTCGCAGTCCGGTTACAGGTCGTCGTCGTCGTTCTCCGCGTCGTCGGTGACGAGCAGGTCGTCCGGGGGTTGGTCCTGGGGCGGCATCGGGCGGGGCGAACAAACACGACCCGGCTTTGGCTTCGCTCGCAGCCGCTCCGATGACTCGCATCACTCCGCGCACAGCGACGGCACCGGGTCGTCGCACGACGGCGCGTTCGAGTGGACCGACGCGGACTACTACGACAACGGCACCGGCGCGCGGCTCAGGGAGCTCGCGCAGAGGATGGATTCGTCCTCGTCCACCAGGGCGGAACTCGCCGCGGACACCACTCGCGCCTTGGCGGATTTCGCCGAACGACCCAGTCCGCCGCGGCGATCGCTCGACGACGTCAAGCTAGACATCCCGGAGGATGACATCCCGGAGGAGACGGACACGGACGACGCGGACGGTGCGGACGCGGACGCGAGCGTGGAGGCTACGGCGCACAAGGAGCTGCAGACGCTGCGGCAGGTGAGCTTCAGCGGCACTCTCGCCACGGAGCGAGTCTTTGAGCGCAGCGGCGACAGTTTCAAGGGTTTGCAACTCGCCGCGCGGTCGTCGTCATCGCGACGTCACGACAAGCAGACCACGTCGACGACGACCGCGCGGGACCACCCGAGCGTCACGGTCATTTTCATCGACATAGTCGGCTTTTCGGAGATGTGCGAGCACGTCAAGCCAAAGGCGGTGCTGCGTTTCCTCGAGCACTACTTTGAGCTCGTCGACAAGATGGCGGAGGAGCACGGCGTGACGAAAGTTCGAACCGTGGGGGACGGATACCTCGCGGTGACGGGTCTGATGGCGGAGATGGGCGTTCCGGAGGATTCGCACCAGCACGTGCTGAGGTCCCTCACGTTTGGGTTGGGAGTCCTGTTGGAGCTGAGGGACGTGGGGCTGAAGCTTCCGACGGGCCGACCGGTGCAGGCGCGCATCGGCCTCGCCGACGGCAACGTCTTCTCCGGCGTCGTCGGCAAGACGTGCATGCAGTACGACATCTTCGGCAACGTCGCCAACCTCGCCGCGCGCATGGAGCAAACTTCCCCGTACGACGGCGTGCACATGCCGGAGTCGTCCTTTGAAAAGATGATGAGCGAGATGTCCGAAGAGCAGAGGGCGCTGTTCGAGAAGCTCGCCTGGACCAGAAACACGGCCGTCGAGATCAAGAACATGGGCAAGATCAACACCGCGTCGCTGGAGTTGAAGGGAAACGAGGATCAGATCGAACGCGTGGTGGCCGGGTGCATATCCGACGACACGCAGCGCGCGGTGACGATGCACATCGGGGCGATGCAGGAGGCGTTTCGGCAGCTCACGTGGGAGAGCGGCGGGAAGATTGACGAGGGGGACGAGGAGGCTGAGTTCGCCGCCAGGCGGCGGAACCCGGAGTCGGGAGACTCGCAGCGGAGTGACCTGGCGTTATCGAGGGAAGCGTCGCGGAGAGAGGGCATGCGACTCGATCGGGAGTAGCGCGAATCCGACGCGTGCGGCCTCTCGTCCGGTTTTGCGGCGAGACTTTTATTCCCCGCCTCGACGCGTACTTTGTCCATAGTTTCGACAGATGTCGCAATAAGTCAGCGCGCGCTACGTCACTACGAATGGCTCTTCCCTCAATTAGTCCCGACGTCGCTCTTGTCTCTGGGCATGACGCGTATGGGGTGCGCCTCGGTGTTTAGCACCCACTCGTCGAGATTGATGGTGTCGGAGTCGCTGAAGATGAGGTAAAAATACTTCAGCGTCTCCGCCAGGAAGAAGCTCTGCATGGTGTTGTCGTGCCCGGGATTAGGGGACCTCACGTCCTTCAAGCCCACCCACCCGGTCTCGGTTCTGTAGTGCCGTCGCATGTTGGTGAACATCTCCCAGGCCCACTCCCTGTACACGGGATCTCCCGTCTTCCTGTACATGTAGAAGATCGCCTCGATGGCCTCCGGCCGCTGGATGTTGAACTTGCCGCCGACGTGCATCTTCTTGTCCTGAAAGTTGACAAACTCCGGGGCGATCCCCGTGGGCTGCGTGCTGTACATCCGCCAGCACGTCTTGGTGATTGCCGCCGCGACCTTCATGTACTCGTCCTCGTGGTCGCTCCCGTGCGAACCCAGGACCAGCATGCCGCCCACGAAACACGTGAGGTGGTCCATCTTATGCACCGCGTGATTAGCGTTGTACTCGGCGACGTACTTCGTCCCTTCTTCCTCGCCGTCGAACACCAGCTTGTCGATCATCGCGCGCATCGACTCTTCCCACATGTCGTGCCAACCCTTCATCGCCTTGGTCCTGCCCCCTTGCACCCACACCTTGAGTAAGTACTCGTACCAGGAGTCGCCCATGGCCCCGAAGGAGACGTGCGTGTTCTCCCACGTTCCCCTGTGCGGGTTGAGGTACAGCGGGTACAGACCGAGCGGCGTGCCCGTCTGCGTGCGGATCTTGCGCACCGTCTCGACGATAGACTCCGCGAGCTGTCGCCACTCGTCGTCCCCCGTGCGCTCCGACAGCGCGATGTATTCCATCTGAAGAGTGCCAAACTCCGCGAGGGTGGACGCGCCGCGGCTCCACGTGGGGTTCTTGGCCCAGCCCTTCTTCAGGTTGACGATGTTGTACGGGATCCCAGTCTCGGTGCTGAACGCGGGTTTGAGGTGCCTGACGAGGTCGAGGCACTTTGCGAGGTACATGTCGTCGCCGCTGAGATCGTGCGCCGCGATGAGGCCGCCGACGACGCGGATGGTCGTCTCGAAAACGCTCGCCTCGTAGTTTCTGTCGAAGTGCAGCCTGTCCGCGACCCAGTTCCTGGCCCTCGAGTACTGGTCCTTCAGTCCCATTATCCACAGGGTGTCCAGCGAGTCGATGACGGTGGCGCCGAGGCCGCCGAACGCGTTCTTGCCCCGTTTGGTCAGCGGCTGAAGCTCGTCGTAGCCCATCGCGTACGTCTCGTACGCGTTGTAGGCGTCCCTCATGGCGTCACGCACCGCATCCCGCTTCTCCTCGTCGACGTACACCGTCGCCCACTTGGCGTTGGGCACGGTTCCGGAGTGCGCCACCTCCCCGTTGGGTCCCGAGTTTCTCGCCAGCGTGTTCGTCTCCGGCCTCGGAAAGTCACCGTCGGACGACATCCGCTCGATGTTCTGCGGCGCGGTGAGCTCCGCGAGTGGGGCCCAGTCGATCTTCATCGGCGTGGTGGACCCCGCCGTGGTCGGGTAGTGGCTCGTGTACGTCGTGGACGCGGTCTTCTCGTCGGACCACTTGATCCCGTCGGCGTCTGCGGGTAAATCGGGGGCTTTGGCCTGGGTGTTTGTCCCGGGGGCGCCGTCGTCGTTTGTCCCCGCCGCCGCGCCGAGCTCCCTCCGGTCCGTGGGTCCGGGCGCCCCGTCCAGGAGCTCCGGTATGGCATCCACGCGCTCCGCGCTCTCTCGCACGGACTTGCTCAGTCGCTGCACCTCCTGCGCCAGCTTCGCCGTCTCCTTCGCGATGGACTCTTGCGTCTGTTCCAGCTCGCGCAGCTGCCACTTGTCGGTGTTCAGGTGGACGCCGCCGCCGGTCTCTCGCGGTCGCGCGTCCGCCGAGCGCGTGCTGGGTAGCTCGAGCATCGCGGATTCCCTGCGTGCGCGCGTCGATGGGCGGAGGGGGGGGGGGCGGTGAGCGGCGGTTCGTCATCACGGGGTACCGGCGGGCCGCGGGAAAGATTGGCAAACCGGTGCCGATAAATCGCGACGATGATCGGGCCGCGGCTCGGGACGGACGCGCGCCCTCACCTGTAGACCGCCACGAAGAACACCACCGCGACGAGCGCGAGGATCGGGACGAGCTTGCCCGGCCTGGTCATCGCCGATTTGCCGTACGCGATCGAGCCTCCCGGGTTACCCTTGATGCTCCCTCCGCCCCGTCGCGGGGGGGTGGAGAGCAGCATGATTGACGACGGTCCGTCAGCGAGGTGCGCGATTCGTGCCGATCGAGCGGCGGGTGTGGGCCTTTGCGGGACGGGCGTTCCGAACGGTGACCGCGAATCCGATCCGCACGTCGGCGTCGTTCGCGCGCGCGAGACCCAACGCTCCGTGGGGTTCGCGAAGGCGGCGCCGCGCGGTGCCGGAGTGGCGCTCCGGGACGGACGAGAGGGCGTGTTACACACGCGCGGGTGTTCGGTGAAAACCCATAACCTAGATGTTTCCGACTGTGAATTTTTGTTTTCCGCGATAAAACCGGAATCGAACCAGCGACCTAAGAAGGCTCTCGTGAGTGAATTTTTTTTTTTTCTTCCGCGATAAAACCGGAATCGAACCAGCGACCTACAAGTAAGAAGGCTCTCGTGAGTGAATTTTTTTTTTCCCGCGATAAAACCGGAATCGAACCAGCGACCTAAGAAGGCTCTCGTGACATCGCCACTTCGCTCAGCTCAGCTCGAACCCCGCGCCGCTCGTCACCGCGTACCGCACCTTCTCCCGCATCGTGCTCGACTTTCGATAGTTCGGCAGCTTGAGCACGTTGAAACACGTGGACGCGGACGGGAGCCGCGCCGTGTCGCCCCCGTACCCGAAGAACGTCGCCAGCGACGACGACGCCCCTCTCTCCGCGTCGTCGCGCCGAACCTTGTGTATCGTGAACGGGGGATGCAGGTGACGGAAACCCTGCACGGGCGGCCTCGACGAGCTCGTCACGAACTTGAGCAGCGCGCGGCGTTCGTTCGCGGTGAACTCGCGCTTCAACACGTCCCAGAACATGACGACGGCTCGGCTATCCGCGGCGTACCCTCCGCCGTACGCGGCGTGTCGCCTCAAGTCGTCCACGTCCACGTCGCCGTCGTCGACGCCGCCGATGAGCTGCGACAGCTCGTTCACCCCGAACAGCCCGAGCCACCCGCGCGGAATTATGTGCGCCAACCCGCGGGTGAACGCGGCGTTAGAGTCGTGACGCCGACGATTGAGGTGGAAATCCGCCACGGCGTGCGCGTACGCGAGCTTCGACTCGTTCGTCACCGGTTTCGAAGCTCCGTCGGGCCGGAGCTCGTGCGTCGTGACCGCCCCGAGGTGCTCCTCGGAGACGGTCCAGTCCAGACACAGGTCCGCCGCGTCCCCTTCGTACCTCAGCACCTGGATCAGGGACCTGTGCAGTGCGGGGTCCAGGCCGGGTAGGTCGTCCAGGGTGCGGGGTATGCCGAGCACGGCTTTGGCGAAGAAGGGCGCGAGTCGCACCTCCTGCAGGATGCCCTCGTACAGACCCTTGCCGACGATCATACCGACGAGCTCGAGCAGCAGGAGCCCCTCCGGCGAGTCCCCGGCGGCGGCGGCGGGGTAGACGTGGTTATCCGCGCTCGCGGTGCACGCGAACGCGCCGCGGTTCGGATCGAGACCCGCGTGGCACACGTCCGCCAGCAACTCCTTGAACAATCCCCCCGCGTCGATGCCAGCCTCCTCCAAACCCGACGCGTTGCGATACCGCACCACCAGCCTCCCCCTCGCCGCCGGCCCTAAGGGTAAGATCTGCGCCGCCGCATCCTCCAACACCGACCCGCGGCGAACGTACACGTCGGCGACGGGTCGAACGCGTTGGCCGAGATCCGCGTCGGATGAAGCGTCCACGCCGCCAGCCTGCGGCCGGTACCCCGCCCTCGCTCGATCGTCCCTGACGAGCTGTCGAAACACTTCGACGCGGTAGTCGAAGGTGAGCGCGTGAGGGCAGTCCACGAGCAGCCCGGCGCCCACCCGATACGCGTCCGGTGAGTGGTCGCCGGGCGGCGCGTCGCCGCGCGACATTCCCAGGTGAGCGGCTAACGCCGACGCCGCCGCCGCGACGGGGGGAGGCTTCGACCCACGCGCGGGCGCGAGCCACAGACCGGGCGGGGCGAACGCGCTCCTCGCGTCTCGCGTCTGCAGCGCCTTTAGCAGCGCGACCGCCGCGCGCACCGCGGTCCTCCGTTCGGGATCCGGCGGTTGTTTTCGGTTGTTTTTGTTTTTGTTGTCTTCACCCGAGCCGAGGTGCGTCCTGACGACGAGGGTGTTGACGCACGCGGCGATCCCGCGTTGTTCCCCGAGCGTGAACGGCCGCTGCGCGACGAAGAACTCGTCGTCGTCGAGCACCAGGAGTAAGTGCGCGTACGCCAGCGAGAACAGCCCGAGCGCGGCGAGGTCTTCGTCGCTCACGTCGTTTAAACCGTTTAACAGCGCGGGCGACGTCCACACGCCGACGCCCGCGCCCGGACCCGCGACGGCCATCGGAAGCGTCTCGCTCGCGGGCAGCGACGCCGCGAGCGAACGCCACAGGGACTTGGCGAGGCCGGGCGCGAACGCGACCGCGCCGAGCGACGCGAGACGCCTCGTGCCGACGTCGGACGGAGTGATCCCTCCTCCTCCTCTTTCGCCGACTCGTCCCGAATCGCCTCCCCTTCCCGAATCGCCACCCGCGTCCTTCAGGAGACGCCAGTACAGCCCGGCGACCGCGCGGACGCCCTCCTCGCTCGGGTCCACTCCCGCCGCGTCCGAACCCGCGAGCGCCAACGCGAACCACGTCTCCTCGACGCACGACGTCGCGCCGAGCCGCCGAACAACCTCGAGTTCATCCGACGACGACGATACAGTCATGGAAACCAGAGACGCCGCCGCCGTCGCAAACGAGTCGCGGCCCACGCGGGCGGCGAATTTGGACAGCCTTCGCCGCGCCTCCGCGACGACCACACCGCCACCCTTCGCTCGCCAGCCCGTGCAGAGCCCGAGCAGGTTGTCGAGCGTCCAGACGTCGGCGGCGTCCCCGGGCGATCGCGAGTCGCCGCTCAGACTCGTCGTCGCCCGAATCGTCTGAATCGTCTGAATCACCAGCGGGAGCCTCGCGTCGTCGCCGGCGTCGTCGTCGTCGCCCGTCCCCGCCGGCAACAGCCGCGCGTGCAACAGGGGCACGGCCATGACCCTTCGGGCGGCGGCGGCTTTCGCCTCGTCGGACGCCGCGCTTCGATCGACTTCCACGCCCGGTGACTCGTTCGACTCGACCGAGACGAAGGGCCCGGTCACGACGAAGCACAGCCGCGTCGCCAGCTGCGTAATAGCGACGGAGTCGTCGCGCCGCGTCAGCTCTCCCAACGCGTCGCACGCCCGCGCGTGTAGCCTCGCGCCCCCCGGCAGCTCGCTCGGGTCCGCCAGCGACGCCGCGGCGGCTTCGGCGGCTTCGCGACTTCCCCCGCCCCCCGCGTCTGCATCTCCGGGGATTGGAAACTTCCACGCCGACGGGGCGCGGAGGATCGAGACGAGTCTCGCGGCGCACGACGCGAGCGCGTCCTCCTCCTCGGTCCCGGCCCCCGCGCGCGATACGGCGTCCAGCGCGAGCGCGGTGACCCGCCGGGCCTGATGGACCCACCGCGCGCGCGCGTCGTCCGCGGGTGCCGCCGCGAGCGAGCACCAGTTCGCGTCCCCGTCGCGCGTCCCGCACGACGCGAGCAACAACGCGAGCGCGCGGAGGGTCCGCATCGCGCCCGCGCGCTCGGCGCCGGCGACGAGCAGGGGAGGGAGGAGCCGGTCGGAGCACGCCGCCGCGGTGGGCGCGGCGGTCGTGGCTCCGAAGGCGCGGTCCCAACCCGCGAGCGCGCCCGCCCACCATCGCGCGGCTTCGCGTCGCCCGCGCCAGATCCTCTGCGCGGTGACGGCGCCGTGGAGCCTGCGCCTGGCCTCCGCGCGTTCGTCTCTCTCCTTCTCCCGCCGCGCGAGGAGCTCCTCCTTGGTCTCTCCCACGGTTTTGCTCCTCCCGGCGTAGCTGACCCGGCTACCGCCCAGGTTGAGGGGCGGACCCGCCATCGGCGCCCCTCGCTCTGGTCGCGAACGGTTTCGGGTGACGAGTCACGACAATCAATTGTGCGGTATAATACCGCATGTTAACAACGGGAAGCCTCGGCAGCGCGGGCGGCGCGCTCGTCTCGTGATGTGAAAAACTCGCGTTCCATTACAGTGCAACGTATCGTCGCGTATAAAACATGAAAAGAATCCGAGCGCGAGCCGTGGAAGTCCGCTAGAGTTCCTCCCCCCGGTTCGCACCCGTGAAATGTCACTTGCTTGCTCTGAAAAAAACCACCAACTCGAACTCAACCCTCGTGCAGTTAAAGTCATCCCAACTCAAAGCCCCCACCCGAAACACCCTCTCGCTCGAAGTCACCTCGCGTCGCGTTCGACCGACGATCATAACCGACGAACGTTTAGCTGTTCATGGCGTCGTCGTCGAAGATGTTCTTGCGCTTGTTCTTCCACTGGTCGAGGTAACTCGAGCTCGGAGGCGGCGGCGCCGCCGCGTAGGGATCGTACGCCTCTCCGGCGTCCATCGGCGCCGCGGCCGCATCCTGCGCCGCGTAAGGATCGTACGCACCCGCGTCGGGGACGGCGGCGTACGGATCCGTCGCGGCGTCCATCGCCGCGTAAGGGTCCGCGGCGGCGGCGGCGGCGGGCGCCCCCTGGTCCCCGTAGAGCGAAGCGAGGGTACCCGCCATCTCGTCCTGCATCGCGCCGTACGCGGCGGCCGCGTTGGGGTCGTACTCGCCGATGCCGGGCTGCGCGGCGGTTGGCGCCGTGGGATCGACGGGGGCGGCCGTGCCCGGGACGGTCATCGCGGGCGCGTAGGCGCCCGCCGCCGCCGCCGCGCGGAGGTGCGAGGGGAGGCCCGCGGTGGCGGCGCCCGCGGCGGCGCCCAGCTGCGCGGCGGGAACCTTCGGCTTGGGCTTGGGCTTGGCCCAGTGCAAAACCTTGACGCTGTTGGGCTCGCACGGCCCGGCGTACACCTTCTTTCCGTCGTGAACCACGAAGGACGTGCCCGTAGGCGAGAGCAGGTCGACCATCTTGTCGCCAACCTTCATGGGCGCAGACGCCGGGATGACAACCTCCGGCCACGGGTCGACGTGGTAGTCGCCGCAGTTGAAAACCATCGCGGCGACCTCGTCCTCGGTGTACCTCAGCACGATGAACTGCTCGCGAGTGTCCGTGTTGAGCCACATGTCGCGGATGTCCTGCGAGCCCGCGGAGCCAAACACGGGGTAGTTTTTGCGCATCGCGATGAGCTTCTTGTTGAGCGCCAGCCTGGACTGGCCGATGGCGGGCCACGTCGCGGGCTTGGCGCAGTCGAGCATGGGCCTGCGCATGGCGTCGTCGCCGCCGGAGTGCTCGTCGGTGCCGTCCTCGGGCCTGCCCTCCATGCCGAACTCGTCGCCGTAGTAGAGGCAGGGGATGCCCTTCATGAGGCACAGCACCACCATGGCGTGGGTGTAGTGCGCCGGGTTGGTGAGGTTGGACGCGATCCTCGGCACGTCGTGGTTGCCGAGGAAGTTGACGAGGGACAGTCCTTTGAACAAATTCGCCTCGCGCATCAACGCGCTGTAGAAGTACTCGTAGTTGTGCTCGTTGAGCGAGTGCCACGTGGCGTGCGACATCTGGTAGTTGGTACCGGAGTGGAGCCTGTCGTTGCCCACCCACCCGTTGTAGTTGCCGTGGATCATCTCGCCCACCAACAGGCAGGAGCCGTCGGGCCTGGCGTCGTCGCACACGCGGCGGAACTCCCGCCAGAAGTCCGGGTGGATCTCGTGCGCCACGTCGAGGCGCCAGCCGTCGATGCCAACCTCCTTGATCCAGAACCTCGCGACGTCGAAGATGTGGTTCTTAACCGCGGGCTCGTCCAGGTTCAACCTGGGCAACACCGGGTGGCCCTCCCAGCAGTCGTAGGAGAACCCGGTTCCCTTGATGGAGTCGGTGGAGCACCACCCCTCGTAGTCCCACTTCCTCGCGCCGATGTGATACCAGTTGCCAAACTCCGACGCGTGCGCGCCCTTCTCCCGCAGATCTTTAAACGCGAAGTGCTGCTTCCCGGTGTGGTTGAAGACGCCGTCCAGGACAACCTTGATGCCGATGTCGTGCAGCTCCTTGACAATCTCCTTGAAGAGCTCCACGTCGCCGAGGCGGCGATCGATCTGGAAGTAATCGAACGTGTCGTACCCGTGCGTTCCGGACTCGAAGAGCGGCGAGAAGTAGACGGCGTCGATGCCGAGCTCTCGAAAGTGCTTGTAGTGCTGACGAATCTGCTTCAGCCGTGGGTTGACGGGGAGTTTCTGGTCGTTCACGGTGGGGGCGCCGAAGTAACCGAGGGGGAAGATCTGGTAGAAAACCGCCTCCCTGGCCCACTTGGGAAGTTCGGACACGTTCGTTCGCATCTCCCAGTTCTCGGGAGCCTTGACCTTCTGGAACGCCTCGACGGCGGCTGGGACAGCCTTGACGGAGGGATGGCCGTCGCCCCAGCTGTGCCACTGCGGTTTGTCGTGGATCTCGACGGAGGAGTGCTCCGGTCCGGTGGAGATCATGCCGTCGGGACCGCCCTGCCACCTCGTCTCGCCGTCGGGAGCCCACCCCGATCGGACCACGTACTTGTACTGGATGAGCTGATGCGCGGGGAGGGGCACGGTGACCTTCCACTTGTTACCCTCGACCCAGTCCATCGGGACGCCGTTGACCGGGGACCAGTCCCCCAACAGCGGGTGGCCGCCGGTCAGGCAGAGGTGATCGCCAAAGTTGGTCTCGATCTCGATGTGAAACGTGCATTTGTTGGGCGCGACTGGCGGCGGCGGCGGCGGGACGTAGGGCTCCTCCTCCTCATCCTCGTCCTCCTCCTCGAGCTCCACCTCGGTGCCGTCGGGCTTGATGTACTTGCGCGTCTTCTTCTTCTTGGCCTTGGGTTTGGCCTGGCCGGGGACCGCGGCGACGGGCGCGAACTCGTCGCCCTCCTCGTCGTCGTCATCCGCGAGGAGTCCTTGCTCCTGCAGCTTCTTCTTCTTGGCAGCCTTCTTGGCGGCAACCTTGGCGAGGACGCGCGCCTTGACCTTCGCCACCATGTCCTCGTCGTTGCCGAGGGCGTCCGCCTTGGAATCGACCTCGGCGACGGCGGCATCCGCCTCCGCGTCGGCGCGAATCACGAGCGCGCGGAGGGGCCGGGGCCGGGACCCGAGGGTCATCTTGTTCGCGGTCGGACGCGAGGCGCCACGTAGGACACGCGCGCCCGCGGCGCGCGCGGCGCCCACCCTCTTGGGGATCTGCTCGGACGAGAGGGGCGATCGAGGTTAGCGGGGAGTGCGTGGGGTCGAACGGGTGGATTCACTCGGCGCGCGGGCGCGATACGGCGCCGGGGATGCGGGAACGGCGCGGCGGATGGCCGAGGGTTGCGAGGCCCGCGCGCGTCAGATTTCCGCTTTTAACGGGAAAAAACGAGGGTCGGGGGTCATCGTACCGCGACGCGGGACGCGACTGGCGCGACGACCGCGGCGTGCGCGAGCGTCATCATCGTCGCGGTGTTGTGTTCCGGCGACTGCGGGTCGTTCTCGGCGCGGTCGGTGGGAAGCGCGCGCGCGGGAAGTGTGGATAACTCGCCCGGGACCCGGGGCACCCGAAAAGGTGGCAATAAAGCCGCTCGACCGCAGCCGACGGTCCGATGGCTGCGGTCGTGGCCAAATCTTTTGGTTTTTATTGGTGGAGAAGCAAAGTTCCAGCGAAGATTCGGAATTTCACCCGCGCATCCGAGCCAATTTCAGAAGATGACTGTGTTTTAGTCTGAAAGAAACTGAAAATGCAAGAATTTTCTACGGCGGTTCGGGCACTCAGAGGGGAGGGTTGCCCAGCTGGGGACGCTCAATGGGAAATATCGACCGCCAGCGGCGGTTCAGGGTTCGCAAACCCGGTTCAACGGCTACGAAGCGGCGTAAGTCGGCTGTGTCCCTCGGTTTGTGAATGGATAAAATGCGGCCCCGCCTCGCGCGAAAAAAAGGACAGAGCGGTCGGTTGCCAAAAATCCCAGAGACCGGCGCGCGAGCAGCCTCGTTCAAAGCCGATGCGTAGCACTACTTGTACGCCACAACTCCATGCCGACGCGCGTGATATCGGCCACCCGGGTTCGATGGACGCGTCGCAACTCCAACGACGGGTCGTGATCCACCTCGACCTGGACTGCTTCTACGCGCAGGTTGAGGCGAAGCGTTTGGGCATCGACCCGTCCGTCCCCCTGGCGGTGCAGCAGTGGAGCGGGCTCATCGCGGTCAACTACCCCGCGCGGCACCGAGGCGTGAAGCGGCACCTGAACGTGACGGAGGCGAAGAAGCTCGTGCCCGAGCTGGTGTGCGTGCACGTGGAGACCATAGGAGACGACGAGGGAGGTCACGTCGACGCGGAGGCGGCCGAGGACGACGCGCACGACGTCGCCGGGGTCGGGGTCGGGGTGCCCACCGCGGAAAAAACCGACGGCACGTCGCACGACAAGCAGTCGCGCAAGGTGAGCCTGCGCCGGTACAGACGCGCGTCGTGGAGGGTCATGTCCGCGCTGGCGGACCGGTGCGAACACGTCGAGCGCGCGAGCATCGACGAGGCGTACGTCGACGTCACGCGCGAGGTCGACGCCGCCGTGGCGACCGCGAACGCCGCCGAGATCGACGAGATGGTCCGCGACGGCGTGCGGCGAACCGGCGCCGTCGTCCCCTTGACGCCGTCCACCAGCGAACACGACAGGCGGCTCGCGATCGGCGCGCACGTATGCGCCGGGATACGCGCGTCCGTGCTCGAGCGGACGGGGTTCACCATGAGCGGCGGTATCGCGCACAACAAGATGCTCGCGAAGCTCGCGTCGGCGAGAAACAAACCCAACAGACAGACGGCGGTGAGTCGCCGGGCGGTGACGGAGATGATGGAGTCGCTGCCGATGCGTTCGATCAAGGGTTTGGGGGGTAAGCTCGGCGAGAAGGTGGAGGCGGCGCTGCGGCGGGTGTTCGGCGAGGGATCGGGCGCGGGGGGCAGCGGCAGGGGCAGCTCGTACGAGGGCGGGTTCCCCGCTTCGGCGCTGGCGAGCTTACACCCCGACGCGCTGAGCGCCGAGTTGGAGCCCAAGACCGCGGCGTGGCTCTCGCGAGTCGCGGCGGGGGAGGACGTGGAGCCCGTCGTGGCGAACGTTCGTGAAGGGGTCAAGTCGGTGAACGCGTTCAAGTCGTTCGCCGCCGTGGACGACGCGAGCGGCGTGCACCGGTGGCTCCGGGTGCTCTCCGGCGAGCTGGCGGAGCGGCTGGTGGAGGACCGGGTGATGCTTCGCAGGCAGCCGCGGCACCTCCGGCTCGAGTACCGCGCGGGGTTAAAGTCGACGCACCTACGGGACTGGCACGCGGGAAGGACGGGCGAACTCACGGACGTCAAGTCCAAATCCATGGGTTTCCCGCCGACCGCGACGAACCGACTCGCCGCGGCGGAAAAAGCGTGGCGATCGAGCGATGACGACGCAAAGGCCGGCGACCTTCAGGAGAAAAACCTCCGTAGGTGCGTCGAGGACGCCGCTGCCGCCATCGCGGCTACCGCGACGCGCGCGTTCGACTCGCTGGGTCGCGACGCGCTGCCGTCGACGCGCGTGGGTCTGTCCGCGACTGATTTCGCGCCGACGCCCGCGGAGGGGGGCGGCATCGCCAAGTTTTTTTCCAACCAACCAACCGACGCCGCCGCCGACGATTGTCGCCGTATGGGCGGAACGGGCAAAACCTCGGCATCCTGCGCGCCGGTTCCCGAGAGGACCGAGGGGAGGAGGAAGGTCACCGCGTTGGACGCGTTCCTCGCGTCCAAGACGAGGGATCCCGAGCGGCGCGAGGCCGCGGAGGCTGGCGGGGAGGCGTATGGGGAGTATGGGGAGTATGGGGTGAAGGAGAAGGAGGAGGCGCGCGGGGAGGACGGGGCGAAGGAGAAGGAGGAGGCGCGCGGGGAGGACGGGGCGGAGGAGAAGGAGGAGGAGGGCGACGTCGCGTTCGTGACGTGCGCGAGGTGCGGCGAGACGCACGCGGCGGGTCGGGACGCGCAGGAACACGCGGACTACCACGTGGCTCTGGACCTGTCGCGCGAGACGTCGTTTGCGTCGGCGGCGGAGCGGCCGGTGGCGGTGGGCGGGGGTAAGAGGCGGCGAACGGGAGCGTCGGGGTCGTTCAAGGCCAAGTCGCTCACGTCGTTCTTCGGGAAGAAGTGAGGAGGCGGTTCGGAAAGCAAACGACGGAATCCAAACGTAGATGAGCCGCTGAGACGCTGGGCGTCGCCTAGTAGCTAGCTAGCGATGGAGCGGACTCCGCGGATGCGATTGTGCATTGGAATGATCAGCTTTGCCATGCATGACGTAAAAGCTCATCAACACTTATCCCTCGCGTTGTGCTCCTGGACCAAGTTCCGCATTGTACATCACACATACCGCGCATGTGTGATGTGCCGAGCGAGCGAGGGGATGAGTGTTGCTGAAAACATGGCAAAGCTGATCATTCCACCGATTGACCCAATCGCATCCGCGTCGTCTCGCGCGTCGTCGACGCGTCGCCCTCACTTGGGCGCCAACGGAAGCTTCTGCGGGTCAAAGGCCGGGGACGACGGCGGGAGCCGGCACAGCACCTCGCGGCCGAACACCTTGCTCGTGGCGTCCCTGCCGTCCATCGTGACCCTCACGTTACGACCGCCGTCGTAGGAGGCGAGGACGCCGACGATGAGCCAGATGCCGTGCTCGACGCCGCCGACGTGCTGAGCGAGGTCGTCGTACTCCACCGGGTCGACCACCTTCTTCGCGTCGAGGCACGCGTAGTCGCCGGGCTTGAAGTCCTCCTTGGGTCTGCACTCGCGCTTGTGGCGCCACTTCCAGTGCTGCTTCTGGCAGTCCCTGCTGCAGTAACATGCGAGGTTGCACTTGGAGCAGAACTCGTGGGGCTCGTGAGGGAGCGCGCACTCGCCGCACATGTAGCACTGCACGCCGAGGGTCT
>Ga0181573_10000518_pt1 | contig 39945 bp, 22 predicted proteins | sample 101ome_25_FD_148643 | JGI IMG/M metagenome (GOLD analysis project Ga0181573, IMG submission 148643) | Coastal salt marsh microbial communities from the Groves Creek Marsh, Skidaway Island, Georgia - 101409BT metaG (spades assembly) | ecosystem: Environmental > Aquatic > Marine > Intertidal zone...
AGAAACGCCAGCCCGACGTTGAACTCGGACGGAGCGCGCCGGACCACGCTTCTGGCCAGTTGACCGAGTGCGTTCATCGTTGCTTATGTGTATATGTATGTAATTCGGGTGAGCCTCGCTAACGTATGGAAATTCCCTTTTGAAGGGTCGTCTCGCGCTTTGCTCTCAAACAACTCTCGTAAAGTTCAGAATGCACGTCCTGGAGGTCGCTCTGAACGTTCTGCACGAGCCTGTGGGGGACGAGAAGGTGAGGCTGACGCTGGAGGCCTTTGATCTGCACGCGAAAGGCGACCTCGAGTACCCCCAAAGCGCTTCTTCGCGAAGCGAACCTGTCCCGGACTACCCTGCCCGCGACGCATCGTTGAAGTTCGTGCACCCTTCTCGGGCCCCGCGGAGAGGCAAGGGTGGGACGCTGGAGAGTCGGAAGGCGATTCTACACGCGCTGACGCATATTGAGTGCACGGCGGTGGACCTGGCGTGGGATATCATCGCGCGGTTCGGTCAGCACGAGGAGTACGCGGACGTGCTGCCGAAGGAGTTTTACGAAGACTTCTTGGTCGTGGCGGCGGACGAGGCGAGGCACTACACGGCGCTGCGGGCGAGGTTGGAGGATCTGGGTGGACGGTACGGGGACCTTGACGTGCACGAAGGCCTGTGGGACTCGGCGCGGCGGACGAAAGATCGGCTGGAGGCGCGACTGGCGGTCGAGCATGCCCTGCACGAGGCGAGGGGGTTGGACGTCTTGCCGGGTACGATTGAAAGGTTCAAAAGGGGGGGTGACGCGGAGACGGCGCGGCTGCTGGAGGAAGTGATCTTGCCGGAAGAGGTGGGGCATTGTGCCGCGGGGGTGAAGTGGATAAAGTGGTTGAAGCAGGAGAGCGGCCGGGAGAAGTACGCGGGGCGGGTGTGGGCGGAGGACGCGAAGACGTTTGACTCGGTCGAGGATTGGTTTCACTCGCTCGTGCGGGGGAACTTTGACGGGGTCCTGAAGCCGCCGTTCAACACGGCCGCGCGGGAAGCGGCGGGGTTCACGCCAGCGTGGTATTTACCGCTTGCGGAAGTGTAATAACATCGTTCATTCGTCGGCGAGTCGCAGGCAGAGTCGGGACGACCCGCTGGCGTCGCGCAACAGCAAGGCCCCGAGCTCGTCGACGTCGTCTGCGAGCGCCTCTGTGTCCAAACCGACAACGCTTCGCACGCCCGTGTCTATCCATGCATCGCAGTCCGCCCTGTCTCCGTCGCACGCCAGTGACACGTCCAAGACCACGGAGCCGCGCTCCTTCGTTACGCGCACCGCCAAGGACACGTGCCGAGCGAATCGAGACTCGATCGAGGGAAAGTCATCGTCTTTCATCGCGCTCGCCGCAGTCGCCGTCGCGTCCACGGCTTCGTCCAAGATGGTCCCGAGGACGTGCTTCACGACCGCATATTCCCCTCTCACGACGCACGGGGCCGTCTCGTTCAGAATCCCGCCGGGTTCGACCACCAGCGAGACGCCCTTGGTGGCGAGGAACGCTGCCGACGAGTCCAAGAGCCTCCTGAGAAGCTCACAGACGTCTGTGGACGGCAGCGTCGACGTCGACGTCACTTCCACGCTCCCCTTGTCGTCGTCATCCACCTCGTCGACGTTGTGCTCCACCTCGCTTTTCTCCTCCTCCTCATCGGAGGAAGACTCTACGTCCCAGGTCACCGTGGCGTTGTCTGACCCGATACTGCTGCTCGGCAACGCATACGCATACTTACTCCTTCCCGCGTCCTTCTTACCGCCCGCTTTCCCCTCCACCCCTCCTCCCACGACCACCACCTTCCGATTCTTCGACCCGCGCCCCTCCTCCTCCTCCTCCCCCGCGGGCAGCCTCCACGCTCCCTCTCCTCCGCCGCCCCCGCTCCCGACCGCCTTTTGAATCTGTCCCAGCAGCTCGCTCAAATACTGTCCCTGGGCGACCACCCCGTCTGTCATATCCCGCTCCGGCTCCCCCTCCGCCAGCCTCGGCTGCAGCATCCTCCCCAGGGTCTTGAGCGTCGTCAGCGGCTTGCTCGCCTGACTCAGCAGCCCCTGGAGCCGCTCCTGCTGCATCCGCTGCTGCGCGGCGTCCACGATGGCCCGCAGCTCCATCGCACACGACATCGACAGCGCCTGCGCCGACTGCTTAATGACGGCCATCTCCGTCGGCCCGAACAAGTCCTGGACCGGCGGCGGGATGTAATACGCGCTGGGCGTGCTGCCGTCGCCGACCACCCGTTCGACCAGCAGCAACCCCACCAGGAAGTTCTTATGCGTCAGCGGCAACATCAACCCTCCGTTATCGGGAAGCACGACCATCGTCGCCTCGTTCGTCCACGACTGCTCCATCTCCGCACTCGCCGTGATTGACGACGACTCGTCGTCTGGGTCACACACGAACGACCCATCGCCCCCACTCGCCGCCACGAGCTGCAAATGCAGGCTATTCGTATTCGTCCGATCCGTCCGATCTGCGCGCGTCGAGACGACCCCCGCCGCTGCCGGCTCTGACCGACAGTACATGGCACACCGAACGCCCAGCGTGCTCTCGCTAAACTCTTCCGCTATCCGCGATTCGAGCATCGTCGTCAGCATATCCAGCTGAACGCGCACAAGCTCCACCAGCTCCCTCGACGGAAGACCTCGACTGCGGGGTTGCAGCGGGGTCGAAAGGTCGAGCGCTCGCGGCGGCGGCGGCGATGCGCCAGCCAAGGACAGCTGGGTGCTGCTCGTGCTGGTGTCCCCGTCCGCAACAGCGTCTGCAGCGTCTGTAATCTCCGCCTCCGCCTCCTCCGTGCTCGATAAAAAATACCTCCGGTCGTCTTGAACGCGCGTGACGCAAGGACCGCAAGGACCCGGACGACGCCTGCGAATGCACCTCCTCGTATCCTCGCCCACCTGCACGTGCAGCAACGCCCGCAACGATAGCGGACTACTACTCATCCTGCTGCCTTGCATGGGTGCCGACTGCACCCGTGTCGTCGCCATACTACGACCGGGGGGTAGCGCAAAGCTTCTTTGGAAAACAAAACAAACGGGAGTGATTTTCGCTCGCAACCGACGCCATGACCACGGACGCAGCCGCGCCTTCGATGGGGGCGAGTCAAGGGACGCAGGCTGATCCCGTTGGGTCCGCTCCCGGAACAAACGCGGCGAAGAACGGAGCGAGCACGGCAACAAACGACGCGAACGATTCAGGTTCCGGCTTGTATTGGCCGCCCTTGGGCGCCTTTGCCCTGTACCTGGACAAGCTGAAGTTCGAGCTCGGGACGCTTCCGACGCTGTCGGCGTCGTCCCGCTCCTTCCTGGACTTGTACAGCGACGTGCTGCGGCGGGGTCTGGGTGGGACGTTCAAGGCACGGGGCGACGGCGGCGCGTCCTCGACGTCGTCGTCGTCGGTGCGGTCGTTTCTGGAGCGGCAGAATCCTGCGCGGACGGTATGCTTTCCGCGATATGGGTGCTCGGCGACGGGGTCGATCTGTCTGGAGGGTGACGTGGAGGTGGTGGTCGACGGGCAGCTGGAGGAGCGGGCGGAGGAGGTGAGTCGGTGCCTGGATCTGGACGCGCGGCAGAGTCTGTACTTGGTCTGGATGTACTGCGAGCAAGAGACAAAGACGAGTGCGAATGCGAATCAAGCGAAGGATGTGGGCGGTCTCAGCGGTCTGGATGCGGGGGCGGGGGCACCGACGTCGTATTCGCTGGCGGGTGTGTGTCAGCTGTACTGTGATGAGCGGCTCAGTCTATTGCGGGCGCTTGAGACGATTTTATGGATTGGGGAGGATCCAGTGGCGGTGAGCGAGGTGCGGGACTACGTGGAGTCGCGGTTGATCGACGGGGTGCTGTTTGCCGCCGACGGGCCGGGCGGCCGTCTGGACGTGGAGGGGGTCGTGATGAGGGATTTGAAGGCGGATTTGGGCGGGTTCAAGGCCACCAACGCGTATAAAGCGGTCGTTGTGGCCAAGGGAAACAAAGAGGACGTCAACTGGGCCAAGGTGGTCGTCCTGGGGAAGGAGAAGGAGCAGACCAAGATGTTGACATTGCTTGCCTTGGTATATTATCGGCCGAGAAAGGCGTGTGGGGTATCGCAGTTCGAGGAGCTGCTGGGGCTGGCGTCGAAGGCGGTGCGTGAGGGCATGTCGTCGAGGATGTACGTCCTGTTGCTGTTGGAGATCCTTGTGCTCGAGATCAACGGGCCGCTGCGGGACCTTGCAGAGCGTGCCCGGTCTAGCCTTGGCTCTGGCTCTGGCCCCGGCCCTGGCTCGATGCCAACGAGCTATCCGTTTTTGGCGGCGGGGGTCGCTGGGCGGGTCACCGACACGATGCGGGCGCTCCTCGTCGACGCGGTCCGCGCGGGTGCGGCCGAGGGAAGATACGTGTCAGTGCTGGTGCTGACGTGGGCGTCTATCCTGTTGGTGTTGCCGGCGGGGGAGGCGCCGAACGTCGCTCCCGCCGAGCTGGCACAGCTGTGCGAGCAGGCCGGCGGCGGCGCCCTGCAGCATCTCAGCCTCATGTGCGACGACGATGCGGATCCGAGCGGGAGTCTCTCTCTTTCGCCGACGGAAAACGCAAAGCAAATGACGCAGCTGAGCTCGCTCATCGTGTACCATTCGTTGGCGATCTTCCTGGCGGCGTTTGACGCCGGAGGCTCGGCGACGACGGGGATGAACGGTCAGGTCGTGCAGATTCTGTCCAGCCTCTTTGCTCAAGAGTCTGTCAATGACATGTTTCTGTACAACCACGACGACGCCCTCAACCAGCCAGTCCTGCGGTTCCTGGATGCCCTGGACGCCATCGGCGTCGAGCAGCTCAAGCTGCTGACGGCCATCTCCTGCACGCACGCGGGGTCGGTCTTTGCGCTGTCATATCTGCGCAAAATCGTGCAGTCTCCGCATGCGGCGATGATGTCGCCGCTCCGGGACTTCATGGAGACCAACGACGGGCCGTCGCTGGCGGCGGCGTCTGTCGTTCTGGACTTTTACGATGCCGCGTGCTCTTCAAACGCCGTCACGGTGATCGAACTGCTGGACGTGGGCGCGCGGACGACGGAGGATGATTTCATCTCTGTGCTGGGGGTGTGCATCCGCAAGGCCCCGCCGTCGAGCCAGAGCACCATCCTGGCGTCGACGTTGAGGCTGCTGTCGTACTTTGTGCCCTACACGCCGAGCAGGGCCATGTCCGAGCTGACGTCTTGCATGGGCGTATCGCCGCTGACGTTCAAGCTGGACTTTTTCGACCAGATGATGTCCACTTCGTCGACGACCTCGAGCTACAAGGCCGTGCTGGCGCTGTTCCAGTTCGTCTCTGTGCTGCTGCAGACGGCGTACGGCCCGACCCGGGCGGCCATCACGCTGTCGATGAATATTATTCGTATCGCCGTGCCCTACATATCCTGCATGGCCAGCAGCGAGGAGAAGTGGAACCTGGCGGCAGGGTGTCTGACCATCGTGCGGCATGCGCTGATGCGCGCCGACGGGCCTGGGGGTGTGGCTTCCGAGGACGCTCCGCGATTGGCATCCAACGACGAGGCAACGACAACGACAACGACAAAAACAATAACAACGACGACAACGACTACGCCGGTGGTGTCAAAGAAAGAGGTGCTGGAGCTCATCTCGCCCATCCTCCCGCCCGAGTGCACGACTATCGCCAATGACGTCGAGCACCAGGGAGAGACGGAGGCCATCGAGAGGTGCGTCGTCAAGTGGCTGCGGCTGTTGCCGGTGCTGCTCTCCGAGGGACCTGCCGTGTACGAGTACCTGTTCCAGTCTGTCGGCGGAAGGAACCCACCGGCGGCGACCCTGCTATCGTATCTCTCGTACCCGTACTTCGGGTCGGAGGACAAGGCGGCAGTCGTTCGCAGCATGGCGCACCTACTCGGGTACGACAGCAACGTGCCCGTGACGGCGTTCCTGCCGAAAAACGGACCGAGGCTGTCGCTGCTCGAGCCCTGTGCGGTGATGTCGAACGCCATCAACATCGAGAGCCCCACGCATGTCGAGTCGCTCTTCAGCGCCGCATGCGACGTGCTGTGCAACGCCGTTTCGTACCACCCGACGTTGGCCGTGCTGCTGCTTCCTGAAGTGGACTCCGACGTGGGCACCCCGTCGTGCAGCTGCACCCAGCATATTCTCTCGTATGCGGAGCGCGCGTCGGAGCTGTATGTCTCGTCGCCGAACCGCCTGTCCAAGGTGCTGGATGTCATCTGCGCAGCCATCACGAGCAAAAAGTCGAGAAACGGCATCATGACGTCGCTCATCCCGAACGAGAAGATCTGGGTGGCGTTCATGGACATTCTGATGCGCTCGGCCGGAGGCAACCGCGGAGGCAATCCCGATGGGGGAGATGCGGGAGACGGGGCCGACGGCGGCAACAGCGACGACGACGGTGGCGGACAGGAGGAGGAGGTCATCGACTTCCATCGATTCAACGTCGAGATGAAGGTGATGGACGTCTTCGTGGCTGCCATGTGCTCGGCCGACGGCAAGACTGGCGGCAAGACCGATGCTGGTGCGGACCTCTGGCGGCACGTGGACCTGCCCATCAAGAAGCACTTCACGCTGGTGTCGACGGTGCTCCTCCGGAAGTACTGCGGGCTGATCGGGCGGATGAAGATCGGCGAGGAGATGCTTCGAGTGCGCCGGCTTGCATGGCTGGCCGGCTTGCAGGTCACGGCTTTTGCGCTGGACAACAACGGCATGTACGAAGGGCTCCCTTACGAGCAGAACTCGCTCATCGCCAAGCTGTGGACCTGCATCCTGCGCTGCTCCAAGGTGCCCGTGCCGGCGCAGAACCCCAGCCGGGAAAATCTGATGAAGCTGTGCCAGGATCTCTACGACAACTTCCTGCGCATGGAGGAAGATGGCGGCGACATGGCGACGAGGTTGTACGAGGAGCCGTACCTGTCGATGGCGGACGTCCTGTTGCAGCTCCGTGACGGGCCCCTGCCCCTTCCGAATCAGATCGGCTCGGCATGGGGAAAGCTTATCGAGGACTTTGGGCTCCTGAAGACCCAAACGATGCGCCTGAGCGAGCTCACCCGCCTCCAGTGCTGTCTGTTTGAGTGCATCACGTCGCTCGGATCGTTCGTCGCCGTGTGCACCGACCGACACGGCTGGATCACCGGAATGAGCACGGACAGCGTCGCCGATCTGAATGATATCATTGATGTCGTGCAGTCGGCCACCCAAGGCTATCGGCTCGTGTCGAGGGAGATCCTGATCAACGAGGACCAGGCGAGGTCGATCGACGCGGCGCTGGTGAGCTCCTCGAAGTCGGCCGTCCTGCTGTCGGATCGTCGTGTGACGCATGTCATCGAAGAGAGAAAGCTCTTTGGGCTGATTGGATTGCTGGTGGACAACCAGGGTGTCGGCTTTGTCGCCGACTCGCTGGCCGACTGGCTGGCGGTCGGCATGAACGTCGTCTCGAGCTCAGCTGGCGGGACCGGTGCCGGGATAGGTGCCGACATGATGGAGACCCCGGAGCGGGAAGAGCTCCACGGCGTACTTCCCAAGCTACTCCTCTTGACGGGGTCGTCCTCTGCGGTGGTGGCGTACATGGCTACGTCCCTCGTCATGGTGCTCATGGAGACGCGAGTCCGCCCGACGGTGTGGGAGCAGCAGATGGAGGATTTCAACATCGTCGAGATCCTCAATGGCCTCGTCTGCGCTATTGGAGGCAAAGGCAGCGATTCAGGGTATGATAAGGACGTCGTCCTCCGCATCAAGTCCCTCCTGCTCCTCGCGTCGAGAATGATCAGCGAGAGCGACCACATCGCAGACCGACTGATCTCCAGGGGTCTTTGCGATACCATCGTGTCTCTGTGCCATTCGTTTACCGATAGTCTCCGTGGGACGTACACGGAGACAGGGAAGCGCTCTGATGTCCATCAAGTCTGGGTCTGTGCGCTGTCGCTGTGCTCGCTGCTGTCCTCAGCACCGGCCGGGGCCGGCCACCGCAAGGTCGAATCCCTGCTGTTGCGGGTCTCGGTCTCGATGGCCGACAAGATTGCTGCCGCACTCGTCGTGCCCGACGTGTTCACGCTGGGGTACCTCGAGGAGGGCAGAGCGACGCTGGCGTTTGCCTGCTCGCTGGCGAGGCTTGGGGGCGAGTGGCTGCTGAACCAGCCCAAGATGACGGCCCAGATCCGGCGCCTTACGGCCGCGTTCCTGCAGTTTGTCAGCAGGGACGTGCAGAACGCCTCATTTGCCGCGATATCTGCCGAAGAAACGGGGAAGAACGCCAAGGGAGTGGACCTGCGCACGCCCGTCCTGTTTGGCGCCGAGCCGGTGCTGAACCTCACCGCGCAGGGCACGCCCGCCCCCCAAGCTGCCCATGCCGGTGGTGCCAATGCCGCCGCGGATGCGTCGGAGGTGACGGAACTCTCCATCATTATGTCGGGCCACCTCTACGCGATGGTGAAGTACGCCTTGGACTTCCAGCGGATGTCCGCCCCGGAGATTAGCGAGGCCGAGGCCTTGCGCCTGCACGAGAAGGACACCTGGGTCCAGGCCCAAACCCTGACCGACCTCTCCACCATTGTGGCCTCCATCCTCGAGAGCCTCTTGGAGGAGCGCGACCAGATTTCGATCTGGTGTTCCCTCGGACGCCGCCTCGCGGAAATCTCCAACATCGCGTCGGCGATCTGGGCGCTCATCTCGCCGCAGCAGCACGTTAGCATCAGCGCCTGCATGAACCTCGCTGGCAAAACCCGGGACCTGATTAACATTAAATATCATTGATTTGCGGAACATACATCATTCGCTACGCGCGTTCCTGCTCTTCGCATTCAAAATCCTCCACGCTGCCATGGCCGCGCCAAACCCGCTATCAATATTCACAACGGTCACACCCGGCGCCGACGACGTCAACGCCGCCATCAACGCCGCGATGCCACCCAGGGCAGCACCTGGCGAGCGAGCGAAGCGCACGGTAGCGCGAGTGAGCATGGCGTCGGGGCGCACGCATGTCGAGGTCGAGGTCAATACCCACCGTATCCGGTACTGGTCGGCAACGAAATCACCGGGCAGGAAACCATCCCCGCCACCACGCTACCGAGCCCGCCGTCCATGCCCGTGACGCAAATCACGACGTCGGCCGCACGCACCGCGTCCAAGTTCTCCACCACCCGATGCATCCCCATCACACCCGCATCGGGCAATTTGAAGGAATAACACCCCGTGGCCTGCAACAGCACCCTACACTCCTCCACGACATGCTTATTGGCGGTACCTGGAGCGCGAGCGTGCGAGCACGGGTGCGAGTGAGGGCGCAAAACGCAACGCTCGCCGGTCGAGTCCAACACCCACCAGCCGTGATCAGCGCCACCGTCCCGGGCAACTTGTTCCTCTGTGAAGACACCTTGAGCGTGATCGACTGTCCCGTAGCGTTGTACTCGCACGATGGCAGCAGATTCTGCACCTCCACAGCAGTCTGATACGGCACACGCGTCGCCGCTGCCATACCCTGACGGGACGCAATCTTCTCCAACGCAGCGGCAATCTGCTCGGCCGTCTTCCCCTCGCCCCAGACTACCTCGGGAAAATCCGCCTGCAGCGGGGATGCAGACTGGGACGCATCTTCCGACTCCGAATCAGACACCGGCGGCGGACAGCCCCAGGTCGCGACCTGCAGAAGAAAAAGAAACGACGACAGTATACGTGGTGGGTACGCGAGGGAGGTGCGCGATATGAAACACCCGCAAATCTCGTCGTCTAGGATTCGTCGCCTGCGATTCTCTACGTACCGCATTGAGATGATCGGCGGCGTCCCCGGCGCCAATCTCCCCGCTCGCCACAGCCTGCAGCAGGGCCTGGACGAAGAACGAGCAAACGAGCAAACGAGCGTAGCGCGAGTGAGCTTCGAGTCCGGTCGAGCGAGCGCGCGAGGGTCAAGACGTCGAGGTCAAGACGCACCACGAGGTCTTCGCTCGGGGGTTCAAGCTCGCTTTGCCCTGCCGTTGACTCGGCCTTGACAGGCGGTGAAGACGACTTCAAGCGCGCCGCATTCCCGACAGGCCAAGCCCGTGAACTGACACAGAGTCTAGAAGGAGACACTGCGCCAACAAAGCCCATGATATGGAGAGCGCAGCGAGAAAATTCCGTGTCGGTCGAATCCCCACCGGAACGAAAACTGGCTCACAGGTATGGCTGGCTCCCGGATGAAGATCGCCGTCAGCGGGAACGAGAGAGACAGATACAGGTAACAGTACAGCGCTTAATGCGACTGGAGATCCCAGATCGATCGCCCGATCATTGATTGACCACTTGCATGCAGCAACCGCTACCAAGCGAAAACTCGTCATTTGCGGTGGCCCATACCCAATTCGCGCGTACGAGAGCGCCATCGACGCGTATCCCGACCGATTCACACCGCGATCACCCGCGAGCGGATCACGAACACACGCAGCCGTCAATTCAACGCCCGTTCCACTTGCGCTCCAGTTCCGCTTCGTTCCAGAACTGTCGCCGATCATGCCGCGCAAAGAGGACGAGAAGAAGGACAAGAAGAAGAAGTCGTCCTCGTCGTCGTCGAAGGACGTGGTGGACGGCAAAAAGTCGAGCGGCAAGGACAAGTCGTCTTCGTCTTCGAAGACCAAGACCAAGCCCGCGGCTTCCGCCAAGTCTGCAGCTGCATCGGCGCCGCTGCCAAAGCCAAGGCCGCGCAAGATCCAGACCTTGGAAGAGCCGCCCAAGAAGAATGACTACCTCGGGGACCTGGACCTGCCGTCGTCGAGCGATTCCGAAGACGAGGCGTCTGGGACGCCGGTGCAGCGGGAGAAGCCCACGAAGGAGTTGTTTTTGGCGCAGCGGTCTTCGGCTGCGGCGTCCAAGCGGATGGCGGATAAAGAGCGGAAGATGCAGGAGAAGGCTGCGGCGATGAAGGCGGACGCGTTGCGCGACGACGATAACGTGTTTGATGTCTCGTACGAGCAGCAGGGGTCTGGGGAGGACTCGACGCTGTCTGCGACGGATATCAAGGTGCACCAGATGACGATTCGGGCCAAGGGGAAGATACTTCTGGAGAATACGACGCTGACGATTGCCGCGGGTCGGCGGTACGGGCTGGTGGGTCCCAACGGGAAGGGCAAGTCCACGGTCATGCGGATGATCGCGCGTCGGCAGGTGCCGGTGCCGGAGAACCTGGACGTGTTGCTGGTGGAGCAGGAGGTGGTTGGGACGGAGGATTCGGCGCTGGAGAGCGTGGTGGCGGCGGACGTGGAGCTGGTGGGTCTGCGGAAGGAGGAGGCCGAGCTGACGGCAAAGCTGGAGGGTTTGCAGGTGGACGACGAGGACGGGGGGGTTTCGGACCGTCTGAATGAGATTTATGAGCGGATGAATGAGTTGGGGAGTGCGAGTGCGGAGGCGCGTGCGAGTAAGATTCTGCACGGGCTGGGGTTCACGGAGGAGATGCAGCGGCGGGCGACCAACTTGTTCAGTGGCGGGTGGCGGATGCGCATCTCGCTGGCGCGGGCGCTGTATATTCAGCCGACGGTGTTGTTGTTGGATGAGCCGACGAATCACCTGGATTTGCGGGCGGTGCTGTGGCTCGAGGAGTATCTGACGAGGTGGAAGAAGACGCTGGTGGTGGTGTCGCACGACCGGGACTTCCTGAACTCCATCACCACGGATATCATCCATCTCCACGACGAGCGACTGCACTACTACCGCGGCAACTTCGAGAGCTTCGAGGACATGTACGAGCAGAAGAGGAGGGAGATGAACAAGGAGTACGAGAAGTACGAGAAGCAGATGAAGGCGGCGAAGAAGAGCGGTTCGAAGGACAAGCAGGCCAAGGTGGACAAGCAGGCCAAGGCCAGTGCCAAAGGGAAAGGGGGTAAGAAGGGGAGCAAGCAGAGCGAGGGGAGCAGCGAGACGACGACGGCGGCGCCGAGGAAGTGGAACGATTACACGGTCAAGTTCGAGTTCCCCGAGCCGACCGAGCTGTCGTCGGCGCAGCTGCTGCAGCTGATGGACGCGTCGTTCAAGTACCCGGGGCGCGACGACTTCGGGCTGAAGGACCTGAACATCGGAATCGACATGGGGTCGAGGGTGTGTATCGTCGGACCCAACGGGGCGGGAAAGACGACGCTGATGAACCTCCTCGCGGGAGACTTGGAGCCGACCCAGGGAGACCAGCGCAAGAGCCACTACCTCAGGATCGGGCGATACAACCAGCATTTCGTCGATGCGCTGGCGTTCGACGTGTCTGCCGTCGAGTACCTGCAGTCGATGAGCGGCTTGCGTCAGGAGGAGATCCGGGCCAAGCTGGGCAAATTTGGGCTGTCGGGACACCACCATCTCCAGCCCATCATGAAGTTGTCCGGTGGACAGAAGGCCAGGGTCGTCTTCGCCGCCATCGCCCTTTCCAACCCCCACATCCTGCTCCTGGACGAGCCCACCAACCACTTGGACATGGAGAGCATCGACGCCCTCGCCGACGCCCTCGAAGAGTTTGAGGGTGGCGTTGTCATCATCTCGCACGACTCTCGTCTGCTGTCGCGGGTGTGCGACGACGCCGAGCGCAGCGAGGTTTGGATCGTCGAGGACGGGAAGGTGGAAGAGTATGACGGGGACTTTGAGGACTACAAGGACGAGTTGATCCACGAGATCCAGGCCGAGCTCGACGAGGACGAGCGGGAGGAGGAGGAGCGGCAGAAGGCCTTGCAAACCGCGCGCGAAGCAAAGATGAAAACCAAGAAGTAGCTACTGATCAGTAGCAGGTCCACTCATGAGTGGACCGCGATTGAGATTTTGAACCGTGTCGTCAGATGGAAGGTCAGTTCCTTCAATCTCAACATTTCCCCGCCACGAAAATGATGCAAATTCAGCGTTTGTTCCTTGTCTGCCTGGTCTTCCAGGTCGCGTATGCGCGCACGGTGCGTTTTGTCCGTCCAGCAATAGATCGAATTTTCTGATTCCACTTGTTTCTCCTTCCCCCGCGCTTCCGGTCAAAAGTGCCCATCTTGAAGGCCTTTGAGCGAATATATGCGAGAAAAATGGGAGCATACAGCGGGAGAACTGGAGCCGCTTGAGGGTGACGCATCCCGCCGAGGCAGCCTCTCACTCTCAGGTCTACTACGGTATGTATATACACTCGACAGATCCTGCAGAAGGCCGGGACCACGGATGCCAAGCCGACCAACACGGCCGCAACCACGACGCCCGCCGGCCCCTTGGTCTGCGGGGCCCTCGACCCCAAGACGACCTCCCCGCCGGACAATGCGGTGCTCTATCTGTCCGTGCGCGGTCCGGGAACCATCACGTACAAGTGTGTGGAGGCCAACAAGCCGGTCGTGCTCCAGGAGGACGCCAAGCTGACCGAGACCATCTCCAAGGGCTGGTCCGGCAAGGTCGAGACGAAGGACGGCGCCAGGATCATCACCACGGAGAACGGCAACACCAAGCCCCCGGCCAAGAACGTCTTCACCCTCGGACCCAACCCCACCAGCAGGACGGTGCTCAACGGAGCTCCGGACCTGCGCTGGGAGGTGACGAGCAACGAGGGCGCCAGCGCCGCCGAGGGAGGCATCCCTAGCGGAACCAACTACGTCACCCGTACGCAGGCCGAGGGCGGTGCGCCGCCGAGGTCTTGCGATGCCGGAGAGACGATCAAGGTTCCGTTCAGCGCCGCCTACAACATCTACTCCTGCGACCAGGCGTACTTGGCCCAGGCGCCGGGAACCACCGTGGCCCCTGGACCGACGGCAGCCGCGCCGTCCGTTACCGTCGCGCCCACACCGTCCGTCGCGGTCGCGCCGATCGCCGAGCCGCCGGTTGCAGTCGCGCCGATCGCCGTGCCGCCGGTTGCAGTCGCGCCGATCGCCGTGCCGCCGGTTGCAGTCGCGCCCGTGCCGGAGTCGGTCTCTGTCGCCCCGGCCCCGGCCCCGGCCGTCGCGCCGCCCAGCTCTGCCGCCCAGGTCGGTGCCCTTGTCGGCGCCCTGGGCGTGACGATGGCCATGATGATGTAGTTTGTCGTTCTCGGGTCCCTCATCTATTGAAATGTAAGTCGGGGGTTTGTTCTCGCAGCTCTCCCCGCATGGACGTCCCTTGTGACGCATTCTCTCACCTCCCTTCGCCAGTTGATAAATTCTCACATCATCAATTGGTTGTCAGCGTGCCCACGTACGTTAGCACATTTACCCACGCCGGCAGGAAGAAGAAAGATCTCTGCACTCTTCAAATGTTGATGAAGCAGAGCGCTGTCGCCGGCATTTTGCTCCTTTCTGGAGCATTCGCTGCCGATCCTGTATGTTTTAAGCATAAATGCACAAGCTTGCGAGCCGATGCGACGAATTGCTCCGCCCGAAACTCGAACGCGTTGCCGTCTCCGTACGCAGGCGAGCAGCAAGCCCCCTCCCGCTCCTCTCGCTTCGCGTCTCACAAAGTGCCGCACCACACCACGCCCTCCAGCTGTTGGAGAACAACAACAATGGACTGCCGTCCAGCGAGAAGGACGTCCCCGAGTGTCCGGCGACGCTGCCAGTGACGTCGACCGGCGTCCCGGGCGTTGAAGACTGGCAGCGACTAGAGATCACGACGAACGCTGGCAAGTGTTTCCGATTGTTCAACTGTGTGGACGACAAGCCGGTGCCGTACAGCGAGTATAGTTGCAAGGTAAGCGATATTAAGGGCGACTGGTGGGGCGAGCACTTCTACCAGGACGGCCTCCCCATTTTCGTCCTGAACTGGAATCTGGGAGACCGGTACGGCAACAAGATGTCCACCCGGAACGTGATTTCGCGCAAAGAGTACCTGGAAATGCCCGCGCCGAACGCCGCCGCCGATATGACCTGGGCGAGGTACCCGATCCTGTCTGACGACGGGACCGACCCGGCCCAGTTCAGGTTTGTCGAGAGGGCATTCACCAAAGGAGGCAATCCGCCGGCTTCGTGCGGCGGCAAGCAGTCCGTCCAGGTGCCGTACGACGCCTACTACTTCTTCTACCCCTGCAAGGACGCCAAGGTGGCCGAGACGCCCAAGGTGCCCCCGCCCCAGGCCGCGCCGGTCGTCCCGCCGCCTCCCGCCCCGGTCGAGCCGATCGCGCCGATCGCTCCAATCGCTCCAATCGCTCCGGTGGTCCCGGTGGCTGAAGTTCCGGCGGCAGCGGCCGAGGAGCCAGCCTCCGAGGCGCCGGCGGTCGATTTGCCCGCGACGGAGGTGCCGGCCGCGATCGAGCCTGCCGAGACGCCCCCTTCCCGAGCGTCCGTGGCGTCTTCGGTCGTTGGATTGGGGCTGGGATTGCTGGCGCTCGCCTAAATCGAAAATTTCTCATCTCTCCCCGATTTAATCACAATTATCCCGCTTCGACTCGCGAGTATGGCGCGAACCACATCGTTCAATCTAGGGATGAGGCCGGTCGGCCTCAATCTGGGTCGGACGACGCGCTTTCGAATCCGCGCAGGAACAAACGACAAAATTGACCCGAAGCTGACGTACGACTCGGGCAGGTACGTCGTCGTTGCCGCCACCGAGCTGAGGCGTTATCGCCGAGAGAAAGAGGAGATGGGTGAGGAGGAACGGTGTCGACGACGACGCACCAGCGCCCGCTGATCACCATCACGTGGTGCAACAACTGTCGCTCACTCGCGTCGACTTGTCCTTGGTTGCAGTGACGAGCTGGTTTTCAGCGACGCGTCGTCCGGGGACCGGATCACCGTCTTGTCGGCGGACTACGGCTTCCGAAGCGGTAGCGGCAGGCTGTATATGGACTCGTACGGTGCCGTCCCGCGCTCCGTCTTTGAGCTGTCGGCGAGCAACTTCAAGAAGGAGCTGATGGCGCTGCGGCGGTCGATTCGTACTGACGAGTACAAGGAGATCAGCGAAGCGACCAAAGGCAGCAACGAATCGTTCCTGCGGAAAACCTCGTACAAGATGCTCTCTGCGCTCCGAGAGCAGCTGTCCAAGCTCGACAGCTACCTGGAGGACGAGAACGTCCTCCGGAAGCTCGACCAGCCGAAGAACGCCATGACCGACAAGCTGTCCGACGAGCAACGGGAACTGCTGGAAAGGGTGAAAACGCTGCAACTGGACGATTCCAAGGTGGCGCAAACGGAAAAGGACAGGGAGGCACGCGATGGCAAGGTGGAAGCGCCGGCGGTAGGTGTCGTCCTCGTGCTCTTACTTCTCGCGCTCGCTCTTTCTTACTTGTCGCTTACTTTCTATTTCCCTTGTCGATCTCCAGGTCATCCGCTTCGTGTACTTCTCGCTGTGCTGGTTGCTCGACGTGCTCTACGCCGGACGGCCGTTGCAGCGCTTCTGGGTGCTCGAGACGGTCGCGAGGATGCCGTACTTCTCGTATATCTCAATGCTGCACCTGTACGAGTCCCTCGGTTGGTGGCGTGCAGGCGCGGAAGTCCGCAAGGTGCACTTTGCGGAAGAATGGTGCGTTTGTTGTTGCTGAACAAACGAGACCCCGATCATCCGGTGGTTCCCCCATTCTTTCTCGCCGCCTACACTCTAACTCTGACGTTCCACGCTTGTCGCGCCTCCAGGAACGAGCTCCACCACTTGCAGATCATGGAAAGCCTGGGAGGCGACCAGCTCTGGGTCGACCGCTTCATCGCCGAACACGCAGCCGTCTTCTACTACTGGGTGCTGGTGTTGATGTACGCGGTGTCCCCGTCCTCCTCCTACGCCCTGTCCGAGCTCATCGAGCACCACGCCACCGACACCTATTCGGTATTTGCCGAGCAGAACAAGGAGATCCTCCAGACAATCCCACCGCCGCTGGTGGCACTCAACTATTACAAGAGCGGCGACCTGTACCTCTTCGACCAACTCTGCACAGAGTGGTAGGTATTGACCTCGCGTTTCGACCGACGCTCCCACCTCTCCCACTCGCTCGCTCACTCGCTGCGCGCTCGTTCGTCCAGGTGTGGCGAGTCGCCCAGGCGGCCCGACTGCAACAACTTGTACGACGTCTTTGTCAACATCCGCGACGACGAGATCGAGCACACAAAGACAATGCACGCGCTCAAGACCAACACGCTCGCGGTCAGCGGATACAGCAGCGACGCGGCGGGGCGAATCAACTCACTCGCCGAGCTGTCAGTCTGGGACGAGCAAGAAGACTAGAAGTTTCTTATCGTTCATTCCATTCACTGTTGTCCATTGTCCATTGTCCAGTGGTGTCCATCACCGAACCGTCCCATCCGCGTCGTCGTCATCCATCGACGTGGGATGGACCTCCTCGGCGTTGGCCTCGTCGACATCGTCCACCTCATCGTCCTCGTTATTTTCCGCGAACGCTTTGATGATATCCACACACGGACGGTGACCTGCATCCAGCGCGTCGTCCACTGGCGTCCGCTCGAACGCGTTGAGCTTGCTCGGCTCGGCCTTGTGCTCCATCAGCAGCCGAACCGCCTCGCCCCTCCCGTTGGAACACGCCCAATGCAGCGGGGAGTTCCCCTCGGCGTTGCACAAATCCACCGACGCACCCGCGGCCAGAAGGAGCTTCATCGCTTCCACATGTCCATTCGCACTGGCCATGTGCAGGGCCGTGGAGCCGCGCTCGTCCTGGCCGTTGACGTTCACCTGTAAAGCATGAGCCGCGAGCATTTCTTGGAGCTCCTCCAGCTGGTTGTATCTCGACGCCCAGAGCAGATCGTCGACGTCGAATCCGTCCGTCATGTCTTACACAGTTTCGACAAGCGGGCAACACAGTACAACTTCAAAACAATGTGCGGCTTGATTAGTCCAGGTCGCCAAGGTCGGCGTCCTCTTCGCCTTGCTTGTGCTAGTGTCCACCACGGCGCTTCTTGCCGAATGCGGCACAGACGAGGTCGCTGGAGGTCTTGGCGCACGACGGGTCGGGTCCCGGCAGGTCGACGGCGGCGGTGGAGCGAGTCCAGGTGGTCGCGTCCTTGCTGACGACCGGCCAAGCGCCCTTTCCGGATCCGTAGAACTCGAACTGGTCATTCGCGTAGATCATACTTCCGCGGAAGGCAGACGGTCCACGACCCATGGCGTCGTCGTCCTCGGCGGGCATCGTGATCTCGGCCGTCGCCTTGCACGCCACGGCACTTCCGGCCGTGAAGTCGCAGTCCGAAACCCAGGCTTTTCCGACGAGCTCCTTCATCTCCTCGAATTTCTCGCCCTTCGGGCCCTTCGGGCCCTTCCTGCGGAGCAGGCTCCTGCGGGACAGGGGATCGGCGGTCGGCGGCTCCGCCGTCTTCATGTCGGGTCCGACCGGCACGATCAGCTTGCCGTTGGCGAAGGCACATCCGGAGACGATCTTGCCCGGCTGCTCAAATGCCTTGCCGGCGTACGCGCAGGACGTGGGAGTCGTGCAATCGGCATAATGGATCGCCGAGGGCGTGTCCTTGATGCTACCAGAAGCGCCGACGAAGAACAGCTTGGTTCCGTCGGCCGACAGCGTGGGCTTGCGCGCGATGACGTCCGCAGGGAGGTTGGCGATGACCACCTCCTCGCCGGTCGTCCAGGTGGCGCCGCCGTCGTTACTGGTGGACGCGAAGAACTTCATGTTCTCGGGGGTGCGATCGTCGAAGAGACGCCTGCGGGCGATGACTGGGGCGGTCGGCGGCACGGCCGGCGGCACGGCCGGCGGGGTCTCCGGGTCGTCCAGCTTGCTCTCGTAGACGGCAGTGAGGCCGTTGACGGGCGCAAGGGTCACGCCGCGCGACTTGGCAATGCTGCCCAGGAGCTCTGGCTTCTCGGCAGAGATGGAGAAGACGCCGACGCTGGGAGGTCCCCTGGGCGGGCGGTCTCCGCCCTGGGGGCGGTTGCCACCCATAGGGCGGTCGGAGTCAAACTCCTCCAGAGCATCCTCCAACTGCGGGCGGTTGCCCCCCTGGGGACGGAAGCCACCCTGGGGACGGTTGCCGCCCTGGGGACGCTTGCCCCCACCACGCCTGGCGTCCACAATGGACGGCTGGTTGGCGACGAGCATCGCAAAGACGATGAGGAAGAGACGGAAGGACAGAGCCATGTTGGGTGGATGGTGAGATTTCGGAGTTGACGAAATGGCGTACGCGTGGGACGTCGGAGTAATGACCTTGTGTTTGGTTGGATTTGCTCGATGCAAGACACAACCTTGAATGAATGAGAATTGGAATGCGGTAGAAGTGGCGCGATGAACGCGTTTTATTCTGGTCAATTCTGGACAGCTGCTCGGCCAGCTGCCTCGTTCCACGTCAGCTACCTTTCATCGCTTCCGGCCTTCGCGTTCCCCCTTCCCGCTTTCTCTCTCTTCCGCAGCCACTGCATTAACAATACGAGGCCGCTCTGCGACAGTCCGGGCACCCGCCGGGCGTCGTGAAGCGTCTCGGGCCGCCACTCCAGCAGCTTTTCGCGATCCTCGGCGCTCAGCTGCAGCTCGCCGTCGTAATCGAGGTCTGGTGGGATCTTATACGCACCATCTCGCTCCATGGTCTCTACCCATGCACGCTGCCGGTCCAGGTACGGCTCGTAGAAGAGATCGTGCTCGAGGCTGCTCACCGCGTTCATAGGCGAGCAAGTCGATTGGTGTCGCAGAAAACCACCCAACGCATCAGAAGCGTCGACTGCAATCGACGCATTGGACGCATTCGACGATCGTATAGAGGCGTCCGATGCGATCGATGCGATCGATGCGATCGATGCGATCGATGCGATCGTCTCCAGTCGAACGCCGGGACGTGAAAGCATCGCGCTGGCCGTATGCCGCTGGCCGTCCATCGCAATCTCCAGCCCGGGGCCGATGGCCTTCTTCCACTCGGACGCCGTCATCTGGATCGCGTCCAGCTCGCTCCTCAGGTCCTCTTTGATCCGCCGTCGCGCCGCAATCGCCGTACGAACGTCGTCATGCTGCGCAGATACCCCGTCCGCCCCGCCCAAATGGCCCACGCGCTCGTCGCAGTTGTCCGGCCGCAGAAACAGCCGGAACTCGGCGCGACTCGTCATCATCCGATATGGTTCATCCGCGTTCCCTCGACGCACCAAATCGTCGACGAGCACCCCGATGTACGAATTCGCCCGCGACAGCGGCAGCGGCGAGCCGGCCGCAGCATACCCGGCAACGAGCCCCTGCGCGGCCGCTTCCTCGTACCCAGTAGTCCCGTTGATCTGCCCTGCCAAGTATAGACCCGATACTGCCTTTGTCTCGAGCGTATGCTTGAGCTGCGTCGGGTCCACGTAGTCATACTCCACAGAGTAGGCCGGCACCAGGATCCTGGCCGACTCCAGGCCGGGCACAGTCTCGAGCAGCCGCGCCTGGTCCGCCACCTCGAGCCCGCACGACAACCCGTTGGGATATATGACATCACTGTCCAGCCCCTCGGGTTCCAACCACACGTGATGCGTCCGGCCGGGAAACCGCGTGGTTTTGGTCTCGAGCGACGGACAGTACCGAGGCTCTGTCGCTCGCCGCCGCCCCCGCTCGTCAACCTCGTACTTCGCACCCCGTCCCGATGACATGCACGAGCGAATCCAAGCCTCCGTCTCCCGCGTCGTTCTCGTCCCGAAGCACGGAATCTGACGCAGCGGCGGCCGCCACCCGGGCACGTCCCCGTGCAGCACGGAAAACGGACTCGGAGACGCGTCGCCGTGCTGCACAGTGCACCGATCGAAGTCTATGGAATCCCTGGCAAGTCGGGGCGGCGTCCCCGTCTTGAGCCGCCCCATGCGAAAGAGCCCGTTAAACCTCGCCGCCAGCCGGCTCGCCGATTCGGCCGCCTTCTCGTCCGACGCGCTGTTTCCCCCGCTCGATATCCTCCCTGCCCGCTTCGTCTCGCTACCAATATGAATCATCCCGTTCAGAAACGTCCCGGTCGTGATGATCACCCGGTCTGCCGCCAGCTCCTCCCCCGAGCCCAGCAGCACCCCGTGGACGCTCGCAGATCCCGACGAGCCCGACGAGTCAGGTTTCGATTCGTCGATCAACACGTCCAACACGGTATCGTCGACGACCCTCAACGACCCGAGGCCCGAGACCAGGCCCGAGACGGGATCCAGGCCCTCGCTGTCTCGGTATATCCGCCGCTGCACGCTCCTCTTGTACGCGCTGCGGTCCATCTGCGCCCGCGGACCCCGCACCGCGGGCCCCTTTGACCCGTTCAACATCCGAAACTGGATGCCAGCCTCGTCGGCAGCCTGACCCATCAGCCCCGACAGCGCGTCAATCTCCCGCACGAGGATACCCTTGGCCAACCCGCCGATGCTCGGGTTGCAACTCATTTCTCCCAACGATGTGGCCTGGAGAACGAACGAACGATCGAACGATCGAACGATCGAACGCAAAGCGCGAACCGCGAGTGAGCCTGGGTGTCGGTGCGAGGGCATCGGGTATCTCGCTCCTGTCAGATACCCACCGGGTTGGGCGTCACGAGCGCGACGCTCGCGCCATTCCGCTGGGCCGCGAGAGCCGCCTCGACGCCAGCGTGTCCACCGCCGACCACGACCACCGACAGCGCCCTCCGGATTACCGCACCGGACATGTTTGTTCTAAAACAAGGGGCAAGAATTCCGCGTTCTTCGCACCGTTCTACAGCCACGAGCGAGATAGACGCATGGAGTGTCGTCTGAACGACCGATGCACGAAGGGTCGCTCGCGGGAGAGGCGACCAATCTCGCGCTAGGAACATTTCGTCGTCGTCGTTGGGATGTTCGAGAACGCCGTCGCCTTCTATCTGAACGAGTACCTGGGTGACTATGTCGAGGGGATCGACCGGCAGGCGCTGACGGTGTCCCTGCTGAACGGGGATGTGGTGCTGCGCAACTCGACGCTGCGGCAAGATGCGTTCGAGCAGACTGACTTGCCCGTGTCGGTGCGGGCGGGGATGCTCGAGACGCTGACGCTCAAGGTGCCCTGGAACGCGCTGGGGTCGAAGCCGGTGGTGGTCGCCGTGGACGGCCTGTATCTGCTGGTGCGCGCGTCGGAGACGTCGCGGGAGGCGTCGGGCGCGTCGACGACGTCGAACCGGCCGACCGCCTTTTTTGACGCGGGCTTCCAAGCGGCCAAGATGTCGCGTGTGAAGAAGCGGGAACTTGCGTGGGTGAAAGAGGCTGAAAAGCGAGAGGCCGCCGAGGCGGAGGCGGAGGCAAAGCACGCGGTCGGCGACAAGAATCGGGGATTCCTGGCGGCGTTGATCGAGACGATCGTGGGGAATCTGCAGGTGTCGATTCGGAATATTCACGTTCGGTACGAGGATGATGTGACCCGTCCGGGGCATGAGTTTGCGTGCGGGTTTACGTTGCAGAACCTGGAGGCGTTTACGATCGATGCAGGCGGGGACCGGAGTTTCGTGTCGGCCAAGGCGATGGACGCGTTGCGGAAGGCGGTGCACCTGCGGCGGTGCTCGGTGTACTTTGATTGCAATCTGACGCGGGATCGGCTATGGTCGCCGTCGGTGGCGGCGTGGCGGGCGATGGGGGCGAGGGAGTGGGACGCGTGGTTCAGGCCGGCCATCGAAGCCGGCGATGAGGTCGGGGCCGACGGGGCCGGCAGTGCACGTCACTACCAGTACGTGCTGCGTCCAGTAGACGGGGTTGGCTCGTACGTTCGGAAGGCGGATACGGCAGAGCTGGACGTGCGGTTGGATTCGATCGACGTGTCTGTGTCCCGGGAGCAGTATCGGAACTACTCCCTGTTGCTGTCGGAGGCAACTGAGTACTTCAAGAGGCTGCCGTTTCAGGCTTTTCGGCCGTTGTCTCGGCCGACGGATGATCCAAAGTCGTGGTGGCTGTATTTGCTATACGCCCACCGGCAGCAGGCCGAGGCGAAGCAGACGCTGCCGTGGCGAACGGTCGTCGAGTCGGCAAGTGCGAGGACACAGTACGTCTCGCTGTACAAGGTGATGCTGAAAATGGAGGACATGCGGAGGGATGAAGCTGGGGTTGGCGAGAGAGAGATATCGCCCGAGGTCGAGGCGTTGTACGAGCGGGATGTGGCCATCATGCGTGGGATGGAGGAGAGGCTGCCGGAGTCGTGTATCTTGACGTTTCGCCGGGCGGCGCGCATATCTTACCGTGCGCAAACGAAAGCAGAGGCGGCGGCTGCCGCGGCAGCGCGGCGGGAGAGCGAGTCGAGCTCCTCGGGGTGGCTGGGGTGGTTGACGGGGACGGGGGCGGCTGCGCCCGCGGCAATCACGACCGTAACGACGAAGGAGGAGCAGGATGTGATCGTCGACGCCCTCGCGGCGACGGCGCTCGGCGGAGGTGTTGAAGGCGGGGACGACAACGACGGCGGCCAGGGCATGGTCGGGGGCGGGATCGGCGGCAGGACGCTGACCTACGCCGTGCGGGTCAACTCGGTGTCCATGAACCTCGTCGACTCTCGTGCTACCACTGAAGCTCCTAAAACACTGTTGCGAGGCTCGATGACAGGTATCGGGGTGGAATTTGTCGCCCACCCCGGCGAGAACCTGGGCAGCGGCACGAGGGACGTCAGGCTTCGCGTCGAGGGTTCGGCCATCGAGTCATACAAGGGTCTGTTCACCGAGAGCAAGGCTCTAGATGTTCACTTCATCCAACGTCCTCCCGAAGGACTGTCGGATGCTTCGCTGAACGTCGACATGGCCCCGAGCTTCGTTTCCTATGACCCCGAGGTGGTTGCTCGTGTCGTGGACTTTTTCAAGCCGCCCGAAGAGCTCGTGCTACACGATCTGGCCGACCTGTCGGTTGCCGCGGCGGCACAGCTGGCAAGGGCACGACAGCTTGCGCAGGAGTACGCGGTCGCCGCGTGGTCGGACAAACCCAAGCTGGATATGCGCCTTGCGCTGAGCGCGCCAAAGATCTCCATCCCGTCCAAGGCAGGAGACGTCCATCTCGCCCTGGATTTCGGTATGTTCGTCATCGAGACGGATCTCGAGGGGGCGGCCGCGCTGGACCCTCGCGAACGTGGCCTCTACGAGTGCATCAAGGTGACTGGGAGCCGGGTGTCTGCACGGATCACGGGGCCCGTCGTCGACTGGGACCGGGACTGGGGCTCGGAGTCCAGACGGGACGGCCCCCAGAAGAATACAGTATTTGAGCCGTTGCTGGACGACTGCAGCCTGGATATGGCGCTGCACGTGGCGAGGCCACATATCTCGAGATATGTGGACAGCGAGCTGCCCGCGCTCCGGGCCTCGCTGACAATTCCCAGGATCCGGCTCGCAATGAGTCCCGTAAAGGTCAACCACCTGGTGCGCGTCCTGCAGAACTGCATGGACTCTTTTCAGGTCCAGAATGCCAGTGCCGTTACTTCCGTGTCGGGGGATGCCTGGCTGTCCTCGGCAGAGTGGACGTGCGACTGCCTGGTCCTGCAGTGGGGCACCCTCCAATCGTCGGCGTCCTGGATGAGGCGGCGCCTCGTCTTGTATGCTTCGACTCTATACGCCGTCGAGATGTCTTCCAATAGAATTGTGCGGCAATGGAATGTCTCGTCGAGATCGCTCGTGTCCCGACTGTCGGTCGACGAGGGGCTTCCCGACGCGGATCGAGTGATCGTGCTCCACGAGGGCGGCCAAGCTCCAGTGAAGCTTGATTTGCGGGATGTAGTGAGGGATTCGGGGTCTCTGGTCGTCAAGTTCGACTCGCTGCGTGATCTGACCGCGTGTGTGGAGGAGGTGCATGCGGCCGTCCACGGCCTCGCCGACATGTCGGACCAACCAGACGTGTCGGAAATAGCCGCGTCGGAACCCATGGGAGCGAGCGAAACGCTGAAGGTCGAGGTCAATGCCCGCCTGACTGAGCTCCAGATTCTTCTGGCGGGACAGTCCGGCCGCGCTGCCGATGTCGCCGATGTCGCCGGGGCCACTGCGACCACCGGGACCACCGACCCAACCGTCGACCACGCCTGGTCGGAGGTCGACATCGTCTGCATCAGGGCATCTGAGGGTCTATTTCGACTCAACTACGGTGCGGAGGTGCGCCTGGGTATGTCATTGGTGTCGGTGGACGTTGATGACCTGCTCTCGAGCAGATCAAGCACTGACACCCGACCCCGGTGGCTGGCGCACAGCCTCCGAGACACGTCGTCGTCGCCAAACCTGGCCGACTTTGATATATCGTCTTCTGGCCTCCAGACCGTGATGAACGTCAACTTGGGATCGTTGTGCTTTTACTACAACCGCCCCACGGTGTCGGCGCTGTTTGCATTCGGAGCAGACACGGCCGCGGCCTTCGACGACGACGATGAGCGACGATGGCAGCACCAGCCGCAACAGCAGCAACAGCAGATGCTGTCTGATGCCGCGTTGTCCAACAGCGTCGATTCAATGGAGAGTATTCTCGCGCCGGAGATTGTCGTCTATTGCGAGAAGAAGGACGCCGTGACGTTTGCGCTCCGTGTCGCGCTAGCCAACCTGCAGCTGAGGTTGTGTTACGAGGACGAAACGAGCCTGGCCGCGGCCTCCATCGCTGATTTTGGATTCTCACTCGATATGGTCTCAGACGGCAGCTCGAGGATATCCGTGACAACGCCAAAGCTGGAGATCACCGATGCTCGAGGCGACAGCAACGACGGCGGCAACCGTCACTCCGAGACCACCCCCGTGGCAATCAGCAGCGGCAAGCTTTCTCTCGGGTACATGACGGACTTCAGCGGTCGGACTTTGGATGTCGTTCTCCAGAAGCCGCACGTCGCGCTGGACCTCGGGTTTATCACCGACATCATCGACTTCTGGTATGACGGGTTCTCGTATTCGAAGAGCGAGCCTCTTCCGTTCGAGTCGCGGGACATGCTGCTGTCCGCCACGACTCTCGTATTGGAGAAGGATGTGTGGCTGTCACCTGTGGTGCGCCTGCTGGCCGACGCCGTGCCCGGATCGACGTACCGCGTCAACGGTGCCGGCCACGCCATCATCCTGCCGGACGCGCGGACCGTGTACGACGATGTCCCCCTGATCATGGTCGGGGCGAGTTGCACGCTGGAGTTGATCAACGTCACGTTGATCAATGTGGATGCGCTGAGTGCCTGCGTCCGGCTGGCGCCAGGCGCTCGGCTCGACATTGGCCGTGCGTCACTCGGGGACCGCCGTGGCGGCGGTCCGGCAGATGCTATCGCGCGGGTCCCGGAAAGTACCACTACATCTGGGAAATCTGGCGACGAGGTAGGTGACGACAACCAGGGACAGCGACTTGACGTCAGCGTCAAGATGGCCGACCTCGCCGTCAACCTGATGCCGAGACGGGACCGGACGACCACGAAGACGTCCAGCTCCGGACGGAAGCTCATCGCTTTTAGGATGGGATTGGAATCGACATATTCTAGCTTTGCCGACGGGGCCCAGACGTTCAAGGTGGACGTGCAAGACATGCGGGCGGCCCAGAAGGCCCTCGGGCCGCGGTCGCTCAACGACCCCAAAGCTACCAAGGAGATGGAAATTCTCCGTCCTATGGCCATCTCATTTGGCTACAAGTCCACTGAGAAAGATGTAGACATGAACCTGGAGATTTCAGACATACGATTGTTGGTGTCTCCGGGCTCGCTGGCGATGGTGGCGCACTTCGGAGAGGAGGCCCTCGCGCCGCTGCGGCAGCCGGGACCAGACGCTCCCTTGTGTGCGGTTTCCACGTACCGCATGCTGGTCTCGCCACCCGACACGAACGGTTTTGATGAGACGCGGATCACGTTTTGGAGGCCGACTGTGCCAAACGGCTATGTGGTCGCCGGCGACTTGGCTGTCGGTGGCGACAAGGCGCCGTCCTTCGAGGTCATCGCACTGGCACGGAACTCGGGACTCGTCGCGCATCCAGAGTCATTCCTGCCAGTGGTGGCTAATTCACAACTTAGCCTGTGGCTTCCTGTCGCGCCTGATGGGTACGCGGCCATGGGGCTCTTTGCCACGGCCGGCGATGCGCCCCCCGACGCCCGGGAGGTCGGCTGTGTCGCACGCGGAGCCGTCATCGGGGCGCCTCTGGGCAGCAGCCTAGAGCATTGGGGTGGATTTGACGGGATATCTCTGGTGAATGTGGACAATGCATTCGGCAGCTTCGTCCCGGAAGACGCCGGCGCCTTTGACCTTCGTTTCCCGGTTGGGCCCACCACGTACGGGCTGTCGGCGCTGACTGCCCTTGGGGTTGAAGACGGCGACGGCGATGGAAGCAACCTACAACGTGCTTACATGGAAGCGCAGTCGAAAAAGCGGCGGGGCCAGTCGAGGAGCGTGAACTCGCCCAAGACCATGGAGTTCATTCGGATATGGACCGACGCAGGGGCATTCTCTGGACCTGCGGGCGTCTCCATTTGGAGGCCTGTCACCCATCCCGGATATGGTATGCTCGGAGACTGCTTTGTGACGGGACTTGATCCGCCCAGCTTTGTGCACCTGCTGCGCGTGGATTCGTACGCGAGCGCCACTGCCGCGGCGGGCGGAGCGACGTCAGCCCCGCCGATCGACTTTGAGTTCATGTGGCACGATGGCAACCCCAGGGCGGAATCGAGGCTTACGATCTGGACGCCGGTAGCTCCCGAAGGATTCCGCTCCTTGGGCAACATCGCGCACGTGGGCATGACCAAGCCCGACGTGCCCAGCCTCTGCTGCGTCGCGGAGCGCTTGGCAGCGCCGGCCGCCGCACCGCGGCGCCCGGTCTGGCGCGTCGCCAAGGACCATCTAAGTGCTCCTCCTCTGAGCGTGTGGCAAGTGGACGATCAGACGAAATGCTTTTTCGTGGACCCCACGGACCATGCGGTGCCTCCAGACAATGCAGCCGTGCTCGACATGTCCTCTCTCGAGGGACGCGAGGACAGTCCAGGCAAGACTGTCAACTATGTCGTGCGATCGCCTGCGGTTGAAGTGACCTTCTTTGACTCGTTTGGCGTTCCCATGGCACATGCTGCCCTGCGCAACGTCGAGTCGGGCATCCGCGGCTTCCACCAGGACGTGGTCCAGGTGTACGGCGGCCTGCGCCCCAGCCTGTTGGCGTACAACCCTAAGATTGGTGCTTGGGAGCACGTCATACAACCCTTCGATGCGATCATCACGGGCTCGCTCAATTTGTCCACGCGGGTCTGCTCTGGGATCGAGCCAGGCCTGCGCGTCGTCGTGAAATCGTCTACCGAGATGATTTCGACGACGCTTGCGCTTTCCCATGTCAGCGCTGTCGTATCAGCGTACGAAGAATGTATCGTGGCGCTGGACAAGACGAATCGCGACCCAAATCGTGGGGCCGATCACGACTCGCTGACGCTGTACGGCGGCGAGGGCCGGAGGACGTCCGTCATGGTCAACAGCCTCGGCGTGGGTGTGGACGTCAAACTCGAGGACATAGAAGGGGCTGGTGCTACATTGGTTCGGATCGACGACGGTCAATCTGCTACCGTGCATCGGAGGTACGGTAGCGGCATCGAGGGGGGGGGAGAGAGAGAGACGAAGTCGAGCCCAATGTCGACTGCCGGTACTGTACAGGCGGCGACCGTTGTTGGGATGAAGAAGATCGTCGGGAAGCGGTGCATCAGTCTCGACAATTCCAACGTCTGGAGGGTCGTTCCGGAGACGATGCGGCGGCCCGGCCAACGGGGCACGTCGTCGTCATCCGTCTGCACCTCGGTGACGTGGGGAGACGACACGGTCGTCGTGGAAGGCCGAATCCGGGAGCACGTCTGGCACGAGACGCTTCGCTCGAACTTCACGTTGACGAATACGACCAACATACCTCTCTTGGTATTCGTCTCGAACGTGGATGGAGACGAACGATCCCTTGGCACCGTCGTGCCCGGCGGTTCCAAGTCCCTCCCCCTGGGAATGCAACGGGCGGGAAGTCAGCTGCACGTGACGCCGGCGCTGTACGACCAGCCCGACGCGGCCGACGCACCCAAGATTCCATCGGCGTCGAGCCCGACGGCGGCCAGCCCGACGCTGCGGTATGGGTGGGCGTCTGTCGACGTGCTGGCACTCGCCAATAGCGACAGTGTCGATGCGAGCTCGTACGCAACTCTGAGTGCTGGATCGATGTGTACCGCCCATAAGACACCTCTGGAGTGCCAACCCGCCGTCCCGGGGAGCGGCCTGGCGATGATGTTCTGCCTGCGGTCGTCGGCTGATGTCGTTTTGGATGCGCTCGATTGGACGATAGACATCGTTCCACCGATCAAGATTCGGAACCATGTTCCGGTGCCAGTGTCTATGTTCGTGGCCGACGGCGGGGCGCAGTTTTCCACCCCGGCCACGACCACGGCGGACTTCCCCGTGCACCTGGACATTGTCGAGCCGGGCGACGACCTGCCGATTTACTTCACTGGGACTCAGGGGTCATTGAGGTTTCGCATGGATACAGGAGAGTATAAATGGGCCGAGTCTGCACTGGCGTGTCTCACAGGCCCCGGACAGCGAGACTCTGTGCGTCTGCTCAGCGACACGCAGAGGATACCGAGCGAGGTCGTCCTTTCGAGGTACCAGACGTCACCGCAGTGCACGTACCCTGTGATTGTCACTCTTGTCTCGCCCCTCTGGATTCTCAACAAGACGGACTGGATGGTCGAGGCGGCCGTGGTCCCGGTGATCGGCGCCGGCGACAGGGGTTCGTCCACCGTCGTGCTGGACGCCCAGCGCGTGCCCCAGGAGGATTCTTACAGCGCCGTGCTCGTGACGTCCGTTGAAGACACGGCCGCGGAGTCACAGGGGTCTCTTGCGAATGCCAGGCAGGTATCGCCGCAGTCGCTCGTGCTCTCGGGGCTCCCAGTTGGGGGTGGCACCGAGAACCAGACGAGGGCGTACGGGCTCCGTATTCGTGTGCAGAGATCCGGATGGACTGAACCGCTCCTGCTGGACGAGGAGTATGCCGCGAAACACGGACTGATCGCCCTGTCGTCGCAGCCGTTGCTTCTCAAGGCGGACTCGCCGCCGCACTCGGCCGTGTTCGGCACCGTGCTTCGTCTCGAGATGAACGAGTTCAATGACTCGCGGATCCTACACATCGACGCCCAGATAATGCTTCAGAACAGCTGCCGCGTCAATCTCGAGGGTTTCCAGACGGTCATCGATCACCATCACGACCATCGGCGCCGTGGCCACGGCCACGTCGGCGAGCGTCAGGAGCGTATCGCGCTGCCACGAGGTGGCATTCAGCTCGAAGACCCTAACACTGCCGGCGCCTCGTTCGTCCAAATCGCCGACAACGCCATTCAGGAGATCCTGAAGGCACATGCCATCTTTGACATCCCAGCCGACTCTGTGCCGAGACCGCTGACCTTCCTGCGGGGCGCCAAGGCGCCGACGCTATGCTTCCGCCACGCCGCCGCCGACACTGCATATGAGAATGTTGGTATGTGGAGCAGGCCGCTGCGCTTCGCCATCCTGGATGAAGGCCTCGAGTACCTCGTCGTGCCCTCCATCAGAGCCGGCTCACTCGAAACGACGATGCTCCTGCGCCTGCGTGTGACCTCTCGAGGTCCCGGACTTCGAATGGTCACGCTCGAGTCTACCGAATGTCTGCCCCGCTACGTCATGGTGAACACAGGCCTGGACCCGCTCATGTACAGGGAGGCTGGGTGGGCTGGCGCCGCCGCGCGGCCCATCCCTGGCCTCAGCGCCGTCGGCATCGTGCCCGCGTTCTCGACGGAACCCGATGCGTTCGAGGTGGACATATTTGGAGGTGGGATGGAGTCATATGCGAGATCCGTCCGGCTCTTTGACCGTTCCGGTGACAACGAAAGCGCTGACGAGCCCGTCGAGCTCGTCATCTCGAGCTCCAAGTCGTGCACAGTCCGGACGCACTTTCAGCCCCCGGCAACACTCTCGTGCATTGCGTCGCATCCTATCGCAGGATGCATGTCTGGGTACACTGTTGGCGTCGGCAGCATGGAGAAAACGGTCGATATCGCCCCTGCATTGGAGACTGGCGACCTCCGAGGCGGCGCGTCGGCCCCGTCCGCCCAATCCGCTGCGAACGCATCAGCGGCTGCTTCGCTGGAGACGTACGTAACCGTCGAGATCCCGGGCATCTCCCTGTCCGTGATAGACTTCAAGCGAGAGATTGTGCTCGTCACCGTGGACGACGTCAAGGTAGAGGTGGACGCCATCGCCATGCCCAACAGCGCCGGCAAGCACATCCGCGCCGTCGCCAAGCACGTGCAGCTCGACAACATGCTCCCAGGGACGCTGCTGCCCGTGACAGTCTGCAGGTCGATCGACTCGAGGTCGGCACTGCCCGTGGTCGAATTTCGGCGCTCCTCGTACCAGTCCAAGACGAGGGCCGGTCTCCATATGCCGTACGTCGGGTTCCGCACGCCCACCAAACTCCAACTCGCGGTCGACGAGCGATTGGTCTGGAAGCTCGTGAAGTTCGCCAGGACGCTGGGGAACATGACCAGCTCGCCCGACGTTGAGGCGACAGTCAGGTCGATCGACGCCCTCGTGCGACTTCGCCTCCTTTCCGTGTCGCCCACGGCCCTCTCCGTGAGCTTCCAGAATAACGCCAAGGCGAGGCCACCGTCGTTCGCCGAGAGCTCGTACTCGATGATGCTGGACCTTGCGGCGTTCAAGGGCGCCGGCGTCGTGCTCAGAGGGTTCGAGTTCTCAAACATCCACGTCACGCGGTCCAGCCTGTCTGAACGCGTCATCGAGCGGATCCGGAGCGAACTGGTGGGGGCAGGATACGCCCTCGTCCGGCAGTTTGGCATCGTCGGCGGTGCCACCCGGCTCTTTGGGTTCCTCGGAGCCAAGGCGGCCCGGTTCGCTGAAGGGGGGACCCTCGGGCCATCAGGCCCTGCTTTGGCGAGTATTGGTTCCGGCCGCGGATCGGTTCCGCCGCCGCCGCCGCCGCAACCGGCGTCGATCGGCTCGTCGCTCCTCAAGGGGTTCCGGGGCGTCGTCGGCGCGCTGGCCGCCCCCGCCACCAAGGCCCAGGAGAAGCACGACGCGTCGTTCGCCCAGGGAAGATCCGGTGTGGTTGTCCTCCAGCGCAAGCGACTCCCTCGCGTCCTCAACGCAATGTCAGGCATCCGTGACGTCGAACCCTTGGGCGCGGCATCGTCCAGCCTGCTCGAGAGCCTGGGCCAGGCGCTCCTCTGGAGCACGTGGATCTCCTCCCCGCTCACGAAGCACCTCCGATTGGAGGGATTCGAGGAACACGTCGTCCTACCGAACGGGCTCGTCCTGCTGTTCACCAGCGGTAGCCTCTTGCTCGTGGACGCCCCCGGCTTTGCGGCGCTCGACGGCGCGGCCGAGCTGGGATTCATCCCCGCGGAAGTCGATCCGGGCAGCGTGAAGTGGCGTATCGAATGGACCAACCTCCTCGACATCCAGCTCGCCAGCGCGAGCGTGCTTCGCGTGATCGAGCGCGGCCGAGAGGTGCGCGAGGTCGTGTGCTTGTCCGGAACGCCTCAAGCATCGCAGGTCAAATTGATCGCATCGCGCATATCAGCAATGTGCGAGCACGGTGCGAGCAAGACTTTTTAAAAATAGACCTCGACCACAGACACGGATATCCTCCTTGGTGGTGGACAGACGGACAGACCGATCGATCGTGGTGGACGGCGCACTTGCTCGCGGGACGAACGAATTTCGACGCTAAATTCAGTCCTCGCCGCTCCCCCTCGCGCGCCGAGCTCGTCGCGCCTCGCGCCTGTAGGTCACGCCACGTATGCGATCCATCGCCGCCGCCGCGCGAACGACAGCATCGACGACAGGGGCCGCTGCGTCCTCGTTTCGGATGCAGTCGCTCCGGGGCCACGGGGCCCTCCGGGCGGACGTACGGAGTCTTCATCCGAGTCTTCATGTGAGTCTTCGTGTGAGGCACAGCCCTCGCCAGAACCCTCGCCACCTCCGTCCTGTGCTCGCGACGCCCGGAGAGAACCGAGAACGGGACGTCAACTTGCAGCTCGACCAGCTCAAGGAATCGACCAAAGCGGCGTACGCCGAGGCCATCGATAGGGTCAAGAGCCTCGCCGCGGACTCCCACGGACACGGAGAATCGACGTCGTCGTCAACGTCGTCCTCCTCTGGGAGTTTGCAGTCCAGTCTGCAGGACCGGCTGCAGGGCGCCATCCGGGAGCTCTCACATGGGCTCATCGAGCGTGAGGTCGAGGTCCGTCTGTTGCTACTCGCGGCGCTCAGTCAGGAGCATCTGTTGCTTCTTGGTCCGCCGGGTACAGCAAAGAGTGAGCTTGGACGGCGCCTGTCGAAGCTGTGTCGGGGCAAGTACTTTGAGCGGCTGCTCACGCGGTTCAGCGTGCCGGAGGAGCTGTTCGGGCCGCTCTCGATGCGGGCGTTGGAGAATGACGAATATGTTCGTCAAGTTGACGGGTACCTGCCCACCGCGCAAGTGGCGTTCGTGGACGAGATTTTCAAGGCCAACTCTGCGATTCTCAACACGCTGCTCACCATTCTCAACGAGCGACTCTTCGACAACGGAAGCGCTCGCACGCGAGTGCCGCTGCTGTGCTTGGTCGGCGCGTCCAACGAGCTGCCCGAGAGCGAGGAGCTGGACGCATTGTACGATCGTTTCCTCGTCCGGCGGCAGGTGGGACAGGTGAGCCCGGCCGGGCTGATGGAGATGCTGACGTCTCGCACCGGGGCCGGCGCGTACCAGGCGGCGAAACTCGGCCATCCCGGGATGTCGGTTTCGGAGGCCTCCGAGGACGAGATCGATAACGAGAACGAAAACGAGGACGGCGGGATCTCAGAGCCGCTGTTGAAGGCCGAAGATTTCGCGTCCACGAGGCGGCTCGCGGAGGAAACGGTCGAGGTCTCTGCGGAGATCCTCAACATCGTCGCAGACCTTCGGACGTACCTGCAAGACAGCTGCGAGCCGCCGATATATGTGTCGGACCGGCGGTTGGTCAAATCCGTCGCGCTGCTGCAAGTCGCCGCCTTCACCAGCGGTCGCTCGTACGTCACGCCGAAGGACTGCATGCTGTTGCAGCACGTGCTGTGGAACCGCCCAGAGGAGGCGGAGAAGATCTACGAGTGGCTGCTGAAAGCCCTCACGCAGGACGACGGGATGCAGCAGCTGCAGTACCTGCTCAGCGGCATGTTTGGGCGGGCCTGCAAGAGCCTGAACGACCCGGAAAAGGCCGCCGAGGTCACCAAGGACGTCCAGCAGCTCCGAAAGACACTCGAGGACAAGCTGGGGGATATCATCTTCAAGCAGATGGGTCGGGAGCGGGAACTGACGCTCTGGAGCAGCGCCGACGAGCGGGACGCGCTGGACACGGCGCTGAGCCCGAAGCTCGACAAGAGTCGCGACGAGACCGAGCGGCTCTTGTACGAGGTCATCACGCTCGAGGTACGTTGTCGTTGCCGTCGTTATTGTCGTCGTTATTGTCGTCGACTGATTGATGATGCTCCTTGCTTGCTGATCCCGTTACCACGATACACGAGACGACGACAACGATGCCCTGACGCCCTGCCGACGACGACACCCCTTGTGCAGAAAGCCCTGGTCAACGGGGCGGGTCCAGTCGAGCTCGCCAGCCTCCTGCCCAACCAATGGCGTGATTTTCTCAGATGATACCCTCACACCGATCGGTGACACTGCCACAGGTCGCTCTGGACTCGGGAGCGGAACCGGTCGTCTTGGCCGAGATGATGTTCGTGTTGACCTTGCTCGCCGTGCGCTCGCACGCCCCGACCCTCTCACTCGCGATGCCTGCCACGCGCTTCCCTCGTTCGCTCGTTCGCTCGTTCGCCAGGCCGAGACACTGGTCTGACTTTGTCCGCAACGCGCCCCTCGAGAACGTGAGCCCCCTGGGCCTCAAATAACCTACCTTGTAATTATACCCTCACTCTCGCCGCAGACTCCTGAAGATCTCCAACACATCATCCCGCCGCCCGCGAAAGTCCGCCCCGCCCCTCGCCTCCAGATCCACCTCGACGTCCTCCAACATGGGCGGCACCCCGACCAGCCCCCCGTCCGCCGCCCTTCTCACCGGCGCATTCGGCGGCATCATATTCTCCCAACCCAGACTATCCCCACGAGGCGTCTGAGGGAACCCCACCACCTTTCCCCCCTTGAACCCTTGCACAGACTCCCGCAACTCCCGCATACTGATCCCGCCCACCTCGCGCACGTCCACCCCCGTCATCTCCCGCAGATTCCCCACATACGTCTGCTTCACCTGCCCCGAAGCGACATCCAAGTACTCGTTATACGTCTCCCCGGCACGATCCACGATATACATGCCCACCCGCGCATCCTCCGTATCATAGTATATATTCCCAGCCTTGTCAAAGAGAAACAAACGCCCACGCTCGTCCTGCGCCGCCGCCACCACGTTCCCTCCCTTGGTCTTGAGCAACGCCACGCCGTTACGCTTGTTCACCGCGACAATCGGATTCGACGTGTTGATCAGCGCGTACCACAGACCCTGTATAGTAAAGAGGTATCAAACCAAGTGAACGGGTCGATGATGACGATGATGACAATGATGACGGTGCAGGGACCGACTCGAGTTTTCCGTCAGTCAAACACCCACCGTGCCGACGACCATCGACGCGAGTATACCCCGCCGAGACGCAAAGGGAGAAGATGACAACGCGTTGGTGGGGCGCAGCGCGTCGTCCAGATCGACGTCGATGATGGGAGGCGGGGGCGGAGGCGGGGGCGGCGGGGCCCGCGGGAGGTTGGGACGATTGAACGTCGGATCGCGAGAGGGAGATGGCTCGGCGCGGGTCACGGTCGTCTTCGTCGTGCCTGGAATGCGGGGACGTGACGCGAATGGTCGTGGGCGAGGCAGGGGGGCCAGCCCGCAAACGGTGTTGGTCGCTCTATGCATTGGCTCGTTTCGGTCTCGTTTCGGAATTCCTCTTCTTCGCGACTCGGGAAGCCAAACCTGCGACCGACCGGGACCGAGATAAAGAGATACCGCGTGTGTCAGCCAGTATCGTGTCGCCGTCGCCTGTGTGCACGTACGGTTCCCCTTCAAGTTTTTGGTACTGATCCAGCGTCGAGTCGCGAGACTCGTCATTCAGGACTGATTTTGCGTCGATCGTCACATCTCGCGCGTCGGAGGCATTAATTCAGGGACCACCGATGCAATCACGAGCAGCGGCGCGGCCGAGTCGGTCCGGTCCGTGCGATCCCACGTGCCCGAGGACACGGACCGCGCGCAAGAAGACGGCCTCTGTGCTGCCAGTTCGCGCGTCGGGTTCCTTCTCCATCGACGATCGCGACCGTTCTGGTGCTGATGGTGACCATGGTGACGCGGGGACGTCGGCATTGGCGATTTCCACGCGCAGAGGCGCTCTGGTCTCGTCCATGTCGGTCCTTGCCGCTCTGGGCGGCCTCGGTCTTCCCAAGGCGGTCTTGGCCGACGAGGAGGGCATAGTGGTGTTTGACGAGACGGCCATGATCGAGGCGGAGGCGGAGGCGGAGGCAGCGGGGGCGGAAGCGGGAGCTGCGGGAGCCTCGTCGGAAGCGTCGGGGGCCTCGGCTGCGGCGACAAACGCTGGCGTCTCCAGAATCACGGTGCAGTCGTCCGAGTCGGCGTCCATCGACGGCCAAGGCTCGCTTTCCGTCCTCCTTTCGGACGACGTGTCGCTCGCCGAAGACGAGCTCTCGGTGACCGAACGACAGGCCCTCCAGATCAACCGCCGGACGCAGAAGCAGAACGGGGTCCCCCCCGATTTCCCGCTCTTTGCGCGCGACGGGTACAATATGACGGTACTCGTCTCCAACGGCTACCAAGTCACGGATGACGGTGGGTGGTATTGACCTCGACGCGCTCACTGACTCTCACTCACTCGCTCGCTCGCTCGCGCTACGCTGCGGTTCGTTCCTTTACTAGGTCTGCTGTATAAGGACTATGTCGTCGGGTCGGGATCGCTGCCGTCGGATGGACAGCAGGTCACCTTTGATTACACCGGGTATAACGAGTCTGGTGGTGTGATCGACTCGTCCTATCGAAAGGGAGCGCCCAGCAGTATGCGGATCGGGGTGCCTGGGAGTACGGTGGTGCCCGGGTTTGAGCTCGGGGTCAAGACGATGGCGGTGGGGGGCAAGCGGCGTATCGTGGTGCCGCCAGAGCTGGGGCCGCCCGTGGGGCCCCAGACGTTCTTCTCCGCGAAAGTGTACGAGGTTTTTGACGTAGAGTTGCGGAGCAGCAAGACGTGCGTGAGGAGAACGGTCGGGATGTTCTCGGACGTGGTGTGTGCGGACGACAACGAGCAGTAGCAGTCGTGGTGACGTTACGAGTAAATGAGTCAGCTCACGATGATGACGGGGCACGTGGCGTGCTCGGCGACGTATCGGCTGGTCGAGCCGAAAAAGAAGGTGTTGATCTTCCCGCGGGCGTGCCTGGCCATGGCGATGGTGAAGGCGCTGAGGTTTTTCGCACGGGCGCAGATTGCCTCGCCGATGCTCTGCGTGTCCGTGGGAAAGTGGAGGATTTCCGTCTGGTACAGCACGTTCTTGGTGACGAGGGTGGGCGTGAAGCGGGTGCGGAGCATCTCCTTCGCGTCGGCGATGTGCTTCAGGTCAACAGCCGGGTCCGGGTCGACGGTGATGACCGAGTCCATGGCGCCAAAGCCGCCGGTCATGACCTCCGGCATCGGAACGGGGATGACATGAAGGATGTGAAGTTCGTCGCCAGCTCGGTAAATTTCGGAGAGCACGAAGTCGAGTACAGACGACGACGCGTCGGTGTCGTCAACCTGAGTGTGTGGAATGTGTGTCGATGAGTGCGTGAGCAAGGTCGGCGTGTGGGGCGCTTCGCGCCTGTCCCGTGACGTACAGGGAGTAGAATTTTTCTGTGGCCTGTCATATATATATCGGTAATGATTTGAGTCTGTCGGTCTCGGTTTTGGCACGTCACCTGAGCTGCCACGTCAGCTCAAGTGACGAGGGCCTCCCTACTAGACGCACCCGGACCGCACCCGGACCCGAGCTCGCGTACGCACATAGTCGGCGACACGTCCTGCGTGCGCGCGTCGACGTCGGCCTGAGCGAGGGTCGCGGGCGAGCTGCATGAGGCGCGCGCCCAGGGACAGGACCTGGGTTGTTGGGTGATAGCGAATGATCGAACAAGCGAGCGAGGACTGCGTGTGGGGCGGCTGTCTGCCTCCGCGCCTGTCCCGTGACGTGCGGGGAGTAGGATTCTTCTGTCGCCTGCCATATGTGTTATCGGTGGTTAATACCGTGTAAGTGCTTTGTGCACGAGCCCGATGGCAGCCCGACGGCAGCCGTACCAGCCGTCGCTTCGGGAATGAGCCTCTCTCGCGGGCCGGCTGCGCCCCTGATCGTTCTCGCTCCGCCCTCAAGCAACGTCCCTGACAGCGGACTGCGACCACGGGGTCCTCCTCTTTGTCCCGTGCCAGTCGTCGATCTGATTTTTCCAGCTGTGTGTCACTGACTGAACCGCCACTCGTAGTTTGATCGACACACTTCAACACATTTACTTCCCTGTAGGTAGAAGTAATCCATACGGATACAATGGATAATCTAGGCGGTGCGGGGAAGAACTTGTTGTCCAACGGCCGGCAGGCGGCGTCGATGTCACACTCAATCTCTCCGATGGGGAAGCCAAGTCAACACAGCGTCCGCACCGGACGGAGCCTGCCGTCGTGGGTCGCCCCCGTGCTGTACGTCGCATGTGGTGTCATTATGACTGTCGTCGTTACCAGGGCCTGGTCGTTCGACGGGAGCTCGCAGTTCGCTCGCATCTACGCCCGGGAGCCGCCCGAGCGCAAGTGCGAGGTGAGATCTCAGCTCCACGAGTTCACGTTTCGCCCGGACCTCGACTACCTTCGCGACGTCTGTGAAGTCAGATATAACGTCGTCATACCGGAGCCGCGCGTCCGCTGCCAGACGGCCGGGAGCGAGAGGGAAGAGGCAGCCATCCCCCAGTTTCGCGTGTTGGGCGAGCGGCACTCGGGGACCAACGCCATGCGCGCGACCGTCTATGCCAACTTCAAAGTCCTCGACAAGAAAACGATCGATACCAATCACACGCACGGGCCTTACTATTATCAGTGGCCACGCGACGACTTTGGGATCACCGAGCACAAGCACGACGAGCAGACGCAGCCGTTCGTCAACTCTGAGCGTCACCCCGGCGTCTCTGTGGACGACCTGATCGGTCTGACGGTCGTCGCCGTCCGAGAGCCAATTAGTTGGGTACAGTCGATGTCGAAGCAAATTTACGGCGGTCAGGACCGGAACAAGTTCGATATGGGGGAGGTTAACGAGGCCAACAGCAACCGCACGTACGCGGAGGCCATCGACGCCTTCCTGTCGACGAGCTGGGAGGGTGGCGACCACGTCTACGGCACCGTGTACGCCAACCTGTTTGACATGCGCTACCGCAAGGTGTGCAACCACCTCTGGAGCTCGCTGGCGTACAGCCAGAACGTGGCCTACATCCGAACCGAAGATGTGCTGTCGGCCGGCAGCAAGCTCGCGTTCGTTGATGCGGTGGCCCGCTGGACGGGCTGGCGGGCGGCCGAGAACGCTGACACGGGGGAGGGGCGTTATTTTGGGCACGGCAATGATTTTCCAGCTAAAGTTACGAGGGGGGAGGGGGACGAGCGTGGTGCGCTGGTCGAGGCCGTCAATCGGTACGCCGACCGGCGCATCGAGAGGGCCTTGGGCTACGTCCTCACTCTCGAGGGTGACGCCTGACTCGGCGAGCGGGCGAGCGGGCGAGCGGGCGACGTGCCCGGCGCAGGATCCAGCCTGTACGGCGACGACGAGAGCAGCGAGAGTCGGAAAACCTTGGCCGTACGACCTCCAACGGCTCATTCATTATGATGTCGTTCTTTCACGCGACGCATGCTTATCCGTGTTCAACATTGTGAATAGTATCAACATATATCAATATTTCTCTGCGCGGCTCGATATGGCGTCGGGCAGTGCGGCGGCCTCGATTGCGACCGAGGAAAGCGTGAAATTGGGGCTCGACCGCGGGACGGGGGCCGGAAGGGGAGCGGCGCCTGCGACGGGTGCTGCATCTGCGGCAGCCGCGACCGACGCGGCAGACGCGACAGACGCGACAGACGCGACAGGCGGGACTGAACATAACTTGAGCTGGTCGAAGGAGGAAGATGAGGCCCTCGTTGAGCAGTACCTGCTGGCGTTTGACCTCGA
>Ga0181573_10000524_pt1 | contig 39670 bp, 43 predicted proteins | sample 101ome_25_FD_148643 | JGI IMG/M metagenome (GOLD analysis project Ga0181573, IMG submission 148643) | Coastal salt marsh microbial communities from the Groves Creek Marsh, Skidaway Island, Georgia - 101409BT metaG (spades assembly) | ecosystem: Environmental > Aquatic > Marine > Intertidal zone...
GAGCACTTCTTCTCTGAGTGACTTGGGCAGATCACGCAGTAAAATCAAGCTCCCGAAAATCAACCCAGCAAAACCAATCAGCATGGTCAGCCACAAGACCCACGATGTCGGTATTGCCTTGTGCAGCCAGTCGTCATGTGCCTCAAAACGCAAAATCCAAGGCGTATTGGGCACACGCGCTTGATAGCGGCTCGCGATAGCGCGATCACCCAGAATAGTTATCGGAATCTCATTATTGAGCTGCTGCAGCAGCGCGAACTGTCCATCGGCGTGGCTTTGTCCTCGAGACAGACGGGTCGGCGGGAGGCGCAGCAGAATGACGCCTTGCGGCGCGTCATTGTTAGGGTATGGCCGAGCAAAGCCAACAAACCAGCCGCTGATTCCTTCGATACCCTCCGGGCCGGGCAGTTGAAAATCGAAGGCTCGTCGAATGAGATCGATTGTCACATGGTTGTCCAATCCAGGCCCCCCCGGCGCGAGGGGCGCTGTGCCCATCTCGTCGAGTGTGAAAATATCGACCTCTGCCGCCTCGGGAAAGGCAATTGCAACACGCACGCGATCATCTTGATTAGCGACGGTGTGGGCGATTGCTTCAAGTCGGGTAAACAGCTGGCTTACTTGCGCTTCGAGAACGGCGGTCTGTTGGCTGAGGATCGACTGAGACACCACATCTTGCATTTGGCTCTTGATGGCGGGCTCGCGGAGCACGGCAAGCCAAAACATCACGAGTAACACAGGTAGTGTAATGATGATAAGCGCGCGCAGACTGACTGATCGGAGCAGGTTGCCAACAATCTCGATGCCATCTGCAGCGTGTCGACGCTTATTGTCGTTCACTCATCCCTCCGGCTGGTGGCTCACGGTTGTTGTGCGGCTAGCATTTGCGCCAGCTTATCAATGATCTGTCTCGCCATTTCTAGCTTCGTTGTTTGAGCTAAGGTGTGCTCCAGTTCGCCAGACATCCACGTCGCCGCGTTCTGGTCACTATTAAAGCCGATATCGCCTTGTGAGACATCATTGGCGATCACAACGTCGAGACCCTTGCTGGCAAGTTTGAGCCGCGCATTATCCAGCACGTTGTCCGTTTCTGCCGCAAATCCTACCACTAAAATGGGCCGGTCAGCCTGCGCGCTCACTGTACTAATGATGTCAGGATTTTGCACAAGATGGAGACTGAGACCCGCGTCGCCTTGCTTCTTCATTTTCCGCGCTGATACGGCCTCCGGGCGGTAGTCAGCGATCGCGGCGGCACCGATGAATACGCTCGCACCTGCACTCAGCTGCAGCGCAGCGTCTAGCATTTCAGCTGCGGACACAACATCGATGCGCTGAACATGTTCGGGAGTGGGCAAATCGACCGGTCCGGCAATGAGCGTTGTTTGCGCCCCAGCCTCTGCCGCTGCCCGGGCCAGCGCAAAACCCATTTTCCCGGAGCTATGGTTGCTGAGAAACCGTACCGGGTCGATCGCTTCGCGCGTGGGACCCGCTGTAATCACAACACGACGCCCCGCAAGCAATGGGGTTGAGAATGCCGCGATGAGATGTTCAAGAATCAGTTCGGGCTCAAGCAGTCGCCCCGGACCGACATCACCACAGGCCTGCTCACCTGAATCGGGGCCGATGATCTTGACACCGCGGGCCCTGAGCGTTTCGACATTGTCACCGGTTGCTGGTTTGGCCCACATCTCTTGGTTCATCGCGGGCGCGACCCACAGGGGCGCTGGGCTCGCGAGCACAACGGCTGTCAGCAAATCATCGGCTCGGCCTTGCGCAAGTCGCGCGATCGTTTCAGCAGTGGCAGGGGCCACCAGCACAAGATCCGCCCAACGCGCGAGTTCGATGTGACCCATGCCCGCCTCAGCGTGTTCATCAAGCAGGTCGCGGTGGACGGAGTGACCCGATAGCGCTTGTAGGGTGAGTGGGGTGATGAATTCTTGAGCGCCACGGGACATGACAACGCGGACATTTGCGCCAGCCTTACCCAATAGGCGGACCAATTCAGCGGATTTGTAGGCTGCGATGCCGCCGCTAACGCACAGAACAATATTGCGGTGGGTTAAATGAGCCATTTCGCAGCCAAAAGAATCAACTTAGGGAAGTGCACACTAACATTTGCCGCATGGCTTTGCACCGATCTTCGCCGTTCTCGGTGAATTTGGCTGCGCTGCGCTACGCTCGGCTGTCGGCCAGAGAGCAGTCGAGCCAGTGATAAAATTGGGTGATTTTTGGCAGGTCAGGCGAGACGATTCTTGCGGCCCCCCTCTTGTGTCTTGCGTCAGGCCGACTGCTTTGGTATAAAGCGCTCCCTTTTTGCTAATGGCCGACAGGTAATATCATGTCTCGAGTCTGTCAGGTTACTGGAAAGCGTCCAGTAACTGGAAATAATGTATCGCACGCAAAGAACCGTACTCGTCGTCGGTTTTTGCCGAACCTACACAATCACCGTTTTTGGGTCGAGTCCGAAAAGCGATTCGTGTCATTGCGCGTGTCGAGTAAAGGAATGCGCATTATCGACAAGCGCGGGATTGATGCCGTCCTCGTAGATCTGCGAGCGCGCGGCGAGAAAGTATAAGGAGCATCGTAATGCGTGAGAAAATCCGAATGAATTCGACAGCGGGAACGGGCCATTTTTATACGACCGATAAAAACAAGCGCACGATGCCCGAAAAGCTTGAGATGAAGAAATTTGATCCGGTAGCGCGTAAGCACGTGATCTATAAAGAAGGCAAGATCAAGTAACACGCCGTTTTTATTGTTGTTTCGTTTATAGACCCCGGCTCGTCCGGGGTTTCTCGTCTTTGTACGATGCGATCTAGCGTATGCCAGAGCTACCAGAAGTAGAAACCACCCGCCGGGGCATTGCGCCCCATATTGTCGGCCAGCGCGTTGATCGCGTGATCGTCCGTGAGCCACGGTTGCGCTGGCCTGTACCCAGTGACCTGAACGAAAGGTTGAGCGGTGCCCTGATTACTGGGGTACGACGCCGAGCGAAATATCTGTTGATTGACTCCAGTGCTGGCTGCGTGATGGTGCACCTCGGCATGAGTGGGTCGCTCCGAATCATGCCTGCAGAAACACCGGCGCTTTTTCATGATCATATCGATGTGGTGCTCAGCGGCGGGAATTGCCTTCGCTACCACGACCCTCGCCGTTTTGGCAGTTGTCATTGGCTTGAGAACGATCAGCACCCGCTATTGGATCACTTGGGGCCTGAGCCTTTATCAGACGCCTTTCATGCTGACTACCTTTACGGGCTAGCGAGAGGACGACGGGCGCCGATCAAGCAGTTTGTCATGGACGGTCGGGTGGTGGTTGGTGTGGGCAACATCTACGCCAACGAGGCATTATTTCGCGCAGGCATCAGACCCGATCGTGCCGCAGGGCGCACTTCTCACAGCCGGTATATCGAACTTGTTAGCGCCATCAAGGTCATTCTTAATCATGCCATCGCTGTCGGTGGCACGACGCTTCGAGACTTTGTGGGTGGTGATGGTGAGCCAGGGTATTTTGCGCAATCGCTAGATGTTTATGGTCGCGCAGGAAAGCCTTGCAGGCGCTGCACACGGCGTTTGACTGAAATCCGAATCGGTGGACGCAGCACGGTTTTTTGCCGTCAGTGTCAGCGTTAGTCGGCGAACTTCTCGCGTAGCGCCTCCACCACAGTGGGTGGAACAAACGGACGTATATCGCCCGAGAGCGATGCAATTTCGCGGACAAGCGATGAAGAAATAAACGAGAGATGATCGGCGGGCGTGAGAAAAATACTCTCAAACTCGGGCCTCATAGCGCGGTTCATATTGGCGAGCTGAAATTCATATTCGAAGTCTGCGACGGCCCGCAAGCCACGCAGGACGCAGTGCGAGCCTTGCTCAGCAACAAAATCGATCAGTAACGAGTTGAAACCTTTGACCTCAATATTGTCGAGATGCCCCAAAGCGCCTTGGCACAGAGCAATCCGCTCATCGAGAGAGAATAGCGGCTGCTTTTTATCGCTCGTTGCTATCGCGACCACGACTCGGTCAAACAGTCGTGCAGCGCGTTCGACCAAATCGACATGCCCATTGGTAATGGGGTCGAAGGTTCCAGGATACACAACAGTGGTTGTCCGCATGCTGGCTTTCTCCTCTCACTTTCGTTTTGTTTCACAGGCCCACAGTCTTCATGAATGTCTTCTACGCGTCGTCGCCTGTGTGCCATTGACCGCATCGTCTCAACAGCCGAAATTGTACCTCACCCGCCTGCTTTTGACGCAGCGTCTCCCACTGCTTGGAATTGAACGCCAAGGGATCGGTGCGAGCGAGCTCCACATAGACCAAAGTGCTGTCCGAGAGTGCCGAGTGGTGTATCAGCCGCTGCAGCGTCCGGGCAATGAGCGCCCCGTCAAATGGCGGATCGATAAAAATAACATCCCAAGGGTGGCTAACATGGGTGTCCAACCAAGAGAGAGCCTCGCAACAGTGCACTGCGCTGATCCCGTGACCACCGAGAGTCTGAAGATGGGTCTGAATGGATGACGCGGCGATTGGGTCGAGGTCTATGAAGTCGCAGTGCTGCGCACCCCGAGAGAGCGCTTCGATGCCAAGAGCGCCTGCGCCAGCGAACAGGTCTAGGCATCTCGCATCTTGAATCTCGTACTGTAACCAGTTGAACAGCGTCTCTCGGACACGATCACTGGTCGGGCGCAGACCGGGCCGATCGGGGAACTGAAGCTTGCGCCCGCGCCAACGACCACCGATGATGCGCAGCTGATTCGAGTGGGGTGTGCCGCGACGTCCCATTTATAGCCCTCATTAAGCAGTGCTAACATGCACAGTCAGCCAGTGCCTCAGCACGACAGACTACAGTGATTATTAAGCCATGAAGTTTTTTAAACGCAACCAGCCGACTGATTCCGCGAGCGAGAGCGAACCGGCTGCCGCGGAAAAGCCATCTGGAGGGTTTTATACGCGGCTGAAGTCTGGTCTGGGCCGGACAGGCGATCAATTGGCGTCGGGGCTGGGTGACTTGTTTCTCGGCGCCAAGACGCTTGATCGGGATTTGCTTGATGCCGTGGAAACGGAGCTCGTCATGGCTGACGTGGGCATCGATACGACGCGCCACATTATTGACGAGTTAACGCAAGCTATCAGTCGCAAATCCCTCACCGACCCGGCTGCAGTATTTGCCGCGTTGCGCGCGCAGCTGGTGGCGATTTTAGAACCGTTGACTCAGCCGCTGGTGATCGAGGGGCGAAAACCGTTTGTCATTTTAGTGGTGGGCGTTAACGGCGTAGGCAAGACAACCACCATTGGCAAACTCGCACACCAACTCAAATGTGACGGCAAAAAGGTCATGTTGGCCGCCGGCGACACGTTTCGCGCTGCCGCCGTTGAGCAGTTGCAAAGCTGGGGGGAGCGTAATGATGTTCCAGTGATCGCACAACACACAGGAGCAGATGCGGCTTCGGTTTTATTTGATGGGCTTGAGGCCGCGCGCGCCCGGCAAATGGACGTACTGATCGCCGATACCGCCGGCCGTCTGCAAAATAAAGCGCACCTCATGGACGAACTCACTAAAGTCGTTCGCGTTATGCGCAAATTTGATCCCGAGGCGCCCCACGAGGTGTTGCTCGTTCTCGATGCGGGTACAGGGCAAAACGCGCTTTCCCAGGCGGCGGTTTTTGATGAGGCGGTGGGAGTCACCGGAATCGCGTTGACCAAGCTCGATGGCACTGCCCGAGGGGGTATTATCTTTGCTATTGCGCAGCAGTTGCAAAAACCGCTGCGCCTATTGGGTGTTGGTGAGGGTATTGAGGATTTACAACCGTTCACTGCCGAACAATTTGTCGGTGCATTGTTTGACAAAGCGGAGCGCTCCGAGTGAGCGTTCGCTTTGATCGAGTATCGCGTCGATTTCAGCAGCGCGACGCCTTGCGCGACGTATCTGTTGACATCGAGTCAGGTGAGATGGTCTTTTTGACCGGTCACTCCGGGGCGGGCAAAAGCACATTCCTAAGGCTGTTGATGCTGCTTGATCGGCCCTCGTCGGGTCAAATTTGGGTCGATGGCCAGAGTTTGGAAAAGATCAAGCGGCGTGCCATAGCGGGCTATCGGCGCAATCTTGGTGTTGTTTTTCAAGATCATCAATTGCTATTTGATCGCTCGGTCTTTGATAACGTTGCGTTGCCCCTGCAGATTGCGGGATTTTCGATTCGCGACACTCAGCGGCGCGTGCGGGCAGCGCTCGATAAAGTCGGGCTGCTTGATCGCGAACGCGCCAATCCCTCGGCGCTATCTGGCGGTGAGCAGCAGCGCGTCGGTATCGCGAGAGCGGTCGTCGCGCGCCCTAAAATTTTGATCGCAGACGAACCCACCGGAAATTTAGACCCGCAATTATCCGGCGAAATCATGAAGCTGTTTGAAGCGTTTCACCGGGTCGGTGTCACCGTGGTCGTCGCGAGCCACGACTTGGCACTCATCTCGCGCTTGAGACATCGGATCATCACGCTTGATGGTGGGCGCATCGCGTCCGGGGGTGGATTGTGAGTAGCGCGCGAACCAGTGGCGCCACACCCATGCCGCTCTGGCGGGCCTGGATGTGGCATCACCGACAGTCGGCAACTGATTCGCTCTTTCGATTACTCGCAGCACCGCTGTCTAGCTTCATGACCTGTCTTGCGATGGGTGTGGCTCTGGCGCTCCCCGCGGTTCTGCTATTGGCACTGAGCAACTTGTCGCAGGTGGTGGATCGTTTCGATGACCCAGCTCGTCTGTCGGTCTTGCTGTCGGAGGACGCGGATGTCGAGACAGCACAGCGATTGCGCGATCGTTTGGCCCAGCGCGATGAGCTGGCGACAGTGGTCTGGATTGATCGTGACATTGCATTGGCAACTTTCGCCAATGATATGGGCCTATCAACACTGTTATCGCAACTCGAGATCAATCCGTTGCCACATACGCTAGCGCTGACGCCACGATATGAGCTGAGTGCTGCAGCCCTCGAGGTGCTGGCGGCAGATATCGCGCGCGAGCCAGAAGTGGCAGAGGTGGTCCTTGATAGTCGCTGGTTGGCCCGATTCACGGCGATGCTGGCTGTTGCTGAGCGGGTGATTTGGCTCATTGGTGGTCTGACTGGACTGGGCGCGATTTTGGTACTGGGCAATATTGTGCATCTCGGTGTCGAAGCGCGGCGCGCTGAAATCGTCGTCGTCAAGTTAATCGGCGGAAGTCCACAATATGCAAGGCGGCCGTTTCTATATACGGGCTTGTGGCTTGGTGTCGCCGGTGGATTGCTGAGCGTTGTCATGGTTTCGACGGTGACGCTTTGGCTCGATCCTGTGTTGCGACCTTTGACTGCTCTCTATGACAGCGATTGGGCTTTTCGGCCTTTGTCGTTGGTTCAGGCGGCGCAATTGATGCTGATTGGCGGTGCGATTGGCCTCGTGAGCGCTTGGCAATCCTCAAGCCGCCATCTTGACCAGATAGAGCCCCGCTAGACGGTAGTTTTCACAGTTAGCACTCTCCTGCAGAGAGTGCTAAACTGGTCGAGTGAGAAAGGAGGTAGGGACTATGTCAGAGACCCATAAAGCTCTAGCCATTGCCCCGAGCGCTGTGTTTGATATGGCGCCGGGCGCCAATTTGGCTGCCTATATTACGGCGGTCAGCGCCATCCCGATGCTCTCTGCACAGCGAGAGCAGGAGCTTGCAGAGCAGCTCTTCTTTGATGAAAACGTTGACGCAGCACGTGAGTTAGTGCTTGCTCACTTGCGATTTGTGGTGCATATCGCACGCAGTTATTCAGGCTACGGCCTGGCCGAGGCCGACCTGATTCAAGAGGGTAATGTGGGCCTCATGAAAGCGGTAAAACGCTTTGATCCAAGCAAAGGCGTGAGGCTGGTGAGTTTCGCCGTGCATTGGATTAAGGCGGAAATGCACGAATACATCATTCGTAACTGGCGCATTGTGAAAGTCGCCACAACGAAGGCGCAGCGCAAGTTGTTCTTCAACCTGCGCGGTGCGAAAAAGCATCTCGGTTGGCTGACACCTGATGAAACCCGCGCAATTGCCGAGGACTTGGGTGTTGATGCGGCCGAGGTTACGCGCATGGAAAGCCGCCTGAGTAGCCGGGATCTCGCCTATGATGCTCCAGTTGACGCAGATGATGACGAGGCCTGGCAAGCACCGCAGCAGTACCTTGAAGATGTGAATGCCGATCCCGCAGTGTTGGTCGAGCGGGCGGATGTCCGCGATCGCGAAGAGCAGGGCTTGCAAGAGGCGCTTGCCGATCTCGATCCCCGGGCCCAGGACATTCTGGCTCGTCGCTGGTTGCAAGAAGATAAAGCCACCTTGCATGAGTTGGCCGCCGAGTATGGCGTGTCGGCTGAGCGTATAAGGCAATTGGAAAATAACGCACTGAAAAAGTTGCGATCCGCACTGGCCGCCTAAATATGAGCGAGGAACAAGGTCGCGCTTGGCTGATTGCAGGCGCGCTGCTCGCAGCGACTGGCGTTTTAGCGGGAGCCTTTGGTGCCCATGCATTGGCGGCAAGTCTGAGCCCTAAAGCCCTGGCAGCCTGGGACACGGCAAGTCGTTATCAAATTGTCCATGCGCTCGCTCTGGTGTGTTTAGGCGCTCAAAACGTCTTGCCCGTTCGCTGCCTGAAGTCAGTCGCTGCACTTTTATTCTTTGGCACAGTCTTGTTTTCCGGTTCACTCTACCTCCTCGTGCTGTCGACTCAATCCGCTTGGGGCATGGTCACTCCTCTCGGAGGTCTAATGCTTGTCGCCGGTTGGCTGCTGCTCGCCTGGTGTGCGTGGCGACGGCGTGGCTGACACCCTGCACCGTATCCGCAGCTTTGTACTGCGCGCTGGTCGAATGACCGAATCTCAGCAACGTGGTTGGGATGAGGGCTGGTCGCGCTTTGGTCTCAAGAGCGAAGATGGTCCGCTCGATTGGTCCCAAGCTTTTGCTCAGCCTGGTCGGCAGGTGGTAGAGATCGGGTTTGGTATGGGTGATAGCTTGTTAGCGATGGCGCAGCAGGATCCTGCGACCAATTTTGTCGGGATCGAGGTACATCGCCCTGGGGTCGGCAAGTTGCTCAGCGGGGCCTTAGCGCAGGAGGTCCATAATCTGCGGGTCTATGCTGAAGATGCGGTTGACGTCCTCGAGCGGTCTATCGCGGAAGACTGCCTAGATGCATTGCATATTTATTTTCCTGATCCTTGGCACAAAAAGCGTCACAACAAGCGTCGGCTGATTCAGTCAGAGTTTGTGGCGAGCATGATTCCCAAGCTCAAACCGTCTGGCTTGCTACACCTTGCTACGGATTGGGCGCCTTATGCAGAGCAAATGCTCGACGTACTCTCAGCCTCGCCGGGCCTGCAGAATACGCAGCAAGACAATGGCTATGCACCCCGTCCCGCGTGGCGCCCGCTGACAAAATTTGAGCAGCGCGGCAAGCGGCTCGGGCACGGTGTCTGGGATCTACTGTTTACTCGCACGGCGCACTAGATCAACTTGCCGACGAGGTTATCGAGAAACCGGTAACCGAGGGGTGTTGCCATAATCCGACCGTTATTTGTCTGCAAAAGGCCTTCCGCGGTCGCCCTGGCGAGTGCGGCGGCGGTGCGTTGATCGATTTGTGCCCGACGCTGTAACAGCTCGGTGGGAATGCCCTCGACCAGCCGAAGACCGTTGAGCAAACATTCCCCCGGCAGATCCGCGGGATCAATAGCCTCGCACACCGGCATACGCTGATGGCCGTCGGCCCGAAGATAATCGCGCGGTGATCGGGTTCGCTGAAAGCGATACACGGTATCGTCGGCGATAACAGACACCTTGCCGTGAGCCCCGGCCCCAATGGCTAAGTAATCACCGAACTGCCAGTAGTTCAGGTTGTGCTTTGATGTGTGGCCTATCGCCGCGTACGCCGAGACCTCGTAGCGATGAAGGCCCGCAGCTTCGATGACACGAATCCCCTCATCAAATATCTCCTGCAGCGTGTCCTCTGCCGGCAGTTGTGGTGGGCGGGAATAGAACTGCGTATTGGCTTCAATAGTAAGCTGATACCACGACAAATGTGTCACACCAAAGCTAAGAGCTCGCTGGAGATCTGCGATTGCGCCCGCAGCTCGCTGATCAGGTAACCCGTGCATTAAGTCGAGATTGAGCCTGTCGAAGCCTGCTGCCTGAGCAGCATCAATGGCTTTCACCGCCTCGTGGCCAGAGTGGATCCGGCCTAGCGCAAGGAGAGCATCATCGTCGAAACTTTGAACACCAATACTCAGCCGGTTCACGCCCGCAGTGCGATAATCAGCGAAACGCGAGCGATCTGCACTGCCAGGATTGGCTTCTAGCGTCACTTCGATTTGCTCCTCGCAAGTGACTTGATGGTCAATCCCGCGAAGTAGATGCTCCACCGCCGCGCCACTGAGCAAGCTGGGCGTTCCGCCGCCGATGAAGATCGACTGCAATGATCGGCCCTGCACCCAGGGGAGTTGGCTTTGCAAGTCCAACAAAAGCGCGTCGACATAGGCCATCTGTTGGTCTGAATTGAAGCCCTCGTGCGAGTTGAAGTCACAGTAAGGACATTTCCGTTCGCACCACGGGAAATGGACGTAGAGCGCGAGCGGAGGGAGTTCAGTCACGGCTCAGTTCGGCCAGTAATGCCTTGATTGCCTGTCCGCGGTGGCTGAGTTGATTTTTAATCGCCACGCTGAGCGCTGCCGCGCGGTGCTCGCAATCATCTGGCTGAAACAGCGGGTCATAACCAAAGCCGCCGTCGCCAGAGAGATCGTGGGCAATGTGTCCCCACCAGCGACCTGTCGCGATGATAGGCGTTGGATCCTGCTCATGGCGAAGAAACACCACGACTGCGATGAAAAAAGCGCGCCGCGCTGCACCGCTCAAATCCGCCATATCCTGCAGAAGCTTTTCGTTATTACTCAGGTCACCTTGGCCGGAGTATCGTGAGGAGTAGATGCCAGGAGCGCCGTTGAGTGCGGGCACAACGAGACCGGAATCATCGGCGAGCGCCGGCTGGCCGCTACAGGTTGCGGCGTGGCGCGCTTTTAACAGGGCGTTCTCAACAAATGTGAGACCTGTTTCTTCGACATCTGTGATCCCCAAGGTGCCTTGCGGGACGATGTGCCAGCCCAGCGGCGCCAGCGCATCGGAAAACTCTGCGATCTTCCCTCGATTACCACTGGCGAGAACGACAGAGGACATCTGTATCACTGGCGCCATAACTGCGTTTTGAATTCAAACTCATAAAATTGTTCGGCACCCTCGGGCTTAAAGCGCAATGCGAAGAATCGATATTCTCGATCGAGAAACTCAAACGGGACGATGTAATACGTGGCACGCCCCTCGCGAATCTCGGTTGCATTAAGATCACCACCGGTAATCAAGTCCCAGCTTCGGCCGGTCAGCGTCATGGGGCGCCCAGCAGTTTCCCCCGCATCGGCGTCGCGAACCGACAAGGTAAGCAGAGCCTTGTCACGACCCCGGGCAATTCCATATTCGCCGGCAACCTCAGGAGAGAGAAAGGTAGTGTAGACAATACTGTAGTGGAGCTCGAACTCATCAAATCGCTCGCTCTGCTGGGCATTGGCCGACAGCGCGAGTCCAGCCGAGAGCCAACAGAGCGTTAGCGCTGCTGCCGCAAGCGATAAATAGCGGTGACTGCGAACAGGTTTGGCCACAGCGTCGCAAGCCAAGAACGACCGCTGGCGCCCACCATGTCTTTGTCGATGATTTGAATATTGAGTGATGCACACAGTGCTTCAAAGTCCTTCACAGTACAAAAATGGATATTCGGCGTGTCATACCAACTATAGGGCAATACGCGTGATACGGGCATTCGGCCCTTCAAGGCCAGATAAAAGCGGCAGCGCCAATGCGCAAAGTTGGGGAAAGTGACGATGGTCTCCCGCCCAATTTCAACCATACGCTTGAGCACAACATCCGGGTTGGCGAGGACTTGTAGCGCGTGCGCCATCACTACGGCGTCGTAACTCTGTGCCGAAAAGTTGCAAAGACCTGCGTCAATATCTTGCTGAATCACATCGAGGCCGCGTGCCACTGCCTCCTCAAGATTATCGGGGTCAATTTCGATTCCCGTACCTTGTACTTGCAATCGATCTCTCAGCGTCGCAAGAAAAGCGCCATCGCCGCAACCGAGGTCTAGCACACGCGCACCTTCTGGAATCCAACGAATGATCTGCTCTAGGTCAATACGGATCATGCGGCAACCCTCGACATCCAGGCACTAAAGAGTCTGCGATAGTGGGGAATGTCCAGCAAAAACCCATCATGGCCAGCATTGCTATCGATATTCGCGTAGGTGACTGATCGGCCATTCGCGATCAGCGCATCAACAATTTCTTCTGAGCGCGCAGGAGAGAACCGCCAGTCCGAAGAAAAGGAAATCACCAAAAATGCAGCCCGCGTTCCCGCTAGCGCTAAACTCAAATCGCCGTCAAACCCGTGTGCGATGTCAAAGTGGTCCAACGCTCGGGTCATCAAGAGATAGGTGTTGGCATCAAATCGACTGGAAAACTGACCACCCTGGTAACGCAGGTAGCTCTCGACCTGAAACAGTGCATGTTCTGGATTGTCATTCTCTGGATCTAACAGGCTGCGACCGAACCGATCACTCAGCCCCTCTGCCGACATATAGGTGAGGTGGCCAACCATGCGCGCAAGAGCAAGCCCTCGATCGGGATTCGCGCTCTGCTCCAAATAATCGCCGTCGTGCCAATCTGGGTCGCTGGTAATGGCATTGCGAGCAATTTCGTTGAAGGCGATATTTTGCGCGGTTAAATCTGGCGCCGCCGCAAGTATCACGCAGTGCTCGACCCAGTCGGGGTAGTCCACTGACCACTGCAGTGCTTGCATGCCCCCGAGGCTGCCGCCGATGACCGCGGCCCAGCGAGAGATGCCGAGACGCTCCGCCGCCAGTTTCTGTACGCGAACCCAGTCGGAGACACGAACTTGAGGAAAGCTCGCCCCATAGGGCTTTCCAGTCTCTGGGTTGACACTGCGAGGCCCTGTGCTGCCGTCGCAACCCCCCAAATTGTTGAGAGACACGACGTAGAGTCGAGACGTATCAATAGGCTTGCCGGGGCCGATCATGCTATCCCACCAACCGGGCTTCCGATCGTCGGGTTGATGATAGCCAGCGGCGTGGTGATTGCCGGATAATGCATGGCAGATCAGCACGGCATTACTGGCGTTATCGTTGAGCTCACCATAGGTCTCCACAATGAGCTCGAATCCCGGTAGAACATCACCCCCGCTGAGCTCAAGGGGGTCGTTGAACTCGAGGACAAATGGCGCGACCACGCCGACACTACCGCTGGTGTCTGCCATCGTTAAAACCCTGAGGCCAGCGCAAGCGGCAGCTGCAATCGAATCGCTAAATTATGGAGCCCCGCCGTCGCCAAATTGATTGCGATAAACACCAAAATAGGCGAGAAATCTAAACCGCCGAAGCTTGGCAGCAACGCGCGAAAGGGCGCCATAACCGGTTCAGACACTTGGTAGGCCAGACGAATCGCTGGGTGGTGACTACTTGGCGCAACCCAACTCAATACGATCATCGCGATCAGGCAAAAGAAATACAGGTTAATCAGCAGCGCCAGCACACTGATGCCTGACCAAGCTAAGAGCAACAGCGGACTGGGTATTGAGAAGCCAAGCAGAGAGATCATCAGTGCCATGATGAGGCTCTGAATGACCATGGCAACAAGCAATCCAGCGTAATCGATGCGTCCCCGTGAAGGCACAACCATGCGAATGGGCTGCAAAATAGGATTCGTCAAACGCACAATCCGTTGGCTCACCGGGTTGTAAAAGTCAGCGCGCGTGGCTTGCAGCAATACACGCAACAGTACGAGGCCCAGAACTAAGGTAGTGAGGACGCGAATCAGAGCGATGCTAGTTTCTGCTGAGGGATCCATCTTTAACCAAACTCCTCTGCCATCTCCGCCGCTCGTGCGGCGCAATCATCCATCGCCCTGCCGACCAAGCCCTCTAAGTCGCCGTCGAAAAACGCGGCGATGGCGCGCGCGGTCGTACCGCCGGGGCTGGTGACATTTTCTCTAAGTTGCGCCAGAGGCAGCGCCTCGTTGCGGGCGAGCGTTGCCGCACCTAAAGCTGTTTGCAGTGTCAAATCGCGAGCGACGTCCTCGCTAAGACCCATCCGGACACCGTGTGCAACCATCGCTTCCATAAATGCAAAGAAATAGGCCGGCCCACTGCCTGATACGGCGGTGACTGCGTCGAGAAGCGGCTCTGCCTCTACCCATGTAACAAAACCCACCGCACCGAGGATCGCTTCGGCGACTGCGCGCTGCGTTTCAGACACTCCGGGGGATGCAAAGAGCGCTGATGCGCCTTGGCTGACCAATGCTGGGGTGTTGGGCATGCAGCGAATAATATGCCCGCGCCCGGCCAGAAGCTGCGCGAGAGACGCGACCGAAATTCCCGCAGCAATCGAGATAATCAGGGTATCTTGCCGGACGGCGGGCGCCAGCGCACTCAATACCTCACGCATGAGTTGTGGCTTAATCGCCAGCACAATGACATCGGCAGCTCCTGCGAGACGCGTTGCATCGGGCGCCAATGCATGAACCCCTTTTTCAGCCATCGCCTCCCTGGCCGTCTCAAACGGGTCAGCCGCGGCAATATGGTCCGCTGGGAAGCCATCTTTGAGCAGTCCCGTGACAATGGCTTGCGCCATATTCCCTGCGCCGACAAACAACAATTGAGTCGATTGCAGTAGGGATGATGAATTGAGTGGCGATGCAGACATGATGAATGTTATCGGGTGAGTGATCGCAGAGTATACCGTGCCTACAAGAGCTCTGACGAGCGCGGCGTTGGAATTACCGAGCGTGCCGTGCCCCAAACAGATCGGTGCCTACGCGAACGATCGTGGCGCCCTGCGAAATGGCCGGAGCGAGGTCGGCCGACATCCCCATCGACAAGGTATCGAGCTGCGGTATTTCCTTGCTTAGCGTTGCCATCAGTGCCGCTAGCGACGCAAACGGTTTTGCCGGATCATCAGATTGGGCCGCCGGGATCGCCATGAGCCCGCGCAATGTCAGTCGGGGCAGCGCCTGTATGGCCAGTGCCAGTGCCAGTGCCTCCTCAGGGGAGGCGCCGGATTTACTGTCTTCGCCAGAAATATTGACCTGTAAGCAGACCTGCAAAGGCGGCAGTTCCTGAGGACGCTGATCGCTGAGGCGCTGGGCGATTTTTAGCCGATCCACGCTGTGGACCCAGTCAAAATGCTCGGCAACGGCACGGGTCTTATTAGACTGCAGGGGCCCAATGAAATGCCATTCGATCGGCAGCTCTTGCAGTTCGGCCATTTTTACGAGTGCCTCCTGAACGTAATTCTCGCCGAATTGGCTGAGACCGGCGTTGAACGCTGCACGTATGGCCGAGGCGGGCTGTGTTTTGGACACAGCCAGCAACGTCACCTGCTTCGGATCTCGATCAGCCGATTTCGCCGCGGACGCTATCCGAGCGCGAACTTCTGATATATTGGCGATGATATCGACAGGGCTCATCACGGCATCATAGCGCGAGCACGCCGATATCGGGAATCGAAGAGTGTCTGGAGGGTTGTTATGGACATTACAGAGCTGCTGGCCTTTAGCGCCAAGCAGGGCGCATCGGATCTACATTTGTCGGCAGGGCTCCCGCCGATGATTCGTGTCGATGGCGATGTGCGTCGTGTCAATGTGCCACCGCTGGATCACAGCGAAGTCCACGAGCTCATTTACGACATTATGAATGACAAGCAGCGCAAGGACTTCGAAGAGTTTTTGGAAACCGACTTCTCATTTGAGGTGCCGGGCGTCGCGCGATTTCGCGTCAATGCCTTCAACCACAACCGTGGTGCTGGCGCGGTGTTTAGAACCATTCCATCGAAAGTCCTGAGTATGGAAGACTTAGGCATGGGGCAAGTGTTCAAAGACATTTCTCTGTTGCCACGCGGCTTGGTCTTAGTCACGGGGCCGACGGGCTCCGGGAAGTCCACGACCTTGGCGGCGATGGTCGATTTTATTAATGACAATCGTTACGACCACATTTTGACCATTGAGGATCCCATAGAATTTGTCCATGAGAGCAAGCGTTGTTTGGTCAACCAGCGCGAGGTGCACAGGGACACGCTAGGCTTTGCAGAGGCGCTCCGGTCCGCATTGCGCGAAGATCCAGATATCATCTTGGTTGGCGAGATGCGCGATCTTGAAACGATTCGTTTGGCATTGACCGCCGCGGAAACGGGGCACTTGGTTTTTGGCACGCTGCACACAACATCTGCCGCGAAAACAATCGACCGCGTAGTCGATGTTTTTCCTGCCGCAGAAAAGGAAATGGTGCGTTCGATGCTGTCTGAATCGCTGCAAGCAGTGATTTCTCAGACGCTGCTCAAGCGGCGACATGGTGGTCGCGTTGCAGCGCATGAAATTATGCGCGGTACACCAGCGATTCGAAATCTGATTCGGGAAGATAAAGTGGCGCAGATGTACTCCGCGATTCAAACGGGGCAATCTATCGGTATGCAGACGATGGACCAATGTCTGCAAGCGCTGGTCGAGAAAAAATTGATTTCAGTGGAGACCGCGCGGGAGAAAGCACGGGCTCCGGATAGTATCCAGTAACCGCTAGATCGGGGGGGGCTGACAATGCGCATTGACGATTTGCTCATGACCATGGTGCAGCAGGGTGCCTCTGACGGATTTTTGACCGTTAATGCACCGCCCACGATTAAAGTGGAGGGGCGGTTTAAGCCATTAGATTACCCGCCGCTAGGTGAAGACGAACTGACGCGCCTCATTCAAAGCACGATGACGTCAAAGCAGCGTGATCAGTATCTGTCAGAGCGAGAGTGTAATTACGCCATTGATCACGCTGAGCTCGGCCGTTTCCGGGCGAATGCTTACGTTCAGCGCGGCGTGCCGGGCATGGTCGTTCGTTACATTAAATCGGATGTGCCCCATTTCTCCGATTTAGGATTACCGCCAGTCATTGAGCAGCTTTCGATGATCCAGCGCGGCTTGGTGCTGTTCGTGGGCGCAACGGGCACCGGCAAATCGACGTCATTGGCCTCCATGATTGATCACCGCAACCGAAACAGCAGCGGGCATATCGTTACAGTCGAGGACCCCATTGAATATATTCACTCGCACCAGGGCTGTTTGGTCACGCAGCGTGAAGTAGGTCTCGATACTGAGAGCTACGAGGTGGCATTGAAAAATGCATTACGCCAAGCACCGGATGTGGTAATGGTTGGTGAGATTCGTACGCAAGAGACGATGCTGGCGGCCTTGCAATTTGCGGAAACGGGGCACCTGTGCCTCGCGACCTTGCACGCTAGTAATGCCAATCAAGCTTTTGATCGCATCATCAGCTTTTTCGAGCCCAAGCAACATTCGCAAGTCTTACTCGATCTGGCGCTCAATTTGAAAGCCATTATCGCCCAACAGTTGGTGCCCAAGCTGGCCGCTGACTCTCGGATCCCCATTGTCGAGGTGCTACTCGCCTCACCTTTGATCCAAGATTTGATTCGCAAAGGCGAGTTACTCGAGATTAAAGAGATTATGGAGCGATCGGCTGAGCTGGGTATGCAAACCTTTGATCAGGCGCTTTTTGAGGCGTATAAGCAGCGCCTGATATCCGAGGAGGATGCGCTGCGTTTTTCAGATGCGTCCAATAACGTCAGATTGCTCATCAAGCAATACAAACGCGGCGGGCGCGATGAACGTCACGATCAGCAGTTTTCTCTGGGATAGTGCCCGTCAGGGTTGTTGAGCCAACCAATCACTGAGAATGACCGCGGCAGCCTCGTCATCTATGGGTACGCGCGCATAGTCGCCGCGGTGACCCTGGAGCGCAGCGCGGGCTTTGGCCTCGCGCGAGGATAACCGCTCGTCCACGAGAGCCACCGGTAGCTGAAATCGGCCGGAGAGCCGCCGCGCGAAGCGCTCGGCGCGCTCGGACATGTCACTGGCCGAGCCATCCATGTTAAGCGGCAAGCCCACAAGCAAGATATCCGGGCGCCATTCGTCGATGATTTTTGCAACCTCGTCCCAGATTGGCACGCCATCCCGCGCCTTCAAGATGGCCTCAGGCTGGCTGGTTTTTAGCGTGCAGTTGCCGACTGCAACACCAATGTGGCGGAGGCCGAAGTCAAATGCCATGGCTCGCTCGTTCACGCGTGGCCTACCCCTGAAAACATCAAATCAATATCTATTCCTAGTCGCTGTGCTGCCTGTGACAAGCGTTGTTCGGTTGGGCTGTCAAATAAAATGTCGCTCGAGGCCGGCACGGTCAACCAACAGTTTCTGGCGAGTTCGCCTTCCAGCTGTCCCGGTCCCCAACCGGCATAGCCCAGCGCGATGACGAATCGTTCGGGGCCGCGGCACTGTGCAATCGCCTGCAGAATATCGCGCGATGTGGATATCCAGATATCGTCTGCGACACGAATGGAGGAGTCCCACGACTGGTCGCCTTGGTGCAGAATGAAACCGTGTTCCATCTGGACTGGGCCGCCGAGTAGCACGTTGTGGTGGCGCATGCTGTCACTGACGCTGATTTCAAGTTGTTCAAAAATCTCGAGTGTTGAGACATCGAGCGGGCGGTTGATCACTAAGCCCATGGCGCCGTCTGGGTTGTGATCGCATAGGTAAGTCACTGTGCGGCTGAAAAACCCACCGTCCATTCCCGGCGTTGCTAAGAGAAAATGGTGCTGGAGGCTATCCATCTCGCCAACGCCCGTGGCACGCGCGAGATCGCTCATGCGTCACCTTCCTGCTGACGGAATTGCCAGGTTCGAATAATTTCCAGCCGATCGGTCTGCGCGCGGAGCGCGGCAGGGAAAGCTGGGAAGGGCGCCGCGCGGCGAACGGTGTCGATCGCTGCGGCATCGAGCTGTAGATTACCGGATGACCGCAATAACGAAACTTTCATCAGTGCGCCATCACTGCGCACGGTCACTGCCAGACGGACATCACCGCTGTGCCCCTGTGCTGCGATTTTTCGGTACAACACATTGCCGAGCATTTCGACCCGATCTCGCCATCGCAGCAGATAGTCCGCATCGAGCGCACGGCGGGCGGCGACTGCGCCTAAGCGCGGGTTACTTGTAGAGCGCATATCTGACAGTGCCGCGACTTCGCGTTGCAGTGCTTCCATTTGTGCCGCGAGCTCTCCGGCGGTGAGTGAAGACTCCTCAGCGAGGCCTTCATCGTCACTAATCGAGAACACGGCACCGCTGATAGCCGCTGTCATCTCGGCGGGTTCCGCATCGCCTAGCTGGTCGGAGCTGGCGATGTGGGTTGCCTCGGTCGGCTGTTGATAACTCGCGGTCAGGACGACGGTGACTGCTCGATTAGCGAAATCTGGCAGTGAGGCGGGCCAAGAGAATCCGAGCCCGAAAATCAACAACACATGGACAGCGCTTGCCAAGACTAAAGCAGGCGCCAGCGGGTCGACCGCTGCCAGTCTATGAAAGCCGTTGGCCAGCGGCGACAACATCGTCAAGTACATCCATCAGGTGGTCGGCAATACCAAGGTTTTGCGCCTGCTCGATTTCACGCAGACAAGTCGGGCTGGTGACATTAATCTCTGTTAAATAATCTCCGATGACATCGAGTCCTACGAAGTAGAGGCCGCGCTGTCGTAGCGCCGGCCCCACCTGAGAGGCGATCCATTGGTCTCTATCAGTGAGCGGCTGGACTCGACCAGAGCCACCTGCTGCCAAATTGCCGCGACTCTCCCCCGCCATGGGCACCCGAGCCAACGCATAGGGAAGCGGCTCGCCATTGATCATGAGAATACGTTTGTCGCCATCTCGGATTTCTGGCAGATAACGCTGCGCCATAATGGTTTGCTGACCCTGTGCCGTCAGGGTTTCCAAAATGACATTGACGTTAGGATCATCAGGTTTAACGCGGAAAATCGCACTGCCACCCATGCCATCGAGTGGTTTAAAAATGACGTCCCCCAGCTCACTGTGGAATTCCTTTAGCCGATGCATGTCTCGGCTCACCAATAGTGTCGGACAACACTGTGGAAACTGTGTCGCAAACAACTTTTCATTGCAGTCGCGGAGACTGGCGCAGCGATTCACCACCAGCAAACCTGCGCGCTCCGCGGTTTCCAAAAGGTGCGTGGTGTAGAAAAACTCCATATCAAATGGCGGGTCTTTGCGCATGAGCAGGATATCCAGCGTATTGAGATCGATATCCTCGACTTCACCAAGGTCATACCAATGCGCAGGATCTCGATAGACCTCCAGCGGCCTAACGCGCGCTCGTGTACGACCCTCGCGGATATAGAGATCGGACTGTTCGAGATAGAACAGCGTCCAGCCTCGATCGCACACGGCCCAGGCCAGTGCGAGCGAAGTGTCCTTTTTATAGTGAATGTTGGCGATCGGATCCATTAAAATGCCAACGCGACGACTCATGTTGCTGCCCTCTACTACGGTTTGCGGTATCTTGCGATGCCGATTGACAGGCCGCAAGTCATGTCACGCCTATCTTAACGGAGTTTGATGTTATGACCGGAATTTATGTGGTGATCAGCACGCTTTTGCTGATCTTTAGCATCATGGCCGTGGTGAAAGCGCGCGCGGTTGGGCTCCTTGTGCCCTTTTGGTTTGTTTTTGGCTGGCTGACCTCAGAGTTGGCTGTCTGGGTCTTGTTGTTCATCGCGGCACTCAATTTCGGGGCTTGGTTCCTGATCGGCATCTCTGGTCAGGCCGCGGTCTGGGGTGGTTCATTTTGCTTGGGATCGGCCCTACTGCTACTCGAGTCGCTACGTCGCAGTTTTGACAGCGGCCAGGCTTTTGACCGCGCATTCAAAATCGGACTGGGTGATGACTTCATTGCGCAAATACCAGCGGCGCGGCGTTCATTGTTGAACCGACACATTCACTCTTCAGAATGGTTGTGGCCGTTTCGATTTGCTAGGCCCTCAGTGCGCGTTGAGCGCGATATCGCTTATGGCGATGCAGGGAAGCGCAACTGGCTCGATATTTATGTCCCGAGCCAAGCAGCCCCCGCTGACCGCCCTCGGCCTGTATTACTGCAGGTTCACGGTGGTGCATGGATCATTGGTCACAAGGCGGAGCAGGGGCAGCCGCTGTTGTATCGAATGGCCGAGCTCGGATGGGTGGCCGTCTCGATCAATTATCGGCTCTCTCCGCGCAGTGCATTCCCCGCGCACATTGAGGATGTGAAGCGGGCGATCGGCTGGATCAAGGCCAATATCACGGCCTACGGAGGAGACCCAGAATTCATCGCGGTGACCGGTGGATCGGCCGGCGGTCACCTGACGCTGTTGTCTGCGCTCACGCCAAACTATGCGCCTTGGCAGCCGGGGTTTGAGGACGCTGATACGCGCATTCAGGCGGCGATGCCGCTCTACCCACCGACAGACCTTTTGAATCGGCATGATATTCGTCAGCAATCGGGCATCGATGAGCCGGTTATCTCACGGGTCTTCCCGGGCCCTGAAGACGAGTCGATGCGCTTGCGTGATGAGGCATCACCACTGTCTTGGTTAGTCGAGCGCGATGCGGCCGCAGCTGCGCCGCCGATGTTGATTATTCAGGGTGACTACGACTCGCTCGTCTGGGTCGAGGAAACACGATTATTTGTCTCAGAGCTCATACAAAGGACGACGACGCCTTTGGTCTATGCGGAGCTTGCTGGCGCTCAGCACGCATTTGAGTTCTTCCATTCGCCGCGCACCAGTCACTATTTAGTTGCAGCGACCGCATGGTTAGAGTGGGTGTACGCCCAGTGGTGTGCCCAGCAGTCGGAACACCAGTGCGCGACGGACCGCCATGAGTCTTCTAGCGCAAATCTCCCCAGCGAAGACCCAATGCAGTGAGGGCAACAATAGGGGCTGTTTCGGTTCGCAATATGCGCGGCCCAAGATTCAATGGCAGAAACCCGTTGTGCTGTGCCAGAGCCAGCTCTGCCTGACTCAGCCCACCCTCGGGGCCTATGAGCAGTGCAATAGACTCGGGTGCATCGCCCGACAAACTGCCATCGACCTCATGATGTAGCACCCATTTCACGGTGCAGTCGTTGTTTGCAACCCATTGTTCAAGGGCGATGGGCGGGTGCACAAGCGGTACCGTGGCGCGCTCGCACTGTTCGCAGGCACTGATGGCAATGGCCTGCCAGTGGCCCAGCTTTTTAGCCATTCTGTCAGCGGGTAGCTTGACGTCGACCCGCTCACTGATCAGGGGGGCAATCTCTGTGACGCCGAGCTCAGTGGCTTTCTGCACGGCATAGTCAAAACGGTCGCCCTTCGATATCGCCAGGCCCAGCACCGTGCGGATTGGTGCCTCAGTAGATCGCGCTTGTTCAGATTTCAGCGCCACCACAACGCGCCGCTTGCTGATCTCGCCGATGACGCCGTGGTAATCACGACCATCACCATTAAATAGAGTGACCGCATCACCGATCGATGCTCGCAAGACCCGCGCAATGTAGTGTGCCGCGTCATCACTCAAAACAACGTCCGCCGATACCGATAGGGGCTGATCTTGATAGATGCGGGAAACTCGCATGTCTTACTCAGTGGCTCGTTCCGAGACCTAGATTCTTTGCGATTGCGAGCGTCGGTGCCGATTGATTCATGGTATAGAAATGTATGCCCGGCGCGCCGCTCTCCATCAGGGTGGCGCACAGCTGTGTCACGACATCAACCCCAAATGACCTTTTGCTTTCTTCATCATCACCAAAGCCCGTCATGCGTGTGCGAATCCAACGGGGAATCTCGGCACCACAACTAGCGGCGAACCGTTCCAAATTGGCGAAGTTGATAATCGGCATAATGCCGGGGTGAATCGGTTGTGTGATGCCCGCCGCAGCACAGCGATCGAGGAAGTAAAAATAGGCTTCCACATTGAAGAAAAATTGGGTCACCGCCGCATCGGCACCGGCATCCAGCTTTTGCTTCAGATAAGCAATATCCTTGTCATAGCTCACGGCCTGCGGATGTATCTCGGGATAAGCGGCAACCGAGATATGAAAATGGTCTCCGGTATGCTCGCGAATAAACGCGACTAATTCGTTGGCGTAGACCAACTGCCCGGTCCCCATACCCGACGGGAGATCGCCACGCAGTGCGAGTAAGCGCTCGACACCCATGTCGCGATAGCTTTGCAGTAGCGCGAGGATCGTTGCTTCATCATCGGCGCCAAAGCTCAGATGCGGCGCGACCGTTGCGCCTGCGCTCTGCAGGCCGAGCACGGTATCGCGGGTGGTGTCCCGCGTCGAGCCGCCGGCGCCGTAGGTCACCGAGCAATAGCTCGGCGCCAGAGCTGCGAGCTCTGGCAGGGTCTCAGTCACCAGTTTTTGACGGCCCGCTTCTGTCTTGGCAGGGAAAAACTCGAGACTGATCTGTTGGTCAAACTCTTGAGGCATCAATATTTGTAGCTCTCTGTTTTAAAGGGGCCGTCGACAGACACGCCAATGTAGTCGGCCTGAGTTTCCGTGAGCCGTGTCATCACGCCGCCAAAGCCCTGCACCATCAGCGCCGCGACCTGCTCATCGAGGTGCTTGGGCAGTACCTCAACACGAATGGCAGCGGCCTTTTCAAGTGCCGGCAGGTTGGCAAATCCGGCTCGGAAGAGGTGGATTTGCGCCAAGACCTGGTTTGCGAACGAACCGTCCATGATCCGTGACGGGTGGCCTGTGGCGTTACCCAAGTTCACGAGGCGACCCTCTGAGAGCAACAGCAGATGATTATTACTGGCGCGATCGCGATAAATTTTATGCACCTGGGGTTTGACCTCTTGCCACTCCCATTCGCTACGCATGTAGGCGGTATCGATCTCGTTATCGAAGTGGCCGATATTACAGACCACTGCGCCGGACTTCAGGGCGTTGAGCATGCGACTGTTACACACATCGACGTTGCCAGTAGCGGTAACAAGTAAGTCAGTATTGCCGAGCAAAGTGGTATCAATACACTGCGCGTCGCCTGTGTCGAGACCATCGATGAAGGGGGACACGACTTCGAAGCCATCCATACACGCCTGCATGGCGCAGATCGGATCGACCTCGGTCACGCGAACGATCATGCCTTCCTGCCGCAATGACTGTGCCGAGCCTTTGCCGACATCGCCATAGCCAATGACCAGCGCGCGCTTGCCGGCCAACAGGTGATCGAGTCCCCGCTTGATGGCGTCGTTCAGGCTGTGGCGACAGCCATATTTGTTGTCGTTTTTCGATTTGGTTACCGCGTCATTGACATTGATCGCCGGCACCTTGAGCGAGCCCTCGGCGAGCATTTCGTAGAGACGGTGCACGCCTGTGGTTGTTTCCTCGGTGATACCGTGTACCCGGTCGAGCATTGCTGGGTACTTCTCATGCAACATGGCGGTTAGATCGCCGCCATCATCGAGAATCATATTGGCATCCCAGGGCTCACCGTCCTTAAGGATGGTTTGCTCGATACACCAGTCATACTCCTCCTCCGTTTCGCCTTTCCAGGCGAAAACAGGCACGCCTGCCGCGGCAATCGCAGCGGCGGCGTGATCTTGGGTCGAAAAAATGTTGCACGATGACCAGCGCACTTCGGCCCCTAGCGCGACCAGCGTTTCGATCAGCACCCCGGTTTGGATTGTCATATGGATGCATCCGAGAATTCGCGCTCCGGCAAGTGGTTGCTCGGCTCGAAATTGCTCGCGCAAGGCAATCAGTGCGGGCATCTCGGTCTCGGCGATCTCGAGTTCACGACGGCCCCACCCGGCTAACTGGATATCAGCGACTTTGTAATCAGTAAAGGTTTGTAAATCGACAGCAGAATTCATGAGTGTGTTCCTCGATGGTCAAAAAATTTAAAGGCCAGCTGCCGCGCGCAATTGGGCAGCGCGGTCGATTCTTTCCCAGGTGAATGAGTCGCCGGTACGGCCAAAGTGACCGTAGCTGGCGGTGGGTTGATAAATGGGGCGTTTCAAATCGAGCATATTGATAATGCCTTTTGGACGCAGATCAAACTGTGATCGAACAAGCGCCACGATGTCGCTATCGGCAATCACGCCTGTGCCGAAGGTATTCAAAGAAATTGATGTGGGCTCGGCGACGCCAATCGCATAGGACACCTGGACCTCGCAGCGTCGAGCAAGGCCTGCGGCGACGATGTTTTTGGCGACATAGCGGCCCGCATAGGCCGCAGAGCGATCGACCTTCGAGGGGTCCTTACCAGAAAATGCGCCGCCGCCATGCCGCGCCATACCACCGTAGGTGTCGACAATGATTTTGCGGCCCGTGAGGCCGCAGTCACCCATGGGCCCCCCGATCTCGAAATTGCCCGTGGGGTTAATATGGAAAATGGTGTCTTGGTGAAGCCATTGTGCGGGGAGTACAGGCTCGATAATGTGCCGGCGTACTTGATCACGGAGTTCTTCGAGAGAAATATCGGGACTGTGCTGCGTTGACAGTACCACCGCATCAATTCGACAAGGCTTGCCCTCGGCGTCGTATTGCAAGGTGACCTGGCTTTTTGCATCGGGTCGTAGCCAGGGCAGTTCGCCGGTTTTTCTGCAGTGCGCTTGGCGCTCGACCAGTCGATGAGAGTAATAGATGGGTGCCGGCATGAGTTGCTCGGTCTCATTTGAGGCATAGCCAAACATCAGACCTTGATCTCCCGCACCCTGATTGGCTTCGTCGGCCTCCACGGTACCCAATGCAATATCGGCACTCTGTTGGCCAATTGCATTGATCACAGCGCAGTTGTTGCCATCAAAGCACACCTCTGAGCGGTCGTAACCGATGTCGCACACGGTCTGTCTGACAAGGGCTTCAATCTCTCCGGTTCCGACAGTCGCCGCTGCTGTGACTTCGCCAGCCAACACGACCATGCCGGTTTTTACCAATGTCTCTACCGCGACACGCGCGCTGGGGTCGCGCTCAAGGAAGAGATCGACAATGGCATCTGAGATTTGATCGGCCATCTTGTCGGGGTGCCCCTCAGAGACCGACTCGGATGTGAACAATGTGTAGTCACTCATGCTGATAATCCTTCGCTTGTTACTGTCTTATGGAACAACCGAACCTGAACTTGAAAGCCGTTGCGCTGTCCCAAAAATACGTTGGCGCCATCTGCGAGCCCCGCTTCCCTGGCCCAAGAAGACAGGGTGTCTGGGTCAAAACCGAGCCAAAGGTCACCACAGTGCTCGCGCGCCCAGGCCTGGTCGTGCGCACACAACTCACTGATGAGTAAGGCGCCACCTGGCTGAATAAGTGCGGCTGCCTCTGCCATCACCTGTCGTGGGTCAGGCGTATGGTGCAGCACCATATTTGCCACCACGAGTTGGGCCGATAGTTTGAGTGTGAGCGCGTCACAGGTGTTGCCCTCTACAAATTGGATGTGTCGTAGATGCCCGGCGCAACGCTTGGCTTGCGCGAGCATCGATGGCGCGTTGTCCAGCGCAATGACATGGCGCGCCCGCTGCGCCAGCGCCGGCAAAAAGGCGCCGTCCCCAGGACCGATCTCCAACACACTGCTCAGTGTTGGCCAGTTGAGATTGTCCAGTAACTCGATGGAGGCTGCGCTATAGTCTTCCCAAGGCGCAATCAGCTCCTGCTGCTCGCGCAGCTGAGCCGCATGATCGCGAAAAAATGCCGATGAGTTCTCCTCGCGCTGTTTCTGCACAGCGCGCATGCCCTGCGCCAGTTTGTCTGGCAATGGCTGTGCATCGATATCGCTGAGTGCCGCTAAGCGCAGCGTGCGATAGCATCCCTTGGGAATCTGACGGCGGTAAAAAAGTGCAGTGCCCTCTCGCTTACGAGCGAGTAAATCGGCTTGCACCAAAATTTTTAAATGGTGACTGAGCGCGCTCTGGCGAATACCGAAAATATCGCACAGTTCGGACACGCTGAATGAATCACCACTCATCACTCGTAGCAATTGCGTGCGCAGATCATCCCCTAACGCCTTAAAAAGCGCCGGCAACGGTATGTCGGCGAGCCCATCGTTGGGCGCCGTAATCAATGCGAGTTGAGACATAGCGCCGGAGGTTACCAGCGCAAAGACCTTTAATCAAAATATTTTGATTAATTTTTGCTGTAAGTTTTCACACCTTCGGGCGTGCCCAGAAGCAGGATGTCTGCGCTCCGGTTGGCGAACAAACCGTTGCAAACCACGCCGGTAATCGCGTTGATATCAGTCTCGAGTTGTTGTGGCTCGGTGATATGGAGTCCATGTACATCGAGAATGAGATTGCCGTTGTCGGTGACCACACCCTCCCGCCACACGGGTTGACCGCCCAATGCGACAAGCTCGCGGGCGACATGACTTCTGGCCATGGGAATCACTTCAACGGGGAGTGGGAAGGCGCCGAGGATATCGACCCACTTGCTGCCATCGGCGATGCAGATAAATTGGTCGGCGACGGCCGCGATAATTTTTTCGCGGGTTAATGCGGCACCGCCCCCTTTAATCAGCTGTAAGTGCGGATTAGTCTCATCAGCGCCGTCGATATAAACATCAACGCGATCCACACTGTTCAGATCGACGACATCAAAGCCGAGTTGTCGCAGCAGGTCAGAGGAACGCTCGGAACTCGATACCGTGCAGTCGATACGACCACGCAGCGGTTCTAGCGCTTTGATAAAACATTCCGTCGTTGAGCCCGTGCCAATGCCGAGCACTAACAAATCATTAGGCATCGCCTGAACCAGCGCTATTGCTGCATCTGCCACTCGTTGCTTAAGAGCCTGCTGATCCATTTCACTCTCCTAGTTGTTCGTTGGTCGTATTGATTGACTGCGGTAGTCACATGCTTCGAGGCCAACAGAACCTTGCGTGTTTGCCAAGCGCCGCTGTTTCCGATCAATCAAATACTTTACCTGGGTTGAGCACACCCTTTGGGTCAAATGCGCGTTTAATTTGTCGCATCAGCACGATTTCCTCGGCGCTGCGTGTGTGCGATAAAAATGGCTTTTTGAGTAAGCCGACGCCGTGCTCCGCCGAAATACTGCCCCCCATCGACTCGATGATTTGGAACAGTTCGCTGCTCACGACTTTGCAACGCGCCTGAAATTCCTGCGTATCCAAGTCGTCGGGCTTCAAGATATTGAGGTGCAAGTTGCCATCGCCGATGTGGCCATACCAGACAACCTCCAAATCAGGGTAGCGTTCGCCGACGACGCCATCGACCGCTGCAAGGCAATCGGGGACCAAAGAAATGGTCGTCGAAATATCATTTTTATACGGTGTCCAACGTGAGATTGTCTCAGAGATATCCTCTCGCAGTCGCCAAAGATCCCGAGACTGTTGTGCGGACTGACTCATCACCGCATCGAGCACGAAGCCCTGCGCTGTGCAGGCCTCGAGCGCCTCGAACACCAGGGCGTCAGTGGCCTCTCCGAGGTGTTCGATCTCGAGCAAGGCGTAGAAAGGTGCCTGAGTCTCAAACGGCCGACGCAGAGCGCGGTGGGTGACCACTTTATCGAGAGCGAGATCTGAGAAAAATTCGTAGGCTAGAAGATCGATATGACGCTGAAAGTGTTGCAGGACCTGCATAATGGCCTGCATCGAGGGGAGCCCAAGAACAATGACCCGCGGATTCGTTGGCGGCGCGCAGAGCCGCAGTGTGGCCTCGACGATAACGCCTAAAATACCCTCCGACCCCACCATGAGTTGCCTCAAATCAAAGCCTGCATTGTTTTTTACCAGCCCTTTATTCAGATGCAGTAACTCCCCTGTGCCCGTGACGACTTTCAGTCCGGCGACCCAATCCCGCGTCATGCCGTAGCGAATGACCTGGATTCCTCCAGCGTTGGTGGCAATGTTGCCACCAATCTGACTCGATCCAGCGGAAGCGAAATTGACTGGATAAAACAGTCCCGCATTCTCTGCCGCTTCCTGCACCGACTGGGTGACGGCGCCAGCCTCTACTGTGATAGTGCGGTCAATGGTGTTGACTTCGCGAATCCCGTTCATGCGCTCAAGACTGAGTACCACCTCACCGGCGGTGGCCATCGCACCGCCACTGAGACCGGTGCGGCCGCCAGAGGGGACAATAGAAAAGCCGAAATGATTAGCGAGTTGCACGATCGTTTGCACTGTTTCGATATCTCTTGGCATGGCGATCGCCGCGGGCGCCGGTGCTGAGAACCGGGTCCAATCTCGCCCGTAATGTTGCAGAGACTCGGCATCGGTGAGGCAACCTTGCGGGCCGAGCAAGTCCGCCAGCGCCGCGAGTGCCTCAGCAGAGGGGAGATTCTGCTGTGATGTCATCGGTATAGCGCGCCTCTCGCTTTGTTTTTGCTCAGTTGAAGTCTCTCGTCCATATCGCGTCGTTCAGCTCCCTGTTTCAAGCGCGACCAACTGACAAGTCACCCGAGTCGTAGGCTGCCTGCATCGCTCCCAAATTGATCGGTTTGATCTTGGACGCTTGGCCGGCGCAATTGAACGCCTCGTAACGTGCGGTGCAAATATCTCGCATGGCAATGAGAGAGGCAGTGAGGTATTTGCGCGGATCAAACTCAGCTGGATTTTTCGCGAGGAACTGCCGAATTGCGCCGGTCGAGGCCAGGCGTAAGTCGGTGTCGATATTGACCTTGCGCACACCGTGCCGGATGCCCTCTACGACCTGTTCCACCGGGACGCCGTAGGTTTCAGGAATCTCGCCGCCGTACTGGTTGATGATGGTCAGCCACTCTTGCGGTACCGCCGATGACCCATGCATCACAAGGTGGGTGTTTGGAATCCTGGCGTGGATTGCTTTGATGCGATCGATCGCGAGGATATCGCCCGTGGGTGGGCGTGAAAACTTGTAAGCGCCATGGCTTGTGCCGCAGGCAATAGCCAATGCGTCAACGCCGGTGTCGGCGACAAACTGGGCCGCTTCCTCGGGGTCGGTAAGCATTTGCTCATGGGTGAGTTTTCCTGCTGCGCCAATGCCATCTTCCTCACCCGCCTCACCGGTCTCCAGCGATCCCAAGCAGCCGATCTCTCCTTCAACCGAGACCCCACAGGCATGCGCCATATCCACAACCTGACGCGTGACCCGGGCGTTGTAATCGTAGTCCATCGGGGTTTTGCCGTCTTCGCCCAAGGAGCCATCCATCATGACAGAGCTAAACCCGAGCTGAATCGAGCGCTGGCAGACCGCCGCCGAAGTGCCGTGATCTTGGTGAACGACCACTGGAATATGCGGGAATTCACTCATCGCCGCCTCCATCATGGCGCGGAGGAATGGCGCGCCCGCGTATTTTCGCGCACCGGCGCTCGCCTGCATGATGACCGGCGCATCGACGGCAGCAGCGGCCTCCATAATGGCGCGGGTCTGCTCAAGATTGTTGACGTTGAAGGCGGGGACGCCGTAATCATTTTCCGCTGCGTGGTCGAGAAGTTGTCGCAGACTAATCAGTGCCATGAGTGTGTCCTGTTCGTGTGTCTTTTTCAGCTGCCTGAGTATTTCGTTCGCTTCAGTGTTCGTCTTCAACGATCAAGCCAATGGTTTGTGCGCTGTCCATAGGCGAAAACTCACCTAGGCCCGACTCCTACCCAAGCCCTATCAATATACAGCACCTCACGATCCCGGTCTGAAGAATTGTTCCGCATAGTCTGAGCGATTCGCCTCGCTGGGTGATCACATCAGACTGTTGTGGTCTCAGGCCAACCGGGTTATGCGTCGCGCTCTTCAAGGATCGCGACCGCAGGGAGCACTTTACCTTCAACATATTCTAAGAAAGCGCCGCCACCGGTCGAGATATAGGATACCTGATCGCTGATGCCGAATTGTTCGATTGCTGCGAGTGTGTCGCCGCCCCCAGCTAGAGAGAACGCGGAACTTGTGGCGACGGCGAGAGCCAGCGCCTGTGTACCGTGGCTGAACGCCTCAAATTCGAAGACGCCCACGGGCCCGTTCCATAATATGGTGCCGGCGCTGGCGATTTTTTCTGCAAGCTGGGCCGCGGAGCGCGGGCCAATGTCGAGAATCAGCTCATCATCGGCGACTTCGCTGGCGAGTTTTATTGTCGCTGTAGCGGTATCGGAGAACGACTTCGCCACAACCACATCGATGGGTATGGGGATCTGCGTTGTCTGCATCAGTGCCCGTGCCGTATCGATCAGCTCGTGTTCGCACAGCGACTGTCCGACGGGGTAACCGGCCGCGGCCAAAAAGGTGTTGGCGATGCCGCCGCCGACAATGAGACTGTCGCATTGGGACGCGAGTGACTCAAGCACTGCGAGTTTGGTTGAGACTTTCGAGCCGCCGACGACCGCAAGCATGGGTTTTTTCGGCGATGCTAAGGCGGTCGCGAGTGCGTCGAGCTCGGCTGACAACAGCGGGCCAGCGCAGACCTTGGGCGCGTATTGTGCGACGCCGTAGGTGGAGGCCTGGGCACGGTGTGCGGTGCCAAAAGCGTCCATCACAAACACATCACACAAGCGCGCGTAGTCTTGCGCAAGAGCCGCATCATTGCTGCTTTCGCCGCTGTTGAAGCGCACATTTTCTAGTAATGCAATGTTGCCAGGCGCGACCGACGCCGCCCGCCATTCGCGATGCAGCGGCACCGGCAGTTGAAGGAGCTCAGACAGTCTTTGCGCCACAGGTGCAAGCGACAGCGATGCGTCGTATTGACCCTCATCGGGTCGGCCGCGATGGGACATGACCAATACTGCCGCGCCGGCCTCGAGAGCGTAGCGCAGTGTTGGCAGGGCTGCTTTGATACGCGCATCACTGGTCACGACACCGTCCTTGATGGGCACATTGAGGTCTTCGCGAATCAGCACGCGCAAACCTTCAAGCGACAGGTCTGACATCCGTTTCATACGTGATCCTCAGATCGGCCAGTGGGTCCGCAAAAGCCTGCGAGGTGTTCGGCGATATCGAGCAGACGATTGGCATAGGCCCATTCGTTATCAAACCAGATCAATACCTTAACAAGGTGGTCGCTGCTCACCTGCGTCTGATGGGCGTCAATGATGGCGGAGGCGGACTCGCCGACAAAGTCGCAAGACGCGAGCGGCTCCTCAGAGACCGATAATACGCCATTGAAATGCTCCGCGGCCGCGCGCTTAAGCGCTGCATTGACTGCCCCTGCCGAACAGGGCGTTTCGGTGTAGACGGCCAGATCAATAGCGGACACATTGAGTGTTGGTACGCGCAGTGCGTGCGCGGTGAACCGGTCTGCGAGCTCTGGGAGAATGCGCGCAATACCGAGCGCCAAGCCCGTATCGACGGGAATAATCGATTGGAAGGCGGCGCGCGTCTTGCGCAGGTCCGTGTTGTGGTAGGCATCGAGCACCGGCTGGTCGTTCATCGCCGAGTGAATTGTCGTCATGGTGCCGGTGCGGATGCCAAATTGATTGTGCAGCACTGACAGTACGGGCATTAAAGCATTACTGGTGCAGCTGCCCGCGGAAATAATCTGCTGTTCGGCGTTTAAAACCGCGTTGTTCACACCCCAGATGACCGTTGCATCGACCTCGGTGTCGGCGGGCTGGGAAAACAAAACCCGCTGCGCACCGCAGTGGAGGTGATGTTCTGCCATCCCCCGAGAAGAAAATGTGCCTGTGCACTCAAGGACAAGATCAACCTCGAGCGGAGCCCAGGGCAGTGCGTCGATCTCTGTGATGTGTAAGAGTTGAATCGGCTTGCCGGAAAGGACGAGTTGACCGTCGATGACCGCAACGTCTCCGGGGAACCGCCCGTGGGTTGAATCATAGCGAGTTAAATGAGCGATGGTTGCATCGTCTGCGGGCTCATTGATCGCCACAATGTCAATGTTGGCAGAGGACGCAGTTGCTTTACGCAAATGCGCTGCCCGCAGTACTGTGCGGCCGATGCGCCCAAAACCATTAATCGCAATTCGCATGGCTCAGTCTAGAATCACGTCCTCAACCACGCTCGCGACGTTGTCGACGGTGAAACCAAACTCCTGCATCAGCGCACCGCCCGGGGCTGACTCGCCAAACCCAGTCATACCGACAACGCGACCATCGAGGCCGACATACTTATACCACCAGTCAGCGTGCGCGGCCTCAACGGCGACTCGCGCAAGGATGTCCGCAGGAAGTACTGACTGTCGGTATTCTGGGGACTGTTGTTCAAAAACCTCGGCGCAGGGCATGGAGACCACGCGAATACCGCGGCCTCGTTCAGCGAGCTGAGCTGCCGCGTCAACGGCCAGCGCGACCTCGGAGCCGGTGGCAATGATAATCGCGTCGAGCGCTCCCTGTTCTTCGACGAGCACATAGCCGCCCCGTGAAGCGCCGTCCGCCAGCGCCGCTGAAGTCACTTGATGAGGCAGGTTTTGGCGCGAGAAGATGAGCGCTGAGGGACCGTCTGTGCGACTGATGGCCGCTTTCCAAGCGATGGCTGATTCGACGGCATCACAAGGCCGCCAAGTGTGCAGGTTTGGCGTGCTACGCAAAGCAGTCAGCTGTTCAACAGGTTGGTGGGTTGGGCCATCTTCGCCTAAACCAATTGAGTCGTGAGTGTAGACGTGAATTGCACGTAGCCCCATTAACGCGGACATGCGAACCGCGTTGCGGGCGTATTCCATGAAGATGAGGAACGTTGCGCCGTAGGGAATGAAACCGCCGTGGAGCGCGATGCCATTCATCATCGCCGTCATACCGAATTCGCGAACACCGTAGTAGAGATAGTTGCCGTTGGCGTCGTTGCGTTCAATACCTTTGGATCCCGACCAAATCGTCAAGTTGGATCCCGCAAGGTCTGCGGACCCGCCAAGGAACTCCGGAACGTGGGGCCCGAGGGCATTGAGCGTTTGTTGGGACGCTTTGCGAGAGGCCACCGTGGCTTGTGCGTCAATGCAATCGGCGATGTACTGGTCAGCTGCAGCGGCGAAGTCATCGGGAAGGTCACCGCGCAGTCGGCGTGAGAGTTCTGCCGCCAACGCTGGATGCGCCGCAGCATAAGCGTCGAAGCGAGCCTGCCAATCGGCTTGACGCTGAGCTCCCGCTTCGCGGGCATCCCAGCCGGCGCGGATGTCGTCGGGAATCACGAAAGCGTCGTGGTGCCAGCCGAGCGCTTCGCGCGTTGCGGCGACTTCATCAGCACCTAGTGGCGCGCCGTGGCAGGATTCGGTGCCCTGTTTGTTCGGGCTACCCTTACCAATCAGGGTCTTGCAGACAATGAGGGTCGGTTGTTGCGAGTTGTCCAGTGCAGTTGCGATGGCCGCTTGAATCGCTGCCGCATCGTGTCCGTCGACCGCCTCGATGACTGACCAACCGTAGGCGCGAAAGCGCTGCGCTGTATCATCGGTGAACCAGCCCTCGACTTCACCGTCGATTGAGATGCCATTGTCATCGTAAAACGCCACCAGCTTGCCGAGTCCCAGTGTACCGGCCAGCGAGCAGGCTTCGTGTGATATCCCTTCCATGAGGCAGCCATCACCCAAAAAGACCCAGGTGCGGTGGTTGATAATTTCGTGACCGGGCTGGTTGAACTGCGCTGCGAGTGCTTTTTCCGCCACGGCCATGCCCACCGCATTGGCAAGTCCTTGCCCGAGCGGTCCGGTGGTGGTTTCGACCCCCGGGGTATAGCCGTATTCCGGATGCCCCGGCGTCTTGCTGTGAAGCTGGCGGAAGTTCTTTAGATCTTCGACAGCCAAGTCGTAACCGGTCAGGTGCAGCAGCGAGTAGATCAACATAGAGCCATGCCCGTTCGATAACACGAAACGATCGCGATCGGGCCATTGTGGGTCGGCGGGATTGTGGGCGAGGTGGTCGTTCCAGAGCACTTCCGCGATATCAGCCATGCCCATGGGGGCCCCTGGGTGTCCACTGTTGGCTGCTTGCACAGCATCCATGCTCAGCGCCCGAATGGCGTTGGCGAGATCAATTCGGGAGGGCATTGTTGCTCCGGGTCGTTGGGAAAGAGCGCCTATTCTCGTTGAAGCGACAGCCGCAGGCAAACCCAAAGCGATGAATTCTCAATATTTTTTGACGCATCGGCACGTGGCGGTGCGATGCCTTAGCACGTATCATGCGCTGCAGGAACATTAGAGGTCTTCATGACGAACGCCTATATCAAAAAAATCCTCAATGCACCGGTCTACGATGTGGTCCGGGAGACACCTGTGGACGACGCACCGCTGATGTCGCGTCGGTTGCAATGCGAGGTGATGTACAAGCGTGAGGACCTGCAGCCAATCTTCAGCTTCAAGTGTCGTGGTGCCTACAACAAAATGGCAAGCCTGACAGAGGCACAGCGCGCATGCGGCGTGGTGGCGGCGTCTGCGGGTAATCATGCGCAAGGGGTTGCGCTGGCGGCACAGCGGCTTGGCGTGAAAGCCAAGATTGTCATGCCAGTGACTACGCCTCAGATCAAGGTCGACGCGGTGCGAGGGCGTGGCGCACAGGTCGTGCTGTTTGGTGATACCTTCGATCAGGCCTCGGTGCACGCCGCCGAACTTGTCGCGTCGGAGGGACTCACCTTTCTCCACCCCTTTGATGATCCCGATGTCATTGCGGGTCAGGGCACGGTGGCGATTGAGGTCGCGCGCCAAGTGAGCCGGCCACTAGATTATGTCTTTATCCCCTGTGGCGGTGGCGGGTTGCTAGCTGGGATGGCGGTGTACCTGCGTTACGTTTGGCCTAATGTGCGAATTATCGGTGTCGAACCAGAGGATGCGGCTTGCGCTAAGGCCGCGCTGGAGAAAGGACGGCGGGTGGTTTTGAAAGAGGTTGGGTTGTTTGCCGATGGTTGTGCGGTGTCACAAGTGGGCAAGGAAACTTTTCGCGTCATCCGAGAGCATGTCGATGACATCATTACCGCAAGCACCGACGAGATTTGTGCCGCGGTGAAGGATATTTTCGAAGATACCCGTGCGATCGCCGAACCCGCGGGTGCATTGGCTGTCGCAGGTATGAAGCGCTACGCGGAGCGCCATGGCATACAGGGTGCATCGATGTTAGCTGTTGTCAGTGGCGCCAACACCAACTTCGATCGACTGCGTTACATCTCAGAGCGCACGGAAATCGGCGAGCGTCGCGAGGCGGTGATCAGTGTCACCATCCCCGAACGTCCCGGCGCCTTTCGATCGTTTTGCAGCGTCATCGGCAAACGCAATATCACCGAGTTTAATTACCGCTATGAAGATGCGGACGCCGCGCGTGTCTTTGTCGGTCTGACGGTGACACCCGGGGGTTCGGACCTCGAGGATTTGATGCGCAAGTTGATCAAGGCGGGTTATCAGGTTGACGACTTTACCGACAATGAGACCGCTAAACTGCATGTCCGCCATATGATCGGTGGGCGAGTCGCTGAGTCTGTCGGTGACGAGATGGTATTTCGTGTGGAGTTTCCCGAGCGCCCGGGTGCGCTACTGACTTTTCTGACCGGGCTGGGAACGGAGTTCAGTATCTCGCTGTTTCACTATCGCAACCACGGCGCAGCCTACGGGCGCATCTTGTTGGGACTGCAGGTGCCATCGGGTAAGCGTGCCCGTCTTCGCGCCGTGCTGGCGAATGTCGGATATCGCTACTGGGAAGAAACCCAGAACCCGGCTTATCGCGCCTATCTCGGTCGCTGACTAGGTCGCTGATTGCGCCAATTGGCTTGCTAATTTGTGGCTGCTACCTATGGCCTTGCCAGATTGTGCTTGACAGACGCCGCAAAAATGGTAATTTTTCACATTCCTTGCTGACTGGCCTTCGGCACTTGAGCGCAATGACTTTGACATTGCGGCATTTGTCGGGGCTTCGTGCCCCCTGAGTTTGGGCCAAAGACAGGCAGTCTCGGTCGATCAAGGTGTGACTCGCGGTACCTTCGAGCGTTTTTTGCGTGAAGGATGGGTCGGTGCAGTCGTCGGTCCACTAGATTGCCATGGCAAGCCTCAGACCGACAGAGTCAACGACATCAGATGAGCGTGTTTCGAAAGAGATGGGAAAGAGAAAGTTAGATTTTGTGTGGGCGATTGTTGTCGTTGTTGTGCTGGGCGCAACGTCGACCACACTGCTGGGGAACGATGCACCCCGAATGGAAGCGCACCAAGCGGGACTGTTCGGGCAGTAGCTTAAAAAGTGACCCAACCTCCTGGCGTAACAACTGCGTCGAGGCGAACATCGTGTTCTTCACGAGGGAGCGTTACAACCCGTTGCTCCTCAAAGCATAGCCCCAGTTTGAAGCCGTGGCATGTGCTCAAAACGCGGTCGTAGTAGCCACCACCATATCCCAGCCGGTATCCAGCAGCGTCGCAACCCAACAGTGGCACAATGAATAGATCGATCTCTTGGGTCTTGATAGACGGAGCGCTCGCCTGTGGCTGAGGTGTACGGCCTTTGAAGCGACTGATCGGGTCCTGCGGCTGCCATGCTGCGAACGCCATGACGCCGTCTTCGTTGATTCGGGGCATCGCCACACGCTTGTTGTGATTGAGCGCCAGGGTCACCAAGGCCGCGGGGTCACACTCATGGGGCATTGCTAAATAGGCCGCTATCGTGACCGCCTGCTGCCACGGTGCCATGCTGATCACGTGATCGATCACCTGTTGCGAATCCCGATGGGAAAGACTGAGTCCACGGCGCGTAGCTAAAAGTCGCTGGCGCCACGCAGCCTTTTCTGTGGCCATAGTTCCTGCGCCGATCGATTCCACACCGGTGGCAGCGACACCATCTAGATTTTGTGCTCGAGACATGGTGCTCCCTGAGACTGCGCGGCGACAGATGCCGTGGAAGTGGCGAGAGAAGTTGACCCAGCGTACCGCTGACTGTGTCGCCCTTGAACCCAAAGGCTCAAGGTGGTGACCGCCACACTGCTTCAGGCTTTCCGATCGTGACGGACTTGCACAACGACAGCGTTCAGTGGTCCCCGGGTGGTGCATTATCGGCTCGAGGACTTAACAGTCTGGCGCATAAGCCAGGTCGAACTTCAGTATAGCCCAGTTTGGTGTGCGTGGTGCTCAGCTGATTTCAAGTTGCCGCAATTGATAGAGGGCTTCGTCCAGTTGACTATTCAATGCTTTCAACCGGTCCTCGTCGTTGTTCAGCGGTGTTGCGACGGCACCCTCGCGTAACGCCCCGAGTTCGTAGCTCAAGTTGAGAGCCGCCATAATGGCGACGCGCTCAAGACCAATGACTTTACCAGTCGCACGAATATCGCGCATTTGACCATCAAGGTGGTTTGCCGCCGCTACCAGAGCCGTCGCCTCTTCTGGGGGACAAGCGACCTGGTACTCCTTGTCCAGAATGCTCACGGTAACCGTATGCGCGCGGCTCATGAACTGGCCTCGATGTGTCGTAGTCGCTCGATACTTTGGTCAATGTATTGCTCGGCATGACGCTGCCGCTCAAGGAGATCTCGCCGCTCTCTTTGCAACTCGGCAACACGAATTTTCAGAGCTCTATTCTCTCGATTCAGTTCGCGCGCCAACTCAATCAGATCGGCAATTTTTGTTTCTAGCGATTGGATGAGTTTCTCTGCCACGGGCGTTACACTGTTGTCAGAAGAGGCCCCACTATAGGTCTGCCAAAACGGGCGGTCAACGGGCGGTCACAGCCTGTCTTGACGGTGGCGAATCTGTCTAGGTCAGGCGAGGTGACGCTTCTTTGGTTTTCGCGCGATGTCCGCGCGACGGCTCGTGTCTCGAGCGTGAGTCAGGCGGGCAAATTGCTGGCGTCTGATCGTCGTCAGAGGATTGATGGTTTGTGAGTCGTCGGTGGTGCAATCGCACAATCGTGGATCATATCGGTTTGAGGGTGTCGCGGTGTTGGTAGATTCGTTAGGTGCGTTTGAAGATATGCCCGACTGGGCAGAATCCGCCGACGTTTTGTTCGAAGCGGGAATGACCCTTAATCCCTCAGAATTGCACGGCGCAATTGTGGGTTTGATTGCGGCGGGTTTTGAGCCTGCGGCAGAAAATCACTTGAATGACACCATCGCGGCTCTCGAGCGGGCTTTAGCCATTGAAATGCACGGCGAACTGGTCGATTTTGTGGCGCGTATGAATCTGGCGACGCTGTCATCAGTGGTCGATACTGACTTTGGATTTCAATTGTTGCTCCCAGCAGACGACGACTCGCTTGAGGAACGCCTGCTGTCGTTGGGTCGCTGGGCGACCGGGTTTTTAACGGGATTTACTCAGGGCATCGCTGTGCGAGGAGCGGGAGAGTCGGGTGTTCCTGCAGTCACTGCTGAGGTCGTCAAGGATATTGCAGAGGTCGCGCGAATTGACAGCGAAGCACTTGAAGAGGAGGACAGTGAGCGCGATTTTCACGAGTTGATCGAATATCTGCGCATTGCTGCCCTCAATGTTGTTCAGGAAGCACTATCTCATAAGGAAGGCGAGTGATGAAAATCAGTCAGTCAGAATACGCGCGACGCCGCAAGCAACTCATGGCCAAGATGCGCCGTAACAGCATCGCGATCATCCCTGCAGCATCGGAGGTGACCCGAAGCCGAGACACTGAGTATCCCTTTCGTCAGGACAGTGACTTTTTTTATCTCACCGGTTTTAACGAGCCAGATGCGGTATTACTGTTAATACCGGGGCGCAAAGAGGGACAGGTGGTGATGTTTTGCCGCGACCGCGACCCAGAGATGGAGCTGTGGAATGGTTACCGCGCAGGGCCTGAGGGCGTCATCCAACATTACGGTATGCAAGCAGCCTACCCACTGACGCAGATCGACGCAGTCTTACCCGGCTTGCTTCAGGGCAAAGCGCGTA
>Ga0181573_10000528_pt1 | contig 39563 bp, 31 predicted proteins | sample 101ome_25_FD_148643 | JGI IMG/M metagenome (GOLD analysis project Ga0181573, IMG submission 148643) | Coastal salt marsh microbial communities from the Groves Creek Marsh, Skidaway Island, Georgia - 101409BT metaG (spades assembly) | ecosystem: Environmental > Aquatic > Marine > Intertidal zone...
CTGTCGTCGAGTGTTCAGGAAATGAGAAGGCCCTTCAAACTGCTCTCTCGGCCGTTCGCAAGGCGGGAACAATTGCACAGACTGGTTTGCACACCAAGCCGGCAGCGATTGACCCGATGATTCTCTCCGAGTTCGACATCACTTTGCGGGGAACCTGGTGTTACCCCGTGACGGACTGGCCCCGGATCATCGATCTGATTGGTAACAAGGGCCTTCCCGTGGAAAAGGTCGTCAGCGCCAAGATCAGCATGCACGACATCGTCGAAAAGGGCTTCGAGACGCTTCTTTCACCTACCGGTGAAATGGCTAAGGTCCTGGTTCAGGCTAAGTAGGAAAGGAATAGTTCCATGAAGGCGCTTCAATACGTCGAACAAGACAAGCCCGCGGTCACCGAAATCCCGGTTCCGGAGATTTCAGATGATGAAGTTCTCGTCGCCGCTCGTTCAGTGGGTGTATGCCACTCGGACATTGAGTTGCTGGAGGGTCGCTACATTATTCCTTTCCAGTACCCACTCATTCCAGGACACGAATGGTCAGGTGAGGTCGTCAAGGTGGGTTCTAAGGTCAAGGACCTTAAGCCCGGGGACCGCGTTGTCGGTGAGTGTGTCATCGGCGACGACCACTTTGGATTCTCAATTAGCGGTGCGGCAGCAGAGTTCTTCAAGGCCAAAGAATCGTGGCTTCACAAGCTGCCAGATGCAGTTGATTACACCAATGGCGCATTGGTAGAGCCCTTCAGTGTGGCCTACTACGCGCTGATGCGGGTAGGAAACGTCAACGCCTCCGACGTGTTGGTGGTACTGGGAGCTGGCCCCATCGGACTGGCTGTGACCGCAGGCGCCAAGGCACTGGGAGCACTCACCGTGGTGGTGGAGCCTGTTGCTCACCGCCAGGAAGCAGCAAGAAAGCTAGGCGCAGATCACGTTGTTTCTCCTGATGGTCTTGACGCATTGCTCAAAGACCTGACCGGAGGTAAGGGAGCAAACGTCGTCATCGAAGCAACGGGTAACCCTGCAGTAATGGCACAGGCGCTCGAGATTGCTGCCTTTAAGGGACGCGTTGGTTACATCGGAATCGATGTCGGACGCGAGGCTCCCGCGAAGCTTGGACTCATCCAGTCAAAGGAGCTCAGCATTACTGGATCCATCGGTTCCCCCGGGGTGTGGCCTGACACTCTTCGGTTCATGGCCAACAAGGGAATTGACTTGTCTCCGCTGGTGACCAATACCTTCGACGTTGATCACGCAGTGGGTGCAGTTGACGCAGCACAGGATCCCGCCAACAACATCAAGGCGCACATCCAGTTCACGGCAACTCTTTCGTAACAAGTGCAAAAAAGGAGGGGGCCGGCAGTGCCGGCCCCCTTTTGCATGTCCTGTTACGGCAGGATCTTTGCGGCTTTGTAGCGCTCGACTTTGTCGAAGAAGCTTTTCACGGTGTTGCGGAAATTCAAGAATCCCGCCTCACGTGACTTCACCATGTCAGTGAAGCACTCCATTTGACGACCGAGGTCGCTGTCGCTGTGCCACCACGACGCAAGCTTCGTGACATCTGCTTCGACTAGACCCTCGCGCTCAGCGATGGACTTCCAGATGTCCTCTGCTCCGACCATCTGCTGTTCCAGCGGATTGGCTTCTGGCTTGGGAGCTTCCCACTCGACGCCGAAGTACTCGGCAATTTGTGGCCACAGCCAGCGCCAGCGGAAGGTGTCGCCGTTTGCGATGTTGAACGCTTCGTTCTCTGCTTCCTTGTGGGTACATGCCCAGATCAGCTGCTCTCCCAACAAGTCTGCGTCGGTGACGTCGATTACACCGTTCCACTGCTCGACTGAACCGGGGAAGATAAATGGCTTTCCCAGTTCCTTGCAGATGGTGGCGTAGACCGAGAGGGTCAGCACCATGTTCATGGCGTTGTCCACGGCGAAACCAAATACGGTGTGCGCGCGGTGAACACTCCACGTGAAGCCCTGCTTCTTCGATGCCTCGAAGAGTTCGTCTTCCTGCGAGTAGTAGAAGTTGGGGTTTGGCAGGCGAGGTTCGCTTTCATGGAAAGGAGTCTCTGCCATAACACCCGTTGCGTAGTCGTCAAACGGTCCGAGGTAGTGCTTGAGACCAGTGAGGAGGGCGACGTGTCGGACACCTCCGTCTGCTTCGAGACCTGCAAAGAGGTTGCGCAAGGTGGCGGTGTTCACCTCGATGTTTTCTGCTTCGGAGTTCTTGCGAATCCATGCGGTGATGATCACGATCTCTGGCTTCAGGCCAGCAAGAGCATCTTTCACAGCATCTGCATCCAACAGATCAACACTGATCTGAGTAACACCTGTTAAGTCGGTGGAGTGGCGACGGGAAATTCCGTGCACATCCCACCCCTGGTCGACCAATTGCTTGGCGACGGTTTGGCCCACAATGCCGGTCACGCCGACAACAAGAGCCTTACCTGGAGTAGTAGTTGACATGGGCGAAGCCTTTCTGTGTTTGTTCACCTGAAATAAACGATAGCCAAAAATGTTCAGTCTGTTAAGGGGGAGCGGGGCTCGCGGTGCGCCATTGCGCATCCCCTCGAGTTTTTGAGACGGGGCAATCGCGAACGATAACGGATCCCAGCAATTTTCGGATGGCCCGCTTGACCTATTTATTCCCGTGTTTATTGATGTGTAGTCAAATTAGTGCTGACGGGGCGGTTGGATTTTGCCCGGTGTATTTATACCTGAAAATGGCCTGTGAATTTTGAAATATATGCCCGAATTACTGCTTGAGTTGCCGTTTGTATCCAATTTGTTATGTGCCATACTTGTAAACACTCTTGGAATTCCATAAAGTGTGACTCAACACTTTGTGGGATTACTAAACACTAGTACCCGAAGTCTTTCAAAGGAGAAAGAGTGACTAACACAACGGTTGCCGCAAAGAAGCCCAGCCTGTTTGCAATGCAAAAGGGTGTGGCTACCGTTCTCCTCGCGCTCGTCGCCATCGTTATCCTCGGTTACCTTCTTGCTCCCTCGAGTATCTCCACTGGAGCCATCCTCGGAATGCTTCCCTTCGCTGCCGTCCTCGCCATCGTGGGACTGGGCCAAATGCTGGTGGTGCAGCAAGGAGGAATTGATCTTTCTGTTCCAGGAGCCATGTCGCTCGCCATCGTGATCGTGAGTCACTACCCAACCGGTGAAGACTCGCTCGTCTTGCCCGCGATTGGAATTGCCTTCCTCTGGGCGCTGGGTGCAGGCCTGGTAAATGCGTTCCTGATCGGGTACATCAACCTCAACCCGATTATCGCGACGCTTGGCACCAACGCATTGTTGTTCGGCGCCATCTTAGGAATTTCGGGGGGAACCCCTCGTGCGACTGCTCAGATTCTCCGCACCGTTGCCGGCGACCGAACCTTTGGTGTTCCCAACACTGTTTACTTCGCGGTTGTCGCATTGATTGTGGTGAGCGTAATCGTCAAGAAAACGGTCGCGGGTCGTCGATTCGAGGCCGCGGGAGCGAGTCGCCCCGCTGCGTTCGTGGTGGGCCTCAATGTGAAGGCCTTCAACGGAATGTCCTATGTATGGGCTCAGATGCTCTACTTGCTCGCCGGAGTGTTACTCGCCGGCGTGACCAGTCAGCCCACCGCATACATGGGAAACACCTACCTGCTGCCGTCGGTAGCAGTGGTGGTGCTCGGTGGAACCTCGCTTCTTGGTGGGCGAGGCTTCCCACTGGCCACCGTGTTGGCCGCTTTGTTCTTGCGTCAGCTCGACCAGTTCGTGTTGGCGCTTGGCGTGCCGTACGCCGTGCGCACGCTCGTGCAAGCCGCTGCGTTTGTCATTGGTGTAGCGATCTACACCATCGACTGGGCAGAGGTGCGCAGAAGATTTCAGTCGGTGAACCGTTCATCGTCTGGAAAAGAACACTCGTAGCAAAGCTGCATACGAGTGTCACCGTGTGGCACACCGTGTCCCACAACTAACCAATGGAGGAAGATCACATGATCACACGTCAACGCAAAGTCTTGCAGGCGCTTGCCGCTGCAGGAATTGCTGGTTTGGCGCTTTCCGCTTGCTCCGCAGGCGGCGGCACCACCGCAACTGACGACGCTGCTACCGACACTGCCGCTTCGGAGTCGACTGACGCCGCTGCTGGCGATGTTCCCTCGTGGTGTGGACCCGAAGAAATCACCTTCGGTCTGCTCGACGGCTTTGGTGGAAACAGCTGGCGTCTTGTCACCACCGCAAGTGGTGAAGAAGAGGCCAAGAAGTGCCCCAGCGTCACTGAGTACCTTTACGCAGATGGCCAGGGAGACACCCAGAAGGCAATCTCTGACATCCAGTCCATGGTCGCAACCGGCGTAGACGCCATGGTTGTGTTCCCAGACGCTGGTGAAGCAATGCTTCCTGCTCTGCGCAGCGCCTATGAAGCAGGCGTTGTTACCGTTCCTTACCGTGTTGATCCAGGTGGAGAAGACGGCGTCGACTACGACGTATGGATCGGTGCCGACTTCGTTCAGTCTGGTAAGGACTGGGCTGAGTGGACTCTCGCCAACTTCCCCGACGGCGCAAAGATCCTCTTCTTGAGTGGTCCTGCCGGAAACAGCCAGGGTGAAGACGAAGCTGCGGGCGCAAAGGAACTCCTGAGCGACCCTAAGTACGAATTCATTGGTGAGCAGCCATTCGAGGTCACCAACTGGGACCCCGCGCTGACCCAGCAGGTTCTTACTGCTGCAATCGCTAAGTACCCAGAGATCGACATCATCTTCTCTGACTTCGGTCCTTCCCTCGTGGGAGCTCTTCCTGAGTTCACCAAGAGCGGTCGTCCGATTCCTGCACTTGCTACCTCTGACGGTAACCTCCTGGGTTGCTTCTGGGCTGAGCAGCAGGACGCTGGAAACGGCTTCGAGATGATGAGCGTTGCAACCGGTAACGACAACGTGCGTCTGGCTGTCCAGACCGCGATTGCTCTGGCTACCGGTGGTGAAGTTCCTGAAAAGGGCAACGGATTCATCCACCCCAAGTTCGAGGACTCGATCTCGGGTAGCCCATCACCAGTGACCTGCCGCGACGACCTGCCAGGAGACATTTACCTCTCGGCACAGCTCGACGCAGACACTCAGGCATCGCTGCTGAAGTAGTACCCCTTGTGACTGTTCTGGGGCGGGCTCGACCCGCCCCAGAACAGCCCACACTTAAGACTTTCTAGAGAACAGGCCCCCCATGTCTTCAGGCGCATCTTCGGACACTCCAATCCTTGAGCTGATTGGTATCTCCAAGAACTTCTCCGGCGTTCCCGCATTGACCGATGTCTCCCTCGACATTCGTCCCGCGGAAGTACACGCACTCCTGGGAGAAAACGGTGCGGGCAAGTCCACCCTGATGAACATCGCCACGGGAACACTGCAGCCAAGTGCTGGAGAAATCCGTTTCGAGGGTAAAGAAATTGATGAGCTCAGCCCCCATGAGGCCACAGAGCTAGGAATCGCCATCGTCCACCAGCACCCCGCTGTGATGCCAGACCTCACCGTATTGGAAAACATTCAGGTGGCACTCCCACGGGAACTTTTCCCCTCCGATCAATCCGATCGGGATTACGTCCAGGGCCTTCTCGACATGGTCAAGCTCGATGTTCACCTCAACGACCGAGTTGAGTCCCTCAGCGTGGCCTCTAAGCACTTGCTTGAAATTGCAAAGGCTCTAGCCCAAAAGCCGAAAGTACTTGTCCTCGATGAGCCAACTGCGCCGCTTGGCCAAGACTCTGTGGACTTGCTCTTCTCGCTCGTTCGAGACGCCGTAGCAAGCGGCACTTCCGTGATTTACATCACCCACCGCCTCGCGGAGGTCCGAGAAATCGCTACCCGCGTGAGCGTGCTTCGCGATGGCCAACTGCGCCAAACCTCAATGGTGTCGGACATTAGTGACAAGGACCTGCTCTCGCTCATCGTGGGACGAGAGCTCGCCTCCACATTCCCGAACAAGCACGCCCTGGCGAAGGACGCGACGCCAAACTTTGTCGTGAAAAACCTGACCGGTGAAGGGTTCCAAGACGTCTCAATCGTGGGGTACCCCGGTCAGATCATCGGTATCGCGGGTGTCGTGGGCAACGGTCAAAGCGAATTGCTCCACGCCTTAGCGGGCCTTGAAAACTTTGAGGGAACCATTTCGGTGGGCGATGTCGAGCGGAAGCAAAAAGAGCTTCGCACCGACGCTGCGTTGATGCCGGCTGACCGCCAGCACGAGGGACTGATGATGCGCATGTCAGTGCGCGAGAACGCAGCGGTCGCCGCACTTAAGAAATTCACCAGCGGATTGTTCCTCTCGCGAAAGAAAGAAGACGCACAAATCGCCGAAGTATTTGGCAAGTTGCAGGTGAAGACCGCGTCTCCAGAATCCCTTGTGTCATCGCTGTCTGGTGGAAATCAGCAAAAAGTTGTGATGTCTCGAGCGCTGCTGTCGGACCCACTCGTGATTTTGGCGGATGAGCCCACCCAAGGTGTGGACGTGGGAGCGCGTGCGGAGTTGTATCACATCCTCCGCGACGTGAGCGCCTCGGGAATCCCCGTGGTCGTGGCGTCCTCGGATGCGAAAGAGCTCGAGGGCCTGTGTGACACCGTTTATGTGATGTCACGTGGCCAAGTGGTGCGTGAACTCCACGGAGACGAAATCACCGAAGAGAACATGGTGCATGCCGCGGTGACCTCGACGACACGTGTGGTCGACATCAAGAAGATGGAGTCCGAGGAGAAGAAGGCTGATCGCAATTCCATCAGCTCTCGCCTGTGGCGCTTCGCCCGAGGCGACTACGCTCCATCACTTCTGCTCGTGTTAGTCATGCTGGGGCTTGGTGCCTACATCCTCGGCACAAACGACAAGTACCTGAACTCGTTCAACATCTCCTCGATGCTGTTGCTTGCGACCGCATTGGGCTTTATTGCAATGGGCCAAACGATCGCGTTGCTCACGGGGGGTCTCGACCTCTCCGTAGGGCCGCTCGCGGGCCTCTTGGTCGTCGTCATTTCGTTCTTTGCCACTGAGGAATACACGCTCGGATCACTGCTCCTCGGTGCTCTTGCGATGTTGGCTGTGGCGCTGGCGGTAGGTTTCGTGAACGGATCGCTGATTCGCTACGTGCGCTTTACGGCGGTGGCGGCAACGCTGGGAACCTATATCGCTCTCCAAGGCTTTAGCTTCGTGTTGCGCGAGACTCCCGATGGCTTCATTGACACCGGAATCACCGCGATCATCATGTACAAGTTCGGGCCTATTCCTGCCGCGTTTATCGCGTTGACGCTGGCTGCTATTGGTCTGGAGTACTTCTTGCGCAAGCGCCCATGGGGCTGGAAGCTCCGCGCGGTGGGCTCTGAAGAGGAAGCGGCTCGCCGCGTCGGTGTGGCCACGAACCGCACCGTGATTGTCGGTTACATGCTCACGTCGACGTTTACCTTCATGGGTGCAATCTTGCTGATGGCACAGCTCGGTATCGGTGACCCGTCGCAAGGTATTACCTACACCCTCTCCAGTATCACCGCAGTGGTGCTGGGGGGAACGAGCCTTCTGGGAGGCCGTGGAAGCTTTATTGGAACACTCCTGGGATCCATGCTGTTAATCCAAGTACTGAACGCCACGGTGTTCTTGGGTCTCGACCAAACATGGCAATACATCCTGCAGGGAACCTTGATTCTCATCGCCGCAATTATCTATTCCGTCGCGAGGGCTCGCCGCTAACGCGGCGAAATAGCCGGATACGGCAGGGAAGGGAGGTAGCATCCATGAGTAGTGAGGTCATTGACGACGTTCGGGACGCTACGCCTAAGGAGTCCTCTGTGCAATTAGATCTGGGGAGTGAGCTCAGGCGTATCCGTGAGTCTAAAAAACTAAGCCTTCGCTCTGTGGCGACGGCCGTGGGTGTCTCACCGAGTCTTCTGTCACAGGTAGAAACGGGGAAGACTCAACCGTCAGTGTCAACCCTCTATGCATTGGTAAACCACCTGGGGGTTTCGCTTGATGGGTTAATGGGCCAACACCGCCCGAGCGTTGTGGAGTCAGCGCCTCATCAACCCACAAACGGAGCCACGTATTCTGGCTCCAATGGCAGCTCCAATGGCGTCGTGCAACGCGCATGGGATAACCCCATTATCGAGATGGAAAACGGTGTCACCTGGGAGCGTTTGGCTGACGCTGGAAGCGACATCGCAGACCCCCTGATTGTGACCTATGCCCCGGGCGCGTCGAGCTCGGTGGATGGAAAGCTCATGCGTCACTCCGCTATCGAGTATGGCTGCATTACTGAGGGACAGCTCACACTCAAGATTGACTTCGAAGAGCACGTGATGAATCCGGGTGATTCGTTCTGCTTCGACGCCAATCGTCCCCACATGTATGTCAACAACTCGTCTAGTCCCGCGAAGGGCATCTGGTTTGTCATTGGGCGTCGTGAAATGGCCTACAAGACCCTCTCCGACCTCGGCATCAATGACCTCGCCGATGATCGCCAAATCAAGAACGCCGTAGACGTTCTTGAGGCGATGAAAAACCGCGACTAGGACATTGCTGCCACTGAGGTGGCGTGATTAGGCGTTGACGCGACCACCTGCCACATTCTGTCGGTGTTGCCGAGGCAGACGTCTTCGATCACGTGTTAGCCAAGGGCGCTCATAGGCACCGATTATCGTGAGCTAGCGTGTACCCATGGCGATGTTTGGTGGTGCTCCCAAGGAGTTTTTAGAGTCTGACTTTCCCGAACCAGAAGTCATTGACCCCAGGTCGGTTCCCTCCCTGCGCTGGGGAATACTCGGGGCCGGCGACATTGCAGAGGTCTTTGCGGACACGGTCTCGAAAAACACCACCCAACAGATTGTTGCGGTGGCATCGAAAACCACGGGTAAAGGCGCTTCTTTTGCCGCGCGCTTTGGTATCCCGCGAACCTACACACGCTACGAGGACCTCGTCGCTGATGAGGATGTCGACGCAGTTTATGTGGCAACCCTTCCCCACACCCATAAGGCCGATGCGTTACTCGCCATCGCCGCGGGTAAACACGTGCTGATTGAAAAGCCCACCGCACTCTTAGCCGATGATGCAGAGGAGATTTATTCTGCAGCGCGCACGGCGGGGGTGTTTGCCATGGAAGCGATGTGGTCGCGGTATTTGCCCCAAGCGAGCATTCTTCGACAGTTAGTCTCGAGTGGCGCGATTGGCGACATCGGGGTTCTCCAAGCAGATTTCGGCCAAGACAACAGGACAATTGATCGGCTCTGGATCCCTGGTCAATCGAGCATCATGCACGATATGGGCATTTACCCACTCTCCTTCGCCCAAATGCTCCTGGGCGACCCGGTGTCGATTTCTGCCACAGGCTCACTGCACGAGGGCACGTCAGAGGAGTTTGCCTCGGCCGTGCTCGAATACGACAGTGGTGCACGAGCAGTGATTACCGTCTCGGGTAAGGCCCACCTTCCCACCCTCGCCTCCATTTCGGGAACCTTGGGAGTGGTGTTAGTCGACGGGCCGTTTTTTGTGCCCACGGGCTTGGAGCTTCGGCCTGCCCTATATAACGCCCACGGGCCCCGATGGGACCACACGGGCCCCATCCAGGGTCACGCCGGATTGTGCTACCAAGTAGACCACTTCGCCCACTACGTCTCGCAAGGACTGAGCCAATCCCCACTTCACACCCACCACGACACAGTGTCGGTAATGCGCACTGGCGAGGAAATCCGACGACAACTAGGCGTCCACGTCGGCTAACAGGAGTGCTTAGCGACTGTGTGCCACCTCTTGGGCTTCTACACCCGCATCGCGCAGGATTCCACCGAGTCTGTGGGTGCTCTTGGAGCTTGCCAAGGTCACCACAACGCCTGCTTTTCCGGCGCGGCCGGTGCGACCAGCGCGGTGAACATAGGTTTTCGAGTCATCGGGCAGGTCAGCCTGGATCACCAGGTCAATATCGTCCACGTGAATACCGCGCGCAGCCACATCGGTGGCGACGAGCACGTTTACTCGACCGGAGGTGAGCTGTTGAAGGTTTCGCTGGCGACGGTTCTGGTTCAAATCACCGTGTAAGTCGACGGCGCGAATATTGGAGTCATCCAAGTAATCACGCAGCTCTTCCGCGCCGCGACGAGTGCGGCTAAAGACGAGGACTTTGCCGGCGTCTTTTGCCAAAGACGCAACGGTCTCCATGCGATCACGCGGGTTAATGACCATCACCTTGTGTTCGACCGAGGTGTGGTCATCGCGTGAGTCGTGTAGTTCAAAGATGGCGGGGTCGGTCAAGAACTGGTCCACGAGGCTGGCAACCTGCTTGTCCAATGTGGCCGAGAACAGCAACCTTTGGCCTTCGGGGTCAGTTAGCTCCAGCAACCGGCGGACGGGCTCAATGAAGCCCAGCTCGGCCATGTGGTCGGCCTCGTCGATGGTGGAGACAACAACCTGGGAAAGGTCAAGGTGGCCCTGTTTGATGAGGTCTTCTAGACGCCCGGGGGTACCAATCACAATGTCGACTCCGCGGCGAAGGGCACCCACCTGCTTGCCTTGGGGCACGCCGCCATAGACCTGGGTGGTGAACAGTCCCACCGCGCGGGCTAAGGGTTGTACGACCTGGTCAATTTGAAGGGCCAACTCGCGAGTCGGGGCAACAATCAAGCCCTTGGGGCTTCTGGCGAACTCGCGACGCTTTCCATTACCCGAGCGCAACACGGCCTCGACAAGCGTGACACCAAACGCAATGGTTTTACCCGAGCCGGTGTGGCTTCGCACGAGTAGGTCTTGTCCTTTAAGGCCTGCAGGAATCGTTGCGGCCTGGATGGCGAAGGGGGAGTGGGCTCCGGACTCGGCCAGCGCTTGGCTGATGCTTCGTCCCACGCCGAGTGATTCAAACGACTGGTCGATGTGGGCAGTTGCCTCCACGACGGTGCCGCGGAAACGCTCGGGCAGCACCTCTGGTCCACGTGCAGGACGTGACCCGCGCTGTGAACCACGCTGTGAACCACGAGCGGGGCGCTCGAAGGAGCGCTGCGAGGAGCCGTGTGACGAACGCTGTGATGAGCGATCTGGGCGACGATCGTTGGAGCGCTCGCGCCCTTGCTCAAATTCGCGACGTTCGGGACGACGCTCACCGGACTGGCCGAAGTGCTCAGAACGCTCAGTGCGCTCGGGCCGCTGATCGTGACGACTGGGCCGCTGGTCAGAAGAGTTCCGTGGAGCCCGGCTGGGGCGTTCCTCGTGGCGACTGCGCTCAGCGCGCTCGGGGCGGGCGGGCCGATCGGTGCGGGGGCGACCTCCACGGGGGTCGTCGCTAAAGCGCTTCTTGGCAGGAGCACCGGCAGAGCCGTGGCGTGGTTTCTTTCCAGAGCGGGCAGGGGACTGTGAGCGCGGCGCGCGTGTAGACATGGTTATTCGATTCGCTAGGTGACGTGGCGCACATTCGTTGTGGCCCGGGCTCGAGATTCGAGCCTGACCGGGCTTAGGATTCACAACTTCGCTTTCCAAGCGCATCCCAGACCGACTTAGCCAGTGTAGGGCAGGGCTAGTAAATAGTCCACCACCAAAGGCATCTTTTTGCTCTCCATCATGCTGTCGCATGAATCCACACTCGATAAGCCGCACTGAGAAGATCGACCTAGCTAGAGAGTGATGGGTGAGCGAACATGCACCCGACCACCGACAGTGAGCGGTGGCCAACCTCGATTTAGGAGCTTTGTAGAGCGCTTAAGAACAGCTCACGGTTCTCAGGCGACGGCTGTAACTCACCTGCTTCGATGCGCCTGCCAATTTCGACCACCGCGCGGTTAACTGGCGCATCTTTGCCCAGTTCTTCGTTCTTGGCGACGATGTAGCCACTGAAGGCATCAATTTCTGCCCTGCGGCCCTTCAGCCAGTCCTGCAAGACCGCCACCTTGGTCCCAGGGCGGGAATAGGACGTGAGGATCACATCGAGCAGGTTGATGGCGTATTGGTCAGAGTCTGGGACCTGGTCGGCGGTGAGGCCAAGGGTGGGCTGCATGGTGATGCCAAGATCAATGGCTAAGGCATAGGCCTCTCTGGACATCTGATCCATGACCTCTCGCACACCCTCAGTGTTCGCTGCGTCGATCAGGGGGAGACCCAAAATGGCAGAAGGAAGCATCTCAGGGATATTTGCGAGCAGCTTCATCCACTTAGCCGAGCGAATATCGTCGGTCATCTCCACGTGGGCCGCATGGGAGAGGGCTTCATGAACATCAGCAAGGCGATCAGTCATCTCGCCCGATACTTCACCGACCGACAGCCAAGTTTCGGTCTTATCGAATTCGCGGTTCACAATGCCTGGGGTGGGCATGTTGGCGGCAATTCCCAACACACACCCAATCGAGCGCTTAGCTCCGAGGATGTCGGCACTGACATCAATGGTCATGCCGTTTTGGAGACCCACAAACGACGAGTCTTCTCGCATGAGTGGTTTCATCAGCTCTGCCACCCAGCGGGTGTCATAGGTCTTTACCGCGGTAAACACCACATCGAAGGTTCCTCGAAGCTCTGCCACTTCATAGACGTGACGGGCGTTCACGGCGAAGTTCTTGGAGCCTGTTTGGTAGTTGATGGTGAGACCATCAGCCTTCATCGCTTCCACGTGGGGTGCCCACGGGTCGATCAAAGTGACGTCGAGACCTGCTTCGATCATGTCGGAGCCAAGAGATGAGCCAACTGCTCCAGAGCCGACGAGTGCGTATCTGAGGTCTTTTGTGGCCATGGTGCTCCTTTGCGACAGCAGTGTTCGGCCAGGCTATCAGCGCGCTGAGATCGGACTGCGGGCAATAAGCCACGAAAAATAGGCCTTTTTGACGTGAAGGGCTAGCGAGTACCTACACCCCGTCCCATCGGTTTCCATCGCGCGGGCGCATCAAGAGCATTTAGTCACATACAGAATTTGGATTTTTTTCGCACTATTTATCCACAACGCAGTGCTTACGTCGCGAGACATCCACACGATGCGCATTGTGTCTCTCTGGCATGGGTTTTCCGGCCAATTGGCTAGCACCTGGGCCTATTTTTGAGTGGGTGTAAACGATAACTAACTGGTTACAATTTCGCGGTTTGTCTTGAATTTCTGGCGCCAGCGGAGTTTCGTGGCCGTCATGGTTCCACAGGCGGAACTATTCCGTCACACCAGTTTCACCAGGCGTTTTGCTCCAAACGCCACAGTCCCTTTGTCTCTTTTTACGGCGTTGGGTCTGGCCGTAGCCCCGTCTGTGGGTGTGGCATACGCGGCCGGGTTTGGGCTTGACGACGATGATGCGATCATTCTCGGGTTGACTCGGTGGTGTATTCGCTTGATCTGGCCACCGGTGTCGCCACTGCCGGCGCAACCATGGACACGCCCACCTCTCAGACGTCCTATTCGGCGTTGGAAGCTGACCCCACGAGCGAGATTGCCTATGTGGGAACAAATGGTGCAGGAACACTCTCTGAAGTGCTCACCACCGATGGCACGACGACCCAAACGTTTGGCAGTCTGGGTATGGGAACTGCCCTAGACGGCCTCGCCCGGCTCAATGACGACACCGCCTATGTTGCACACATCGGGTTTATCTCGGGACGATCTGAAATCGCGTCGATTGATTTCGACACGGGAGTAATGAGTAACTCCCAGACCATCACTCTTTCTGGTGGTTTTGAGCGGGTATTGGCCCTGGTCGCTGTGGATACGACGCTTTATGGCTTTGTGTTCGGCGACGCCGATGCTCTCTATTCACTCGACCCCAGCAATGGTGAGCTCACGTTAGTGAGAGCAGCATCGGGGGAGATCAACGCCGGTGAAGAGGTTGTCGCCGCCGACATTACAAGCGACGAAGTGATTTATCTCCTCGGGTATGACTCCACCACAGAGGTCTCCACCTTGTACTCACTAGACCCTGCAAGCGGTGGGTCAACGACAGAAATAGCAACCATTTCAGGCATTGCGGTGGGGGAGACAGCCGAAACCCTCGCCATCGCAAACCTGTTAGACAGTGAGCGCCCAGACGATTCAGGAAGCGACAGTGGCTCTAGCTCGTCGCCATCTCGCGATGACGACGACGAGGAGGAAGTCGTCGAAGTGCCCGCTCCTGAACCCCCGGTTTATGTCGCGCCTACTAAAACCATCGAGGAAGTGGTGATTGAGGAGGCAGAACCAGAGCCTGTGGTGGTTGAAGAAGTTCCGGGTGGAGACGTGCAGCCTGAGCCCGAAAACCCGATTGACCTGTTTGAGGTGGGCTTATTCCTCGCCGGCATTCTCGCCGTCTTGGTTGTTCTGGCTATTTTGGTGGCTGTTGCCAGGCGCAAAGCAGCCCGCTAACACGCCCCAGGCGAACAGGGGCCTGCAGGTTGCGGGAAGCCGGTAGCCTTCGAGGCAGAATGAGCGAACCCATCGACCCCGACATCCCCGTTGTCACGCCCGTCGATGACCCCATCGCCCGAATTCTCTCTCGCGCCCCCGGCAGCAACAAGCCCCGGGTGTTCACCGACCCGGATCAGCCCTACCGAGTTGAAGCAGACCCCACCGGGGGAGAGCTTGACTTGGAAGAGCGCTATGCGCTTCGCCGTATTCAAGGACTCTCCACCGAACTAGAAGACGTCACCGAGGTCGAGTACCGACAACTGCGTCTAGAAAACGTTGTTCTCATCGGCGTCTATCCACACGGCCAGGCCGAAGACGCCGAAAACTCACTCCAAGAACTCGCCCTGCTGTGTGAAACGGCCGGTGCCATGGTGCTCGATGGTCTGCTTCAACAACGCGACCACCCCGATGCGTCCACCTACCTGGGTAAAGGCAAAGCCCACGAACTTGCCGACATTGTCAAAGAAGTAGGCGCCGACACCGTGGTGGCCGACACGGAACTTGCTCCCAGTCAGCGGCGTGCCCTCGAAGACGTGGTGAAAGTAAAAGTCATCGACCGCACCGCAGTGATTTTGGACATTTTTAGCCAGCACGCCAAGACCCGCGAGGGTAAAGCCCAGGTGGAGCTTGCTCAATTGCAATATTTGCTTCCCAGGCTTCGAGGTTGGGGTGAATCGATGAGCCGCCAGGCAGGTGGTCAAGTCGGTGGCGCAGGCGCCGGTATGGGATCGAGGGGTCCTGGTGAAACCAAGATTGAGCTTGATCGACGCCGCATTAATACCCGCATCGCCAGGCTGCGTAAACAAATTGCGGGGTTTGCTCCTGCCAGGGCGTCAAAGCGTCGAAACCGTGAGCGTACCGGAGTGGCCTCCGTGGCTATCGCTGGCTATACCAACGCCGGTAAGTCATCGCTGATGAACAGGCTCACCGGAGCCGGGTTGCTGGTCGAAAACGCCCTCTTCGCGACCCTCGATGCCACGGTTCGTAAGGCAGCTACTGCCGATGGCAGACCATTTACTCTCGTGGACACCGTTGGGTTTGTCAGAAACCTGCCCCACCAGTTGGTGGAAGCGTTTCGCTCCACTCTGGAAGAAGTCGCAGACGCCGACGTGATTGTTCACGTCGTCGATGCTTCGCATCCTGATCCTGCTGGCCAAATACACACCGTGCGAGAGGTTATTCGAGAAGTCGGGGGCGAGAACATCCCCGAAATCATTGTCTTTAACAAAGCAGACCTCATCGACTCCGAAAAAGAACTCGAGCTTCGAGGAACCCAAAACGCTGCGGTGTTTGTCTCAGCAAAGACAGGAGAGGGAATTGAGCGCCTCCTGGGGGTCATTGCTGACACACTGCCCAGGCCCACTATCCACACACGCCTTCATATTCCCTTTAACCGAGGCGACCTCGTGGCTTTTGTCCACGACCACGGTGACGTGTTACACACCGACTATGACGAAGAAGGAACCCTGCTTGAGGCAATGGTGGATGAGAAAACGCACGCGGAGCTAGAGCCCTTCCTCATTCAGGCCTAATCTGTAGCCCATGAGCGACGATGTTCTGGCGATGTGCGACCAGTTTGAGGGTGCGCAACGCTCGGCGGTAAAGGCCACCCTCCAAGGATTCATTGACGCACTTCCGGGTGGTGATTTCGTGGTCACCTACGGGATGCCCTCGATCAAAGTGGGTGGATCGCACCTGATTTCGGTGTGGGGGTTTAAAGACCACAACTCGATTTTTCCAGGGCCTGCCTCGATTGCCCTTCTCGCCGACAAAGTCGTGAACTACACGGTGAGTAAAGGCACCGTCCAGTTCGACAAAGACACGCCTTTACCGTCGTCGTTGATTAAGGCCTTCGCAAAGGCGACGATTGCCTCTCACAACGCCCGGTTTCCCAAAAAAGACGGAACGTTTGTTGAGTACTACGACAACGGTTATCTCAAGCAAAAGGGTAAATACCGAGACGGTCACATGCACGGTAAATGGCAGTGGTATCGCAGAGATGGCTCGCTGATGAGAACAGGTGCGTTTAACAAGGGCGAGCAAACAGGTGACTGGGCGACCTATACCCGAGACGGTAAGAAGGTCTAACCCCACACTTCCCGCGTGCCACGAGGCCGGATGCCCTACAGGTCGCATACGCTAAGGCGAGCATTTCGATTGTGGGGGAGTAAGTCCGTGAGCAGTGAAGCCGCCGAGCGTTTAGCAACCTTTAGGTCCCGTCGCGAAGAGGCTGCCACAAGCCCACAAGGCTTCCTCGCCCTGGTCAACACCCACTGGGTTACTGACGAAGGGCCCGTCTGGGCAGCCAAGGGCATTTGGGCCCCACGAACCGATGGCGGTTCTGGTTTAGTCGTGAAAGCACACGCCGATGAGGGCGTGTTAGTAGATGGCGAAGTAGTAGACGGTGAGGCAATCGCCCGGGGCAAAGACGACGAAAACCCCTCGACGATCCGATTTTCTGACACCGCGGTCGGCGTCATCATCTCGGGTGCAGAAGGCTATGGCCTTCGCATATTTGATACCCAGTCGGATGACATCCAAAACTTCTCTCACGTCGACGGATATGACTACAACCCCGACATGGTCTTCCGCGCAGGCTGGGAAGAAATCCCTGGTGGCTCACTCGTGGGCTTTGACCACCTCAAAGACGACGGGGAAGCTCGTGACGAGGTCGTCCCGGGCGACATCGTCTTGGAATACGGCGGAGAGACCTATCGCCTCAGTGCCTTCAAAGCAGGAAAAGCGCTTCAGTTGGTCTTCGCCGATGCCACTAGCGGGGTTGACACCTACAGTGTGGGCCGCTTCCTCTTTTGTGCACCAAACCCCGATGGCACGATCACCCTGGACTTTAACTACGCAGTATTGCCCCCGTGTGCCTTTAGCTACCAATACAACTGTCCACTGCCGCCCGCTAATAACCGCCTGCCCTTCGCAATTGAAGCGGGGGAGAAGAACGTGATGGCCAAGTCTGGCGGAATGCTCCACCCGGAGTAAGCGGCACTCTCAGGAAATTCATAATCACAAAGTTGTGATTATTGGCGTTTTTCTGTCACACTTTTACCAATAACTGCACAAGCTCCACCTATTTCGTGGTCGATGGGGAAGTCGTACCAAGAGAAATAGGAGGGGACGATGATTGCACCAATGACATCTGGTGTGCTTTTTGTGCATTCGGCGCCGCGTGCGCTTGCGCCCCACATTGAGTGGGCGCTCGGCGCTGCACTTGGTGTTCCCATCACCTTGGACTGGAGCGAACAGCCCGTGCTTCCTGGCACTCTCCGAGCTGAATACACCTGGCATGGAGAGGTAGGCACTGGAGCCAAGCTCACCAGCGCCCTTCGTGGCTGGGAGCACCTGCGCTTTGAGGCCACCGAAGAGCCAGCACCTGGCGTGGATGGCATGCGCTTTATGCACACCCCAGACCTCGGTGTCTTTTCTGCAGCGACCGATGCTGCAGGAAACCTCACGGTCTCTGAAGAGAGGCTTCACTACGCGCTGGAAATCGCCGAAGGCGATTTTGAGGAAGTCCAGCGCGAGTTGCGGCTTGCACTCGGTACTGCCTGGGACGACGAATTAGAGCCCTTTAGGCATGCAGGTGACCAGGAGCGCGTGGTCTGGCTTCACCGCGTGGGTTAAGCGGCTAGTCCCAAGTAATCGAGCATTGCTCGACGTCTTCTCGCGCCCACGCCAACGAGTGCGATCACCAGGGCAGTGACGAGGACAAGCGCTAGGCCAATGATCGCCATGCTCACCCTGGTGCCATCGCCACTAGACACCGATGCCAACATGCCATCTGCCAGCCAGCCCAGAGGGGTGGCTCCGCTGAGGACTTGGTAGAACGGCGGGAGGACCTCCGAAGGTAGGACAAGACCCAAGGTGACAATCTGAACCACCGCAAGAGTCATCGACAAAGCTCCAAGAACCTGTGGTTTCCACATCCAGATTGCGTAGTGCAGTGCATGGAAGCTCAGTGTTCCGAGGGCAATCAGACCAAGCGTTAATCCCATAAGAGTCCAGGAAACTCCCGCCAAAACGTGGAGCAACAAGGTTGCCATCACAATTTGCAGGCCTGCGACCACGGCGATGGGAGCAACTGTTCGCCTAATAATCGCCGCCGTTGATGCGGTACTGGTGAGGACCCTTCTTGAGGGGGCCTGAGTGCTGAGGAAGTAAATCAGGGTCACAAACCACAGGCCCACTGGCACGAGTGCGCTGCCAATAGTGGGGCCAAGCCCCACGGTTCCGGTGCGGTCTTGCTCGTCAAACGCCACAGGAGTGGTCAGGGTGTCGAGCGTTGAATCGCTTGGTTCTTCGAGGCCTTGGTCACTAAATTCAGTGGCTCCGTCTCGAAGCCCGCTCGCGAACTCATCCATGCCGTCGGCGAGTTCGATCACACCGTCGTTTAAGTCACTCACGCCGTCATTTAATTCACTAGTTCCGCTCGCGAGATCGGCTGCTCCCGTGCGGATTTCATCGGAGCCCTCTTCTAGGTCGTAGCTTGCTTCAGCTAAGGCGTCGGCACCTTTGTCTACCGACACAATTCCGTCGCGAACGCCATCAATAGCCGTGTCTGTTTGGGTTGCCAGGGTTGTGCCGCTGGTTCCCAATGCTGAGAGTGTGGCAATAAGGGTTTGCAGGGTTGTCCCTGTTGTTCCCGTGATGCCCGAGAAAACACCTGCGTCGTTAAGGCCGCTCAAGCCGGTTGCTACTTGGGATACCCCGCCCGTGTATTGGCTAATTCCCGTGGATAAGTCAGGCAGGGACTTCGTTTCTTTGTTAAAGGTTTCCAGCCCATCAGCGAGGTCTCGAACGCCCCTCAGATAGGTGTCTAACCCGTCGTCGAAGGTGGCGTAGCCATCAGAGAACTTCTTGGTGCCATCGGCCAGGTCGGATGTGCCATCGGCGAGCTCTGAGACGCCGTCTGCGAGCTCTCTCGTGCCATCGGCAACCTCTTCAGCAGCGTCGGCTGCCTCGCTAATGCCATCTCCAAGGTCGACTACTGCGCTGAAGAGGCCTTTGGTGACCTCTTTGCCAAACTCGTCGCTGATTGTGGAGGAAATGGACGCCCCTAATTGATCGGCAAGTACACCGGCGAGGTAGCTGTGGCTGGGGTCGGTGTAAATGGTGAACCTAGCCTGGGTGGGCTCTGCACTATCGAGTGTCTTGACGGCCTGTGAGAAGTCGTCGGGGATTTCAATCACCGCATAGACCTCGCCTGTAGACAAGAGCGCTTGCGCATTGTCGGTATCGGTAATCACCCAGTCCACTGAGGTGTCGCCACTTACTAATTCAGTAACAAGTGGCTTTGAGGCAAAGAAGAATGTTTCTTCGCCTGCATCGTCTGTTTCCGTGATGAGTTCATCGTTATTGACTAGTGCCACCGGAATGCGCTCAAGCGCAGTATCCGCGCTGGTGACAATGCCAAGAAGCGAGCCGATGATGACTAGTGGCATCAGGATGCCAATCAGGAGAGTGCGCACAGAAAGTCTCATCGAGCCACCTCCGCACCGCGAGTCACAGAAAGGTCAATGGTGGTTGTGTCTCCCATAGGTTTCAGCGCCCGAGCGGGGGGAGTGCTACACAGCAGCACGGCTTGTGTCTCGGATGCAAAATGGTCGATGGCGTGCCACCAGATCGCCCGCTCTTCGTCGTCAGACACAGGCTCTACCGGGCTGATGATGCACACGGGAGCGTGGGAGATCGTGGCGAGGGCTGCCCAGATGACTATTTGTTGGGTCCTCGATGCGAGCCCCGGCAATGACGACTTGTCCAGTGGGGTCGCACCTGTACTGACTATCTCGTTGGAGAGTGCATTGATGCGTCGGATCACTGTGTCTACCTGACGATTCAGATCACCGCGAGAGCGTGTGGTGACAAAGGGTGACCAGCTCAATCTGGTGCGAATGCTCTCGCCCAAAGGCGTAAGAGCGTCCTCGTCGGTCCTGCTCCACACCGACACCAGCTTTCTTACCGCTGGCGCTTCGCTCGGCAGTGCGTGTCCTAGTACGTGGAGTGCTCCTGATTTCGCAGGCACATAGCCACTCACTGTCGCGGCGAAGGAGCTTGCCACATGGGGTTCTGCGACGAGGTGTGCGCGGCCGCCCACGGCCAGCTCGAAGGTGACTGGTTCGATCTCGCCGTCCTGCTCACCCACGACCAGGTAGTCGCCGTGGAGAGCGAGATGGGCGCTCCTGGTAGCCCACTGCTGTGCCGTGAGACTGTGCTGGAGAGCTTCACCTTCGACATCGGCGTGCGGGACGGTGTTATCGAGACCGCGCGGGAGCCACCATGCCGACTTCTTAAACACCACCATGAGGGCGGGAATCAGCATCATTCGGACAATAAATGCATCAAAGGCGATACCTGCTGCAAGCCCCAGGGCGATGGGTTTCATGATGTCGGAGCCTTCAGGGACGAATGCGAAGAAGACGAAGAACATAATCAGAGCTGCTGCGGTGACAACTCTTGCTCCTTGGCTAAAGCCTTCTTCTACTCCGACGCGCCAGTTTCCGGTGTGGACGTATTGCTCGCGCATTCCAGAGACCAAGAAGACTTGGTAGTCCATGGCAAGACCAAAGAGCACGGCCATCAAAATGATCGGCATGAAGCTCAAGATCGGGCCTGGGGTGACGTGGAGGAGATCTGCGCCATACCCCCACTGGAATATCGCCACCACGACGCCAAAGCCGGCGGTGACAGAGAGTAAGAACCCGAGTGCGGCAGTGAGTGGAACGAGTATTGATCGGAAGACCATCAACAACAACACGATGGACAGGCCGACGACAACGATTCCAAAGGGAACGAGTGCTGATTGGATGCGCTCAGACACGTCCACCCCAATGGCCGTATAACCCGTCACCGCTAAGGGTGTTCCATAGATGTCCGCAATTCGTGGGGCCTCATCGCGGATGCGCTGCACTAATTGCTTAGTGTCGATTGAGTCGGGGGCTGTGGTGGGGACGACTTGAATGATTCCCGTGTCGAGTGCGGGGGAGGGGAAGCCGTCGCTCACGTACTCCACGCCTGGAATCAGCGCTAATTCATCTCGCACGACATCGAGTGCATCCATGACGTCGTTGGTGCCGGTGATGTCGACTGAAATCAGAAGGGGGCCGTTGTAGCCCGGCCCAAAGCCTTCACTGATGAGGTCGTAGGCCTTGCGTTGGGTGGAATCAACGGGTTGTTGTCCACCCCCGGGAAGGTTGAGATCCAGATCGAGTGCAGGAAGTGCCAGTCCGCCGAGGCCCAGCGCTGCGATGAGGGCAAAGATAACCGGGCGTTTAGCCACTAAGCGCACCCAGCGGCGACCCATCGAGGGGTGCTCGGGTGAGAGTGCTGCAATCTTGGCTGCTTGCGAGCCCGGCTTTGGTCGAAGCGATTCACCCGCCAATGCCAAAAAGGCAGGGAGCAGCGTGATTGCGGCCACGATGGCGATAAGTACAGCGATCGCAGCACCTAGACCCATGACGGAGAGGAAAGGAATTCCGACGAGGTAGAGGCCAAGCAGCGCGATGATGACGGTGACTCCCGCAAACACCACGGCGTTACCGGCGGTGCCCACTGCTTTTGCGGCAGAGGCTTGAATGTCATCTCCTGCTGCGAGTTGGGTGCGGTGTCTGGAAAGAATGAACAGCGAGTAGTCAATTCCCACAGCCAACCCCAGCATCACCGCAAGCAGTGGCGCGGATGTCGATACGGTGACCACGCGTCCAATCAGCAGCAAAATGCCCACTGCGATGCCGACACCGATAATTGCGCTCACGAGCGGCATCCAGGAGGGGCGAAGCGAGCGGAAGGCAATGATGAGCACGAGAGCGGCAAAGACCAGACCAAATACCTCGGTGATGGTCAGGCCAACCTCCTGATCTTGAAATACTGCCCCGCCAAATTCAAGGCGCACGCTAGTGCCGTCCAACATGTCTGCTTTCGAGACAAGTTCCGCGAGCATTTCGTCGGTGACTTGCTCAGAGGTCATCTCGTATTGGAGTGAGATGTAGGCATACCTGCCGTCGTCGGTGATTGCATTGCCGGCGTATTCGTCAAAGGGACTGGTCGCCCTATCGATGCCTGTGCTTGATTTGAACGAGTTGGTGAGCCGGGCAATGAGCGTCTTGTTTTCTTGGCTATCGAGCCTCTCGCCTTCTGGGGCAACAAGCACTGCCTGGGCGGAGGAGCCGGCAAAGCTTGGGAATACGGCTTCGAGACGATCGAAGGCCTGCTGGGATTCACTTCCGGGAATGCGGAATTCCTGTTGCAGTTGTCCGCCAAAGAACACGCCCGCGCTGCCGATGCCAATGAGCGCAAGGAGCCAGATGGCGAGCACAGCTTTTGCATGCCGGAAGCTTGAGGCGCCGAGGCGATAGAGGAATGTTGCCATGAGAGGGTTTAGGTCTTTTCTGTCGTTAGTCGAGAGATGTCATTTGTCGAAGCACACTCTTGAGGAGTGGTCGAAGCTCGTCGTTGGTGAGGTTGTCAACTCCCAGAATCCCTGCGCTAACTAGTGCGTAGGTCGCGCCCGAGACGGCAACACCAAAGCGCAGCCGCTCGGTCTCGCCAAGTTCTGCCACACTCACGGCGTCGGAGAGCTCCACCATGAGTTGGTTTGCTCGAGCCAGGCTGGAAATGCTCCCGGCGAGGTAGGGGTGTGTCACCACAATGTGGGAGGCCAGGCGGTGGTCGAGCAGGAAGTTCACAAATGCATCAACAAAGTGTGAGCGACTCTTGGCATCAGCGAGGCCCTTGTGTTCGCTCAGGAAGGCCTCGAGGGCGGCAAGAGCAGGGGAGAGGACTTCGTCAACAAGGTGTTCTTTGGAGCTGAAGTGATACAACACCGACGCTTTAGATACTCCCGCGTGGTCGGCGACATCCTGGATAGAGGTCGCCGCGATTCCCTGGTGCGCGAAGCGCTGGAGGGCGGTCTGGAGAATCTGGTCGTGATGAGACACAACGTCGAGCGTAAGTCAGTCGAAGCCCGATTCCTGACCAAATGGTCAGTTTCGGGGACAACTCACAGCCAGCTCTTAGCGAGCGAGCAGTTTTAGACGGTTCTAAAGGCCACCACGGCGTTGTGACCGCCGAAGCCGAAGGAGTTCGAGATGGCCAGCAGTTTGCCGTCTGGGAGTTTCGTCGGCTCAGTCACCACGTTCAGCGGAATGGCTGGGTCTTGGTTATCCAAGTTGATGGTGGGGGGAGCGGTGCGCTCGTGAAGGGCAAGCACCGTGAACATCGCCTCAAGGGCGCCTGTTCCACCGAGTAGGTGACCAGTAGATGCCTTCGTGGCAGAGACAGGAATGTCGTGGACGCGCTCACCAAAGACGCTCTTGAGCGCTGCGTATTCGGCGACGTCACCCACAGGAGTCGACGTGGCGTGAGCGTTGATGTGAGCTACCTCGTCGGGGGTAGCACCGGCCTGCTCGAGAGCGGCAACAACCGCACGCGACGCACCAAGGCCTTCTGGATCTGGCGCGGTGATGTGGTAGCTATCGGAGGTGACAGCACCACCTGCGAGCTCTGCGTAAATCTTGGCGCCACGGGCTTCAGCGTGCTCCTTGGTCTCCAGGATCAGCGTTGCTGAGCCTTCCCCGAGGACGAAGCCGTCGCGGTCGATGTCGTAGGGACGAGATGCCCGTGCGGGGTCATCATTTCGCTTGCTGAGCGCCTGCATGGCCGCAAATGCTGCGATGGGGAGGGGGTGAACGACGGCTTCCGTGCCACCGGCGACAACGACGTCGGCTAGGCCTAGTTGGAGGTGCTCATATGCGTTTGCGATGGATTCGGTGCCCGACGCACAGGCAGAGACAACGGTGCGCGCACCTGCACGAGCTTGGAGGTCCATGCTCACTGCAGCAGCAGACGCGTTTGGCATCAGCATGGGAATTGTCATCGGGAGGACGCGACGGGGTCCTTTTTCTTTCAGGACATCCCAGCCATCAAGAAGCGTCCACAGCCCACCAATACCGGTGGCGTAGTCGACGAGAACACGTTCGGGGTCCACCCCCTCTAAACCAGAGTCAGCCCACGCTTCGCGGGCAGAAATCAGAGCCAGCTGAGCGGATGGGTCAAGGCGTTTTACCTCGACGCGCTCCAACACATCAACCGCCTTCACCTTCACCTCACCGGCGAAGGTGACAGGGATGTCGTACTTGGCCACCCACTCGTGTTCCATCGTGCGAATACCTGATTCGCCTGCAAGCAGAGCCTTCCAGGTCTCTTGTGCAGTTCCACCAAGCGGCGTCGTTGCGCCAATACCGGTGACGACCACGGTGGTCATAGGGGCCTCCCTGAGAAAAACTCCGTGGGGGCCGAGGCCCCCACGGGACGAATTACTGGTTGTTGGTGATGAAGTCGACAGCGTCCTTGACGGTGATGAGGTTCTTTACCTCGTCGTCTGGAATCTTGACGTCGAACTTCTCTTCAGCGTTGACAACGATGGTCATCATCGAGATCGAGTCGATGTCGAGGTCGTCGGTGAAGGACTTGTCCATTTCAACCTGGTCCACGGCGATGCCGGTCTCGTCGTTGATGAGTTCTGCGAGACCTGCGAGGACGTCTTCAGTGGTGTGGGCCATTAGGGGGAACCTCTTTCGTATGTGTTGGTAAGTGCTCTAGCCAGTGTTCAATTGTAAGGTTTGGGGTCCTAAAACACAGGTTTTAGGGCATTTTGACGACTTGCGCGCCGAATACCAATCCTGCGCCAAATCCAATTTCGAGTGCATAGCCACCCGATGCCTCTGGGTGTTCTTCTAAGAGGCGGTGCATTGCCAAAGGAATCGACGCGGCCGAGGTGTTTCCTGTGGTTTGAATGTCCTTGGCGATTAGTACCGACTCGGGTAAGCCCAACTGCTTGGCAAATTCATCAATGATGCGCATATTGGCCTGGTGGGGGACAAAGGCGGTGAGATCTTCCGGCTTAATGCCCGACTTTTCGACTGCTTCTTTGGCAACTTTGGCCATTTCCCAGACTGCCCAACGGAACACGGTTTGACCGTCTTGGCGAAGAGTGGGCCACTCGCCCTCTGGGTCGTCGAAGGCGCCTTTGAGGTCACGGTCCATGCCCACAGCGCCCCACTTGGAGCCATCAGATCCCCAGAGGGTGGGGCCCACCCCTGGCTCGTCCGAGGGTCCTAACACGGCAGCTCCCGCTCCGTCGCCAAGGAGGAAGGAAATGGAGCGGTCGGCGGGGTTTGCCACCGTTGACAGCTTTTCAGCGCCCACGACGAGGACATATTTGGCAATGCCACCGCGAATAAGCGCGTCTGCTTGGGCAATGCCGTAGGTGTATCCCGCACAGGCGGCAGAAATGTCGTAGGCCGGGGCGGGTGTCGCACCGATGCGGTCACAGAGCAGGCTCGCGAGCGACGGAGTTTGCACGGTGTTTGAGATCGTCGCCACGATCACCGCGTCGATATCGGCGGGCTTAATCCCTGCCTTGTCGATTGCTTCTTTTGCCGCTATTTCAGCAAGGTCGACTGCTTCAACCTCTGCTGATGCCCTCTTTCGTTCGATAATTCCGGTGCGCTGGCGAATCCACTCATCCGAGGAGTCAATTGGTCCCACCAGGTCGTCGTTGGGGACAGAGAGGTCGCCTCGCGCGGCACCGAGCGCGTAAATGCGCGAATGGGCGGGACCAGTGGGCTGATTGAGAGTAGGCATCAACGAAATCCTTAGTCAGAGAAGCTATCGAGCTGCTCTGGCAAGTCTAGCTTTGTGGTGCCAAGGTCCTTCAGGGCGCGCTTTGCGAGTCCCACCAGCGCTCCTGCGGGAGCAAGCTCTACCAAGTCGGTGACACCATCGCGGGCAAAGGACTCCATGCACAAATCCCATCGCACGGGGTTTGCCACCTGGCCAATCAAGAACTCCACCATCTGGGCTCCGGAGGCGACCTTTGAGCCATCACGGTTGGTATACAGCGCGGCAATGGGGTCAGACACTGCCACGTTCTCTGCTGCAGCAGCCAATGCCTCGACAGCGCTCGACATGAAGTGGGTGTGGAACGCACCTGCCACGTCGAGGGGAATTACGCGCGCCCCCTCGGGTGGGTTGTCTTTAAGCTCTGCCAGTGCTGACTTTTCTCCCGCTGCCACAATTTGCCCGCCACCGTTAACGTTTGCAGGCACGAGGCCCTTGGCCTCAAGCTGGGGGGCCAGTTGGTCGTATTCCAGACCCAACACGGCAGCCATTCCGGTTTCTACCTGTGCCGCGGCCTCGGCCATGGCGCGACCTCGAGTAGCCACTAACGCCATCGCGTCGTCGTCGCTGAGAACGCCGGCAAGAGCGGTGGCGGTGAATTCACCCACCGAGTGTCCGGCGTAGGCGAGAGTTTCGCCCTCGAGCTTCGCCTGGAGTGCGCGTCCCGTGATCAATCCCGCCGCCACGATGAGCGGTTGTGCCACTTTGGTGTCTCGAATGGTGTCGGCGTCTGATTCGGTGCCGTGGAGGATTAAGTCAATGCCCGTGATGTCTGACCAGCGGCGAAGGGTGTCTTCGACGCCTGGAACAGCGAGCCACGGGGTGAGAAAACCTGGTTTTTGAGAGCCCTGACCGGGCGCAACGATGATGCGCATCCCTCTAGTGTGGCGAGTTACCGTGTAGCCGTAATTGGCAGCCACAAGGTATAAACCTCAGAATTCGTAGTAGATGGCCTACTACGCCTCGTTTTCTAGCTCGACAGGCATCTCATCGAGCTTCTTTCGCCCCTGGGGCTTCTCGCTGATGCGTCCCAGGACTATGGCCGCGTGGAGGATGAGCGAGTCCCTGGGCTCAGAGGGGTCATAGTCGAGGGCGTCGGTGACCTTTTTCAAGCGGTAGCGCACGGTGTTCGCGTGGATGAACAACTCTTTGGAGGTGGCCTCGAGCGAGTGACCCGTTTCAAAGTAGGTCCACACCGTCTGCAGTAGATCAAGCGGGTGGTCGCGAAGTTGCTCATAGACCTCGGTGACTAAGACCTGTCGGGCCAATACATCTCCTGCAATGGCGCGCTCGGGCAGCATGTCATCGGCGAGTACGGGTCGTGGAATCACGCGAAGCGCGGGGGAGACGGCAAAGCCAGAGAGTGCTGCTTTGGCACTATCAACTGCCTCCAAGATCGTTTCCACCGTGGGGCCTAGCACTAAAGCTCCTGGGCCAAAGAACTCATCCATTTCTTTGGCAATTTGGAAGAACGGAACCGGTGGCACGACAGGCTGGCCTTCTTGGTGGAGGCGGTGTCCAATGACCACCACCATTCTCGAGCCTTGAACGCCAATGAGCACATCGACATTTAAGGTCTTGGCGACTCGTCGGATTTGCTCTGGGTCGGTATGACGAGGAGGCGTGCCGACTAGGACGGCGACGTCTCCGTTTCCACTCCAGCCCAACGCTGCGATACGGCTGGGGAGTTCTTGGTCATATTCACCGGCAAGGATGGAATCGACAACCAGGGCTTCGAGGCGCTGATCCCACAGCCCTCTGGCTTCGGCAGCGCGGGCATAGACATCTGCCGCAGCAAAGGCGAGCTCTCTCGAATACAACAAGATTGCTTCGTGGAGGTCTTCTCGACCCTCACGAATGTGTTCTTCCACCACTTCAACGGTCAACTTGATCAGTTGCAGGGTTTGCTGCAAGCTCACCGAGCGAAGAAGCTCCCGGGGGGCAGCCCCAAACACATCTTGGGCAATTGACGCAGTCGATTTCGGGTTTTCAAACCAGCGAATGAAGGAATTGATACCTGCTTGAGCCACTAGTCCCACGGCAGATCGCCTGCTCGCAGGCATTGCCCGATACCACGCCAGGTCTTTTTCCAGCCTCGAAAGCGTCTGGGTGGATAGTTCCCCAGAAGCGCCTCGAAGCCACTCCAGCGTGTTCTTTTTCGACATCGTCGTAAAAGCTCTTACGCGTCTCCACCAAACGAGCCGCTGGTGCCGGCCGTTACATCGTGCAGCTTGTACTTCTCAATGGCCTGGGCCGAGAGAGATGCGTCGACTTCGCCACGCTCTGCCAGCTGCTGCAGCACCCGCACCACAATCGATGGTCCATCGATGTGGAAGAAGCGGCGTGCTGCCTGGCGGGTGTCACTAAAGCCAAATCCGTCTGCGCCCAAGGTGGCGTAGTCGCCGGGGACGAAGGGACGGATTTGGTCTTGGACCTGGTGGTTAAAGTCGCTCACACCAATGAAGGGGCCCTGTGCTCCAGAGAGCTTCTGGGTCAGGTAGGGAACCTTCTTCTCTGCTTGCGGGTTAAGGAAATTGTGCTCTTCAGCGCGTAGTCCGTCTCGGCGAAGCTCGGTCCACGAGGTGACCGACCAAATGTCTGCCGATACTCCCCAGTCCTTGGCCAGGAGCTCCTGGGCCTCATAGGCCCACGGAACAGCCACGCCCGAGGCGAGGATCTGCGCGTGAGACGCGAGCTTCTCGGATGCGGTCGAAATCAGGTGAATACCCTTCACGATTCCCTCGACGTCGACACCCTCTGGCTCAGCAGGCTGAACGATGGGCTCGTTGTACACCGTGAGGTAGTACATGACGTTCGGGTCGTCGTGGTGGCCACCGTACATGCGGTCCAAGCCAGACTCCACAATGTGGGCGATTTCGTAGCCATAGGCGGGGTCGTAGGAGACGACAGCCGGGTTAGTGGCCGAGATCATGTGCGAGTGGCCATCACCGTGCTGCAGACCTTCACCGGTCAGCGTGGTGCGACCAGCCGTTGCGCCAATGATGAATCCACGAGCCATCTGGTCACCTGATGCCCAGAACTGATCGCCTGTGCGCTGGAAGCCAAACATCGAGTAGAAGACATAGACCGGAACCAGAGGCTGGCCGTGTGTGGCGTAGGCGGTTCCTGCAGCCAAGAACTGCGACATCGCGCCTGCTTCGTTAATACCAGGAAGCAGAATCTGACCTTCTGGACCTTCCTTATAGGCAAGGAGAAGTTCGCGGTCCACCGAGAGGTAGTTCTGGCCATTCGGGTTATAGATCTTCTGGGTGGGGAAGTAGGCGTCCATACCGAAGGTACGAGCCTCATCCGGAATGACGGGCACGAAGCGGTGACCAAAGCCCTTGTCCTTGAGCAAGTCTTTGAACATTCGAGCAAAGGCCATGGTGGTGGCCACTTCTTGCTTACCCGAGCCGCCCTTGGCGATCTTGTACGCGTCTGATGAGGGAAGCTGCACGTCGACATATTTACTGCGACGCTCGGGAACATAGCCACCGAGTTCGCGGCGGCGCTCCTGCAGGTACTGGATTGCCTCGTCAGATTCACCAGGGTGGTAGAAGGGCGCCTGGTAGGGGTCTGCTTCGAGCTGGGCGTCCGTGATGGGGATGCGCATGTCGTCGCGGAATGCCTTCAAGTTATCCAGAGTCATCTTCTTCATCTGGTGGGTCGCGTTTCGGCCCTCGAAGCTTGGGCCGAGGCCATACCCCTTGACGGTCTTCGCGATGATCAAGGTGGGCTGACCCTTGTGCTCGGTGGCAGCCTTAAACGCGGCATAGACCTTGTTGTAGTCGTGACCACCGCGGCGAAGACGCCAGATGTCTTCATCCGACCAGGACTCAACCATCTTCGCGGTGCGGGGGTCGCGTCCAAAGAAGTTCTCACGGATGAACGCTCCGCTTTCAGCCTTATAGGTCTGGAAGTCACCATCGGGGGTGCGGTTCATCAAATCGCGAAGAGCGCCGTCGTGGTCGTTTTGCAGCAGGGCATCCCATTCGCGACCCCAGATGACTTTGATCACGTTCCAGCCGGCTCCGCGGAAGTAACTCTCGAGCTCCTGGATAATCTTTCCGTTTCCACGAACCGGACCATCGAGGCGTTGAAGGTTCGCGTTGACGACGAAGGTGAGGTTGTCGAGGCCTTCGTTGGCGGCAACGTGGAGCTGACCGCGCGATTCGACCTCGTCCATTTCGCCATCACCCAGGAAGGCCCAGACGTGCTGGTCGGAGGTGTCCTTGATGCCTCGGTTGTGGAGGTAGCGGTTGGACTGTGCCTGGTAGATCGCGTTGATGGGGCCAAGACCCATCGACACGGTGGGGAACTGCCAGAAATCTGGCATCAGGCGCGGGTGAGGGTATGAGCTTAAGCCACCGCTGGGGTGGGACTTTTCTTGGCGGAAGCCCTCGAGTTGGGACTCGCTCAGTCGACCTTCCAAAAATGCTCGTGCATACATTCCAGGAGCTGCGTGGCCTTGGAAGAACACCTGGTCTCCACCACCAGCGTGGTCGGGGCCGCGGAAGAAGTGGTTCTCACCGACTTCGTACAGCGATGCAGATGAGGCATAGGTCGAGATGTGGCCACCGACGGACACGCCTGGGCGCTGGGCGCGGTGAACCATGATTGCTGCGTTCCAACGAATCCACGAGCGATAGCGACGCTCCATGTCTTCGTCACCCGGGAATTCGGGTTCGTTCTCGGGGGCGATGGTGTTGATGTAGTCGGTGGTAGGAACCATCGGCACACCCAGGTGCAAGTCTTTTGAATGCTTGAGCAGAGCAAGCATGATTTCTCGTCCACGCTGGTGCCCAGATTGAGCCACCACGCCATCAAGCGACTGCCGCCACTCTTGCGTTTCTTGTGGGTCCGAATCCATCGGAGTAAACGAGTACGGGTCTTGGTCGTTGACAGCCATCGGTGACCTCATTCCTGTGTTGGGAGAGTCCTCCAAGAAGTTCCTCGACAGCGAGGGTCGCCCGCTTCGAGTTCGGTTAAAAGTCTAGACCCGGGCGGGAGGTCATGTGCGCGCCCAGGGTGTCTAAGCGGTATACGATGGTGTGGCTACAGGGGCCTGTAGCTCAGTTGGTTAGAGCGCCACGTTTACACCGTGGATGTCGGGGGTTCGAGTCCCTCCGGGCCCACCACATTTTTTCAGGAGTAGCCAATGTCTCTCACTCCCACCGATACCGTCTCACTTGCTCGCTCCTTTTTTGATGCAGCGAGAGCGCCCCACCTGCACCCACGGCCCAGCCACACCAGCTCAATCAGCGTGGACGAGGCCTATGGCGTCCAAGCAGCGCAAGTTGCCCTGATGGAGGCAGGCGGAGAATCTGTGGTCGCGATCAAGCTCGGGCTCACTGACCAAGGTCAGCGAGATGCCCAAGGGTGGAATGCTCCCTCATTTGGCACGCTGACTAACGCGATGATTCTTCGAGAGGGTGACGAGTTTTCTGTTGCGGGAAGCATCATGCCCCGCGTTGAGCCAGAAATTGTGGTTGTCCTGGGAGCTGAGATCACATCCTCGATCACGCTCGATGCACTTGCATCCCAGATCGCCTCAATCCACGTGGGTATCGAAATTGTGGACCCTCGATTCGATGACCCGGCTTTCATCCTCACTGATGCGCTGTGCGACAACGCAGCCGCCCGCTCGGGAGTGTGGGCTGCACACGGGCTCTCGCCCCACGACATTGATCTCTCGGAGGTCACCGCCACGTTGAGTATTGATGGAGACGTGGTCCTCACCGGTCACGGATCTGCCTTGATGGGCAATCCACTGCTGCTGGTGAAAGAAGTAATTGACGAGCGGCTCCGTCTGGGCCTTCCTGTGCCGAAAGGTTTGGCAATCTTCACCGGCAATCTCGCGGGCAAAGCCCACGCCGTCACTGCCGGTCAAGAAGTTGTGGTGAGTGCGGGAGCACTCGGTGAGATCACGCTCAGAACTGTGGCTTAAAACAGAAGGTCAATTACCAAGGCGATAAAAATCACGACGAAGATCGCAGGCGTGACGAACTTCGGAACCCACAACCACCCCACAGAGCCCTTCACGGTTTGGTCGTATTCACCGCCGACTAAGTCTTTGGCAATCTGCTCGGCTTCTGCTGCGGATTGGAACTGGGCGAGCGCTCCAAGAATTCCAGAGGCCAACAAGATGCCGACTGCCGCAATTCGAGTCATCAGGCTGGCCTCTGCCAGCCCGAACTGGAGCAGTGCCACTGTCGTGATGAGCAGGAGGGTGGGGGCAATTTGAGAGACAATGAGGTGCAGTCTGGCGCGTTGCCACCCTGCGAACTTTTCAGACGACATAGCTACTCACCCTTCGATACCGACGACTCGTTGCCCACAGGCTAGCGGGATAACCACGCACAAGGCCAGGTCAGATGTCCACCACCTACTCAGCACTCATGGTGATCGCGGCATCGCTGTTGTGGGGAACAACGGGAACCATCGCCCACTCGATTGGGGGAGTAATCTCTCCACTCACCATTGGTGCAGTGACCATGGGTGTGGGAGGCCTCATCCTGGCTGCGATGTCTTGGTCTGGTGTTCGCGACATTCTTCTCGACCAGAAAGCCAGGCGCTGGGCTGTGTGGGGAGGACTCGGTGTTGTGGTGTATCCGCTTGGTTTTTACACCGGTATGGACTTAGCAGGCGTTGCCGTAGGGAACATCGTGGCCCTTGGCACAGGCCCGATTGTGGGGGCACTGCTGGAGTGGAGGCTCGATAAGAAGAAGCCCACTACGGGCTGGTGGGTCGCCACCATCACCGGAGTAAACGGGGTCATCCTGATCTCCACCTCCAATCACTCAGGCACCACCGCAGATTCCGAATTGTTTGGAGTAGGAGTGGCCGTCGCGTTGCTAGCTGGTGTGGGATACGGAGTCTTCTCCTATGCCATGGGTCGCATCATCGACGCGGGCCATTCCGCATTGGCGTCTGCAGGTGCGACCTTTGGCGTGGGGTCGATACCGCTTCTGGTGATTGTTGCCGTCAGTGCACCTGCCATCCTCGCCGCACCGGGGTCCTGGGTGGGGCTTAGCTACCTGGTGCTTGGTCCCATGGTGATCAGCTATGTCTTGTATTCGCGTGCCATGAAACGCCTGAGCTCATCAAGTGTGCTCACCATCGCACTCACCGAGCCCGCTGTGGCCACACTCCTTGCCGTGTGGATCGTAGGAGAGCGGTTTGATCTCACCGGAGCGCTTGGCATTGTCCTCATCGCGCTCGCCGTGATTGGCGCCACTCGTTCGGCGGCTGAGCGAAACAACCCGCCATCGATTTAAGGTTGATGTTATGAATCTGGGCCCAACCGACGACGACCACGGCAACGACCAGCCACGGCGGTCAACTTTTTCCCCGCCCGAGGTCGATCAAGAGGTTCCCTTGAACCTCGGCGACGACCAGGCGGACACGGCACCACCCGCACCTACTCGTCCTCCCGTGACGCCACCTCCGGTCGCGCCCGTGGTGCCAAGTGGCACCCCCTCTATCCCGCCGCCGCCTGCCAGGTCGTCGCTTAGTGACCAGGAGATTTTTGCAACGCTCGGACACGGTGGAAACACTGAAGCGTTGATGAATGCGCTGCAAGAACAGGTCGAGCTTCGCAAGATTGAAAACGAAGAGTTCGAGTCGTGGGCTGAGCTCATTCGCCAAAGCACCGACGAAGACGCCGCTGAATCCACTATCGCTCAGGCACGAATTGAGTTTGGTGGCTACGAAACTGGTCAGATTCCTATCGTCGAGGTCGATGAAGAAGTATCTGAAGAGCCCGTAGCTCTCGTTGAGCCTGAGGCGGCAGACGACCTCGCTGACTTTGTCCTGCCACGTCTTGGCCAAGCGCCGGTTGAAGAAGATCCTGCTCCAGCTGAAGTGTCGGTTGAGAGCGTCGAGGAGCAACCTGCCCCACTTGGTGAATTTGAACAGGTTCTCAGTGACGAAGACGCCGTGAGCCCTCCCACCAACGCGTGGCCACTGCCGAGCGTCGAACAAAGCACACCAGAGCCACTGGTCGAGCCAGAGCCAGAGCCCGTTCAGGAGCCTGTGTTCTCGTCACCTACTCCGGTAGAGCCAGAGCCCGCTCCAGAACCAGAACTTGACGTTCCCCAACCTGTCTCCGCGAAGGAGCCCGCTCCAAGCGCTGAGATGCCAGGAGTTGCTCTCACTGCCGAGCAGATGGTGTTTGCACCTGCCAAGCGATTGTCGTTTGACCACGTTGGCGAAGAAATCAGCCCGGATAATGCACGAAGCGACAAGGGTCTTCAACTGTTTTGGACCTGGTGGGCTGTGGGAGCTCCGATTGTGGGCGTGCTCTTGGGCGCCTACCTCGTCGACACTGGCCTGAACCTCGTCCAGGCAGTCATCGCCTCCATCCTGGGTGTAGTAGTTGCCTCGTTGCCCGTGGTGGTGGGCACGATTGTAGGAATTCGAACAGGGCTGCCCACACTTGTGGCATCACGCGCGGCCTACGGTCTGGCCGGAAATATCATCCCGGCAATCGTGATGACTCTTGTGCGCATTCTTGTCGCAGGAGTGTTTATTTGGTCGTCGGCTTGGATGGTTTCTGGCATCTTGCTGGAGTCCAACTATTGGAATGGTGACCCGGCAATTATTGAAGTCATTACCGGCGCAATCGCGGTTGTTGCCACGATTACTTTGGCGCTGATCGGTCGCGGAATGATCCAGTGGACACTCTGGGTCTCGGCGGGACTTGCAACCCTGGGCCTGATCTTTGTGGTGGTGGTGACCGCGCCCGTGATGGGTAGCGCAGCTCTCGCTGGTCAAGGCGCTTCAACTGGGGCGCTCATTGCCGCAGTGGCGTTAGTGATGAGTGTGTTCATGATCACCTGGGCGCACTTTGGCACAGACCTTGCGCGCTTCCACCGCCCCTACGGAACCGCTAGTGGCACGTCGTTGGCAGCACTTGGAGCAGTGGTTCCACCCATCCTCGTGTTGGCGTGGGGCGCAATGCTCGCTGCGTCAGACGCTGCATTCCGCGAGGCACTCTTTGCCGACTTCTTTGACACCGTCTTGGAGCTGGCACCCGAGTGGTATCCGATTCCAGCTGTCTTGGTCCTTGCGTTGCCTCTTATTGGCTTAGCGGCCCTCGCGCTTCACTCTGCGGGATACGCCGTGATCAGCCTCGGTGTGAAAATGTCCCGCTACGTCGGTGTAGCGATCGCGGGGGCAATCGCTGCGCTGATTGCACTGGGCATAGTCGTGTTTATCCCAGGGTTCACGCACTACCTTTCCGACCTCGCTCTCATTACTGGAGTCTTGGTGGCCTCAGTGGTCGGTGGAATCTCCGGAGAAGTATTGACCAGGCGAGTACACCTTGACGCCAGATTGCTCACTGGTGAAGCTGGAAACTACTACCGCTGGCGTATTGCCCCCGTGATTGGCTTTGTCGTCGCAGCCGATGTCGGGCTAGGCCTTGTTGAAACGGACATTCCAGGCCTTAGCTGGATCGGTTACCACGTGGGTTATCTCTCGATGGCCGGAATCGACGTGTCGGGTTGGCAAATGGGCCCACTCGCGGCACTCATCGTCGCTTTGGCGTTCAACCTTTTCGCGGGTATTAAGACCGGCGTTGAATTAGGGCCCGAGAAGGCAGCGAAATAGTGGCTGCCACACCGACCCTCGCTGATGCCGTCGCTGTCCTCGACGAGCTCTTTCCCCCCGCAGGCGCAGAAGCCTGGGACCGAGTCGGGCTCGTCACAGGCAGGCTCGACCAAGAAGTAAGCAGTATTCGACTCGTGGTTGACGTCGTAGCCGACACTGTGCAGGAAGCCGTAGCCGACAGCGTCGACTTGATAGTGGCCCACCACCCGTTGCTTCTTCGCGGAGTGCACTCGGTGGCAGAGGACGACTACAAGGGCGCTTTGGTGTCAACGCTGATTCGAAACGACACCGCGTTGTATTCAGCGCACACCAACGCCGACGCCGTCGACGTGGGAACGTCAGAAACTCTGGCCAGAGCTTTGGGTCTCAGTTCGCTCGCCCCCATCCAGGAGGGCCTAAGCCCCAACAGTGGTATCGGCCGTGTGGGAATGCTGAAGAAACCTATGAGCCTCTACGACCTGGCCACGGCGCTTGGCAAACTGGTCCCGCAGTGTGCAAGCGGCATTCGAGTGTCGGGAAACCCCGAGGCCATGGTGACGTCGGTGGCCCTGTGCACCGGGGCGGGAGATTCACTCCTGGGTCATCCCGCAGTTCGTGACGCCGATGTGTACATCACCGGAGACCTCAGGCACCACCCCGCCAGTGAAGCCCAGGAAAACAGACTCCATGGCCGCGGGCCTGCCTTGATTGATGTCTCCCACTTTGCCTCAGAATGGTTCTTCCTCGACACCGTGAAGTCCGTATTGGAGAAGAAGCTTCCAGGAGTAAGCGTCAGTGTGAGCGAGATTGTCACTGACCCCTGGGATTTCGTCGTTCACCCCAGCTAAGGCCACCTAAACTGGGCTGACCAGGGCAGGAAGGAAGCCGAGGATGAAAGCGGATCCCGCTGACCAGGAGCGACTACTCGAGCTACAGCAGCTCGACACCCACATTCGTCAGGTGCAGTCGAAAGCCAAGAGCCTGCCGGAGGCCGACGCAGTTGCAGAACTCGAGACGGCACTCATTGACTCAAAGGCTGCCCAGCGCGACGCCCTCACCGCAGTCGATGAACTCAAAGCCGAAATGGCCCGCGCAGAATCCGACGTGAAACTGGTGGAGCAGCGCATTGCCAAGGATTCGGAGCAAAGCCAACACACCTCCTCGGCAAAAGACGCCCAAGGACTAGAGCACGAAATTCAGAGCCTTCGGGAGCGCCTGGCCATGTTGGAAGAGGTCGAACTGGGCGTCATCGAGAGGCTTGAAGCCGCCGAAGCAGAGCTCTCTGGCGCCGATCAGGCCATGACGGAGTTGAAGAGCCGGCTCGAAGAGTCACAACAGGCGCTGGATGCTGCCAAGCAGGCCTTGGAAGCCGATTACCAAGCCACCGCGGCTAAGCGCCAGGAGCTTGTGGGCAGCCTCCCCGAGGAGCTTGTGGCGTTGTATGAGCGCCAGCGCGAGCGGTATGGATTTGGAGCATCTCTACTTCAGCGCGGGATTTCGTCCGCCAGCGGGGTGACGCTGACCGAATCAGATTTACAACAGGTGCGCCAAGCAGCACCAGACGATGTTCTGTTGTGTGCTGACTCAAACGCGATTCTGGTGCGCACCGCCGAGTCCGGAATCTAATGCGCGTCATCATTCACGCCGATGGAGCGTCTCGGGGAAACCCTGGTGCTGCTGCCGGAGGAGCGGTCATCCTGGATGCCGACACGGGCGAAGTGCTCGTCGAAGTCGGAGTGTTGTGTGGTCACGCCTCCAATAACGTCGCCGAATACCGGGGAATGATTGAAGGCGTCTCGGTCGCCAAGGAGCTCAACCCCGAGGGGGAGATTATTGTGCGACTGGATTCAAAATTGGTCGTCGAGCAGATGTCTGGCAACTGGAAAGTCAAACACCCCGATATGCAAGAGCTAGTGAAAAAAGCACACGCCACCATCGATTCCCTCCCGGTGCGCTTTGAATGGGTGCCCAGAAACGACAACGCGTTAGCTGATGCGGCTGCCAACCGAGCGCTCGACGAGGGTCGCGACTTCGTTATCCACCACTAGATAGCGCTCGAGTTTGGCGCTACCCTGGAGCCTCCAGTAAAGAGGTCGGCCAGGCGGCCGCGTCACGCAAGTGCCGAGGAACGTCCGGGCTCCTTAGAGCAGGGTGGTGGGTAACACCCACCCGGAGTAATCCGCGAGATAGTGCCACAGAAAACAGACCGCCCCCTCGGGGGTAAGGGTGAAACGGTGGTGTAAGAGACCACCAGAGGTGCGGGTGACCGCATCTGCTCGGTAAACCTCGCCCGGAGCAAGACCAAACAGGTGTCAATTAGGTTGCTCGCCTAGACACCGGGTAGGTCGCTAGAAAAATGCGGCAACGTATTTTCGAGAGAGATGGTCGCCACCAGGGAAACCTGGGACAGAACCCGGCGTATCGGCTGGCCTCTTTACCGGACCTGATTCCTCGTCGTCTCGGCCAAGTAGGCAGCTCCCTGAATTCCCGCGTTGTTCAGAAGCGCCGCCGTCCTAATCGGCACGGGAATGTTGATGTAGTGCATAAACAGCTCGGGAGCTTTTGACACTCCGCCACCCACCAAGAACAAGTCAGGGCTAAAGAGGCGATCGAGGTGGAGGTAATAGCGCTCCAAAATCTTCGCCCATTCGTCCCATTCGAGCCCAAGCTTTTGGCGTGCAATCGCTGAGGCGCGCTTTTCGATTACTTCACCGTCGAGCTCTAAGTGGCCAAGCTCGGTGTTGGGGATAAGGACGCCATCTTGGATGAACGCGGTGCCAATTCCGGTGCCCAACGTGGTCAAAATCACGAGACCTTCTTGACCGACGGCTGCGCCGTAGTGAGCTTCTGCGACTCCGGCTGCATCGGCGTCGTTGAGGAAGACGATTTCTCGGCCGAGGTGCTCTTCAAGCTTCTTCTCTGCGTCGAGGCCAATCCACTCATTGGAAATATTGGCCGCTGTTTTTGTCACACCGTGTTTGACCACAGAGGGGACGCATACGCCAAGGGGAAGGCCTTTGCCCTGCTCGCCGATGTCGTCGACGATTTGGGCGATGGTGTCGAAGATGTCGGTGGGGGAGCCACCCTCGGGTGTGGGGTATTTGATCCGCTCGGTGAGAAGCTCACCCTTTTCCGTGTCGACTAAGGCGCCCTTGGTGCCAGTGCCACCGACATCAATTCCGATTGCGCGATGCATGCTCATGAGAGTGTCAATACCTCCGCGCCAGTAGCAGTGACTACCAGCGTGTGTTCAAACTGGGCAGAAAGGGATTTGTCTTTGGTCGTGACTGTCCACCCGTCAGACCATAAATCCCAGGCAATGCTACCGAGTGTGAGCATCGGTTCGATGGTAAACACCATGCCTTCTTCAATGATCTCGTTGTGGGCTGGGGATGCGTCGTAGTGGGGGATTATCAAGCCCGAGTGGAATTCCTTGCCGACTCCGTGTCCCGTGAAATCACGCACGACTCCGTAGCCAAAGCGGTTTGCGTAGGCCTCAATTGCTCGACCAATCACGTTTACTTCCCGGCCGGGCTTCACGGCTTTAATTCCGCGGTTCATCGCTTCTTCGGTGCGCTCAATCAGGAGAGCGGCTTCTTCAGAGATGTTTCCCACCGCAAAGGTTCTGTTGAGGTCTCCATGGAAGCCGCCGATATAGGCCGTGACATCGATGTTGACGATGTCACCGTCCTCTAGGACGGTGGAGTCTGGAATGCCGTGGCAGATCACCTCGTTGACCGAGGTGCAACAAGACTTCGGAAACCCTCGGTAGCCCAGGGTGGAAGGGTAGGCACCGTGGTCGAGCATGTATTCGTGGGCGATCGCATCCAGCTGATCGGTCGTCACACCAGGTGCGATTGCTTTGGCGGCCTCGTCGATTGCTTGTGAGGCGATTTGGCCCGCTCGTCGAATTCCTTCGACTTCTTCCGGGGTGTAGTGGTCGCCAAACACCCCTTCGAC
>Ga0181573_10000529_pt1 | contig 39561 bp, 38 predicted proteins | sample 101ome_25_FD_148643 | JGI IMG/M metagenome (GOLD analysis project Ga0181573, IMG submission 148643) | Coastal salt marsh microbial communities from the Groves Creek Marsh, Skidaway Island, Georgia - 101409BT metaG (spades assembly) | ecosystem: Environmental > Aquatic > Marine > Intertidal zone...
TTCATCACTACACATAAAGGCGTGAATGTCGAAGCGGGTGTGATCATGCAGGCGGAAATAGGGCTCTATCAGATATCTGACTGGATGATTTCCCAAATCACCAGAGACGTAACCGACGCGAAGCTTTTGCTCTGAAGCAAGGCGCGCTGCTTCCGGTGATTGCAATGCCGTCTCGCACACGGCGCGCTCGAGGAATCGCTCGGTCCACGCTTCAAAGTCTTGTCTGATCGCCATCGGGTCATCACTGCGATTGCTTCTCCAGATGGCCAGATTGAGGGACGTAATGCTGTTGTCGGACTCCCTCTCGAGGGAATCCTCGGCCGCGGCGATCGCGTCTTCATGCTTGCCTACCGCCATGTAAAGCTCGGCCAGCTGCGCCAGCGTGGCGCTATCGGGGCCAAGGTCGTCCAGCGCTGTCAACAGTGTCGTAATCGCTTTGCCATAGCGTCGTTCTGACTTCTCGATATGTGCCAGAAATCGCGCTGCGCTCGCGGCATCGGCTTCTCCCCGGGATCGGATGTCCTGAAGGACTTCTTGCGCGGCTACGAGGTTGCCCTCTGTCAGAAGCTTGATACCTTGCTGCAGCGGCGTCAGCGTGGTCATCGGCTATATTCAATCGCGTTGAGAAATTCAGTTGAACGCGCCAGTATCACGCGGGCGCGCTCTACGGGGTCAGGATACTGCTCGCGGTAATGGCGGGACCGGATTTCCAGACTGATAGGCAGATTTGGAGGCAGTGCACAAGCCATTGCTTCTACTGGAATGGCTCCCTCGCCCGGCGCCAGCCGGCCATCAATAGCGTCGACAAAGTAATCATTCGGATCAGTAATGATGCCCCTTTCCGGCATGTCGCAGAGCTGGGCATAACTCAGCCAATGCTCGGGAATATCGCGTATCTTCTCGGGATCATGGCCGACGCGCTCGTGATGAAAAGGGTCGACCAGCACTGCACCTGCGGGATGATTCACGGTATTCACAACCTCGAGCGCGGCATCGAGGGTTTTGATTTCTGTGATAGCCATGTACTCGAGGCACGCTCGCATTCCCGCTCTAGCAGCGTGTTCGCAGAGATCTTCATAGAGGCGTTTGGTGACCTCACGGTCAGGTTCAGAGCTGACGATCAGACAGTTTTTGGCGCCTACCTCGCCGCCCATGGCGATGATTTCGTGATGCACGGGGTCAGGCTTGCCGCCGGGCTGCAGCCAGATCACTTCTACATCGAGCGCAACGAGCCCTGTTGCCTGAAGCACGGCGCTGACCTCACGGGCGGTGCCGCTGTGCCAATTATCTCCGGGCGCGACCCAGAGACCCACACTGTTGTAGCCGGCGTCGGCGGCGATGCGCACCATGTCCACCGGCGATACTATCGGGGGGTTGCCATCGTGTACTCCCGACGCCAGTGCCACCAAGCGTTCGCTCGTCATGTGTTCCCCCCTGTGACATCCTTTCTCGCGGTCTTGGATATGCGTTTCTCCGAGATCGTATCTTGCAGGCTAATCTGCAAGTCAGCCAGTCTTTCACAGCGGGGTGTGAATGGGGCATGATCTGATGCGACAGATGACGAGTGATGGAGGTGAGCGCTTGGCGGGTAAAGATGGCTTACACGAACTGCGGTTGGTTCATACGGGCTTTGTCTGTCGTGACATGAATGCGGCCAGAGAAAGTTTGGGTGCGCTGTTTGGTGTGCATTGGGTTGGCGTGGAGAGAGAAAACTGGAGTTTGACGCTGAATGGGGAGAAGGTGACTAAGTCCCTGCGGATTGCACATGGCAGCACCGGCCTAGCGAATTTTGAGTTGATCGAAGCGGTACCGGATACGCCCTGGATGACCTCTACGGCGATTAGTCAGCACCACTTGTGTTTCTACAGCCCTGACTCGGTGAGCGCCTGTAAAACCCTCGAGCAAAAAGGCTTTTCGAGGGTGTTGGGTGAGACAGGGGACCCTCAAGGGTATTTCAGACAGCCCGATGGGTTGCTAGTGGAGGTGATTGGCGACACGCTTCTCGCTTACCTCAATGATTTTTACACGCAATCGCTGGAGGGAGCTCGATGACTGAAGCGCGCCACATTCGTCCGCAGGATCTAGATTGGGAGACGTTTCATGATCCGCACGGTAGGCCCACTACGCCCACCCGAGTGCTGCGAACGAGCGAGCCATTTTTGATTGAGGCGGATTTCCCCGCGCATTTTTATGCCGGACTGCACTGGCATCCCTTCGATACGATTTATCTCATCACGCGAGGTGAAATGCGCATCGGTGAAGAGGGGAGCTTCGTCCCGGGAGATATTCGCTGGGTGAAAGCAGGCCATGCCTATGGCCCCGAGGAGGCAGGGGACGAAGGTGTTCAATTCCATCTGTTCAGTTTGGGCGGCAACATCGGGCTCAATTGGGCAGATCTCTACGATGTCCCTGAATCTTTGAAAACGCGGTTGAGCGGTTTCGAACAGGTCGCCGGTAGACGACACGTAGATAAGATGCCGGTCGTGTCGCCTGATGACGAGCTTCCCGGTTGGGAGTCGATGCCCGACGAGGGGCCGCTGATTTTCCGTATGGAAATGCCTGCCGATACTCGGTTCGAGGCATTCAATCCCGGCTTTGATTGTGTTTGGTACGTCCTTGCCGGGGTGCTTGAAGTCGGCGATGGCAACCGGGTTGGGGTGGGAGAATTTTTCTGTGCCCAGGCCTCGGCCGGCTACGCCCTGACAGCGGGTCCAGAGGGCGCGCAGTGGCTGGTGTTTTCGAGCGGAAGTCTACAGCCCTTATGAGGCGTCACCCTCTGGGTTAGCCAAGCGCCCTTTATTTCAGGAAGTCACTCACAGCGCGATTGATGAAGGTAGCGCGCGCCGCGGCGAAGTCGTCGTTAGGTGTGCTGGTTTTCGTCATTGAGACCGGGGCTGGATATCAGTGGCGACACCGAGGCGCACGTGAGGCGGAGGAGCAATGACGTGGAATGCCGTTTCGCTGGGTTTCGCTCTCCCTATTGGCGCCAAGGATCCTCGGTGTAAACCGGCTCTGCAAATTGCTGCTGCTGTGCCGATGAAACCCAAGAAGGTTTACATCAATTCGACCAATTCGAACAGCCACTGATACGGCGCGGCAACGGTGCCCTTAACGAAGATGAAGTCGCCATCGGTTGTCACCCATAGATGGTACTCGGGATGGTCTGTTTTGATCACCACATAGGCAAAGTGGTGGCATTCGAACGTGCCTGCCGACACTGTGACAGTCTCCTCACCGAAATACGCTATGGTGGTTCCTTGGGAGCAGACCAACGCGGGACCCGTCGCGCCGCGATGATCGAGCGAGGTCAGTGGGCTGTCATAAAAGGTGCGCTGGCACGGGCCCTCGGAGCGATCGAAGCGCGCAACCAGCCACGCATCGGAGTTGAGGGCATGGGTACCAAAGCCACGAATGGAGCGATCGATATCCAGCTGTCCTGAAATACGGCCCTCGGCACTGCTTAACCCCTGATAGCTGATTTCATCATCAGTGATGTGGTACCAGGTAGATCCCTTAAACAAATCATCCTCGGTAAGGCGCACCACACAGTCCTGGGGGTGGAACTCCGCATCCACGCGCTGAATCACATCGCGAATCAGCGCTGGCTCGTCATCGAGCTCGCAAAAAGCGCGTAGCACGCGATCACCGTTGGCGTGGTGGGTCAACGTGAAGTGTTCTCGTCCCCATATGCCGCTGGGGAAGGCGGGATTATCGATCCGGTACTCGATTGTGCCGCGACGGGTCGCGTGCCGGCGTGTGGCGGGCGTTTGTTGTGTTATTTTCATGAGAACTCGTCATTACCTAACGTGCAATTTAGATGATATCCAGAAAGTTAACGCTACAGTGAATGCACAGTTAACGAGTGCAAATTAGATAAAGCAGAGGAAGCGCGGTAATGAAGCAGTGGATCTTGAGATTGTTGCTGATAGCCGTGGGGGCCGGGCTGGGTACTGTCCTGGTGCCCTCTGACCGGCGGTCGGCTGTGCAGGATCAGTTAATCGATGCGACCGCTGCCATGCGCGAGCAGAGTGCTTTGTGGTTGGCTACTGAAAGTGATCGTGTTGATGCTCGCACCTCTTTATTTATTGAATTTCCTGGCATTGTCCCCGCGATTCAGCGCGGTGGGGCGTTTGGTGGGGCATTCTCGCCGGCGATTGCCACTGACATCTTCAACGCCTCGGAAGCCGGTATCGCCGACGCGAGAAAGCTCTCTCGCATCGAGCCAGTCGCGCCCAGGACCTGGATCATCTACCTGCCCTTGGTCAACGTGGTGGTGTTTGAGACCGACGCTGGGTTGGTGTTGGTCGATGCCGGGATGGCGGCGGCAGGGCCGGTGATCCGCGAGTTGATTGCTACCGTGACCGATGCGCCGATTCACACGATCATCTATACCCACGGCCATGTCGATCATGCTTACGGGACCTGGGCTCTGATGGCGGACAATCCCGAGATTGTGGCGCAGGCGGATTTGCCCAAGCGGTTTGATCGTTATATCGAGCTTCGGGGTAATCTGGCCAAATACATGGGGCAGCCGGTAAGTAGCCTGCCCACCAGCCGAGATGATCTTATTTACCCGACAACCACGTTTAGCGGCGAGATGATACTGACGGTGGCCGGAGAGGACTTTGTGCTCCGGGCCCGCCCCGGCGAAACCGACGATCAACTGTACGTCTGGGTGCCTGGCCGGCGCATTCTGGCGACGGCGGATTATTATCAGGGCTTCTTACCCAACACGGGAAACGGAAAGCGGGTGCAGCGCTATCCTGAAGAATGGGCGGACGCGCTCCGGGAGATGGCCGCGACCAACGCCACTCTGCTGCTTCCCGCCCACGGTCAGGCAATCACTGATCCCCTGTTGATTGAAGAAAATCTGACTGTGCTGGCTGAAGCGCTAGACTGGGTGATCGCGCAGACCAAGGCGGAGCTTAACAAAGGTACCCGTCAGGATCTGGTTTACCGCACTCTCGAGGTGCCGGAGCATTTGCTGACTCACCCGACGCTCAATCAGCAATACGTGAGCTGGGAAGATATTTCCAAGATGGTCATGCGACGCTACGTCGGTTGGTGGGACGACATTCCGTCGCATTGGACTCCGGCCTCGTTTGATGCGCAGTCCGCTGTGATTACTGAAATGGCAGGCGGGGTGGCAGCGTTGGACCGCCGGGCGAGGGCGCTCCTCGAGACGGACATTGTGATGGCCAGCCACATCGCGGACTGGGCCTGGTTTGGTCAGCCCGACGATCCGATCGCGCAGCGGCTGCTCATTGACGTCTATGCTCACCGGATAGTGAAGACCGAGTCCAATACCCAGGAGATTCTGGCCTGGCTCGAAGCGATGACGCAGGCACGGCAGTTGCAATTGGCGGCAGAGGCTTCTCCCGTTGTGGTGTCAGAGTGAGCGGTAAAAGGCGGCGGTGAGCTCGCCAATTTCGGCGGCAAGTTGACCTCGCTCTTGGTCCAGAGAATCGATCTCTCGGTACAGTGAGCTATAGAGCGCCTCCAGCTGACTCAGCTGGTAGCGGGCCTCCCGGCGGGTATCGCTTGGCAGCTGGTCATTATCCCGGGTGCTGCGAAGCTCCCCGATCTGGGACAGCAACGCGTTTGCTTGAGCAGATTTGTCTTCAATGCGCTCCTCGAGCTCACGCAACTCGCGCTTTAGCGCAAATACATCCAGCCCCTCGCTGTAACCCGAAGCGTAGTCGGGAAAATCATCGCTGCCGCATTGCGCGGCATACTCTCCGCCATGGTCAGCGGTTTCGAAGCCCGTTTCTCGCGTGCAGTAGTAGGGAAGACCCAGTGAGTATCCGTGGCGGTAAAGTTCAAAATCGACCTGTATACCGGTCTCGGCGCAGGCCTCCCGGTGTTCGGCTGAGCGAGATACCGGGTAGCCTGCAGCGCCGTCGTTATACCCGACCTCTTCCCAATTGGCCTGCAGGCACTCCTCCGGACTCATGGTGGCGCAGCCAGAGGCCGTTACTCCAGCGATCAATAGCCCCAGTCTTTTAATCATCCTTCGATCCTCGGCTAAATTTGCCACCTGTAGTCTTAAATCTATAATGCCCTCTTTTCCATCCAGCGACATCCGCCTGTCTTCGCGGCGGGTGTGACGATGCTTCAGCATCGATTTCAGGGCGCCTCTTTATGCGAGTCTGGACTTACATACGTCCCTTTGAATATCACGGGCTCGACTGCGTGGTTGAGGTCACGCTGACATTGAAAGAGACGATCTCCCGGCTCTTCGTAGACAACGAGCTGGTCGATGAGCAGTCGCTGGCTTACTCGGCAGGTGCCACTACCTTCGTGCATCCCCTGCCCAGCGTGTCTGGCCAAACGGCGCAGGTGAAATCGGGTTACTACAACTGGTGGAACATTGGTATTGCAGTGAGTGAGGGGGAGGACATCGTGTACGAGAGTCACCCTGGTCGAGATGTGCACCATGGTGAGGCGTTGGTCAAAAAGATGGTGGGCCTTGATGCCGAGGCTGGCGACAGTGCCGCAGCAAAAATGCGTTCCATGGCCGAGATCAACCAAAACAAATGGCAGCGCAACAAATATTCGGTTTATGCCGATCTGGCCCTCGGCGCGTTATTTTTCATTGTAGGTAAAGTTACCGGTGACCTCGCGCTGGCCGCCATTGTCGGCGCCGGAGGTGGGCTTGCGCTCGTGGTGGCACAACGTTTTGTCAAAGTGGATCTGCTCGGTGGATTCGCTGTTTTTGGCACCATCATGTTGTTGATCTCTGCCGCGTTTTCGCTGGCACTGCAAGATGATTACTGGGTGCAGATGAAGAGCACTATTTTGGGTCTCTTTACGGCAAGTATCTTCATGGCAGATGGTCTGTTGAGAAGGGGTTCTTATTTCGGTGCGCGCATCGAGCGCTACATGCCGCTCCCTTTGCACCACGACCGGATTGCGGTGGGAATGAGCCTGACCGGTATCATCATGGCGGGTGCAAACTACTTGGTGGCAGAGAATTTCTCCGAAGATTTTTGGCTTACCTGGACGACGTTTCTCGATTTGCCCGTGGGTATGGCATTGTTTTACTCGGTAGTTTACTGGGCGCGTAAAAAACCGACTGATGGTGCAGCCTGACGGATCATTTGTTAGCACCTGTTCTGGCGAGCGAGATGGCCGCTGGGTGACCTGACCCAGGTGGTGTCTAGGTCAGTGAGGCGTCCCGCCAGACGCAGTTGCTTTGCTTCACTGCTCTGGGGCCGGTAGGCGGCTGTTGGTTGCCCAGATCTGGCGCTTTGTATCGCCAATCTAGCCCAAAACCGCTATCTTAAGGTCATTGCGGCGAGCACTCGCTCGCAGAAGCCGAGTTAATGAAAAAGTAGGTGCTTACCGTTATGGCAGTTCAGGAATTTCTCTCTCCCAGGTCACTATCAGAGGCCCAAGCGGCTGTCGGTGAGGGTGCCACCAGCTCGTGGCTTGCCGGCGGTACCGATCTGCTGGTGGGCATTCGGCTCGGTGCGCGAGATCCGGCCCGCGTTATTGACCTGAAACAGATTCCAGAGTTGACGGCAATTGAGGTTGGTGAGACCTCGGTGCGGATTGGTGCGGCCGCTTCTGCGTTTGACGTGCTGCACAACTCCGATGTGCCGTCACTGTTTCCGGGTCTCGCCGAGGCCCTTAATTTGATTGGTTCGACCCAGATAACCGGGCGATGCTCGGCGGGTGGCAACCTCTGTAACGCGTCACCGGCAGCAGACAGCATTCCGGCGCTCATTGCCAATGGTGCGCAGTGCCGCATTTTGGGGCCTGAGGGTGAGCGCACGCTCGCGGTTGAGGATTTTGTGGTCGGGCCAAACAAGAACGCGCTTGCGCCGGGTGAGTTATTGGTTGAACTCATTCTGCCGAGGCCGGCTATTGGCACTTCAGATGCCTACCTGCGACTCACACCGCGCACCGAGATGGATATTGCCGTGGCAGGGGCCGGGGTCTCGATTACCCTCAATGAGTCGGGTGCATGCACCGCCGCCAGAGTCGCGATTGGGGCGGTGGCGCCGACGGCGCTATTGGTTGAGGCGGCGGGCGAGGCATTGGTGGGGTCACCGTTGGATCAGCCCGCCATCGATGCGGCATTAGCGGCTGTGCGTGCGGCGGCCAAACCCATCTCGGATAAGCGCGGTACCGCGGAGTATCGCACCCATGTGGTGGGCATACTGGTATCGCGGGCTATCGCCAACGTGCAGGCTCGCATTGAGGAGGCTCGCGCATGAATAAGCCGCTCAACAAAATGGCCGTGCAGGCCACGATCAATGGCGAGAGCACGGCTTTTTTGTGTTCTCCCGGTCAAGTGCTCGCCGAGGTGCTGCGCGATGAGCTCGATTTGATCGGCACCAAGATTGGTTGCAATACCGGTGATTGTGGTGCCTGCTCTGTCCTGCTGGAGGGCCGACTGGTGTGCTCTTGCCTGGTGCTGGCCGCCGAGGTGGAGGGCAAGTCGGTGCAAACGGTTGAGGGTGTTGCCGATGGCGGTGAGCTTCACCCCGTGCAACAGAAACTGCTTGAGCACGGTGGTTTGCAGTGTGGTATCTGCACCCCGGGCGTGGTGATCGCGGCCAAGGCGCTTTTGGAGCACAACCCCGACCCCACTGAGGAGCAGGCACGTTACTGGCTGGCCGGTAATCTGTGCCGCTGCACTGGCTACGACAAAATTATTCGCGCGGTATTGGATGCCGCCAAGACGATGCGCGAGGAGGCAGCATGAACGCCTATCAGGAATTCAAAATTATTGGTTCGCGACCGGTTCGGCCCGATGGGCTCGACAAGGTTACCGGCCGGGCGCGCTACGGCGCGGATCTCAATATGCAAGGGCAATTGTATGGGCACGTAGTGAGGAGCCCCCACGCCCACGCGGTGATTCAATCGATCGATTGCAGCAAGGCGCTCGCCATAGAGGGTGTGCTCGCGGTGATGACCGGCGATGATCTGGTGAAACCGGGGAACGAAATGCTGGGTAGCGGCGAGGGTGCCATGGCGCTCAAGGACGTGGTACCCATGGTGATGTCTCAAGGCAAGGTGCTGTTTCACTCGCAGGCCGTAGCGGCAGTTGCAGCGACAACGCCAGCGCTGGCTGCCGAGGCTGCAAAGGCGATTGAGGTCACTTATCAGGTTTTGCCAGCGGTCACGGATATACACGCGGCACTGGCTGATGGTGCGCCAATACTGCACAACGATCGCTTTCCCGATGGATACCCTGAAGAACCCACCAATCTCGCCACGCATATTAGTTTGACCGTCGGTGACCCGGATGCGGCGTTTGAAAAAGCCGAGGTGGTGATCGAGCAGACCTATTCTGTACCTATGTGCCACCAGGGATATATCGAACCCCACGCCTGTGTGGCGCGGGTCGACGCGGCGGGCCGAGTTGATCTGTGGTGCTGCACGCAGGGCCACTTTACCGTGCGGCAGTTCACCGCTGCGGTGGCCGGCATTGATCTGGGCAAAATCAAAGTGACTGCCTCTGAGATTGGTGGGGGGTTTGGTGGTAAAACCACCGTTTACCTCGAGCCACTGGCCGTAGTGCTGTCCAAGAAAGCGGGTCGGCCGGTGAAAATGGTGATGGACCGGGGTGACGTATTTCGGGCCACAGGCCCCGCACCCGGTGCGCAAACTCGCGTCAAGCTCGGTGCTACCCGCGAGGGTAAGTTGCTGGCTGCGGAAGTCGATTGTCTGATGGATTCCGGTGCCTATAACGGCAACCCCGCGGGGATCCCGGCATTTATGGCTACCGCTTGTTACAAACTGACTGACGCTCGGTCGACAGGGCGCTCGGTATATACCAACAAGCCCAAAATCCACGCCTATCGGGCGCCCAGCATCCCACAGGTAACGTTGGGTGTGGAGCTGGCGATGACTGAATTGGCTGCCGAGTTGGGTATGGATCCGATCGAATTCCGCTTGAAGAACGCGGTGGAAGAGGGCGACGCCAACATGATGGGAGCGCCCTATCACCGGATTGGTTTGCGCGAGTGCCTCGAGGTCGCGCGCAATCACGCTCACTACAAATCCGCCGTGGCCGAGGGCGCAGGCCGTGGTGTGGCCATGGGTTACTGGATCAACGCCGGTATGCAATCCAGTGCCACCATCAACGTGAGCTCAGACGGTCACGTGGCCGTGCTCACGGGTAGTCCCGATATCGGAGGCTCCCGCGCTTCTATGGCGCTTATGGCAGCCGAAGTGCTCGGCATTCCCTTTGATCACGTGCACCCTCAGGTGGTGGCTACTGACTCGGTGGGCCATACCGACGTCACCGGAGGGAGCCGCACCACATTGGCCACCGGTCAGGCAGTTATTCAGGCCGCAGAGTCCTGCGTCGCCGAGATGTGTCGCCGTGCCGCGGCACAATGGGGGGTAGAGCCGGGCGTGGTGGCCTGGAGTCAAGGCGCCGCTCATTACGGCGAGCACACCCTAACCTTCGAGGAACTGGCTGAGCGCGCTGGCGGCATGGGCGGGCCCCTGACTTTTTCGAGCTCATTAACCGCCACGAGCACGTCACCCGGTTTCGCAGTACATATTTGTGACGCCGAGGTCGATAAAGAAACTGGGCGAACCACCATTACGCGTTACACCACTATTCAAGATGCGGGCAAAGCGATTCACCCCGATTATGTCGAGGGTCAAATGCAGGGCGGCGCGGTGCAGGGCATTGGATGGGCGTTGAATGAGGAATATCTCTACAACGCCGACGGTGTGCTCGAAAACCCTGGCTTCCTCGATTACCGCATTCCGGTTGCATCAGATCTGCCCTATATCGATACGGTGATTGTCGAGATACCCAATCCGTTACATCCCTTTGGTGTCAAGGGTGTGGGAGAGGTGCCGATTGTGCCGCCGATGCCCGCTATTGCCGAGGCGGTGTATCAGTCCACCGGCGTGCGCTTCAGAGATTTACCGCTGAACCCACCCAAGATTGTGGCCGGGCTGGCTGGCGGTTAACGCGGCGTTATGTTTCCGGGCGGTCTAGGGACCGTCAGGATCCACCGCGGTCCTTCGAGAGATCTTCCTCGATGTAGCGCAGGATGGCTTCCAGTGCAATTTCGCGCGGAAAATCGTTTCGATCTGCGAAGACGGCCTGCGTAATCTCATGTTGTCGCGCGATCGGCACCGACATGGCCCAGTGATCGGCATTGAAAAACCCGAGGACCGTGGAGCCGGGTATGACTTGATCATAGAACACCACTTGCGAATCGTTGCGCGCATCCTTTAATTCTCCCAGTTGGCGATGAAACCGCTGTAAGCCGTTGGAGATATTATCGGGGTCTGGAAACGCGATGACCGAGTAGTAGCGGATGTGCTCTGGCAGGGTGTTTTCGGCGAACCACGCCACACGGTTAGCGGGGCTGAGGGTCTCGAGAGCCTTGGAGTCCTTTTTTTCACACTCGGCGCCCGGAATGTGGGTCAACCACTTGAGCTGTTTTTCGTCCGCCGTGTCGGCGAGTGGTGACCCCCATACCGCGCCGGCGTATGACACCACCGCTGCGACCCTTTTAGTGAGTTCCGGGTAGGCAATAAGGAACGCAAAAATATCAGGGACCCCTTTGGAATATCCAACGAGGATGAGGGGCTGATCGCTGTGCTCGGGTCCGAGGTTGGCTACATAGTCGGCAATGAGCGTCGCGTTGGTCTCTGAGCTGGCAATGCCTTCTACCTGAATAAAACCGGTCTCATAGCCCAGCGTTGCCACGTGGTTGGGGGCCGAGTTGTCATGATGTAGCCACGCCTTGATGCAAGAATAGGCCAAACCCGGCACCATCTTCGCCAACAGCCCGGCTGAAGATACCCCCAGATCGACAGGTTCACCGATTGGCTGCGGCTCATCCTCAAAACGCACCAAGGCGTCCTCACAGGGCCGATAGTCCGGTAGTGATTCTCCATGCTCCTCGTTTGCAGCACAAAAAATCTCCCTGAATCGCGCTCGTCCGTCGGTGACGTTATAGGTATTGCCAGGCTCGAAGGAGATCGGTTCGAGTGTTTTTGAGAAGGGCACCTGTGGCTGACTCGAGCAGGCAGCGACGAGTACCACCAGCGCAAACAACACGACGCCCCTCGTGCAGCCTCGGGCGCTATTGTGCGGTAACGATGCCTTGGCGTTGGCCATCAGTCTTGCCCTGCAGTGTCGGGTTGAAGCGAGGGATGCCATTGGGGCAACCATTTCAGTTGATCGATTTCAGTGAGTGATACGGGCGTCTCCGAGAAGAAAAAAACAGCGCGATAGCCATCAGAGAAGTAGGGGTCTGGCGTTAGGTTATAGAACGGTCGATCTTGGGTTGAGCGTTGCGACCCAGACACGTAGGCGACGCCCGAGAGGCCTTGTGAGTAGGCAAGGTCGCCGGCCAGACTATCGCGTGTGTGATCGACGTAGGGGTCGATCGCATGGGTCGTTAGGGTGCGTTTATTAAGCTTAACCCCAATATCCCGGCTTATTTGGCCCAGATAAACTTCATTGCCCTGAAAGTCATAGGGTGCGCGCCATAGCCGCATATGGTTTCGGCGTCTAATCGATTGGCGCGCTTTCTGCAGACCAATGTCCTGAGAGCGGCCATAGAGGTAGAGAGGACTGATGGGCGAGTAGAGGTATTGACTACCAAAGAGAAAAGAGCGGGTTGTCTTTATTGCCGACTTCATGTGATTCACTTCGGTCGAATGCCAGCCTCGCCTAATCAGCGCCGTAAAGATAGCGTCACGAGATCCAACAAGCACGATGTTGAGCGGGTCACCTTCATCACTATTCTGCTTGTTAGTGGTGCAGCAGGGTTCGTTGCGCAGGCGAGACTGAAAATCTGCTACGTCCTTGATGTTCTCAATGCTGGAATAGAGGCCGTCTAGGTCCACATATTCCACGTCTGTGTTGAGTCCGGGTATTTTGACGGCGAGTGCAACATTGATGAGCAGGTCATCCCCCAATAAGTCGACATTGACGTTTTTAAACCCCTCCTCGAGATTGGTGAAAACATAACCGGCCACCGTGGTACCCGACTTGATCGGGTTTTTAAACTCGCTTTCCTGAAAGAAGATGTCCATGGCACGCTTGGTTTCAGCGGATCCGGCGTGTCGCAAATAGGCTGCCTCTGCCGGTGAGACATAGGCATCGTCGATCGCGTTGCGAATCAGTGTCAGATCCTGCGCCGTCGTATTTTCGACCCGCACCCAAACGGGTTGCACCCGAGATTTGTAGAGGTCGGTGTCGAATAACTCGAGTGTTTGCTCCGCCGAGGGTACGGCCACCGTCACAGTAACCCCATCACGGCTCACTGTTTTGCTGTTTTCCCATAGCTCCAGTTGCTCTCCGGACACGGGTTGTTGCCACGTCGGTGTGCAGGCTATCAATAGGGTCAATGTCCACAGTGAGCATGCCCTGATGACGGCGCTTTGAGCAAAGTTGGACGCAATCCAAAAGTTCATAGCGTGATCTTACTGCATAACAAGGGAGCGCTCGGTGCGCAGCTGCTTGGCGTTGCTCCGACCAGTGTAACGCTGGATAGCCATGAATTCCTCTGCTGATTCCTCGGTAATGGGTTGTCTCCGAGCCCAGTGAACCCCGGCGGTTTCGGTGGTTTTTGAGCGATGCTGATGTATGGTGGTGGAGAGGCGTGAAGGTAATAGGCAGGGAGCGCTCTACCACAGCACGTGAAATAGCAAAGCGATAACAAGGGGAAGATGATGAAAAATTGGTTTTTGGTCGGCCTGATTTTATTAACACCGCTGGCGTTTGCGGATGGTCACAGTGACCTTGGGCTCGAAAAGCGTCAACCCGATGCGGCGATGAATGTCACCTCTGTTGATCTGGGCCAGGAAGTGACCACGGTCAGCGCAGAAGGCGACATGCAAGGATACGGTAAGGTCTATGTGACCTACCGTCTCAGCTATAACGCCGCGCGTACCGGGGGCACAGTCGACGGGCAGGGCAGGGGTTTTACGCCGGAGGGCTATGCTTCGGGTCGCTTTCAGGGCTTTTGGGAGCTGGTAGACGGTGTGATTGTGATGCGCAACGTGGTCAATATTACTAATGGGCAGATTAACCTTGACGTAATCACGTTTAATCCACTCACCCGGGATTTAGTCGTGCAGGCCTATATTCTCAAATGACGCCTGTCCCAGACACAAAAAACCCCGCTTTGCGGGGTTTTTTGTGTCGAGCTAAAACCAATCCAGCACGTCAACTCTTGATCTGCGCTTTTATGGCGCCGTCGGTGGCCTTGCCGTAGGGCGGCAGGATTCCGCCGAGCTTCGCTATATTGAATCGCAGGCTTTGGCTGTAAACGGATTTAGCATGGCTAAAGGTTTTGAATCCCTCGACACCGTGGTAGGAGCCCATTCCCGATGGGCCGATGCCGCCAAATGGCATATCTTCCTGCATGATGTGGAAGATCACGTCATTGATACAGACGCCGCCCGAGGTGGTGCGGTGCAAAAAGGTCTCTTCCTCGCCCTTGTCGGTGCCGAAATAGTAGGCCGCGAGCGGGCGCGGATTTGCGTTGATGAAGTCGATGGTCTCGCCAAAATCCCTGTAAGTTCGAATCGGCAAGAGGGGTCCGAAGATTTCCTCTTCCATGCACAGGGCATCGGTCTCGGGTGACACAATCAGCGTGGGTGGGATCTTGCCGGTTCCGGTACTGAAATCCTCGTTTGCCGGGTTGAGCGGAATAATGCGACAGCCGCGTTTTTCAGCATCTTCAAGATAGCTGCTCAAGCGCTTGTGATGGCGCTCGTTAATGACCGCGGTGTATTGGTCGTTGTCACGCAGGCTGGTGTACATGTCGGCTACTGCTTGAGTCGCGAGCCTAATAACCTCCTCAAGCTGCTCTTCGGGTACCAGAAGGTAGTCTGGTGCCAGACAGATTTGACCCGCATTGAGGGTTTTGCCCACCATGACCCGCGATATTGCTTGCTCCAGATTCGCTGAGCGTGAAATCACCACCGGAGATTTGCCCCCCAACTCCAGCGTCACGGGCACCAGATTGCGCGCCGCTGCCGTCAGCACGTGCCGGGCAATGTTGGTTGCGCCAGTGAAAATCATGTGATCGAAGGGAAGTGAGGTGAAGGCTTGCCCTACCTCGGGGCCACCGCAAAACGTGGTGACTTCTGTGGGGTCAAAGGCTTCGGCAATGATCTCTTCAATAACCTTGGACGTCTCGGGTGTGAACTCTGATGGTTTGATCATCGCACGATTGCCCGCCGCGAGAATGCCAGCCAATGGCTGGAATACCATAGAGACGGGAAAGTTCCAGGGCGCCACAATACCGACTACACCCTTGGGCTGGTACTGGATATGCGAGCGGCCACCGAGTAGCCCCAGAGGAAAGGTGGACGGGCGCTTCTCATTCTTCATCCACTTTTTAAGATGCTTGCGGCAATGTTTCATCGAACCAATTGACGCCGCAACATCGGTCATCAGATTAATCTGGTCAGGTCTGCAAACAAAATCCTTGTTGATCGCATCGCTGATACGACTTGCATGGCGAACCAGCACATCGATGGCGCGGTTGATTCGATCGATTCGGGTTTCTGCGGAGACATACCCTTCTTGCAAATAACTCTCTCGTTGCGCCGCCAGCGCATCCTGCATCTTGATTTCGACATCGGGGCTGACTACAACTTGCTGCGGGGCATTCATATTGTTTTCCTCGCTGTGGACCGGCCGCGAATTATACACTCTTGGGTGCCGAACAACGAATAAAGGCTTCGCTGTGGGTGACTTGGCCGGTGCGCGCGGGTTTTGGTGCTGGCGCGCCCGCGGATACGCGCGTCCTTACAACTGTGGGGTTTGAGGGGAGAATGCCGTAAATGCGATGGTTAAGACTACTGGCGTCGTTGATCGCGGCACCGCTCATCTACGGTGTGTTATGCGTCCCATTGCTGGCGTGGTGGATTGGGCTTTTCCCTATGCATGTCAATGGTTTAGGCGGCACTTCTTACGTTCCCTTGGTGCTTTCTATTGAGTTCCTGCAAGCCATCATTTTGCTCTTGTGCGGTGTTGCTGTGGGATTGATCTCGGGCGAGGGTCGTTGGCGCACGATCTGCCTTGTGGGTGCGACGGCCGATATGCTGATGATCGGAATATCGGTGCAAACACAATTTTGGGAATCCATGCCGGCCTGGCATCACTGGATTTTCTTTGCCTTGATTGCGACTTGCCTGCCACTGGGTGGCTGGATCAGTCACCGTCTTAAGCCGGGCAGGGCCGAGGCGCCCGAGGGAGCATAGTCCCTACGTCAGCCAAGCCCTGCACCGGGGTTTGATGCACCTAGCCCAAAGATTCAGTGCGGTGTTAGCCGGTCACACAGCTTCGCGACCAGAGCGCTGGCGAGGCTCCCACCGTAGCGCGAGGCTAACCACTCCTCGACACGGAATGTGCTCATGAGCGCATTAAAACCCCAGCGCGGTATTGGCTCGGGCTCCCATTTTTTGAGCGCTGCTATTTCACGGCAGGCGACCCAGGGCATATGAATCCTCTCGGAGGGGGTATTGGTTAGCAAATCGGCTAAGGTCTGGCCGAACAGGAAGCTCGCTCCAACACCCTCGCCAACGTAGCCTCCGGCGGTAGCCATGCCCGTTGCACGGTCGTGAATCACATGCGGTTGCCATGCGCGAGATACCCCCACGCTACCGCCCCAGCTATGGGTAAAGGTCACGCCCCGCAGTTGCGGAAACAGCGAAAGGGCAACTTTCTCTCGGTGCCTACGCAGTGCATCGTCGTCTGAGAGTGAATGCTGCGGTAAACCACCCAGCTGATAGTGTCCTCGAGCACCCACCACCAGTCGGTTATCGGCGCTGCGTTGGAGGTAAGTAGCGGCACGACTAAAATCGGCGAAGGTTTCCCGCTGATGCAATCCAAGTTCATCCCACTGCGAAGCGGAAAGCGGTTCGGTGGCGACCATACCCGTTTGGACGGGCACAATGCGCCGATGAAGCGGGCTGCCGTGCTCGGAGTAACCCTCGGTGGCGATCACGATATGGTCTGCATGAATGATGCCGCGATCGCAGATCACCCGTCCGGGGGAAAGGTTGTTAGCGCGGGTATGCTCGAATAGGCGAACCCCCAACGCTTTTACAACCGTGGCCAGCCCGACTACCAATTTGGCCGGTTGCACGCGGGCAACATGCGGTGTGTAAATGCCGCCGCCAGGTTTGGCCACCAATACCCTTTTTTTGAGTCGTTGTGGCGACAGCCATTGGTAGTCTTCATCGGAGAAGCCGAGCCGCCTGAAATGTTCGAGCGCCGCACGCGCGCGATCCGTTTGTGCGTCGAATCGTGCCGCCGCCATGAGGCATCCCCCGTGGTAAAAGTCGCAGTCGATGTTTGCCTCGGAGAGTGCCTTGCCAGCATCGGTTACCAGTTGATTAAGCGTTCTTCGTACAGGCTCAGCGAGCGTTCCGTCAGCGTTTGCAAACGTCGATAAGCCCTCGAGAGAACCCATCAGCCAACCGCCGTTTCGCCCGGAGGCGCCATGGCCTATCTGTTGGGCGTCTACCAACACGATGTCTGCCTGCGGTTGCCTTTGTTTTAGGAAATAAGCCGTCCACAGCCCGGTGTAGCCACCGCCTACGATGGCGTATTGGCAAGTGGTTTCGGTTTCTAGGGGCGGCTCTGGCGCGGAGCGAGTTATGCCATCCCACCAGAGGGCCGGGCTGGCGAAATCACGTCCCGGCGCAGTCATCTGTGCGGCCTCGAGCTAGCGGTGCTTTCAGCGGTTGAGCCAGCGTTCCAGCTCAACATGGAAGTGGCGCAGACGCTGCTCCTGTTCGCCCCAGAGTTGGCCCTTGAACGCCTTGCTGCGCATGCCTTCCTGAACGGAGGGGAGGAAAGCCGCATCCTGACTCAAAACCAGCCCGAGGCCAGGATCTTCGTCTATCAGAAACTCCTCGGTGTCGGGGCGATTCAAACCGGTTACGTCGGTGCCCTCGGGCAGGCCCATCCAGGCGGGCGGAGAGTAATCGGGGTCATCCACCGGGAACATCAGCGTCATGGTGTCGTACCAGAAGCGCTCAGGATCCGTATCGTGGGGCATAAAGCGCATCAGAAAGATGGCCTCGGGATGGCAGCCAATTTGTACATTGGGAAATATTCCGGTCGCCCAACTATCTGAGAGCTGTCCATCGGTGAAGCGTTCATAACCCAAGCCAAGCCGATCAGACCGCTTGCGCTTCGCTTGCTGAATGGCGGCTCGGACATCAGCGGCGGTGCCCGAAAATTCGCTAGGGTCCACCCCCGCTTCCTGTAGCATCCATTGCAGACCCTCGTTGACGGTGGTCTGGTCGGCTTGCCGGGGGCTAGGTTGGCCCAGCGGGACGATCATGCGACTTGCACCCCCGGGGTACAAATCGTACTGCACATTGAGATCACCCATGACGCCTCGAGTTTCAGGGTGCACTGCGTGCAGGTGATAACTCTCATAAAAAGCCTCCACACCCACCTTCCAGTTAGAGCCCCACTCGCTGCGAACGTGTCGAACTACCCGCATCTTGTCGATTTGATAGTTCTCCAGGTACCCCTCGGGTAGACCAACAGCCGTTGTCAGCGGGATAGGGTCATCGGACATGCTGATAAAAATCAAACCGGCGTGCTCCTCACACGCCACCGGGGTAAGGCCCGGTCGATGACAAATGACTGCCTCTTGAAAGGTTTCCTCATCGGTAATGGCGCGCAGCGACCCGTCGTTGCGGAAGCTCCAGCTGTGGAAAGGGCAGATGAACACTTTCTTATTGCCCCGCTCTTCAGTGAGTAATCGGGCACCGCGATGCGGACAGACGTTATAAAACGCGCTGACCCCCGACGCTGTTTTGGTCACGATGATGGACTCGTCGCGCACCTTAAAAAGAAAGTAGTCACCGACTTCGCCGAGGTCTGCGCTCACGCCAGCGATCAACCAGCTTTCGGTCCAAACTTTGTGCCACTCGCGCTCCATGTACTCACGACTAAAATATCCGTCCTTGGCATAGACTTCCGCACCATTGTCGACGGCAGGCTGTTTAGCCTCGAGGCTCTCCGGGCTCGCCTCGGGATTAATAACGGCAACAGGAATCATTCGGCTGTTCATTTTCCCCTCACTTTCTGAATTTTGAGCCGGGGCTCATTTGCCCAAAACGCCATGCAATTTAAAAACGGGTAGTTTGATATCGTCTGACCATGCCTCAAACGCAACTGATACCGACTGCCCCACTGCCAGCGCTTCGGGTTTAGTGTCTACGATCTGGCTCATCATCCGAGGGCCCTCGACCAAATCAATCAGCGCAATCACATAGGGGGCCGTAAAGGCCTCGGATACGGCTCTTCGCACCACGGTATAGCTGACAATAGTGCCTTTGCCGCTCACCCGCCGCCAATTGAGCGTCGGATTATGGCAGTGATCGCAGTGGGTTCTCGGGTAAAACAGGAATCGGTCGCAGGGCTCGCAGTGTTGCAACGTCAATTCGCCACGAGCGCATGCCTCATAAAAGGGCAGTTCGGTGGGGGAAGGCCGCGGAGTGGGTCTACTCATGACAGTCGCTCATTCCCCAACACAAGTGTGGCGTGGCTAGACATAATGCCACCTTGCGCATGGCACAACGCCGTATTGATGCTGGGCAGTTGCCGCTCACCGGCTTGCCCTCGTAGCTGCAACATCGCCTCGGTCAGTCCGAACATCGCTCCCGGATTACCGGGATGACAATAGGACAACATGCCGCCATGGGTATTGAGCGGTTTCTGTCCGCCCGGTTGACTGATGCCGCTCGCCAACCAGTCGCCCCCCTCACCTTTCGCGCAAAAACCAAGGTCTTCGATCTGTATTAGCAGGGCGGGAGTAAAGCAGTCGTATAGCTGAAGTAAGTCAATGTCGTCCGGGGTTAAACCTGAATCTGCGTAGGCCGCTCGGCCCGATATGGCGGCCGCGGATGTCGTGAGATCCTGAGCTTGACTGATGTGCTCGTAGGCGTGACCTTCGCCATACCCCAATAGGTAGATCGGCTTTTGGGCAGCGCTGCTCGCGAGGTCCCCGCGGGTGATTACCACAGCAGCCCCTCCATCAGACACGAGAGAACAGTCGAGAACCTTTAGAGGGTCGGCGATGGGGCGAGAGCCCAATACGTCCTCGACGCTGATCAAATCTCGCATTTGCGCCTTCGGATGTTGGTTGGCCCACGCTCGGCAAGATACCGCCGCATGCGCAAAATGCTCCTCGGTAGTACCAAAGCGGTCCATATGCGCTCGTGCAATCAGCGCATAGTAGGCAGGCACCGTGGGTCCATACGGTTGCTCGTAATGAGGGTGCCCGGAGCTCGACTGCACCACCATCGCCTGCTCGCGGGTCATAAAACTCCGCAGACTGTCGGCCATGGCGACAACGATAGTGTGCGCCATTCCTGCGGCGATGGCTGCGGCAGCCATCTTGATTGCCATAAACGTGGTGCCACCACCGGTGTTCACGGTGACGCAGTGCCTGGGTTGCCAGCCCAAATATTCTGCCACTGCTTCCGCGTGATACATGATGGGCTCTGCAAAGGCATTGCAGGTGATGAGGCCGTCAACCTCCTGCAGCGTCAGCCCCGCGTCACGCACCGCATCCAGCGTCACCTGAACGCAGAGCTCCCGCGGTGTCTTGTCCGGGACGATTCCCACGTCGCTCTCGGCCATGCCGATCAGTGCGCAGGTGCTGTTTAATCCGCTCTTTGCCATCGACGTCTCGCTACCGTTCCAGCCTGGCCGTTACGACGCCGGGCGCAAGCACTTCTTCGCGATCATTTTTGACATAGACCTCGAGCCGAATTTCACCTGACTCCGGATCATAGGCGGTCACCGTGCCGCCGGCCGTCACGGTCTCGCCGACAAAGGCGGCAACCCGGTTTGAATATTCAATACCCGTGATCATGCCGGCATCGCCGAGCCATTCATCGACCACTTGATGCAGCCAGTCGCCGATCAGTGGTCCCGCCACCACCAGGCCCGGATATCCCTCGACTTCGGTCGCGTAGGGCACGTCGAAATGAATCCGATGGCCGTTCCATAAGGAGGCGTTGTAGAGCATTTGTTGCACCACTTCGCAGAGGTGCTGGCGTTCGGGAAGTGCCATGCCTACCTTTGGCGTGAGGCTCATCTCAGAATCCTCGTGGTCTTTTCGGTGACGACTAACTCGCCCGCGTCGTTACGCACTTCCATCAGCACTTCGTAGAAAATCAGCGGGCCGCTGCGCCCCGTTTTTTCATAGATGTCAGTGAGTGTCCGGGTAGCGGTTAGCCAGTCACCCGGCTTGATGGGTTGGTGGTAGGTGATATCGAGCCCCCCTGCCATCGCCTTTTCTAGGGGGAATCGAGGCAAGAGCGTGTCGATGGAAACACCGTCGGGCGAAAGCTCGCTTAGCGGCACTACATCCCAAAACAGATGCACATGAAACAGCGGTGGGGCCACGTCACCTGCGAGGTACTTCGCCTGTCGGTTATCGGTGGCAATGGCATACTTTCGGATGTCTCGGCGGGTGACGATTTCCCGTTTGGGCGCACTCTGTCGGCCGATGCAGGAGAGGATCTCCTGCGAGAGCAAAGCCGTCATACATTGCGCTCCGCATCGCGCCAATACGGCTCGCGCAAGTCTCGCTTCAGGATCTTACCCGTGGGGGCCTTGGGTAAGGCATCGACAAAATCCACCGACTTGGGTTTTTGATAGGAGGCCAGATGCTTACTGGCCTCGGCGATAATTTCAGCCTCGGTCGCGGTCTCTCCGGGCTTGAGCACCACCACCGCTTTAACCGCTTCGCCCCAGACATCGTCCGGTACGCCGAATACCGCGGATTCCAGCACGGCAGGATGCTGATGAATCGCCGCCTCAACCTGCGTGCTGTAAATATTTTCGCCGCCCGAAATAATCATGTCTTTGGCCCGATCGACGATAAACACGTAACCATCTTCGTCCCAGGTAGCGATGTCTCCGGTCCACATCCATCCGTCCCGGAGCGTTTGCGCGGTCAGCTCTGGTCGTCGCCAGTAGCCCAGCATGTTGGCCTCTGAGCGAACAATGATCTCGCCCGCGCTGACCCCGTCTCTCGGGACAGGCTTGCCATGGGTGTCGACGACTCGGATTTCTGAGACAAATCCCTCCCGGCCGCAGGAAGCCAATCGCTCTGGGTGATCGCCCTGTATTGCGCGGGCGTGATCCTCCTGTGACAGAAAGGTCATGGTCATACCTTCGGTTTGGCCATAACCCTGAATCATTGTGCAGGGGAAGGCCTTCAAGGCCGCTTCCACCACGGTGCGAGGCATGGGGCCCCCGCCGTATTGGAAGTTGCGCAGACTGCTCAAGTCATAATCTGCGAATCCCTCCACTGCCATCATCCAGTTGATCATGGTGGTAATGCCGAGAAAAGCAGACACGCGCTCTTGCTGAATCACATCAAGGGCCAGTTTGGCCTCAAAATTAATCAAGACCACGGGGCAGCCATGGGCCATGTAGTTCATGGCCAGCGCCACTGGAATATGGAACATCTGGCCGGTGAGCATATAGACATCAGTCGGCACAATCCGCTCTGCAATGGACTGATTCAGCATGCCCATGTAAAGCGAATGATGGGAATGCAGGGCGCCCTTAGACTCGCCGGTGGTGCCACCGGTATAAAGAATCAGGACCGGATCGTCCCCGCTAACCTCTGCCGAGTTTGCGGGTTCTGCGTCGCTGGCGTTGGCGATCAGTTGCTCGTAACGGCAGTCGGGATCGGCGGTGAAGACTAGTGCGACGGGAATCTTCAGGTCTGCCGTCAAGCGCGTGGTCTGGTCGCTGTACTCTTCAGATGCAATGAGCACACTGGGCTCGCCGTCCGCGAGAATCTTCGCCATCTCGGTTTCGCTGAGCCTCCAGTTGAGCGGCTGGGCAATGAGTCCGCAACGCGCACAGGCATAGAAGACTTCCATGTACTGGATGCAGTTCTTGGACAAAATGGCAACGCGATCCCCTTTGCTCAGACCGAGCTCGGTGCACAGTCCATTACCCAGTCGCCGGATGCGCTCGTCCAGTTCACCGAAAGACATTCGGCGATTGTTAGGGATATCAATCAGCGCTTCCTTGCCGGGGTTCAGCAGGGCAGTCTTAGCGGGAATGCGGCCGAGATTCACGGGGGGTGCTCAGTAAGCGCTGTCGAGGTCGATATGACGCCGAGCGATTTTCCACTCCCCTGCTTCCTGCGCCACCTCATCGCGATAAACCCCGGTGGTCAGCAACTTGGTCTCACCATGCTCGGTCGCGAACAAAGTCAGATAGGATGTCACGGCGAGGGCATCGCCAGATGCGTCGAACATGATGTTGGTAATGTCGTGACGGCGGACGTCTGATTGAGTCGACTTGGCGCCACGGTAGAGTTCCATAATGTTATCGCGGCCTTCAAATGGCCCCACCATATCGCCGCCGGCGATTTGCATGCTCATGATGGCGTCACTGGCATAACAGGCAGCCAGGTCATCAAGCTGGTCCTCGTCGTAGTAATACGCCATTCGGTTCAGAAGTTCAGCGATGGCAAAACGATCTTCAGCAGAAGGCATGGTATTGATCCTCTCGTAGCGGTCGGAAAATCCCGTCCCGGTTGGTTTTCGGCGATCACTTGTTTGGAACAAGTCGGCCCACTTTAGGCTATGAGACGCAGGCGGATCAACAGATAAGACGCTCCCCCGGGGAGAGGCGGCGGCGTTAGGATTTTTATGGGCGTTGCGGGCTTGGTAACCAACTTCGCAAGGTGCCCAGCTTGAAAGCGAGCGTAAAAGGTGGCCGCTTATGCTTTATGGGCGTGCTTTTTGATGACAGGGAGTTGCTTGGCCAGCGCCGAGCCCACCACGTCGGGTAGCATTTTGTTGAGCCAGACAAAGAATTTCTCCGGCCAGCCAATGTGGGCGGACTGTTTTCGACTCTTGAGGAATACCGCGAACTGGCGGGCTACTTCATCAACGGAGTCCATGGTAACGCCCAGTTCTTCGTTCATCGCGTTAACCGCGTCGGTATTGAGCTCGGTGCGGGTAGCGCGTGGTGCGAAGTAGCGAATCCGGATCGACGTGTCGGCATATTCCCGATCCAAGGCTTCGGTCCAGCCGCGCAGCGCAAATTTGGTGGCGCAGTAACCACTGAAACCGGGATAACCGATGGTGCCGAATGTCGAGCCGATATTGATGATCTGCATTTCATTTGCGGCGGCGCCGAATTGGCTCAGCACCGCTTGGGTAAATAGCATCGGGGCGCTGACATTGATGGTGAAGACGCGCTCAAGTTCGCTCTGCGGAATATCCTCAAACATTGCGAATAGTCCCGAGCCTGCATTATTGACGACAAGGGACAGTGGAGCGGATGAAGCCGCGATATGGCTCAGTAGTGACTCTCTCCCGACCGTTTCTGTGAGATCAGCGGCAACGAATTCGACTGTAGCGCCAGGGGTATGCTGTTTAAGGGCGGAGACTATCGTGGCCAGACGTGCCTCATTTCGTCCAGATAACACAACGGAATATCCCTCGGATATCAGGGTCGTTGCAATGGCAGAGCCAATACCACCGCTGCCACCTGTGATAACGGCTAGACCTTTCATAGAGCGACTCCCTGATTCGAAGGAATGGTATTTGGCGCGCGCAGCCCCATGGCGATGACGAGCTCGCGCTCCGCCAGAGGCACTTCGATCGCTCGTCTGCCGTGCAGGCAGCGCTTATTGTCGATTACAGCCACATCACCGTCCTGCCAGGCAATTTCTTGAGTGTGTTCCTCGCAGATCGCCGCGAGATCCTCAAACAGAGCCGTCTCAAGCGGCGTGCCGTCGTGTGCGTGATACTCCGGAGGTTCATAGTTGTAGGAGGGTCCCAGCAGGGCATTGGCATAGGCAGGTATGCCAGCGAAGTTATCCGCACGAATGGCGGGGATGCGCAGCCGATAGAGGATGCCGCCATCGCTCTGCATAACACAAGACTGATTGGGGTTGGCCCGAATGAAATCATCGAGCTGTTGTAGTGTTACGCTCGACGGATCAGCGATGGCGTTCGCGGTTGCGACATAGCGTTGCCAGATTTTTTTCGGCAGGTGCCGCGTCATGAAATAGGGTTGTGCCAGACGATTTTTCAATGGCTCGGGTAGCGCCTGGTAAACCACCGCCCCGTCGCAGACAGTGGTTTGCGCTCCACTGGACGCGCTACGCATGCTGAAGAACGCCACTACATCAGGTGGCATCGGCGTGTTGCCATTTTCGATATGTAACCCGACTGCTGCGGTTCCGGCATCAACGGTTTGGGCCACATTTGAAGCGAATTGTCTGGCGGGGTCGAAAGTGAGGACGTCGCAAAGAGACTGAAAAAAAGTGCTGAAGCCCTGTAAGTCGAGGGATGTTTGCTGAATAAGCATCCAGCCATTGCTTGCCAGCGTTGACTTTACTGCTTCAACCGTGGGCGTTGCGAAGGGATCGGCAATACGCTGATTCATGCCGCGACCTCACCCTTGTAGGCAAGCTCGAAATATTTTTGGGCGATGACGTCCCGACGCATCTTGCCATTGCTGGTGAGGGTGTTTTGGTCGACTGAAAAGGGTTTCGCGGTTCGGGTCCACGCCATGACTTTGGCGTAATCAGGGAGTGCCTCATTGACCGTGCGAACAAGCTCTTGCAGTTCACGATCGTTAAGCGCGTCCGAAACTACGAACACCGCGCTGAGGTGAGGTTGAGCCTCTCCGAATACGGCCATTTGCTGAATTCGCGTATCGGCTAGAAAGTAACTCTCGACCCATTCGGGAGAGATATTTCTGCCGTAGCTTGAGATGATCACATTTTTGATTCTGCCGGTAATATGCAGGAAACCCTCGGTATCGATAAAGCCAGCGTCACCCGTAGCGATCTCCGATGGAGCGGGCATGTCTTGCAGGTACCCGGTCATGGCCGCTCCCGTAACAAATACCTCTCCAGAGTCGCCAATGCGCACCTGAGCGTGGGGCAGGGGCTTGCCCACGCTGCCGACGCGATTCGCCAGCGGCGTGTTAAGTGCGACGCAGGAGCCACACTCTGTCAGCCCGTAGCCCTCATAAACCGGTAACCCCAAAGCCTGGGCTTTTAGTAAAAGGTCTGGCGCGACTTTACCTCCGCCCACCGCCATGAATTTGAGTCCTGCCAAAGACTCTGCCACGTTGGCTTCGACAATGAGCTTCAACATTTGCGGCAACAAGATAACGCTCTCTGCGCGGGACGCTTTGATTTGCCCGGCAAACATATGGGGATCAAACGTGTGGTTGGAAGACAAGCCCAACTGATCCGGCGTCTCGATGAAAATGCTCCGTCCCATCCATAGCGCGAGGTAAATGCCCGCGACATTCTCGAGCAGCGTTGCAAAGGGCAGTAGAGCCAGATGGCGACCCAGTTGGCTTGGAATCAATGCCTCCGATAGCGATGTCACGATCGACATCATCGTACCCTCGCCGAGGCAGGCGCCCTTGGGCTGTCCTGTGCTGCCAGAGGTGTAAGTGACTTTGCAATAATCTGGCAGTGTTCTGGGGGCCGTTATGTTGCGTTGGACATACTCCCCCTGCAGCGTTTTCGATGCCAGATTTTGGCCCGAGGCAAAGGGAAAGTCTCTGTCGGTAAAAATGTGATCGACGAAACTGTTGTTCATCAGATGCTCCACCTGATGAGCACTGAAAAAAAGTGGTATGGGTACTACTACGATGTCCGCTGAAGAAGCAGCGAGATCGAGAATGGCCCAATCAAATGAGTTAGTGGCGTAGATTCCTAGCCGCCGGATCCCCAGTGCTTGGAGTTCGTCGCGTGTGCTGTGAATGCGCTGTGCCAACGTCTGATAGGAAAGCTGTGCCCCTGCACTGACCAAGCTCTCCCGATCCGTATAGAGGTTGGCGAACTGCTCTATGCGTTTGACTAGCTGCCGCATGACGATGCCCGTGACAGCCAGAATCGGCGCCGTATATATTCGAGCCCCTGTTTGACATTGACTGCCATGATCTGCGGGTCGCAGTTGTAATACCGACCCCAGTGGTCTTTCTCTGTGCCCAGTTTTTCAGCGTCGGCGGTCTGAATGGTGTGGTAGGGCACCTTGGCTCTTTTTAGTGCCATACGGAGGGCGTGGGTGCCAGTGAAAACTGCGTGCGATCGCGCCCGCCGCTCTGCCTCTTCAAAGAGAAAGGCGATTAACAATACGGCCACCTGAATGTTTTCGGCGGCAAGATTGCCAACTTCCAGGATACGGTCGCGCTTGATCTCCTCGCCCGTGACATGACTCAAAATGGTTTCGATGGGTCTGTCTAGATAGCGTTCCAGTAGGCCGCCCTCCATCTCCATCATGCGAATGCCAACGGCCCCAGCGGCGGGCTCTCCCGGCGTTCGAATGGAGAACAGGTGCGGCAAACACCGCTCAATCTTGGCGCCGTGGACGGCCTGATATTTCTCTCGGATCAAGTCCTCGATAGCACGTCGATCGGCCGAGTCCTCTCCGTGATAACGCGCCTCCCATTGTCTGGCACCATTGATCGCACCCAGTGTTGCCAAGGGCTCGTTGGAAAGATTGGGGAGCATCCCAGCTAAAGTAAAGCCGTTATCACAGCTGCCGATGAACGAGGACGCCTCGTGTTGCCAGCAGGTCACGTCCGTGAAGGAGGTTTGATTCAGCATGGGTATCACTCACTCTGTGTGAGCTTTCATAATCCGCGAGAAAACTTAAGGAAGACTTAAGGCAGAAATGGCAGTTTTGCGGCGAGAATAGCCTCGATGGACGGGAACTTTTTGCGCTGGGACTAGAAAAATTCGTATTCGAATTCGAGCTTTACCGTGTAATCCAGCTCTGAATTGAGGCCCTTTAAGGCTGAGAAAGCCCAGCGCAGCTGCTGGCCCGGGCTCAAACGGATGACGCCGGCCGCCCCGGGACCGATAGCAGTAGTATCTTGGCCCTGAAAAAACTCGATCATTGGCTCAAACTCGGGGCGCAGACGATATCGCGTTTGCAGGCCAAGGCGACTCTCGAATTCATTGTCGAAGCCCGAGCCCCACTCGTAGCTCGCCACAAGGTTGGAAATCAAACTGAACTTGTTCCAGTCCTTTTGGTTCAGCACACCAGCGCTGAGTTCGTGATTGTGGGTGTCGAGATTAGTCTCGGCTTCGAACAAGACCCCCCAATCACTATCGTACTCCCCTTGCTCGGTAAGTTGCCAAATGACCTCCAGTTCAACCTGTTGGCTTTCGCTCGTGTCGGTGTCGAGTGTTGACACGCTTAATTCGGTATACACCCCATCAAAAAGTGAGGTGCCGAAACCCAATTTCCCCAAGGTATTGGATTCAATGCGCCCACTCGGTCGATTTTCATCCAGCCACAGCACCTCGATCTCTCGCTCGAGCGGCTGTACATAGGGGGCATAGATCTGGCTGATCGCTGACCCATCAGCCTGTGCCTGACTGCTGGCCAGCGCTCCGAGCGTGATCGCGGTCAGGGCAGGACTAGGGCGCTTCATTGGCGTAAATCTGAGGCGAGCGAGATGTAGAGACTGGGAGCCGGAAAGACATGAAAAGCACTAGCAGGGAGGCGATATAGATAATGGCGTGCCAGCGAGAGGGCGTCGCTTCGTAGCCCAGCAAAGCATAAAGCAATTGACCGAGCAGTGAATTTTCCGGGAGCCAGCCACTGGTATCCCATAATGGTGGCGAATAGGGGATGCGATCGACTTGTTCGAGTAGCGAGACGGCCTGCGTCAGGATTCCCGCCACCACCACCGCGAGCAAAATGGGCACAACGACGTCCCTTTGCCGTTGATCCATCCACCCCAGCAGGTGGTAGATGAGCACGCCAGTGCTCATACCGGTAACGGCGCCAATCAAAGCGCCCGCCATGGCGGGCCCCGCCATTGTTTCGGTGCTCAGAAAAGCCTGCAGGTAGAGAAAGATCTCGGATACCTCTCTTGCCAGGGCCAGCGCGATAGGGATGCCCATGCATGTGGCAATGACAGAGTGATGTACGCCAGGTGCTCTCATCGCGACAAACAGCCCGCAAATTGAAGCAAAAATGAGGCCCTGCAGCAGGGCATTGAGAATTTCCTGGCCTGCATAATCAAATTGTTCACTCACCCACGCAATCTGCCAGGCGTAGAGCAGTGCCCCCGTCAGCCCGACCAGAAACGCCGGAACGAGCCAGCGTAGCCCGACTTTGGTTTCATGACTTACGAGCAGGAGCAATGCGATGAGCAGCGCTGCTTCGAGAACCTCGCGCAGTACAATAACGACAGCCTCCAAAATCACGGCGCCGTCACCCGGATAACGCCCTGGGCGGTTTTAGGATTGAATTCGCCAAAGAAGGGGTACTCACCGGGCGCCAGCGGCCCCACAAAAATCACCGCTTTGGCGTGACCGGCGATCACTTTTTCTCGATTCAGTTCGTAGCTTTCGAACTCTTCCGGCGTCGCGTCGCGATTGACCACCAACAGCCGCACTTTCTGACCGGCTGGGATTTCCACAGAGCTCGGCTGAAACACATGGTTGATGATTTCCAACTCAACGGTGGGGGCGGCCGCCTCGGCGTGGGGCAGCGTTGCGAGTAGAGGCAGGGCCTTAAGCCATCGATACCGATTCATCCAGCTTTCCTTGTAGCGCAAGCGAAAGGGACACTTTTGTGCCCAGACCGTTGGGGCCATCGGCCAATGCCCAGGTCCCCTGATGTAATTTCGCGACGAGATCCACGATAGACAATCCCAGGCCGCAGCCGGGGATTTTGGTGTGAGCGACGTCCGTGCCACGGACAAAACGGTGCGCAACGCGTTCTTTGAGTCTGTCCGGGATACCGGGGCCGGAATCGATGACATCAACGGTGACAGATTGACCCTGTCTTAGGATGCGCACTTCAATCGTGGCACCCCGGGGGGAATATTTACTCGCATTGTCGACAATATTTTTGATCAGAGCGCTCAGCGCGTAGGAATGCCCATTCACCACGACTTCATCGCCCTCGAGGGAAATCTGTTGTTGCCTTGCCTGTATAAGCGGATAGAGGTCGGTGATGACTTCCTGGCATAAACGCTTGATCTGTATTTCCTGAAATTGGCTTTTAATCTGTTCGGAGCTAGCGCGATAAAGCATGAGCAGCTGTTCAATGATATGGCCCATGCGGTCAAGGTTTTGCTCGATAGCTCGGATATCGGGATCGTCAGAAGCGAATTTTTTGCCGAGATTAAAGACATCAATTTTTAAGGCACTGACAGGGGTGCGCAGCTCATGCGCGGCATCCCCCGCAAACCGACGTTCGCGCTCGAAGGCGGCTTCGAGCCGATCTAGCAGTGAGTTGGTGGTTTCCAGCAGGGGTTGGAGTTCCAGAGGCACCGCGCCGAGTGTCAGCGCTTGCAAGTTCTGCGAGGACCTGGCGCGGAGCTCCCTCTCCACCAGTCGCAGGTGACGCAGACCGAAGGTAATAATGGTACCGATCAGCACCGCCAGTACGGGGATGCCGATGCCAATGGGTAGCAGAGTTTGGGTCACCACCTCTTCGACAATTTCAAACTGCAATGCCCGGCGCTCGGCCACGACGATCAGTTCTCCAGAAGGGGTCGTAGTCGATAGCGTTCGCCACAAGATGCCGTCGTGACTGACGTCGATAAACCCGTCAGATCCACTGCTGATAGGAGTTTCAGGGGCTCCTGGTGAGCCTCTGACGAGTTGCCCATCGCGATCAAAAATCTGAAAAAGCTGATTGACTGATTCCGATGTTTCCAGCGTTGCCTCAGAACGCAACAGCTGGCTTTTTTCTGCCAGCTGTTGGTCGAGCAGTGATTGTGTAGCTATGGTGCCCGCGCGGTAGCCCTGAAAAGAGGCTATAAAAATGACAACAACGGTTGCCGCCAGAGAGACCAGAATCAGGAATCGGCGGATCGAGAGTATCAAAGACCGACTCCGTAGCCGATGCCCCGAACGGTTTTTATAAAATCCCGGCCAAGTTTTTTGCGCAGATTGTGGATATGAACTTCAATAGCGTTGCTGGTGAGCTCTTCACCCCAACCCATGATTTTCGCTTCCAGTTGCTCGCGCGAGAGCAGCCGCCCACGATTCTCCATCAGCGTTGTCAGCAGGGTGTACTCCTTAGAGGAGACCGACACTGGTTGATCGTCGCGAAGTACGGAATTGGCTCTGACGTCTATGACTACTTCACCATGGGTCAGGGTGTCTTGCGACTGCCCGTTATTATGGCGTTGCATGACCCGCAGTCGCGCAATGAGCTCGGGCATATCGAAGGGTTTGGTTAAATAGTCGTCAGCCCCACTATCTAGGCCCGACACCTTATCGTTGAGCGAGTCGCGCGCGGTGAGCAGCATCACGGGCAAGTGCCGTTTAATGCGCTTGAGTCTCGCCAGTACCTCGAGACCATCCATGTCCGGTAGCCCCAAATCGAGAATCACCGCATCTGCGTCGGTATTTTCGACCAGGAAGAGCGCCGCTTCACCCGTATTGACGCTATCTACGGTATTACCTTCTGTTGACAGCGCTTTCTCGAGGGCCGTGGCCAGGCTGTGATCATCCTCAACCAGAATGATACGCATAAGACTGTCTCGATTTGATTTCGATATACACCGTTCCAACTCTACAAGGCACGTTTGTGAAGCTGTTTAGCCAGCCTCATCGCGCGTTGGCTTGCGAGCAAGTCAGCTCTGACACTTTTGGCACCAAGAAGTTCCGCGCCCGTACCCTCTAGTCGGGTTGCGGTCGCGCACCAGTGACATCTATCTCCACTTCGATCTGGCTCGGCTCTCCACTGACGGCGGTTACCGCCGCCGTGATTTCTTCCTCAGTCGGTTCGCGACCCTCCGAGCGCGCAGCATCCACCACCTCGCGAATCGCCTCGGCAAGTGCCTGACCGCTCGCAGTGGCATCCAGATCGTCATCTTCGACCTTGACCATAACGATGGTCTTCTCGTGGTCAACGCTCTCTGATTCGTCATCCATGATGATGCGCATTTCACGATGCATCTTCATATCGGCATCACCGCCTTGCTTCATCACCCAGACCTTGTGATTCTCTCCGTGAGGCGACGGGCCAGCATGCCCTGCTGGCCGTGTCATCGGTGAGTGATGAGGATGGGGCCTAATAAAGTCATCCGCGATGATTGCCGCGCCAATGATCAGCCCCAACAATGCAGCGGGCCCATATAAATTTTGCATGATGTCGTTTCTCCCCGGGACGTTTTGGAATCTTGTCAGTGGGCGGCGATGGCAACACACGATAGTGAACGTGTTCCGGCGCCTTACGGACCTTCTTGCTCCGCGAACCGCGCGTTAAGAGTGCTACAGTGTCGTTAAAGCTGACGGATAAATCGAGAGAGAAATGATGCGTTTTTTGCACAGTGTGGTGCAAGTCACTTTTGCATTAGTCATCACTGGATGCTCGGGGGGCGGGAGCTCCAGTCCCGCCGCTCCTCCGATCGCCGACAATGGGGGCTCGGGGAGCAACGATACCGCGAGCGCCTGTGACGCTGCAGCTCAGATTGATTTTGTGGAGGAGGTTGTCGACAGCTGGTACCTCTGGTACGACGAAATGGCTGCGGTTAATAAGTCCGACTATGACAGCGCTCAGGGGTACCTCGATGCGCGGTTGGCACCCCTGATAGACGAAAGGCGGGATTTGTTTTCCCGCATGACCACGATTACTGAAGACGAGACCAGTATTAGCTCCGGTGCCTATATCGGCTTTGGCTTCCGTTCGCAAACGACCGCTACGCGGCTTTTTATCATCGACGTGTTTGAGAGTGGTCCGGCCTACGCCGCCGGCGTCCGGCGGGGAATGGAGCTCATTGCCGTAGATACAGGAGCCGGTTTTGAAACGCTGGAGGAGCTCAGTGCGAGAGGCGCCTCAAATGAGGAGATTTTTGGTGCCACTGAGGTTGGCGTATCAAGGATATTTAGGTTTCTTGATCAAGAAGAGGAGTTAGAGATCGAGGTGGTGAAAGAGGAGCTTTCGCCACCGGCACTGGCGGGTGAGCCTTTGTTGATTGAGCGAGCAGGACTCTCTCCCGTGGGTTATCTGCACTTTAGACAATTTATCGACGCGGCGTTGGACCCCGCCGACGGCTACTTCTCGCTCTCTGATGCGAGTCGATTATTTAATGAAGAGGGCGTTACCGATCTGATTGTGGATTTGCGTTACAACGGGGGTGGACTGCTTAGCGTTGCCGATACCATGATGGATCTGCTCGCGGGTATTACCGGGGAAGGCGACCCCTCTTATAAAGTGCAAGTCAACGATCAGCATCCCGATTACAACGAGGACGAGAGTAACTGGGGAATTTTTGACCGATTGCCAGACACGGCCTCTCCCATTCGCATTGCTTTTATCACTTCTGGTGGTACTGCATCGGCCAGCGAGCTAGTCATCAATGGACTCGATCCCCATGTTGAGGTGGTGTTGGTGGGTGCCGATACCTACGGCAAGCAAGTAGGGCAGGGCCGCTGGGATATGCACGAGTCAATAGAGGGTTTGGAGAGGGCAGATTGCGATATTGCGCTCCGCCTGACTGCTTTCGAGCTGGTTAATGGGGAGAACCAAGGGGACTACCACCAGATCGGACTTGCGGGCACGGGGCGCTTTACGCTGTGCGCGGCTGAGGAGGATATATCCAAAGCTTTTGGGGATCCCGAGGAAACCCTCGTAGCAACTGCTATGGATTGGTTTGAATCCGGTGCCTGCCCCTCCGCGGTGAGTGGATTGGCGCCCCCCAATAGGGCTCAGCAGCGTTCGCAATTGGCGCCCTGGCTGCCGGTAGAATTCATACCGGAGCGTGTGGATGAGAACCTGCGCTAGTCTCAATTATTGATGGTGGTCTGTCGGCCAATGTGCACGTGGCCGCGCCGTGTGAGGAAATAACTTGAAAACGTCAGATGTGAATCAAGCGAGCAATACCTTTCTGGATATCGTCAATGCCCGGCGCTCGATGCGCGACTTTAAGTCCGATCCCGTGCCCGAGGCGGTGATATCTGCGGTATTTGGTGCGGCACAGCGAGCGCCCAGCAACTGCAACACTCAGCCCTGGTTTGTGCATGTAGTGACCGGAGAGACATTAGAGCGGCTGCGCGCCGAGCTCCCCGCCAAGTTTGCCGCCGGCGAAATCGCCCTTGATTTCCCTTACGACGGCCAGTACGACGGCGTCTATAAGGAGCGCCAGTACGCGTCGGCCGCGGCGCTCTATGACTCTCTGGGTATTGCGCGAGAACAGAAGGCAGAGCGCAACGCCTGGTTCATGCGCAATTTCAGTTTTTTCGATGCGCCCGCGGTCGCTTTTTTTACCCTCCCCACCGGCTTCGGTTTGAGAGAGGCGTGCGATCTTGGGATGTATGCCCAAACCGTTATGTTGGGGCTTACCGCCCATGGCCTCGGTTCCTGCCCGCAAACGGCACTGGCTTTTCTGGCGAATGTGATTCGGCCGACGCTATCCCTCGGCGATCATGAGCAACTCATGTTTGGTATGTCCTTTGGGTACCCCACGGACACGGCCGTGAACGAGGTTCGGACAGAACGCGCTGGGTTGGCGGAGGTGGTCACCTTTCATCGCTGAGGACACTTGCCTCCCCGGTGCTGATACTGAGAGGCATGTCGCGTTAGCTTGACTGTGGGGGAGAGGCCACGAACTCCGAGACATTGAGATTAAAGCCCGAGAGTGCGTTGAAGTGCAGCGGCGCTGACATCAGCTTCATCTGACTAAGACCGAGGTGCCGTAATATCTGAGCGCCGGTACCAATGAGGCGATAATTTTGAGGGGGCTGCGGGCGCTGCTCCTCGTGGAGTAAATGATTGAGATCCTCCAATACGGAGTTCGATGTCTCAGTTCCGCCCAGCAGAACGACCACCCCGCGGCCTTCGTCTGCGACGTAGCGCATGGCCGCGCGATAGGACCAGCCGCCGCCATTAGAAGGGCCCATCTGTGTGCCGAGTAAATCTCTCAGGGTGCTGATCGGTTGCACTCTCACCGGTACTGCACCCGCTTCCTCAAGATTTCCGAGGCTCAGCGCAAAGTGGAGGGTATCGTCGATGAGGTCCCGAAAGGTGTGGAGCTGGAACTGCCCCCACTCGGTATGAATTGCTTCGGCACTGTGTAGCTCCACCGACTGCTCGTGCAGGGACCGGTATTCAATCAGGTCGGCTATGGTCCCCATATTGAGGCCGTGTTCTTTTGCAAAAACCTCCAGCTGAGGGCGGCGTGCCATGGTGCCGTCTGGATTCATAATCTCGACAATGACAGCAGCGGGTGCGAGTCCGGCCATGCGTGCTAGATCAACACCTGCTTCGGTATGACCCGCCCGTTTGAGCACGCCTCCGGGTTTTGCCACCAAGGGGAAAATGTGACCCGGCTGTCGAATATCTTTGGCCGTTGCGTGCGCTGCAATAGCAGCCCGGATGGTGTGCGCTCTTTGCGCCGCACTCACGCCCGGCGCTACCTGTTCGGTTGCGTCAATTGACACGGTGAAGTTGGTTTCGTGTTGCGATCGATTGTCTCGCACCATCAGGGGTAACTTAAGGAGTCGGGCACGCTCCGGTGTGATCGGCATACAGATCAGACCACAGGCTTCTGTTGCGAAAAAATTGATAATTTCAGGCGTGACTTTTTCCGCCGCAATGATCAGGTCGCCTTCGTTCTCCCGATCCTCATCATCCATCAGGATCACCATTCGACCTGCGCTGATGTCGTCGAGCAGAGTTGGAATGTCACTCAGCATGTCAGTTATTCGCGTTGTGGATTTAGATCAGTTCAATGGCCATGGCAGTTGCTTCACCACCGCCGATGCAGAGCGCGGCAATGCCTCGCTTTTTGCCATAATGCTCCAGTGCATGCATCAGCGTAACAATGATGCGTGATCCCGTTGAGCCAACGGGATGTCCCTGAGCGCAAGCGCCCCCGTGGACGTTGACGCAGGCGGGGTCAAGATCCAAAGCCCGCATCGTGAGCATCGTTACCATGGCGAACGCTTCGTTAACCTCCCAAAGGTCGACGTCCGATGCCGACCAGCCTGTTTTGGCGAGCAGCTTCTCCACTGCACCGATCGGCGCCAAGGTAAAGGATTCCGGCGCCAGGCTGTGTCTTGTATGGCCGATGATGCGCGCCCGTGGCGTCAAGCCGTGTGACGCTGCTGCGGCTTCACTGGCGAGCAGTAATGCGCTTGCGCCGTCGGAAATCGAGCTCGAATTAGCAGGCGTAATCGTGCCATCCTTGGCGAAGGCAGGGCGCAACTGCGGAATCTTTTCCAAATTCGCCTTGTGCGGCTGCTCGTCAATCGACACACAGTGCTCACCCCGTCGCGTGCGTATTGTCACCGGCGCAATTTCCTGACTGTTCAGGCTTTGGTCGATTGCGCGCTGCGCACGGGTCAGGCTCTCGATGGCGAAGGCGTCCATCTCTTCTCGGGTCAGACCATGCTCGTCAGCGGTTTTCTGCGCAAATGTGCCCATCGCGGCACCGGTGTAAGCGTCTTCGAGCCCGTCGTAAAACATATGGTCATACAGTTGGGAGTGTCCCAGCCGTTGCCCCTTGCGGCCGGTAAGCAGTAATTGCGGGGCATTGGACATACTCTCGAGACCGCCCGTGATGGCCAGTTGGTTAGTGCCGGCGGTAATACTGTCTGCGCCAAATATGGTGGCCTGCATGCCGCTACCGCAGGCCTTGTTAATCGTCACGGCGCCGGTACTGCTCGGTATGTTGGCCCCTAGCATCGCTTGCCTTGCAGGACACTGTTTTAATCCCGCTGGGAGCACGCATCCCATAAACACTTCATCGATCGCCTCCGGTGCGACCCCGGTGCGCTCCAGTGTGGCGGCGATGGCGGTCGTTCCCAATTCATTTGCGGTAGCCTCCGAGAGGTCTCCCAGCAGTCCGCCCATGGGCGTTCGGGCGCCACCAATAATCAATACGTCGCTCACGGTTGATCCTCATAGTTGTGCGTCGGGGCGGGCATTTAGCCCCAACCGCGGCATGCCTGCAAGTTCAGCCCGAATGCGGGTCCGGGGAAAACGCTTTTTCGCGCACGGCCGCTCGGTAACGGGTGGGCGTTAAGCCAAGCTGTTTTCTGAACACGCGGGTAAAGTGCGATGGATCTGTCAAACCCACCTCAAACGCCACTTCGGTAACCGAGAGGTTAGTCCGTCTGAGTAACGATTGCGCCTCGTCGAGGCGTCGCCGCAGCGCGTAATCGCCAATAGAGAGACCCGCGGCCATTTTAAATCGGCGAGACAGGGTGCGCGCGCTGACCCCGAATCGGGCAGCGAGATCAGGCACTGATGGTATGCCACGGAGATCTTTGGCGATTTCAATTTGCGCATCAGCCACCAGTTCATCTCCATGCAGCTCGCGGGGAGCCCCCACGGTTGAGGGTGAAAAGCGCTGTCTGATTTCGGGAGAAAACTGGTTCTCGATGTGCCTGGCGGCCCGCATAGAAAAAATTTCTGAGCAGAGGTAAACCATCAGGTCGGCTACCGAGTTGACGCTACTGACGCAATAGATGGGGCCGGACTGGGTAATAAGTTGCTGTCGCTCCAGCTGGATAGCGGGATAACGGGCTGCGAAAGTGTCAAACCACTGCCAATGGGTGGTGACCGAGCGACCCGCCATGGTGCCTGTCTCTGCCAGTAAAAACGTACCCGAGCCAACGCTCACTGTCAGCCCGCCTTGGGCTACGTGCGCTGAGATTCGCTCTATATGATCGGGATGCTTGCGAATCACGCGACCCGGATGACGCCAGATAGCGGGAATGATCATGAGGTCGATGTGATCGATGGCGTCCAGTGGTTGGGTGGCGATGGTGAGCCCACTTTGCGTAACGAGCAGGCCACCGCTAGAGCTAAAACACTCGAACTGCAAAGTCTGCACCGAGCGCTGGCTTTTGGTTTGCGCTGCACCGGTCAGAATTTCCATGGGCAGGGTGACGGAAGACGCCAGCATGTGCTCGTGTACCAGTGCGGCAACGCGAAAGGGCGATGCTAAAAGTGGCGATATGTGCATAATAAATGGCTGTATACGCATAGTTTTTGCGCTTGTCCAGCGTACACTCCCGCAGCACTGTAAGCGCAGCGATCAGCGGCCATCTGACGCCCCAATGTCGTTAGCGTAGGCGCTTGTCGTAACTGCATTTGGAGACAGTATGCTCAGACTTCCCATCATGGTGGCCGCCGGCGGCGTCAATAGCGCGGGCAGAACCTCTCGCCGACACGCATATAAGAGGATGGTGTGGGACTCGATCTCTGCGGCTGAGCGCAGTGCGACCGAGAGTGCCCTTGGGCAAATGATGGACGCGGCCGATACCGACGCCATTCTCCGGCACACTTTGATCAGAGAAATTGAGCCGCAGTGGTTTGACCATCGGGCGGTGAGTTGGCACCGACGCGCACAGACGCTCCCGGGTGCGGCCCCTGCGGCGTTTGAGTTCAATCCAGGAGGCATGGTTGACGGCACGGTATCGGGCGCGATCTCAGAGCAGCTAAATGGCAAAACGGTCACAGTCTCAGTTCCAGAGCGGACTGAGGTGCTGTTACCCAGTACCCGACCCTTTGAGGTGAGTGCCGCGGGACAGCTCCCCAGTGGATTTGATCCCGGTCGTTTATACCCCTCTCGCAGTCATCCGCGTGCCGTGCAGATGGCGATTTTTGCCATGTCTGACGCGCTTGCTGATCTCGGGATCGATTGGTCCGATATCACGTCGAAAGTGCCCGGAGATGCGATCAGCGTCTATGTCTCCAGCGCCATGGGGCAACTGGATGAGTCAGGCACTGGCGGCATGTTGCGATCGCGCTTGCTAGGGCGTCGCGTCACGTCAAAGCAGTGCCCTTTTGGCTTCGCGGAAATGCCCGGCGACTTTATCAGCGCTTATGTGCTGGGCAGTTTCAGCGCTACGGGACCGGCGTTGGGCGCCTGCGCCACTTTTCTCTACAACCTGAGGCTGGGCATTGAGGACATCCGCAGCGGGCGTTCCCGCGTGGCGGTGGTGGGTGCGGCCGAGGCACCGGTGAATGTAGAGGTTATGGACGGATACGTTGCCATGGGTGCGCTGGCGACCGATAAGGGCCTGCGCCAGCTCGACGGTCAGTCAGACCTAGCCTCGATAGACCATCGTCGTGCCTGCAGGCCGTTTGGTAACAATTGTGGATTCACAATGGCGGAGTCCGCGCAGGTGGTTGTGTTGATGGACGATGCGTTGGCATTGGAACTCGGCGCGCCGATTCTGGCGGCTGCGCCCTACGTCGGTGTCAGGGCCGACGGGGCCAAGAAATCGATCTCTGGCCCGGGTGCCGGCAATTACCTTACGGTGGCTGAGGCGGTTACGGCCACGCGCGCCATTCTGGGTGACGAACGGCTTCGACGCCGTGGGATGGTACAGGCCCATGGCACGGGAACGCCTCAGAACCGCGTCACGGAATCGACATTGCTGAGCAAAGTGGCTCAAGCCTATGGCGTGGATGAGTGGCCGGTGGCGGCCATTAAGAGTTATGTGGGGCATTCACTGGGCGCTGCTGCCGGAGATCAACTCACCGCGATGCTGGGCATTTGGCAGCACAATAGGGTGCCGCGAATTCAGAGTATTGACGCGATTGCCGAAGACGTGGTGACGGAGAGACTCGCGTTTGCGC
>Ga0181573_10000531_pt1 | contig 39518 bp, 34 predicted proteins | sample 101ome_25_FD_148643 | JGI IMG/M metagenome (GOLD analysis project Ga0181573, IMG submission 148643) | Coastal salt marsh microbial communities from the Groves Creek Marsh, Skidaway Island, Georgia - 101409BT metaG (spades assembly) | ecosystem: Environmental > Aquatic > Marine > Intertidal zone...
CGAGCCCACCGCGAGGCGCGTGAGCCAGAAATGGATGGACGTGGGCTGTGCGGACATCGTGGTCGCGAAGGTACAGCCCTCACGCGCATCGCACGCACCGCGAAGCTCCCGGCATCAGCATGAGCCTGCCTACAGGAATGTCGTCGCCGCAGCGCAGGCACTTCCCGTATTTCTCATCACGCATCCGTTCCATCGCTTTCTCAAGTTGGGAATGCTCCTCCTCGAGCTGACGCAGAGCCGCTTCGTTGACGCTCCGGTTGTTGATCGCGTCCATGCGACTCACCCGACCAATGGCCTCGCTCGGCGGGATGGGCTTGGTAAGCTCACGGTACTCCGCAATGCGCTCCTGCAGGTCAGCAAGCTTTCGCTGGGCGCGTTCTCGGATTTGGGCCAACTCGTGGGAAGTCATGTCTTCAAGGTACGAAGATTGTGGACACCGCGGGGACAAATCGCCTCCATGCGACCGGTCAAAAGTGCGTCCACCCGCCTACTTTTGCCTCACGAAAATTCAACCCTCCAACCCCCTTCCATGAAGTTTTTCATCGACACCGCCAACCTCGACCAAATTCGCGAAGCCCAAGCCCTTGGCATCCTCGACGGCGTGACCACCAACCCCTCCTTGATGGCCAAAGAAGGCATTGCCGGCGACGCTGCGGTCAAAGCGCATTACCAGGCCATTTGTGAGATTGTGGACGGCGACGTCAGTGCGGAGGTCATTTCCACGGACTTTGAAGGCATGGTGCGCGAGGGCGAAGCACTGGCCGCGCTGCACGAAAACATCGTGGTCAAGGTGCCGATGATTCCCGAGGGCATCAAGGCGATCAGTCACTTCACGGAGAACGGAATCCGCACCAACTGCACGCTCATTTTCTCCCCGGGACAAGCGTTGATTGCAGCCAAGGCCGGCGCGTCGTACGTCAGCCCGTTCATCGGTCGTTTGGACGACATCAGCACGGACGGGATGAACCTCATTGAGGACATCCGCAACATCTTTGACAACTACGACTTTGGGACGGAAATTTTGGCGGCGAGCGTGCGCGGCCCCATGCACGTCATCGAATGCGCCAAACTCGGTGCCGACGTCATGACTGGACCGCTGAGTGCCATTGTGGGACTGATGAAGCACCCGTTGACGGACATCGGTTTGGCCAAGTTCTTGGAGGACCACGCCAAGTCGAACGCGTAACCTTCGGCCCGCGACGCGCAGGTCACCAGAAGGCATTTGCAGCCCCGAATGGCTCACCTCATCAAGATTCACGACAAAAACCCCGACCCGCGAAAGGTTCGGGAGGTGTTGGACGTGCTGAATCGGGACGGCGTTGTGGTCTGCCCCACCGACACGGTGTACAGTTTCGCATCGAAATTGGGAAGCGCCAAGGGGTTTGATCGCATCGCCAGAGCCAAGGGAGTCAAGCCTGAAAAGGCCAACTTCTCGCTGTTGTGCGCAGACCTGAGTGACCTCAGCCAATACGCCCAGCACATCAGCAACCCCATGTTCAAGCTGATGAAACGGGCGTTGCCTGGGCCCTACACGTTTGTGCTTCCGGCGTCAAGCGAGGTGCCCAAGCTCTACAAGAGCGGCAAGAAGACGATTGGCATTCGGGTGCCGGATCACCCCGTGGCTCAACACATCCTCCGAGAATTGGGCAAGCCGCTTGTGGTAAGCAGCGTGCACGACGACGACGAGGTTTTGGAATACACCACCGACCCCGAGTTGATTTTGGAACGGCACAACCACGTCGTGGATTTGGTTGTGGACGGCGGCATGGGCCAAAACGAAGCCTCAACCGTCCTCGACTGCACCGGAGACGTGCCGGAAATCCTCCGGGAGGGGCTTGGACCCGTCGACGGGCTGTTCTGAGTTGTCCTCAGCGAGCTTTTGAGGGCGTAGGGTTGGGTTAGGTCAGTCCCGCGCCCGTGCCGTGAGCATGGGGACGAAGGCCGCGTTGCCGTGGTCCTTTTTCGTGAATTCTCGGTCGCTGATGCGGTCGATGGTCCACATGCGTTGTGTCTCGCCGTCCCCCACGGGAATGACCATGCGCCCCCCGACCTTCAACTGGCCAAGCAAGGCTTGCGGCACGTCCGGGGCCCCGCACGTGATGATGATGCCATCGAACGGCGCAAACACCGGCTTGCCTTTGTACCCGTCGCCGTAATACAGCGCAGGCTTCCACCCCATGGTTTTCAGGAGGGGGCCGGCCGTGTCGAACAGGGCTTTTTGCCGTTCGATGCTGTGGACCTTCAACCCGAGGGCGCAAAGGACGGCGCATTGGTACCCGCTCCCGGTGCCGATTTCCAGAACCGTGTCACCCGGGTTGGCCGCCAAGAGCTCGCTCTGCTTGGCCACGGTGTGGGGCTGGCTGATGGTTTGGCCTGCGGCGATGGGAAACGCTTTGTTGGTGTACGCAAATTGGGAAAACGCCGAGTCCAAGAAGAAGTGACGCGGCACCCGATCCATCGCCTCCAACACGCGCTCGTCCGCAATGCCCATCTCGCGCAATTCGTCCATCAGCTTGCGTCGCTGACCCTTGTGCATGTACGTGTCCTCCGGGAGTTTCATGACGACCAAACTACACCGCCGACGTACGCCAAATGTGCATGACCTGTGAGCAATTTTCACATTGCGTTGGTGAACAGCGGCACCCCACCCACGTAGCTTCGCAGCATGGTAAAGCACTGGTTCAATTGCAAGGTGAGTTCGCGGTCACTCGACAGCGAAGGCGCGGAAGTCAAGAAGGTGGAGCAGTTCGTTTTGGACGCCTACACCTACACCGAGGCCGAGACGCGCATGACCCAAATCTGCGAGTACGAAGGCATCCGTCCGTTTGAGATTGCCCAATTGACCAAAACGAACCTCATCGAGGTCATCCGCTACCCGGAGTGCGACAAGTGGTTCCGCGTCAAAGTCGCCATGACCACCTTCGATGCCGACCGAGGTTCAGAAAAGGAAAGCAACCAGCACATTCTTCTCAGCGCAACTGACGTGCGCGACGCCTACGACAAGGTTTCCCAGCACATGAACCAGCTCGGGGTGGGCTACGTCATCCCTTCGATTGCGTTTCAGAAAATTGTGGAAGTGTTCCCGCAAGACGAATGGCAAGTGGTGGACGGACAGGAGCAACCTAAAAACGCAAGCCAAGTCCCGGTCGGCCACGAAGAGACGGCCGAGGAAGCTCCTTTCGAGGCCGATCCCGCCTAAGCCATCACAACATCCAGCTCCACGCGCTGTCGTACGCCTCACGCTCTTGAGCGTGTTCCAACAGCCAACCCAAATACGGGTCTTGGCTCAACGTCGCGCTGTCGCCCACGAGCATGCAGGCTTTGCGGGCGCGGGTTTGGGCCACGTGCATCCGGCGGCTCTCGCTCAAGAATCCCACTTCGCCTCGGTCGTTGCTGCGTGTCATCGACACGATCATGCCGTCGCGCTCTTGGCCTTGAAATCCGTCCACGGTGTGGACGGTCACGTCGGCACCTGAGGGAACCTCGCCCGCGACGACACGGGCATGCCAACCTTCGCGAAGCAGTTCAACTTGCGCAGAATACGGCGCCACCACGCCCAAGCTCATAGCGGGATGCAAGCGCAACCAATCGGCAGCCCGATCCAAAACAAACCGCGCTTCTTCCACGTTGCGCACGCTTCCCCCTTCCTCCGAGCGCACCTCCTCAAACCCGCATCCCGCCGTATCCACCCACAACCAAGGTCGAATCCCTTCCAACGTGACTTGGGCGACGTCGGGATGGGCCCGCAATTTCCCTTCGTAAAACCGCTCGTTTCCTGCGGACATGATGGACGCGTGCATGCGGTGCTGAACTTCGAGCATCGTGGTGTGCTCGGGATGAGCTGCAATCAAGCGCTCCAGCAAGGTGTTTTCGAGGGGCTTGCCGTCCCGACTCTTGACCGTCGGAGGCAACTGATGCGGATCGCCGCACAACACCAAACGCGGGGCTCGCCGAAGGGCAATCAGCGTTGCTGGGGGGAGTGCTTGTGCAGCCTCGTCCACCACAACCACGTCAAAATTCATGCCCCACAACCTGCGGTCGTCGCACCCCACCAGCGTGCCGCATACCACGTCCGCTTGGCGAAGCACCTTTTCTGCGAGGTAGGCCTCGAGGTCGTCCGCCTCTTTGCGCAAATTCCGCGCTTCCGCTCGGGCCGCCCGGCGCGCTTCCCGTTGCTCGCTCCCAAAATTCCGCACGTACCGGTCCGCCTCGCGCTGCCGCTGCTCGGCTTCTTGACGGGTTTTGGTGACCCGGCTGAACTCGGGCTGGGTTTGAACCACGGCGTCCACGGTCCGGTCCTGCACGCGGGCACTCGCCCTCATGGGGTGGCCGACGCGAACCACGTTCAGCCCCACGTCGCCCAACCGCTCCACCAACACGTCGACGGCCATGTTCGAAGGCGCGCTCGCAAGAACCTTGTTTCCAGAAGCCACAAGCCCCGCCACAGCAGAAACGAGGGTGCGAGTTTTGCCGGTCCCTGGAGGGCCGTGCAACAAACTCAACGGCGCTCGCGACCACATGACCCTTGCAGCCTCCGCTTGCTTTTCATTCAAGCCGCTCTCGTCGCCTCCGGCCCGATCCTCCGGATGAGGAAGCTCTGGCCACGGAGCCAGGGCCAGCACCGCGTCACGCAACAACTTGGACTCAGGCTCCTCCACGTTTACCCAGTAACTGAGCGCGTGGGCCATGGCTTGGTAACTGCGCTCGTCCGTACGGGCATCCACCGTCCAAGAAACGTGTTGGATGGCCACGCCTTCCGGACCGTCTCCTTCCAAAACCACGTCCATTTCAAGGCCACGCATCTTCATTACTCTGGCTGGCCAAGTGCCAATCTTCTCCGCGTCCTTCGCGTCCACCAAGGGGGTCAACAGCACCGCACCTCCAACACGAAAGATTCCCGGAAGGCCTCCCCCTTCTTTGCACACCATGCGCCATTTCGCTCCGCCAAATGCGTACGAAGCTTCTGTCACCTCAACAGGAGACCACGTCAGCCCTTCGGCTCTTCTCACTTTGAGGGAAGACCCGTTGAGAAGTTCGGAGAGCCGGCTTCGTTCTTCTTCCCGCTCGGCCAACAAAGCGTTGGTCCAAGCCGTCAAGACGTCCAAAGGATGTTCCGGCATCCGCCCGTCAATCAGTCGACGATGTGGAAGATCCCCTCAAACACGAACGGCCCTTCCCCCTCGTATTCCACCCCCTGACCGTTGATGTCTGTGACCACCAGTGGCCCTTGCTCCACTGGGATGGTCAGCACGTAATAGTACACGCCAGAAGAAGCCCCGTCTGCTGCGCAGTCCCAGAAGGGCTGCTCTGCAAAGTCGTCGCTTTGGAAGACAACGTTGCCCCAGCGGTTCATCACCGTGAGCTGAACATCCGGGTAAGACTGGATGCCTGGAATGGCAAACCTGTCGTTGAGGCTGTTTGAACCGTACGGAGACACCACGTTGGGAATGATGATTTCGCACGTCCCAATGACAATTTGCGATTGAGCCTGGCAAAGAAGACCAGGGTAGGCATCAAAGGATTGGCCGACGGTTGCCGTGAACAACTCCGGTTCGTCCAACCCCGAAACGAACACGCTCGTGCCCACCGTGTCACTGAGGAACTCTTCCGGTCCCCAAACCACCGACACGTCGCCTTCCACTTCGTTGGCCAACACCAATTCGAGTTCCACCGCCTGCCCACAAAAGACGTCGGAGGACGCTTGAATGGTGGGGCTGAATTCAACGTACTCCACTTCGAAGGTCTGGGAGTAGGTGCACCCAAAGTTGTTGATGGCGGTGGCGGTGTAGGTCTGCGGTCCGGCTTCACCGTTGGTCACGGTCACCTCTGCGCAGTTCCAATCGCCCGCCAACAAGGTGTTGGAGTTGGCTCCCGGCTCCCAAAACGTGCTGTCGCACAACAGCCCAAACTGAGGCGTAAACGACTGCGTAACAGGATACAACGTGTCTGCAAAATCAATCCCCCATTCAAAGACAAAGCCGTTGTCCGCAGCCCACAAATCGCAAATTTCCAATTGCCAAATTCCGTTCAGCGGACAGCCGTCCAGAGCTCCCCAGGAGGTCTCTGAACTGTATGTGCCGGAAGGCAACGAACCGTCCGCACCTCCAGGTTCAGTCGCCCACGTACCGAGGGTGGCGTCGGCGCTCCAGAAGTAATCGTACCCCGTACCGGGCTCAGGGGGAGTATCCCCGAAGATCGGAACGCCCAACGACGTTCCAGGCCCCGGATACGAACTGACCAGCAATTCTTGCCCGTTGGGGCAAATGAACGTCACATCGAGGTCACCAAGGAACGAGTGCTCCATGTTGACGAAGAAATTCTCGATGCCATCCCCAGCATCAAGCAAAACGGCACCTGGGAGAAACGAATTGATGCTGATCTCGCTCACAAAACACTCTCCTACGTTGTCGGGAAGCGAAATCGCTTCCCCGAAGTCGTTGCCGGGTTCGAGCGTGTAGGCCACGCCCTCCACGTCCACGGAGAGCACCACGTCCTCGCCCGTGCAAGCCGTTTCAACCACGGTGGTGCTCCACACGGGCTCTGTGCTGATGTAGACGAAGTAATTCGTCGGCTGTACGCTTTCACACCCGTCTGCGTCCACAAGCGAAAGCTGCACAAGCTCAATGCCTGGCGTGTCAAAGGTCCAAGCGGCATTGGGGCTGTCGGACTCCAAGTCCACGCTGCCGTCGGCGTTGAAATCCCACAGGTAAAGTTCAATTTCTGCGCCCGCGGACACGGAGGCCGCTGCGCTGAAACCGATTTCCTCTCCAGGACACACGGACAACGGACTGGGGTTGAGTGGGTTGACAACAGGAATGGGAGCTTCACAAGGTTGCCCGCAACCAATAATGGCCCCGAAAATGCCCCCAGAATCGGGATTGGCGCTGGACACAAAATGAATGGTCAAACAGCCGCTCGAGTTGTTGGACGACGCCACATGGATGGCACCCAAAAACGACCCCGTTGGACTGTACGCCAAAACAGGAGCTGCGTTGCTGTCCCCGTCGTAGATGGTCATGAACGACGCGGGGTCCAACTCAAAGTTGATCCACTCCAAAAACACGTTGGTGCCGTCGTCTGGGCAAAGAGTCAACGTAAAATCCTCTGCAGGACCGTATCCTGAACCACCTTGGCCGCTGGTGTCATAAAGCACGCCGGAACATGCTTCCGCGTACCCGTCGTTGATCATAACTTGGGCCAGCACATTGGCTGCGCTGCCAGCAAAAAATGCGATGCAAGCAATCGCGGCGCGGGAAAAAACCTGTTGCGTCATTTGGTGAGAAAAGAACTTCGGTTCAACAAGGTTTCAAACCGCTCTTTCGAAGGAAGAACGACGTACCACCCCTCAGCCGTCTGAAGCCAGGTGAACTCCCCTTCTGCAGGACGAAAGGTCGATTGCAAGACGCGGTGCTCCAAAGGCGTGTCCTGCCCGCCAGCCAGGATCTGGAAGGAAGGAACCGCCTTTCCGGGGTTTTTCACTACTCGGAAAGCGGGCCCAACCAAACACGCTTCTGCACGCAACGACTCGGAGGCAACCGCTTCCTGAACGGAAATCCCGTGGAATTCGGCCACCGAATGCAATCCCACCTCGAGGGCCGATGTGGTCGATTGGGCTGAAGCGACAACGATTGCACCTGCGAACAGGACTATGAAGAGCGTGACTTTCTGCAAAATATTCATCGTTTGGTGTTTCGCCTTTCTTGCAGGAAAGGACATCTTCGTCAAAGGTAACCCAAACTCCCGGGGCGGAGTTGCAGGAGCGCCGCGACAAAAATTGCGCAAGGGTTTGTGCGTCAGAAAATCTGTCTATCTTTGCCCCCCCTTAACGAAGGAGAACGACCTGGTAGCTCAGCTGGTTAGAGCATCTCACTTTTAATGAGAGGGTCCTGGGTTCGAGTCCCAGCCGGGTCACAAAGGCCTACAGAGCCTTGCACCGCCCAGGTGCTGAAATTGGTAGACAGGCATGGTTGAGGGCCATGTGTCCGTTTAGGGCGTGTGGGTTCGAGTCCCACCCTGGGCACAAGAAGCGAGCAGCGAAAGCACTCGCTTTTTTTGTGCTCAATTCTTGAACCCGCCGCCTTGCATTGGGGCCCCGGTTGGGGTGATATTGCCTCCAAGAAATCCCCTTCATGGACACCCCCTCTTCGCACTGGCATGACGACGTGAAGCAGCGCTTCGCTGGAATCTTTGAAGAAGCTCTGCTTCAAGAAATTACGGAGCAAGGTCACCACATGCGCGTGCCTGAAGGAACGATGTTGATGGACGTGGGCCAAAACATGGATGCCGTCCCCCTCCTCCTGGAAGGCGCCATCAAAATCATGAGGCTCGATCACGAAGGGGACGAGATTTTGCTCTACTTCCTCGAATCCGGTGACAGCTGCGCATTGTCGATGGGCACCTACATGGGGGCGTCCAAAAGCAGCATTCGCGCCGTCACCGAGCGCAACACTTCGTTGGTGATGGTGCCTGTGAGCGTGGGGCAGCGCTGGATGAAGTCCTACACGAGTTGGTTGGAGTTTGTGATGGAGAGCTACCAAAATCGCCTGGAGGAAATGCTCGATGCCATTGACGCATTGGCCTTCATGGACCTGCCAACACGGTTGCGGCGGTACCTTTCTGACAAGGTGAAGATTCAGGGAGACATGAAGCTCCACACGACCCACCAAGAAATCGCCAACGACCTCCACACATCTCGCGTTGTGGTGTCGAGGTTGCTCAAAAGCCTCGAACGCGAAGGTGTGCTCTCCCTCCACCGCAACGCAGTGGAGATGCACGAGTACTGATTCGGTTGCGCAACCCGCGTCACATGCGCCCGAGTGGGTGGACTGTACCTTCGCGACACACCAACGACACGCACGTGCGCATCTCCGATTTCTTTCCGGCCACCTCTTGGCTTCCGAAGTACTCCCAAGCCGACTGGCGCGGCGATTGGCCCGCGGGACTGACCGTGGGAATCATGCTCATCCCGCAAGGCATGGCCTACGCCATGATTGCCGGACTCCCCGTGGTGTACGGTCTCTACGCCGCCTTGTTGCCCCAAATCGTGTACGGCTTGATGGGGACGAGTCGGCATTTGGCCGTGGGGCCTGTCGCCATGGACAGCCTGCTCGTGGCGGCCGGACTGACCGGCATCGCCGTGGCAGGATCCGAGAATTACATTGCCCTGGCTTTGCTTTTGGCCTTGATGATGGGCGCTTTGCAGTTGAGCATGGGCGTGCTGAAGCTCGGGTTCCTCGTGAATTTCTTGTCGCGGCCCGTGATCAGCGGATTCACGAGCGCGGCGGCCTTGATCATTGGGCTCAACCAACTCCCTCACCTGCTGGGAGTCAGCAGCGGACGAAGCAACCAACTTCACAAGCTCCTCGCCGGTCTCTCTGAAGTGGTCAGTGAGGTGCACCTGGGAACGCTCACCGTGGGTCTCACAGCCACCGGCAGCCTTCTCGCTTTGAAAAAATGGGCACCTCGCATTCCTGGAGCCTTGGTGGTGGTGGTGGCGAGCATCGCTGCTTCCTGGGCGTTGGGGTTCCAAAACATGGGCATCAAAGTCGTGGGGGTCATTCCAGAAGGCCTTCCCTCCTTCACCCTGCCCGCGTGGTCCCTCGACGATGCCCGCACCCTCCTCCCCACGGCGCTGACCCTGTCTTTGGTGGCCTTCATGGAAGCCATCAGCGTGGCCAAGGCCATTGAGGAGCGTCACGGCTACCGCGTGGACGCCAACCAAGAGCTTCGCGCGCTGGGCTTGGCCAACGTGGTGGGGTCCTTGTTCCAAAGCTACCCCACCACGGGCGGGTTCTCCCGCACGGCGGTTACTGAGCAGGCCGGCGGCAAGACCCCCGTGACGGCATGGATTGCCGCCGGAGTCATCGCCCTCACCTTGGTCGCTTTGACGCCGCTTTTTTACCACCTTCCCAACGCCGTGCTTGCCGCCATTGTGATGGTGGCCGTGGCGGGGCTTGTGGATTTGTCCTATCCCCGCACGCTCTGGAAGCAAGACCGCGTCGAAGCCGGAATCTTGTTTGCCACCGCCGTCGTGACGCTCACGGTGAGCTTGCCCATGGGCATCGGCCTTGGCGTCCTGTTGGCCCTGGGGCTGGCCGTTCAGCGCATGATGGTGCCCCACGTGGCCGTGCTCGGAAACGTGGAAAACGTGTATCGGAACGTCGACCGATTTGAAAACGCCGAGACGGAACCTGACGTGCTTGTCGTGCGGTACGACGGCGCCGTGAATTTCGCCAACCAAGCTCATTTCCGAAGCACGCTGGTTGGGTTGGTCAAGAACCTGCCCGAACTCCGATTGGTGGTGCTTCAGGCGGACACGATCTCCTACATGGACGCGTCTGCCCGTGCCACGTTGCGGGCCCTCCTTGAGGAATGGCGGGACGGGGGAATCCAACTCTGCCTGGCGGGCGCCATCGGCCCGGTCCGCGACGCCCTTGCCGCAGACGGCCTCTTGGAAAGCGGCGCTGTGTGCTGTCAACTGACGGTGGAGGACGCCATGACGAACTACCGCAACCCCGGATCTGTGCCGCCCTCGCACCAGGACATGGCCACACAGCACACCTGACGATGCGCAACTTCAGAAGCATCCTTGTGTGACTCAAGTCAACAAGGGGGCAGAGTGAACGGCGCTACTTTTGAACTACAAACATTCAAGGAGATGGAAGTCAAGCAGATTTACACCGGTTGCCTCGCCCAAGGGGCCTACTACATTGAAAGCAACGGCGAAGTGGCCATCGTCGACCCGCTGCGTGAGGTGCAGCCCTACATTGACCTCGCCAACGAACGCGACGCCAAGATCAAGTACGTGCTCGAAACGCACTTTCACGCGGACTTTGTTTCGGGCCACGTGACGCTTTCTGAGAAGACGGGAGCTCCCATTGTGTTTGGGCCCAACGCGCATCCAGGCTTCGATTTTCACAGCGCGAAAGACGGCGAGCGCCTCAAGCTTGGCAACGTGGAAATCGAAGTGTTGCACACCCCCGGCCACACGATGGAAAGCACCACGTACTTGTTGCGCGACGAAGAAGGCAACCCGCACGCCATTTTCTCCGGAGACACCCTGTTCTTGGGGGATGTGGGGCGGCCTGATTTGGCCCAAAAAAGCGACGTCACCATCGAGGACCTCGCCAGCCACCTCTACGACAGCCTTCGCAACAAGATCATGACCTTGCCCGACGACACCGTCGTCTACCCGGGGCACGGAGCTGGCTCTGCATGCGGCAAGAACATGAGCAAGGAAACGGTGGGAAGCATTGGCGACCAAAAGGCCACCAACTACGCCCTGCGTGCCGACATGACGCGCGAGGAATTCATCAAAGAAGTGACCGACGGCCTTGCCCCTCCTCCCGGGTACTTCCCCATGAACGTGGCCCTCAACAAACACGGTTACGACAGCATCGACGACGTGATCACACGCGGCATGCAGGAATTGTCTCCCGACGCGTTTGACGCCGCCGCGAACGAAACAGAAGCGGTGGTGCTCGACATCCGTTCGACGGACGAGTTCATCGCGCGCCACATCCCGCGCTCGACCTTCATTGGGTTGGCCGGAGGGTTTGCCCCTTGGGTGGGCGCCATGATTGTGGACGTCAAGCAGCCCATTCTGTTGGTCGCGAACGAAGACCAAATCGAAGAAGCCATCACCCGTTTGTCTCGCGTGGGCTTTGACAACGTCCTCGGCTACTTGAAGGGCGGCATCGACGCGTGGGTTGAAGCGGGAAAAGAAACGGATTGCATTGAAACCGTGGATGCCGAAGCCTTCGCTGGCGTTCTGAAGAACTCCCCTGACGCGAAAGTGGTGGATGTCCGGAAGGACGGAGAGTACCTCTCTGAGCACGTGGAAGGTGCCATTCACGCCTCCCTCGAATTTTTGGGAAGCCACATGGACCGCATCCCCAAGGACGAGCCTTTCTACTTGCACTGTGCAGGAGGCTACCGCAGCTTGATCGCGCACTCCATGTTGAAGGCTCGTGGGTACCACAACGCGATTGACGTGCTGGGCGGCTTCAAGGCCATCGCCGAAACGGATGCACCCAAGTCCGACTACGTCTGCCCGAGCACGCTCTGAGCGCCGATTGAGGGCCGGATGTCCTGTGAACACAGACACCTGGAAATGGGCAGCAGGGAAATGAAATTTGTCACGAGTTTCTCTACCTTTGCCGCCCACTTACCCGGGTGGCGAAATTGGTAGACGCGCAGTCTTCAGGCGGCTGTGCCTTCGGGCGTGCTGGTTCGAGTCCAGTTCCGGGTACTAAAAAGACCTTGCTCCCCTGGAGTGAGGTTTTTTTGTGACCCTGATCGACCTCTTTTTGTGGGCGTCAAAGCGCGCACCTCCCTTCCCAACGTACCTTCGTTTCATGGTCCAAGGCGAGCACTTCCCCCAATCCTCGGCGCCCTTCTCCACCTGCCGGAACGGGAAGCGCCCCGTTGTCATTGCGGGACCCTGCAGCGCTGAAAGCCGTGACCAGGTGTTGGACACCGCGCGGTTGATTCAAGCCCAACCGGGTGTCTCGTTCCTTCGGGCAGGGTTGTGGAAGCCTCGAACACGCCCCAACAGCTTCGAAGGAAGAGGAACAGAAGCCCTGCCGTGGCTGGTGGAGGCCCAGCGTGAAACCGGGTTGAAGGCGATGACTGAAGTGGCCACCCCCGAGCATGTTGAGGCCGTTCTCAAAGCAGGACTGAACGCCATGTGGGTGGGTGCAAGAACGACGGTCAGCCCCTTTGCCGTGCAAGCCTTGGCGGACGCCTTGAAAGGAGTTGATGCCATGGTCCTGGTCAAGAACCCCATGCACGGAGACCTCAAGTTGTGGATGGGAGCCATTGAACGTCTCCACACCTCGGTTCACGGCGAAGTGGGGGCTCTCCACCGCGGCTTCTCAAGCTACGGGAGCCACGAGTTCCGAAACGCCCCCATGTGGGAGATTCCCATTGCGCTGCGTGCCGAAATGCCCGAAGTTCCCCTCCTCTGTGACCCTTCCCACATCGCAGGTCGTCCTGAACTGATTCAGGACGTGGCGCAACGCGCCATGAACCTCGGCATGGAGGGATTGATGCTCGAGTCGCACGTCGACCCGACCTGTGCACTCAGCGATGCCGAACAGCAAATCACACCGGCGCAGCTGCACCAACTGTTGGCCTCGCTTGAGATTCCGACCACCGGACCGGAGAGCCACCAAGATCGGGATGCGCTCGAAGGGCTGCGATTGCAAATCGACAGCGTGGACGAACAACTCATGAGGCTGCTGAGCCGCCGCATGGAACTCGCCAAGGACATTGGTGTCTTGAAACACAGAAATCGCTGGTCGTTGCTCAGCTTGGCTCGGTGGCGGGACATCATCGCCAGCCGCACTGCTTGGGGTAGCGACTTGGGACTGAACCCCGAATTCTTGGAAAAGATTTTAGGCTCGGTGCACGAAGAGAGCATTCGCGTTCAAGGCGACGAAGCGAATCAACGTCGTGCCCAACAAGACAGCAAAGGCGCCTGAGTGGCGTCTTTTTTTTGTCGAGACGTAACCTTTTTGGAACTCGAGGCGTAAGGGAACTCGGTTTTGGTTAACCGCGCTTACTTAAGCGCATGAATCAGGCGATTTGGTTGAAGGGGCTCCTCAAACGTGAGGGCCCCTTTTTTCATGCGTCTCCTTTCGTGAACATCGCGATCCAAATGGACCTGCTCAGACGGTAAATGATTGGCAGCAGCGCCACAAGAAGACCTGTTCCTGTCAGCAAGAAGGTTCCAGGATGGGTGAACATCCCAAACTCCATCCACCCCCACGCATCAAAACATTTCAGCGCCACAAGCACAGCCACCCAGAGGGCCACGGTCAGGGCGTAACTCACGTATGCCGCGCCAAAGTAAAATCCCGGTTCTCGTTCAAAATCTTCCCCGCAACGGCTGCATGAAGTGTTCATGGTCGCGGTGTGACGCAAGTCGTAGGCGTTGGGCTTCACGAAGAGTGTGCCTTCCCCGCATTTGGGGCATCGGTTGCGAAGGATCCAAGAGAATTTGGGCATGCACAAAAGTGCACCATTCCCGACACAGTCGCGTAACCCAAGTTTCTCAGGATTTCATTCAGGCCTGTTGCAAACGAACCAACTCTGCGTAGCGGCCATTCCGGCCCATCAACTCCTCGTGGGCGCCCTGTTCGACCACTTGCCCCGCCTCCAACACGGCGATGACATCGGCGGAGCGCACCGTCGCCATGCGGTGAGCGATCACCAACACGGTCCGTTGTTTGGACATCGCATTCAAAGCTTCCTGCACAAGTGATTCAGACTCCGCGTCGAGCGCCGAAGTAGCCTCATCCAGTATCAACACCTCCGCTCCGCGGTAAAGCGCCCGAGCGAGCGCCACGCGCTGGCGCTGTCCTCCGCTCAATTTTCCACCGCCATCCCCCACTGGGGCGTCCAACCCCTCGCTCAATTCGCCCGAGAATTCCGTGACGTGAGCGGCTGACGCGGCCTGCTCGACTCGCGCCCGATCGGGGTACGCATCACCGAGCGCGATGTTCTCCGCGATGGTGCCGTGGAACAACCAGGCATCTTGGGTCACGACCGCAAGTTGGGACCGCCATGCTTCTCCAGAGACATCGCGCAAATCCACCCCGTCCACCCGGACCGCCCCGCGATCTGGGTCGGCAAATTTGCTCAGGAGATGAGCCACCGTGGTTTTCCCGGAACCCGAGGTGCCTACAAGCGCGACGACACTGCCTTTGGAGATGTCCAGCGACAACCCCTGCAAGGCGGCGCGATCTTGGCCTGGGTAGCTGTAGGTCACGCCTTCAAACGTGATGCTTCGCTCAAAGTTGGGAACGGCTGCATCCTTCTCGACTCCTTTCACCTCCTCCGCCTTGACGCCCTCGAACAAGGCCTGCAAGCGCTCCAGGGACGCCGCTCCCTTGGAGACGCGGAACCACCCGTCAGAGAGAGAGCGAGCTGGTGGAATGATTTGGGAAAAAACCACGAGGTACCCAATGAACCAATCCCCGGTCAAGGCGGAATCGCCGTTCAACACAAGGGTCCCCCCGTAGCCGAGCAGGAGCGCCATCACGGACAGCGAAATGACTTCACTCATGGGCGAAGACATGGCCTCGCGTCGGTGCATTCTTCGCGTGGCCTTGAAGTGCTCTCGGTTCCGTTGGCCGTAGGACTGAGCGAAGTGGCGCTCGGCATTGAACGCCTTAACAATGCGCATCCCGAGGAGCGTTTCCTCCAACACCGAAACCAGGTGACCGAGTTCTTCTTTGCCTCGGAGGGCGTGGCGTTTCATGCGTTTGGCCCAACGGCTGATCAGCCAACCACTCAGAGGAAGCAGGACAAACGCAAAAAGCGTGAGTTGCCAACTCAACACGACTAGCGTGGTGAGGCTCACAGCAATCATCAGCGGCGCTTTCACAAGCGCCTCCATCGACCCAATGACGGAGTGCTCCACTTCCATCAGGTCGTGCGTGAATCGGCTCATCACGTCCCCGCGCTTGGACTCGGTGAACCACGTCATCGGCATGCGAAGCATGTGTTCGTAGTGCTCTTGACGGAGGTCCCGGCTCACGGCCGAGCGAATTCCTGACATCACATAGAGCGCGGCGTATTGAACCGCGTTCTTCAACAAGGCAAGCACGACCATGGCCGCACACAGCGCCACCAAGGCCGATCCTGGCCCTTCGTTTCGCACAAAAGCGTCGAACCACGTGCTGACGTCTGTGAGAACGCCCTCGGGCATGGAGTCTCCCCCGGACGCACCAAACAGGATGCGCAAGAAAGGCACGACGGAGAGAAACGTGAAGAGGGACAGGACGGCGCTGAACGCGTGCAACAAGCCCATCAGCACCATCTGCGCGCGCTGGTGCCGAATCAAAGGAAGCAAGGCCCACACGGCCTTCATCCACGCACCAGTTTGGAGGCGAACCCGAGGTAATTGGCCGGTGTAATCGCACGAAGTTCCGCTTTGATCGCATCGCTCACCTCCAAGCCGTCGATGAATTCCGCCATGACTTCAGGCGTAATCGCACCGTGGGTGCGCGTGAGGGCCTTGAGAGCCTCGTAAGGCTCCGGGTAGGCCTCGCGGCGGAGGATGGTTTGGATGGCCTCTGCAACGACGGCCCAATTGGCTTCAAGGTCAGCGGCCAACTTCGCCTCGTTCAGAACGAGTTTGCTCAACCCCTTCCTCGTAGCGTTCATCGCGATGAGGCTGTGACCCATGGGCACGCCGAGGTTGCGCAGCACCGTGCTGTCCGTCAAGTCGCGCTGAAGGCGCGACAGGGGCAACTTTTCTGCGAAGTGAGCAAGCAAGGCGTTGGCCACGCCGAGGTTCCCTTCGCTGTTTTCGAAATCAATGGGATTCACTTTGTGCGGCATGGCCGACGACCCCACCTCGCCTGCCACAATCTTCTGTTTGAAGTAGTCCATCGAGATGTACGTCCAAACATCCTTGTCGAGGTCCATGAGGACCGTGTGGATTCGGCGAAGGGCGTCGCACCAAGCGGCAAGGTGGTCGTAGGGCTCGATTTGGGTGGTCACAGGAGTTCGCGTGAGTCCAAGCGTGCCTTCCACGAATTGCCGGCCAAACACCGGCCAGTCCACGTCCGGGTACGCGACGTGGTGAGCGTTGAATTGCCCCGTCGCTCCGCCAAACTTGGCGGCGTAGGTGGCGTTGGCAAGGGCGTCGCGTTGTCCGCGCAGACGGTCTACGAAGACTTGAAATTCTTTTCCGAGCGTGACTGGAGAAGCCGCCTGACCGTGGGTTCGTGCCAACATGGGCACGTCCTTCCACTCCAACGCAAGCCGCGCCAAATCAGCAATCGTGTCGTCGAGAAGCGGCAACAAGGCCTGTTCCGTGGCGCGCTTGAGCGACAACGGCACCGCGGTGTTGTTCACGTCCTGGGAAGTGAGGCCAAAGTGGACAAACTCTTTCCAGGCCCCTACCCCCAGCGTTTCCATGGCTTGCTTGACGAAGTACTCCACGGCCTTGACGTCGTGGTTCGTGACGCCCTCCTTGTCTTTGATCCATTGCGCGTCTTCGGTGGAGAAGTTGCGGTAGACCTCACGGAACGCCTCCACTTTGTCCGCGGGGAAATCCGCCAACTGCGGCAGCGGCATGGCTACGAGGGCCAAGAAGTACTCGACCTCCACCTCTACGCGGTGGTGGATGAGGCCGAGTTCGGACATCCAAGGTGAAAGAGAAGCAGTGTGCCGACGGTACCGACCGTCAACGGGAGAAATGGCGTCAAGCATGTGCTGGAATCAAAGCCCAAAGGTACTGAACTGGGCGGAGCCGTGGCTACCTTGGTCGCATGCGATTGCACACCATTCACACCGGGAATTTCAAGCTGGACGGGGGCGCGATGTTTGGGGTGGTTCCCAAGCAGCTCTGGGCCCCAACCAATCCCCCCGACGAACTCAACCTCTGCACCTGGGCAATGCGCTCGCTGCTCGTGGAGATGGGCGACCGGTTGGTGCTCGTCGACTGCGGCATCGGAAACAAGCAATCGGAGAAGTTCTTCAGCCACTACCACCTTCACGGCGAGCATTCCCTCGATTCGAGCTTGAAGTCAGCTGGATTCTCGCGTGAGGACATCACCGACGTGTTCCTCACCCACCTGCATTTCGACCACGTTGGAGGCGCCGTGGAACGCCGACCAGACGGCATGCTCGTGCCCGCGTTTCCCAACGCGACGTACTGGTCCAACGAGGCGCATTGGGGTTGGGCAACCGAACCCAACCCGCGGGAGAAGGCATCCTTTTTGGCGGAAAACCTGCTTCCACTGCGCGAGTCCGGCCAGCTTGAAATGATTGAACGAACAGGGCGCATTGCACGGAACGTCATGGGGTTGCAGGGCTGGGACATCTTCTTTGCTGACGGACACACGGAGAGTCAAATGATTCCCTTGATTCACACCCCCGAGGGCCGCACACTCGCATTCATGGCGGACTTGCTTCCAAGCACGGGGCACATCCCCTTGGCTTACGTCATGGGCTACGACACGCGCCCGCTGCTGACGTTGGAAGAGAAAAAGCTGTTTCTCGAAACCGCGGCCAACGAAGAATGGGTGCTGTTTTTGGAGCACGACGCGGAGAACGCAGCCTGCACCGTCAAGCACACGGAGAAAGGGGTGCGTCTGAATCACGCTGCGCCGACGTGGCGCGAATTGATGGGGTAAGGCTCAGAGGCCAGCCACGATCCGCGCTGGCAAGCCCGGGCCTTCGTAAATCATCCCAGAATACACCTGAACTAGGCTGGCACCTGCGTTGAGCTTTTCACGTGCCGCATCCACGCTGTCGATGCCGCCGACGCCGATGATCGTAAAGCGTCCCTCGCTTTTGGTTGCCAAGTAACGCACAACCTCAGTGGCTCGTGCCCTGACCGGTGCGCCGCTGACCCCTCCTGCCCCCATGGCTTCCACCTCTTCGCCGGGGATTTGCAGTCCTTCACGCGAGATCGTGGTGTTCGTGGCCACAACGCCGTCCACGTTTTCCGCCAGCACAATGTCCACGATGTCGTCGAGTTGACCGTCTGTGAGGTCGGGGGCGATTTTCAAAAAGACAGGTCGCTGTCCAGGGTGGTTGTCGTTCCTTTCGATTACCGCACGGAGCAATTTGGCCAGAGGCTCTTTGTCTTGCAACTCCCTCAAACCAGGCGTGTTAGGCGAACTTACGTTGACTACGAAATAATCCACATGTGCGTGCAAGGCATCGACACAAGCGAGGTAATCGTCCACGGCCTTGTCGTTGGGCGTGATCTTGTTCTTTCCGATGTTGCCCCCGACAACCAACCCCTTGGGACGACGAATCAAACGACCTACCGCAGGGGTGAGCCCGTCGTTGTTGAATCCCATTCGGTTCAGGATGCCTCGGTCTTGCACCAAGCGAAACAGCCGAGGTTGGGGGTTGCCACTTTGGGCCCTCGGAGTCACCGTCCCAATCTCCACAAACCCAAACCCGAGCATCTCCAACGCAGGCAGCCAGCGCGCGTCCTTGTCGAAGCCCGCAGCCAAACCAACGGGGTTGGGGAAGGTCAAACCCGCCACCGTGACTTCTTTGCCTGCATTGCGTTTGGACGCGGCCCTGCGCATCCATCCCCTCACGCCAGGAACGCGAGAGGCAAGCACCAACAAATCCATCGCAGCGTAATGCGCACGCTCCGGAGACATGAGGAAAAACAGGGGTTTCAGGAGGTTTTGGTACACGGCGCGAAAGTACTTCTCACCTTGAAAAACACCCCCTGGTTGTGAATAACCCTGTGGATACCGTTCATTACACGCACCTTTCCTTGCCCCAAACAGCGCCCTAGCTTTGAATCTCAAGGATGAAGAACCTGGGACTACTCAGCTGGCTTTCAAAGAAAAAACTCACCGACGAACAGGTGGCGAACATTTTCGTCAACACCTCGTTCGAGACGGTGGAGCAAGGCTGGCCTCAGGTCGCAGAATTCCTCAACTCGGCCCCGGAGTTTGATTCCTCCCCCAACCTCGACCTAGACGACTACGGAAAGTTCTTGATGATCGTGGTTTCGGCCAACCTCGGCATGATTCCCAAGCATTTCGACCCAGGAGTGGACCGCGCGATCATTCAACGATGCTGCGCCAAGTTTGGGTTTGCCCTCGGCCTTCCTCCGGATGCCTTCGCCAAAAAAGTGAAGGAATTCCGGAGCTTCATGAAGGAAATCAACCGCCCGAGCAAAAACACGCTTACGGCCATGACGAGAGCCGTGTGCTACAAGTACGGGGTCATCGCCCACCAAGAGCCGTACTTCCGGGACATGAACGTGCCCAACCCCATCCTGCAAAAAAACTTGCGGGAAGTGATGGAGCATTTCCTTTGGGACTGGGAAGAATTTGTGGACCAGTACCGCGTCGTTCTCGCACCTGCGGAAGAAGCCTGATCAATCCATCAAGCGCGCCACGTCTCGCGCGACGTCCTTGTCCTTGAGGGATTGGCGCTTGTCGTGAAGCTTCTTGCCTTTGGCCACTGAAAACTTCAACTTGGCGTACCCGCTTTGGGAGACAAACAACAAGGTCGGAACCAACGTCACCCCCACGTCCTTGACCTTTTTCTCAAGCTTCTTCAGCTCCGTGCGCTGAAGCAAAAGCTTTCGTTTCCTGCGCGGATCTTGCGGCATGTATCCCGCGTTGGGGTATTCCGCCACGTACATGTTGTGCACCCACAACTCGTTTTTCTCAAACCGGCAATACGACTCCGTGATGCTTGCTTTGTTCGCTCGAATGGATTTGATTTCAGACCCGGAGAGCACCAAGCCGGCCGTGAATTCGTCCGTCAGAAAGTAGGTGTAAGACGCCTTCTTGTTCTTAATCGCCACGGCCATGGAGCGAAGTTACGTCGCCCAAGGTTGGATGCGCGTCCGTTGCGACGGAACTTGGCCTCAATGACCGACCACGACCTTTTCAGCCTGCCAAAAGTGGAGTTGCATTGCCACTTGGAACTGGCCTTCCGCAAAGCGACCCTTCGCAATTGGGCACGCGAAAAAGGCATGACGGTTGACCCTTACGACGCCTTTGAACGTGCATTCTTGGTCAAAGAGCCCATGCAGGACTTGCCGTCCGTGCTTCACAAATTCCTCAACGCACGGGATGTCATCGACTCCGAAGAGAAAGTCGAGCAATTGACCTACGACGTATGTGAAGACATGCACGTGGTGAGCAACGTTCGCGTCTTGGAGCTTCGCTACGCCCCGTCCTTTCTCCTTGACGCGCATCCCCACATGGACGCCGACCGCATGTTGGAGGCCATCCTCCGCGGCGTAGCTCGAGCTGAAACCGATTTCCCCATGGCGGTGGGGCTCATTGGGCTGCTCCAGCGCATCAAAACGGTGGAGGACAACGCGCGCTGGTGCGATTGGATTCTGGAGCGCAAGGCGCACTTCGTCGGGTTGGATTTGGCCGACGACGAGGTGGCCTACCCTGCACTTCCGTTTGCCCCGCTTTTTCAAAAGGCCAAATCCCAAGGCCTCGGCATCACTGTCCACGCGGGAGAGCCCAACGTGCCGGGTTCGGCGCGGAACATCCTCGTGGCGCTGGACGAACTCGGTGCCGACCGCATTGGACACGGCGTCCAAGCCATCCACGACGACGAGGTGATTGCTCGGTTGGTCGAAGACCGCATCCCGCTTGAACTTTGTCCCTGGAGCAACGTGCTGACGCAGGCGGTGCCTGATTTGGCCTCGCACCCGTTCAAACGCCTGATGGATCTTGGCGTGCGAACCACCCTGAACACGGACGATCCGGGCGTCATGGACGTGACGTTGATGGACGAATGCCGAAACGTCGTGAACCACCTCGGCCTCACTCTTTCTGACCTCGCGCGATGCAACGATTGGGCTCGTCAGGCGTCCTTTATGCCGGAGGCCAAAGTCAACGCCGTTTGGCCATGAATGCACAACCATGACCCTGCGAAGCTTCTTCCTTCTCGCCCTAAGCGCCCTCTCCTTGGGCGCGCTTTCACAAGACCAAACGGTCGGAACCTTCCTCAACACCCCCGATTCGTTCCACGGGTACACGCTGCTGGACCCGTTGGGGAGTTCCAACACGTACCTCATCGACAACTGCGGCCAGGTCATCAACACCTGGACCAGCGATTACGTTTCGGGAGGGGCCTGCTATCTGCTGGAGGACGGAAGCCTGGTTCGTGGATGCCGCGTCAACGGGTTCTTCAGCGGAGGCGGCGTTGGAGGACGGTTGGAGCGCCGGTCCTGGGACAACGCCTTGCTGTGGAGCCTCGATTGGGCCGACGAAGAAAAGCATCATCACCACGATTTCGCGTGGATGCCCAACGGTCACGTGCTGGTGCTGGCGTGGGAATTGCGCTCCGCGGCGGAAGCTGGTGCAGCCGGACGGATCAACCCCCAGACGATGTGGCCCGAATCCGTCACTGAAATTGCACCCTCAGCTCCGTCCGGAGGAGAGGTGGTTTGGGAATGGCATGCGTGGGACCACCTGGTGCAAAACGCCGATTCGACTCTGCCCGAGTTTGGGCAGCCGTCGGATTATCCCGGAAAAATCGACGTCAACTACGCCAACGTTGGGGGCGGCGGAGGTCCTGGCGGGGCCAACAGCGGAGATTGGATGCATGCCAATGCGGTGAATTACAACGCCACGTTGAATCAGATCGCCATCAGCTCGCGGCGCTTCAACGAAATGTGGGTCATTGACCACAACACCACTACGGAGGAGGCCGCTGGTTTTGCAGGTGATTTGCTTTACCGTTTTGGGAACCCCGCCGCCTACGGACGGGGTGCCGAGAGCGACCAGATTTTCTTTGGACAACACGACGTCCAGTGGATCCCGGAAGACCATCCTCAGGCGGGGGATTTCGTCATTTACAACAACGGCGACACCCGACCAGGATGCATGTGTTCGACCATCGATGTGTGGACCCCTCCGCTCCAAACAGACGGCTCGTATGAACTCCAGGACGAGGCGCCATGGGGTCCGGAAGCGTTTGAGTGGAACTATCCCGAAACGCCAGCAACCTCGTTTTTCAGCCCCAACATCAGTGGCGTGCAGCCCCAACCCAACGGCAACTACCTCATTTGCGAAGGTGCGGGGGGGCGACTTTTCGAAGTCACGCAGGAGGGCGCTGTCGTGTGGGAGTACGTCAATCCAGAAGGGAACTTTGGCATTTCCCCGCAAGGCTCCGACCCGCAACAAAACAGCGTGTTCCGTGCTTACCGCTACGGACCTGATTACCCGGGGTTCCAAGGACGAGACATGACTCCGGGAGAACCCTTGGAAGGGCCCAGCGAGTTCACCTGCGAACTCTACACGACCCAAGACACCTCGTCATCTTGGGTCATTGAACCTCAACGGGGGCAAAGCCTCGCGGCCTTCCCCAACCCAACAGGCGGCCAACTTTCTGTATCTTTCCCCTCCCAAGGACACTGGCAAATCACCGACTTGAATGGTCGTGCGGTACGGTCAGGATGGCTGGAGCATACGCAGAGGAAGGAATTGGATTTGACAGACCTCGAGCACGGCGTTTGGATGCTGCTCTTTCAGAATGAATCCTCTGTCTACGCGCTTCAACTTGTCCTCGTCTCGGAATAACACAAAAACTGACATGAAATACATTCTCTCTGGCCTCTTGGCCGCCTTCGCAACCCTGGGGATTGCCCAAAACACCGTGGGCACCATCGAGTACAACCCCGACCTTGCCCAAGACGGGTACAACATGATCGTCCCGTTGTTTGGCAATGGAGCGACCTTGGTAGACATGTGCGGTGAAGTGGTGCACGCTTGGACTTCGGCAGACAGCCTGCGCAACACGACGTGGTCGTACCTTCAAGAGAACGGGGATATTGTGATGACCCTTCGTCAAGCCAATGTAGCCAACGACGTCATCTGGACTGGGGGTGGTGGCGGCATCATCGAACGACGGACTTGGGACAACGATGTCGTGTGGTCGTACACTTTGAACGACAGCCTGTACCGTCTCCACCACGACATCCATGTCATGGACAACGGAAACGTCCTGGCGCTCGTTTGGGAGTTGAAGGACAGCCTGGAATACATCGCAGCGGGGGGCGACATGTCGCTGATTGACGACGTGATTTGGTCTGAGGTCATCTTGGAACTTGAGCCCAACGGAAACGGAGGTGCCGACGTCGTTTGGGAATGGTCCGCTTGGGACCACCTCGTTCAAGATTACGATGAGACCAAATCCAACTACGGTGTGATCGCGGACAACCCGCAAAAGATCAACTTGAATTCAAACACCTCCCAAGGTCAACAGCCCCTTGCGGATTGGCTTCACATGAACTCCATTCACTTCAATCCGGTTTTTGGCCAAATCATGGTGAGTGTCCCCAACCTCAACGAAGTGTGGATCATCGACTACGCTGGAGGAGCGGAAGGAAGCATTATCTGGCGTTGGGGCAACCCCGCGGCCTACGACCGCGGAACAGCCGACGACCAAAAGCTTTTTTTCCAGCACGACGCGCGTTGGGCATACGAGGGAATTGGTTTGTCAGACCCACACTTCGGAACCGTGACGGTGTTCAACAACCGCGTTCCCGACGCTGAGGCTCCTGCCGGATACCACAGCGAGGCGTGCATCCTTGAACCCGTGTACGACTTCTACGAAAACGAGTACGCGCTGGACCTTGCTTCAGGCACGTACTTGCCATTGGATTTTGACGAGGTATATGCTGCGCCCAACCCGGCTGACCTCGCCAGCAACATCACCTCCAATTACCAGATTCTCCCCGACGGCCACAGCTTGATTGGCGAGGGCAATCAGGGCGAGGCGATTGAACTCGACGAAAACAACGAGGTCGTTTGGCGCTACAAAATTCCCTTGTCGTCCACGGGGATTAACCTGCCTCAACCCGTGGCACAAGGAACGGTGTTGAGTCCCATGCAAAACCTGATGTTCAGGATGCAGCGTTTTGCTTCAGACTTTCCTGGTTTTGCTGGCCAAGACCTCACGCCAGTTGGCGTGATTGAACTCGACCCCACCCCTCTCCCCGCATGCATTGCGGCCGAAGGCTGCATGGACGTGCTTGCTTGCAATTACGACAGCCTGGCTGTGATCGAAGGTCCGTGCTCCTACTTTGAAGCTTCTTACGGCGAATCGCTGGAATTTGTCCTTGGCACCTTGGATCTTGAATCGGGATGCGATGGAGGATACGCAGTATCCGAGAGCTTGCCCGTCACGCTCTCCGCGACGGACAGCGGAATGACATGGGTGTTTGAGCCCGAAGTTGCCCAAATCCTAATCGACAACGGGTTTGGCATCGTGGTGGACGACCTCACCACCCAATCCTTGAGCCTTTGCGGCACCGACATGAACGTCGTGGACGCCGCGGGCATCAACTACACGCTGGCGTACGACAGCACAGGGTACATCAACATGGCGTACTTCGGGTACCTCGCCCCTGCTGAGAACTTCGACTACGGATGCGGGTTTGAATTCGCATGCAATTACGACCCTTGCGCGTTGTACGACTTCTCGTTGTGCGAATTCTTGACGGTTGACGTGGCCACCACGGCGGACGACGGTTCCAGCAACGGCACGGCATCCGCCTCGGCTTCCGGGGGTGTCGAACCCTACGAATATGTGTGGTACGCGGGAGAGGACGAGAATCCCTTCTCATTCGCAAGCGACGTGGACAGCTTGGCCTCTGGAGACTATTCCGTCCTGGCAGTCGACAGCACCGGGTGCATCGGAACGTTTGACTTCATCATCGATTACACGAGTGCCGTAGAAGGCAATGAGCTGTTCATGAACGTGTTCCCCAACCCCGTGACGGACATGCTTCGTGTTCAGGTTCAAACTCAAGGTCAAGGGGAGTTGACCCTCCTCGATATGAACGGACGTACCGTCCTTGCGACCGCTGTGCAAAACGAAATGACCCGCCTCGACTTGACTCTGTTGCCCGCTGGCTCCTACCTCCTGCAGTACCGGAACGGATCTTCGGTGGTTCATCGCCAAATTCAAGTGGTGCGTTGAGTTGGGGATAACCCTTGGAAAAGAACAAAAAGCCCGAGCCTTGATCTCGGGCTTTTTCGTGGCCCTTCCTCCTACCTTTCGGTCATGAGTTCTTTTCTCACGACGGACCTGAGTCAAGGGGTGAAGACCCTGACGTTCAATCGACCGGAAGTGTTCAACAGCTTCAACCAGGAAATGGGTCGCGCCTTCCAAACCGCATTGGACGATGCGTCATCGGATGACCGTGTGCGATGCGTTGTGATCACCGGAAACGGCCGTGCCTTCTGTGCAGGTCAGGATTTGAAGGAGGTGACGTCAAAGGCTTCTCCAGGGTTCAAAGTCATTGTGGAAGAGACCTACAATCGGAGCATTCGTCGCATCTGTGACATGGAAAAACCTGTCATCGCGGCGGTGAACGGTGTCGCGGCCGGGGCCGGTGCCAACATCGCACTGGCGTGTGATTTCGTCGTGGCGAAGGAGTCGGCGAAGTTCATTCAGGCCTTTGCCAACATCGGCCTCATCCCCGACAGCGGGGGCACGTATTGGCTTCCACGCCTTGTGGGCATGGCACGCGCCAAAGCCTTGACCATGTTGGGAATGCCCTTGGCGGCTGAAGAGGCCCAAAACCTGGGATTGATTCACCAAGCGGTGGCCGACGATGAATGGGAGTCCGCTGTGGAAGCGCTCGCCAACAAACTCGCCAACATGCCCACCCTAGGATTGGGGCTGACGAAAAGAGCGTTGCACGCCTCTGCTTCCAATTCCCTGTACGAGCAACTCGCGCTTGAACTCGATTTGCAATTCCAGGCGGCAGAAAGCGAGGACTATGCAGAGGGTGTCAGCGCGTTCCTCGAAAAGCGAACGGCCAAATTCACTGGAAAATGAAAGAAGGCTGGATTGCAGTGGCAGACGCGTTGCCGGAGGACAACCAACGCATTTTAGGCTTCATCCCCCAGAACAAGGTGTTCCTGCCTGGGAAGGACTTGGCGTTTGAGCTTCGCGAGGTGGTTGTCTTGCGCTTTTGCAAAAACTTCTACGCCAAAAACGAGGAGAAACGGGAAAAGCACGGCGTCCACTTTTGGGCGGGCGAAGGCAACAGCAACCACTTCTTTCAGGACGTCACGCATTGGCGACCTGTTCCGACTGGACCGGAAAAAGGCGACTGATTACAGGCATACGCTTCCCAGCGTGGCGAGCATGTCCATGAGGTCCGCGACCGTCACACTCCCGTCGCCGTCAAAATCGCCCGGACAGGTCGAAGACGAATCAAACAAACAGCTCCCGTCGTCCCAGTTCGCCACACCCTCGTAGTTGATGGCGTCCAGGTAGGTGCACCCTTGAACGATCCACCCCACGCAGTAAAGGTCGGCGCTGGACCAGGGATTGTAAGCTGCATCCATGGGATCAAGGCACCCGGGACAAGGACCGAAGGAGTTGAAGCAGACCGCGCCCAAATCCACGGTGCCACTTCCTTCTTCGAGCACCACCTCCCTGAAGATGTTTTCCTGAACACCGTCGGGTCGCACAAAGCGGTAGGCATGCGCCCCCTGCCCCATGAACACGGAAAACTGAGCCACGTCCCAAGCTGCGTTGGTGGGCATCACCGTCGAGCCATTCAAAAAGTCGACGTCCACCGTGTCGGTCAACTCCAATTCGGTCGACATCAACTCCCACCCGGCTCCGCTCGGGTCAGGCTCCAACGCCAAATCCACCCGGAAAACAACTTCATACAAGCACGTGCCGTTGTCCAACGTGGCCTCAACTTGGAAATTGGCTGCAGTGGGGTCCGTGCATCCACCGACCGCGTCTTCCCCGTCGCAATCCTGATCCACTCCGTCTCCAGCAATTTCTTGCGCACCGGGATAAACCAGGGCGTCGTTGTCGTCGCAATCCCCTTCCAGATCTGTCCACCCGTCGCCGTCTTCGTCCACATCAAAAAAGCATTGACCCTGAGCGAGCAACCAAGGTGAGTCGGTGTAATTGACCGCACCCTGAATGCGGCATCCTGAGAGCACGTCCGGATCGTACTTCCTCGCTCGGTACAAAGTTGCACCGTCCGTGAAACGCACTTCGAAGGAAATTTCTCCCTCGGGTGTAACCTCCGTAACCCGCGTGCCAAATTGCGGTGTGCCCGCCGTTCCCCAACCGATGAGGGTGTTCCCGTTCTCAAGACGAATGGCGCTCCCTTGCGCTGCGCCGTATACCGCATCAGGGTGGGCAAACTGCCACACGTTTTCCGCAGTGAAATTGACTGTGTCCAATTCCAGTTCAAGTGCACGAGACAGGAAACCCTCTTCGTTAAAAATCCCGTTGTCGAACAACAATATTCGACCGTCGCCTAAATCATGCACGTCGTGTTGGACGTTGAATCCGTTCCACCCTGGGTCGTCAATCACAAACTGATTTTCCGCACCGCCCAGTTTCCAGTGAATCGACCAATCCTCGGGGCGCAGGCGGACAATTTGGCTTCGGTTTCGGAAGCTCAAAAGCAGCCCGCCGTGTTGATCGAATTGGACGGCATTCCAATGCAAATAATCCACGGTAGGCCAGTACAGGTTGTCAATCTCCGCGTTGATGGGCATTTCTTCCAAACCGCTCCATTCGCGAAGGATGTTCTCGTCTTGGTCCAGGTGGACCATGTACGGGTTCAACACTTCCGCTTCCTCGAGTCCCCCTATCTCGGTCAAGTCCATTTCAAAATGTTGGAGCATCACAACCAAGTACGTCCCGTCTTCGAACAAGTGCACGTCGTGGTAGTCGTCGTCGTCCGGGAACGATTGAGTCAGCGTATCCAAGGGCGTGAATTCGTCGTCGACCACCGTCCATTTTCGCAACGCGTAGTTGTACCACACGAACTCTCCTGGCTTCCACGGCTTCATGTAGAACCCGCGGAACGGAGTTTGTTCTGCCCAATGGAGCTCTGCCTCGTCGTTCATCAACCCGGCGAACATGGACGTGGGACTCTCAATCAGGGAAAGCAACAGATCGCCTTCCTGGACAGGCAATCCTGCCGGTGCACCGTCCGCAAGCAGCCCTCCAGGAGGGACGGTAACGTCAAAGCCCACCTCATCGAGGGCGCCTTGTGCATGGACTTCTGTGTTTGAAGCGAAAACCAAGCAAAGCACACTTCCACACACCCACCGTCCCGCAAACTTCTTCCATCCCACGCTCATGTTCCCAAAGATAAGAGGCCTTTCCCGACTGGTCAGAGCAAAGAACCAAATTGCGCCACAGCGGCGATCCCAGCGGTCTCTGTTCGCAACCGAAGCTCCCCGAGGTGCACTGCGGCGGCTCCCGTTTGAACGAGCCCTTGAACTTCCTCGGCACTGAAATCGCCTTCCGGGCCAATCGCCAACCATGCAGACGGCTTGCCCTTCATCCAGGACGTCCAAGCCACACGCGTGGGCACACCTTCCACTTGGTCCATGCAATGTGCAACCGCACCCGGCCGGCCCTTCAATGAGGGAATCCTTGCATGCAGTTCATTCAATTCGCACGCCGGATGTAACGTTGGCTTCCACAAACGCTGACATTGTTTGGTTGCTGCCACCAAGACTTTGTCCCATCGGTCGTGCTTTTCTGTCTTGCGCTCGCATCTCTGAGTCCAAACAGGTACCACCTCCTCCACACCCAATTCGGTCGCCTTCTCGAGCAGCCATTCGAAGCGGTCTGTGTGCTTTGTCGGTGCCACCACCAAAATCAAGCCTGAAGGACGTTGGTCTTCCCGACGAACCACTTCAACCTCCACAAAAACATTTCTCTTTCCAACTTCGACCAACCGACCCATTGCCTCTGCCCCATGCCCGTTCACCAACCGGATTGATTGCCCAGCCTTCATTCTCAACACCCGGGCAACGTGAACGGCCTCGTCGTCTGAGAGTGGCTGCAAACCTACCGCGAGGTCAAGATGAAAGCACGTGTGCATGACGCAAAGTTACCTTGCGCTCGCAACACATCCATTCATCGTCAGACGTTTTGGGAGGACGATACAACCGGCGCTCCAGCCTTCATCTCTTCCGTTGCTTGCGCTTCGAACTTGTCGAAGTTGTTCGCGAACCGGTGCGCCAGGTCGTTGGCTGCTTCGTCGTACGCATTGGCATCGAACCACGTGCTGCGCACGTCCCAAACCTCGTCGGGGACGCCCTCGCAGGCGGTGGGCACTTCCAAGCCAAAAACCGGGTGCTGGGTCGTAGGAACGTCGTCAAGACGGCCTTCGAGCGCAGCCGAGATCATGGCGCGGGTGTGGGCCAACTTCATGCGGTGGCCTACACCGTACCCGCCGCCGGTCCACCCGGTATTCACGAGCCAAAGTCGCACCCCGTGCTTGGTCATGCGCTCGCCAAGCATGCGGGCGTATTCCGTCGCGTGAAGCGGCAAAAACGGCGCTCCGAAACAGGCCGAAAAGGTGGTTTGGGGTTCAACAACCCCGGCTTCTGTCCCCGCGACCTTGGCCGTGTACCCCGACAGGAAGTGGTACATCGCCTGGCCCTTGTCGAGTTTGGCCAAAGGAGGCAACACCCCAAAGGCATCGCACGTCAAGAAGAAAATGTCGGTCGGATGTCCGCCCTTTCCAGAAGCCACGGCACCGGGAATGTGGTGAATGGGGTAGCTGACTCGTGTGTTGGGAGTGATGCTGTCGTCGGCGTAATTGGGGGTGATGCCGTCCGCTTGGAAGCCGATGTTCTCGAGCATGGCTCCGAATCGGATTGCGTTGTAAATCTCCGGTTCGCCTTTGGGGCTGAGGTCGATGGTTTTGGCGTAGCATCCGCCCTCCATGTTGAACACTCCGTCTTCGGTCCAGCCGTGCTCGTCGTCTCCAATGAGGTTTCGCTGAGGGTCGCTGCTGAGGGTGGTTTTGCCCGTTCCAGACAGCCCAAAAAACACCGCCACGTCCCCGTTCTTTCCCACGTTCGACGAACAGTGCATCGGCAACACGTCATGCTCTACGGGCAGCAAGAAGTTCATCACGGAGAACATGCCCTTTTTGATTTCACCGGTGTATCCGGAACCTGCCACCACGATGATCTTGCGAGTGAAATCAATGGCGCTCACGTTGCTCTGGCGGCAACCGTGACGTGCTGGATCCGCTTTGAAACTCGGAGCACAAATCACATGCCAGTCGGGCTCTGCGACCCAGCGCTCTTCCTCCGAGAGCCGGATGAACATGTTGTCCACGAACAAAGACGACCACGCCTTTTCCGCCACAACGCGCACGGGAATCCGGTACCTCGTGTCCGAACCCACTGCCGCGTCACGAACGAAGACACTCTTGCCGTCGAGGTGCAACTGCACGTCTTGAAGCAAGGTCTGAAAAGCCTCGGGAGTCATGGGCTGGTTGATGTCGCCCCAGTCCACCCTGCTTTGGGTCGAATTGTCCTGAACCAAAAAACGGTCCTTGGGGGACCGTCCGGTAAATCTCCCTGTTTCGATGGCCAATGCGCCTTGATCGCTCAAGACGCCTTCGCCACGGAGCAGGGTTTGCAAGATGAGTTTCGCGGGGGGAAGGTTCCAGTGGGCTCGACCCACACCTTCAAGTCCGACGGCGTCGAGGCGCGCGTCGAAGGGAGTGTTTCCAACGTGTTTCATGTCCGAGGTTTGATCATTGCATCCTCAGAGCTCAAAATTACACAACCCTCTGCCTCTCGAAGAAAACGGTTGTCCACAAATCATTCACGAACGCCTTGGCACTTCGTATCTTTCCGGTCATGAAAATGCATTTGTTCAACTTGGCCATTGTGGTTGCTGCGACACTGGTTGCGTGCACCGAAACGAGTACCTCCAGTGCGCCGAACGAAGTCCCAACCCCTTCGAAAAAGACAAGTCCCGCAGCACGAGAATCCATGGAGCGACGAACCAACGAAGTTTCGCGCCTGCAGGAATTGAACCGAGTGGAAGTTGAAAACAAGATGAGTCCGTACCGATACGTAATCAGCACGCAACGGTACAGCATTTTTGGTCAATTGGTCAAGCTCTCTACCCACAGTAGAACCATTCACAGCTCCGGTGTGACGCTGCTGTGCCCCACCGACGAGGCCTTCGAAAACATGGACAATTGGAAACTGTTGCTCCGCAAGGGAAACCAAGAAGAGTTGGACGATTTTGTTGCGCATCACGTCTTGCCTGCGGTCATGACGTACGAAGAATTCAAACTGAAAGACCAACACAACACGCTGGCTGGAGATGAGATGGCGGTCTCGACACGAGGAGGCATTTTCGCGAACGATGCCCATGTGCGAAGCGGGCATGTGACCACAGAGAACGGAAGCGTTCTTGGCTTGGATGACGTGGCTTACGTGCCATTCACCTTGCGCTAACCGCATGCTTTTCCAGTTTGGGGCAACCTTGGCACGCCTCGCTCTGTTCTGCAAGCAACCCCTCCTCTTGCCATGAAAGAAGTTGTTACGTTCTTCGCTGCGATGACCTTCGCCGGGTTCGCTGCCCATGCCCAAAGTCAAGCGCCGTCCTGGCAACGCGCCGACTGGCCGCTTTCGGCCAACTCTGAATCCCTGGAAAATCCTTGGGTGGGCGGGTTGACCGCACCGCAATGGTCTCCCATTGATGCCGACTTGGACGGCGACGAGGACTTGTTCGCCTTCGACCGCGACGGCAGTCGGATTTTGCTCTTCGAGCGCATCCCTTCCGAGTCGGATCCAGAAGGTGAGTTGGTCATGCGCTGGGACTGGGTGGAAAACTGGCCTGACATGGTGGACTGGTGCTTGCTCCGCGATTACAATTGCGACGGCAAGCCGGACATTTTTACGAGCCACCAAAACGGCATTCGTGTTTACGAAAACACCACGGAGGCAGGCGGGCCACCGTCATTCACTTCTGACCCCGTTTCTCTTTCCGCAAGCTTCGATTTTGGGACCGGCGCAAGCGAATTGCCTGTCATCTGCATCGGCATGGATCTGCCCGCGATTTTAGACCACGACGACGACGGTGATTTGGACATCATCACCTTCACGGAAACCGCCACAACCCTGTACCGTTTTCAAGGCCAAACCCCATGCGGACTCGACCTCGTTTGCACCAACCGGTGTTACGGAATGCTCGCCGAAGCCTCGGAAAACAACGCGCTGTTCATCGGGCCGGAGTTCGACTGCTCCTTCAACGTGGCCGACCCCAGAACACAACTCCATGCGGGCGGAGCTCTGACTTCACTTCAACTTGAACCCGGAGGACCTAAAGACCTTATAATTAGTGATGTAACTTACCCTCAAGCCTTGGGTGTCATCCTCGAAACAGGAGGTTCCACCTTGGACAGCGCGGTGTTTGTCGACCCCTCCTTTCCCGCCAATTTGTACGGCGACCAAGGGGTCAACCTCCCGCGTTTCCCGGCCGCATTTCACCTTGATGTGGACCAAGACGGCGTCCGCGATTTGCTTTTCTCGCCCAACACCCCGCTCGAGACCAACGACGACGAAAGCGTTCACTTCTATCGAAACGCGGGAACGGAAAATGCCCCGGTTTGGGAATTCACCACCGACACTTACATGCAAGACGGCATGGTGGATTTGGGGCGCGGGGCGTACCCGTCCTTTCACGACTTCGACGGGGACGGGTTGCTCGACTTGGCGGTTGCCAACAAGGAGCGCTACGAAGGCGTGGACCAAACGCCTGCTGCCGTTGCAGCCTACCGAAACATCGGATCCGCTGAATCGCCTGCGTTTGAATTGGTGAACCTGGATTGGATCAACCTCGCGGACTACCAAATCGAAAGCCCCTACCCGGCCTTTGGCGACCTCGACGGGGACGGGGACTTGGACGTGCTGGTGGGAGACGAACTGGGTCGAATCCACCAATTTGACAACGTAGCTCAGCCCGGTGCGTGGCCAGAATTCACACTCACCGCCTTGTCCCTTCCCGACAACGAGACAGGAGAGGCCATCGACGTGGGCCAGTTTGCCACACCACAGCTGGTGGACATGGACGGCGACGGGGACCTTGACATGGTTGTTGGCGAAAAGAACGGCACGCTGACGTTGATTGAGCGCAGCTCGCTGGGAACGTGGTCCGTGTACGTCTCCCCTGTCAACGGCGAAAACTGGGGAGCTATCCTCGTAGACAACCTGCTTGGAATCAACGGCTACAGCGTTCCGGCATTGACCTCAACGGACGAGGGGTTGCGCGTCTATGTGGCCAACGAGACAGGCACGGTGCAGGACTTTGGCGTGGCCTCGGGAGACTGGGATGCCACGTTGGAAGAACAAGTCGCGGAGGTGTTTGGCGGGCGAAACGGCTTTCGGGCCGCCGCTGCATTTGCGGACCTCAACGGGGACGATTTGCTCGATGCCGTGGTTGGCATCCAAAACGGCGGCCTTCTCGCCTACCGTGGCGGAACCGACACGACTTCGGTCAACCTCGATCGCCCGGCAGCATTGCAGCTCGGATGGCGGGTCATGCCCAACCCCGGAACTCGCAACTTCGCATGGGAAAGCACGGTGCCGTGGTCTGGGCAATTGCGGGTCTACAATTCCGTGGGGCAGCTGGTCGCTGCGCATCCCGTTCAACATGCACGTGTCGGAAGCGTCAATGCGGAGGGATGGCCGGCGGGAATGTACTTCGTCCACCCGATCACCGAGGAATTGGGAACGTCCGGAAACGACAAGGGAGCCCCAACCGGAACTCCCTTGACGTGGATTAAGATGGCGAACTAAGCGCCAAATCACCTCACAAGCTCAGGCCGTCGAGCACGTTTTTGACGTCGCGTACGGCGGATTCGCTCTCGCGAAGCAACTGCTTCTCACCTTCGTTGAGTTCGAGCTCGAGGATGCGCTCGATGCCGTTTTTGCCGAGAATGACTGGAACGCCCAAGTAGAGGTCGTTCACGCCGTACTCTCCGGTCAACCATGCACAGCAAGGGAACACGCGGCGTTGGTCGCGAACGATGGCTTCCACCATTTGGGCTGCAGCAGCACCCGGCGCATACCAAGCCGATGTGCCAAGCAAGTTCACAATCTCACCCCCACCCTTCTTGGTGCGCTCCACGATGGCGTTGAGCTTGTCTTCGGCAATCATCTCCGTGACAGGGATTCCACCCACCGTCGTGTAACGAGGAAGCGGCACCATCGTGTCGCCGTGGCCGCCCATCAAGACCGCCTGAATGTCCTTGGGGCTCACGCTCAATTCCTCGGCGAGGAACGCACGGTAACGCGCCGTGTCCAAGATGCCAGCCATGCCAAACACGCGCTTGCTGTCCACCTTTGCGGTCAAGTAAGCGCAGTACGTCATCACGTCAAGCGGGTTCGACACGATCACCAAAATGGCTTCGGGGCTGTGCTTCATGACGTTTTCGGTCACGGTCTTCACGATGCCCGCGTTGGTCGCGATCAAGTCGTCGCGGCTCATCCCTGGCTTTCGCGGCAAACCGCTCGTGATCACCACCACGTCCGACCCAGCCGTCTTGCTGTAGTCGTTCGTAGACCCCACCGTGCGGGTGTCGTACAGGTTGATGGGAGCGGTTTCCCAGATGTCAAGCGCCTTGCCCTCGGCAAAGCCCTCTTTGATGTCCAAAAGGACCACTTCGTTCGCCACCTCGCGGGTTGCCAACACATTTGCACAAGTGGCACCTACGTTTCCGGCGCCGACGACTGTTACTTTCATGAATGGAAGGGTTTGGGAGTGCAAAAGTACCCAAACCAAGGCCGGTGGACCGCGACAAGATGCATCTTTGTTCCATGATTCGTCTGATTTCCATGGGAATGGCAATGTGTTTGGGACTGGGGCACCTCGAAGCCCAAACCGCCGCGCGCTCCGAACTACCTCAACCTTTCGACTTACCGCTCAACGCGGAAAACGCATGGCCGTCCGGGACGTTTGGGGTCGATTACAACGTCGCAGACCAGGAAGGCTTTCGTCACGGCCCTTGGGTGCGGGTGTACCCCGACGGAGCCTTGTACTATTCCGGAACCTTCGACCACGGGCTTCCGGTCGGAAGCTGGTGGTTCTTTCGGGAAAATGGGACAGCTTTGTCTCATGTGATCCACGAGGACAACGACCCGACGGCATCCCGCGTTTCCACGTACGCCCCGGACGGACGAATCACCGCACAGGGCGGCTACCTGCATGGCACCACCCGGCTACGCGACGAAGTTTTGGCAGAAAGACCGGAGCCGCCCGTGCGTCACGGCGTGTGGTCGTTGTTCTCGTCGTCGGGAAACTTGACGGCAGTCGTTCATTACGACCACGGCAAGAAACACGGCCTCGAAGAGCGGTACCTGCCCAGCGGCGCGGTGTGTGAACGAGGCAATTACGTCGAAGGAGAGCTCGACGGCGAATGGCTGGCGTGGCACGACAACGGGATGCTCCGCCAAAGAATCACCTACCGCAAAGGTGTGCTTGACGGGCCCTTTCAGGCGTTTTACGGAGGTGGTGGCCGAATGAGCGAAGGGGAATACCTCGACGGTGCGGAAGAAGGAAGTTGGAAATTCTACCTCGAAGACGGACGACTCCAACACATTCATCGATACCGAGCCGGCACCCTGCTCGAAACCATCCGCGTCAACGGCACTTTCGTGGACTGGCATGGAGAGGAGCGGCCGGCCTACGAACGGTCGTTCCGGGACAAGAAACTGGACGGTCCCTTTCGGGAATGGCACGACCAAGGCGGATTTGTCCTTGAAGCGTTCACGGACCCAGAAACGGGCGAACAAATGCAGCGCCGCGTCATGAGCGGCACGCAAGTCAGCCGCGAAGGCGAATACGTCGACGGCGTACTCGACGGCCCCGTGTATCGTTACGATCAGGCCGGACGGCTGACTCACACGGAACACTACACGCTCGGCCACCTCGACCGCACAGAGACTCATTGACGTGATCCAACACCGCATCCTCCACTTCATGACCTCATGGACAGCCCTTGGAACACTGCTTGTCGTGAGTGCTCCAGTCTGCCACGCCCAAATCGCAGACCTCACCTTTTTGGTCGAGTTGACGGACAAAACGTGGGGGGCCTCCTATCCCTTCGCACTCGAATCTCCTGAGGACTTTTTGTCTCAGCGGGCCCTGGATCGTCGTGCACGTCAAGGCGTGGTGCTCGACAGTTTGGACTTGCCTGTTTCGCCTGAAGTCCTCGAGGCCCTCGAGGCGCTTCCGGACTGGACGGTCGTTCATGCCTCCAAATGGATGTCTTCCGTCACCTTGGCAGGACGCGACAGCCTCGCCGACACCCTTTCCGTGCTCGACCAGCCCTTCGTGGCGGGACTGAAACAAACACGCCCCCTTCGTCCTTGCCCACGCACCCTGAACGCACCCAAAGAGGGCCAAACCAAGGCGCTGATCCCGGCCTCTGAGTACGGATCTGGTTGGCTCGCACTCGACCAACTCAACGCGCAATCGTTGCATGCACTTGGCTTCAACGGCGCGGGGCTTTGGGTTGGCGTACTTGACGCCGGCTTTCAAGGGGCAGACGTCTTGCCGGCCTTTGAGTCCATGCGTGACGAGGGGAGGTTGGTCGTGCCGGACGGAGCAAACGTCGCTTTCGGAGGAAACGACGTCTATGCACACAGCCGTCATGGGGCGTCTGTCCTTGGTACGATGGGACTTTCGTGGTCCGATTCGCTCGTGGGGACTGCGCCCGGAGCCACGTACTTTGCGTTCGTGACCGAAGACGTCACACAAGAACGTCGCATTGAAGAAGAACACTGGATTGTGGCCGCGGAACGTGCCGATTCATTGGGAATCGACCTCCTGAACACGTCTTTGGGGTACAGCCTTTTTGACGACACGGCCTCCAACTACCTTCCCTCCCAACTCGACGGCGCTACGGCACGAATCAGCCTGGCTTCCGAAATCGCCGCGACTCGCGGCATGCTTGTCGTCACCTCCGCAGGCAACAACGGAGATGACCCGTGGCGCGCCATCACGTTTCCCGCCGACGCCAAGGGAATCCTGAGTGTAGGCGCGGTACGGAGCAACGGGGCGCACGGCTGGTTCAGTGGGTTTGGTCCCAGCGCAGACGGTCGGATCAAACCCGAAGTCATGGCCCTCGGGGTCCAAACGCCTTACCCCCGCTTCGACGGAACAGTGGGGACGGGGAACGGCACCAGTTTTGCCTCACCGATCCTGTGCGGCGCAGCGGCCTCGCTGTGGCAAGCTCACCCCGAGGCGACGGCAGCGGAACTTCGTCAGGCCATCCTCGAAAGCGCCCACCTGCACGCCGCCCCCAACGACAGCATGGGCTACGGCATTCCCGACATGTGGCGGGCCCACCTGTTGCTTGGCGGAGGAGACCTTCCCGCACCCGACGCCTCCCCCCTCAACCTTTTTCCCAACCCAACTTCATCGGCAGGAACCCTTCGTTGGACCCTGAGCTCTGAAGCGGAAGCCGATTGGGGAGGCCTCGGTGAACTGCACTGGAAGGTGTTCAACGCGCAAGGACAACAGACCTCGGAAGGAACGGTGCCGGTGTGGGCAGACCCCCACCTGTCCGGCCACGTCGATCTCTCCTCACTCGCCCTGCCTTCAGGTCGCTACACCTTGGTGTTGGAAGACGCTGGAGGTCTTCGGCGTCACTCGGAATCGTTCGTGGTGCTCGAACCACCTCGTTGAAGTGGTGCTGGCGACTTCAGTACCCGTACTTCTCGCCCCAACGCGCCTTCAACCACGCCAGGGCTTGTTGCTCTCGGGGGTTGTTTCCAGGAACGTAAAACGTCGTGCCCTCCATGCCTTGTGGCATGCATTCTTGACCGCTGAAATTCCCCGCGGCATCGTGGTCGTATGCGTATCCCTTTCCGTAGCCCAAATCCTTCATCATCCCCGTTGGCGCGTTTCGCAATGCCAACGGTACAGGTGCCTCTCCGCGCTCGCGAATCCAAGCTTGCGCTTGCCCAATGGCTTGGTACGAAGCGTTGCTCTTGGGGCTCGTGGCGAGGTACACGGTGCATTGCGCAAGCACAATCCTCGACTCAGGCCATCCGATTCGTTCCACTGCCTGAAACGTGTTGTTTGCCAGCACCAATGCCGTCGGGTTGGCGTTCCCGATGTCTTCTGAAGCGGCGATGAGCAGTCGACGAGCTATGAATTTGGGGTCTTCTCCGCCTTCCACCATGCGCGCCAAGTAGTACACCGCGGCGTTGGGATCGCTCGCACGAATGCTCTTGATGAACGCGCTAATGACGTCGTAGTGAGCCTCTCCCCCTTTGTCGTAGGCCAAATGCGGATTCTGCACTCGTTCCAAAACCGACTCGTTGGTCACCACTCGCCTCCCCGACTCGGACGGCTCAAGACCTTCCACGACGAGCTCCAACGTGTTCAACAACCGACGGGCATCTCCCCCACTCGCCCGCAACAGGGCCTCGCGCTCTGCCACCTCCACGTCCAACTTTGACAACCGGTCGTCTTCACGCAAGGCGCGTTCCACCAGCCCCATCAACACGTCAGCCGAAAGGGCTTCGAGCACGTACGTTTGGCAACGCGACCTCAATGCTGGGATCACTTCGAACGACGGATTTTCCGTCGTGGCCCCAATCAACGTCACTGTCCCAGCTTCCACGGCTCCCAAAAGGCTGTCTTGTTGAGATTTCGAGAACCTGTGGATCTCGTCAATGAACAGCAACGCGCGCCCGGCAAACATGCCGTCGCGCTTGGCCGAATCCAGCACGTGTCGAACGTCCTTGACGCCGCTGTGAATCGCACTCAAGCTGTGAAATGGACGGTCGCTTTCCGCCGCAATCAAACGCGCCAACGTGGTCTTCCCCACGCCTGGAGGTCCCCACAAGATCATGCTGGGCAACGTCCCAGCTTTCATCGCTCGCCTCAAAACCGCCCCCTCTCCCACGAGGTGGGCCTGACCGACGTATTCGTCCAACGACGACGGACGCATGCGTTCTGCCAACGGCGCGTTTCCCTGCATGCTTCGAAATTAAGGGAGTTGAGCGGTGTGATTCCGGGAGTGCAAAAGCTGTCCCTCAGGTCGGCGATGTTTCCAACGTTTGTGCGACCACAGCCAACGCGCAGGATCCCGGTGAATTTCGCGCTCGAGTTTGGTCAGGCACCTGTCCAAAACCTCGCCCTCAGGCAACGCAAGGACCTCGTCTGCAACGAGTTCGTAGTGCAACGTGTACTTCCAAGGAGCTTCCCGTCGA
>Ga0181573_10000532_pt1 | contig 39469 bp, 30 predicted proteins | sample 101ome_25_FD_148643 | JGI IMG/M metagenome (GOLD analysis project Ga0181573, IMG submission 148643) | Coastal salt marsh microbial communities from the Groves Creek Marsh, Skidaway Island, Georgia - 101409BT metaG (spades assembly) | ecosystem: Environmental > Aquatic > Marine > Intertidal zone...
CTGACCCCCTTATCGATTAGCCAAAAATAAGCACAACAGCACTCAACAGATAGGACAATGTCGTGGCAACCAACTTGATGGTTTTTACCGGTAACGCGAACCCTGAACTCGCAGGCGCCATCGCCAGACACATCGGAGTGCCACTTGGCCATGCCAGCATCAGTAAATTCAGTGATGGCGAAGTGTCCGTCGAGCTGAACGAAAACGTGCGGGGAAAAGATGTCTTTATTATTCAGCCGACCTGCGCGCCGACCAACGACAGCATCATGGAGCTGCTGCTGACGGCCGATGCTCTGCATCGGGCCTCGGCCAACCGGATCACTGCGGTGGTTCCTTATTACGGCTACGCCAGACAAGATCGGCGGGTTAGATCTGCCAGAGTCGCGATCAGCGCCAAAGTCGTGGCGGATATGATCAGTGCAGTAGGCGTCAACCGGGTTCTGACCGTCGACTTACACGCCGAGCAGATTCAGGGCTTTTTCAGTATCCCGGTGGACAACGTTTACGGTTCACCGGTACTGACAGAGGACATCGAGCGGCAACGCTATGAAAACCTGACGGTCGTGTCTCCTGATGTGGGCGGTGTGGTAAGAGCCCGCGCGGTGGCGAAACAACTTAACGTAGACCTGGCCATCATCGACAAGCGTCGCCCGACCGCCAATGAAGCACAGGTCATGCACATTATCGGTGATGTTGAAGGCCGGAGCTGCCTGATTGTCGACGATATGGTGGACACTGCCGGGACCCTCTGCAAGGCAGCGGAAGCGCTCAAGGACCATGGCGCGCAACGGGTGATGGCCTACGCCACACACCCCATTCTGAGCGGCCCGGCGATTGAAAATATCGAAGGCTCAGCGCTGGATTCACTGGTGGTGACTGACACCATACCGCTGTCGGATGCAGCCAAGAATTGCAGCCGCATTCGTCAGTTGTCCATGGCAAAACTTCTGGCTGAATCCATAAGACGCGTCAGTAACGAGGAATCCATCAGCGCGATGTTTGACAACACGTGAGACGTCACATCAGCTGAGTAAATTGACCGGGGTGCGGACGAAAAGTCTGCATCCTTTTTTGTGAAACGCTCCCTGCAGCCGGTCGCAAGCTGCCGGGAGTTTACTGTGAAGGAGACTCATCATGTCTGCAGACCAATTCGAGCTTAACTGCTCAGTCCGGACTGACTCAGGGAAAGGTGCGAGCCGCCGCCTGCGTCGTCTGGATGACGCGATACCGGCCATTCTCTATGGCGGCAACAAGGACCCCATGGCGCTGACCATTGCCCATGACGACATCTTGCACGCTACCGAGAACGAAGCCTTTTTCTCCCATGTCATCACACTGAATATTGGCAAGGATAAAGAAAAAGCCGTAATCAAAGCGCTTCAGCGCCATCCGGCCAAGCCCTTCATCCTGCACGCCGATTTCCTGCGCGTCGATGAGAAGCAGGCGATCACCGTAAAAGTGCCACTGCACTTCATCAACGAAGACAAGTGTGTGGGTGTGAAGCTCGGCAGCGGAAGCATTCGTAAGACACTTAATGAGATTGAAATCTCTTGCCTGCCCAGCAATCTGCCTGAGTATATTGAGGTGGACATGCTCGAGGTGGAAGTCGGTCAGACCCTGCACATTTCTGATATTGCTTTACCCGAAGGCGTTACCAGTGTTGCCCTGTCCCACGGCGAAGACAGTGACCTGTCAATTGCTCAGGTCCAGGCGCCACGCGGGGGCGGTGACAGCTCGGATGCTGCGGCTGCCGGCGAGGATGACACTGCTGCAGATGATTCAGGTGACAGCGCCGATAGCTAGGCCAAACTCACCAGCCAGGTAACACTATGCCAGGCGATTCTCTCAAAGTGATTGTGGGTCTGGGAAATCCGGGCCCCAAACACGATTCCGACCGTCATAATGCCGGCGTGATATTTCTTCACCATCTCTGTAAGAGCTATGGCGGCTCACTCCGTGGCGAGAGTAAGTTTTTCGGCGAATTCGGCACTATCCGTGTCGATGGACATGACATTAAACTGCTGTTTCCTACCACCTTCATGAATCACAGTGGAAAATCCGTCGCTGCCCTGTGCAAGTTCTTTAAGATCGAGCCACAGCATATGCTGGTGGCCTACGATGAGATTGATTTTGACGTCGGTGTGACAAGGTTCAAGGAAGGAGGCGGCCACGGCGGCCACAACGGCATCAGGGATATCATCAGCGCACTGGGTGGGCAAAACGGGTTCTATCGGCTGCGAATCGGTGTCGGGCATCCGGGCCACAAGTCCATGGTGGCGAACTATGTGCTGAGCCCTCCTTCGAGGTCTGAAGCACAGATCATCATGTCAGATATCGAAGAAGCCATCAGGGTCATACCCAAGGCCGTCGCCGGCGAATGGGAAGACGCCATGAAGTTGCTGCACACAAACTGAGCAAGCAGAGGATCACAGCAATATGTCAGTAAAATGTGGAATCGTAGGATTGCCCAATGTGGGAAAATCAACTCTGTTCAATGCCCTGACTGAAGCCGGCATTGCTGCCGAAAACTTTCCTTTTTGCACTATCGAGCCCAATTCTGGAATCGTGTCGATTCCCGACACGCGACTGGACAAACTTGCTGAACTGGTCAAACCAGAAAAGCTTATCCCCACCACGGTCGAATTTACCGACATTGCAGGTCTGGTGGCGGGGGCCTCCAAGGGCGAAGGACTTGGCAACCAATTCCTCGCCAACATCCGGGAATGCGATGCCATCGCCCATGTGGTGCGCTGTTTCGAAGATGAAAATGTCACCCACGTGGCCAATACAATTGACCCGGCTGCGGACATCGACACGATAAATACCGAACTGGCGCTTGCGGATCTTGAGACGGTAGAAAAGAGCCTCGATCGGGTGAGCCGTGTCGCCAAAAGCGGCGATAAAGACGCACAACGCCAGGTCGCCTTGCTGGAAAAAGTGAAAGCCCATCTCGATACTGCCCAACCAGTGCGGACTCTCGAACTTTACAAGGAAGAACAAGCCGATCTAAAAAGCCTTCATCTGCTCACCGGTAAGCCGGTAATGTACATCGCCAACGTGGATGAAGAAGGCTTCTCAGACAATCCGCACCTGGAGACGGTGCAGCGCATTGCTGCCGGTGAAAGCGCTGAGGTCGTCGCCATCTGCAACAAACTGGAAGCGGAAATTGCGGAACTGGAAAATGAGGAAAAGACCGAATTCCTTCAGGACCTGGGCATGGAAGAGCCCGGCCTCGACAGAGTGATACGCGCCGGATACTCACTGCTGGGATTGCAGACCTACTTCACTGCCGGTCCGAAGGAAGTGCGGGCCTGGACTGTCAGAGCCGGTGCGACAGCGCCGGAAGCTGCCGGCGTCATTCACACCGACTTCGAAAAAGGATTTATCCGTGCTGAGATCGTCGGTTATGCTGACTATGTCGACAACGGCGGAGAGTCAGGCGCTAAGGACGCCGGTAAGTGGCGACTCGAAGGAAAAGACTACGTCGTCGCCGACGGAGACGTCATTCATTTTCGATTCAATGTGTAGCGCAGCGTTTCAGCAGGTGATCGTAAACTTCGCGGTCCGCCGCGAACATTCAGGAGGCTAGCATGAGCATAAGACAAGGATTATTGGGTTTTCTGCTGTTCGGAATCAGCGCTGGCGCAGCGAGCCAGACTCTGGAAGATGAAGCGGTGAGCTGGCTGCAGCAGTACATTCAGATTGACACCATCAACCCGCCCGGCAATGAAACGCGCGCTGTTGATTTTCTGGCAGAGATCTTCGAGGCCGAAGGCATTGAATATGAGACCGCTGAAAGCGCGCCCGGCCGGGGCAATATCTGGGCCCGGCTGGAAGGCGGCGACGAGCCAGGGCTGATTCTGCTTCAGCACTCAGATGTGGTCCCGGCAAATGAAGAATTCTGGACCATTCCGGTCCTGTCCGGTGCGATTCGTGACGGCTTCATCTTGGGTCGTGGCGCTCGCGACATGAAGGGTCTTGGTACACTGCAGCTCGCGACTTTTCTCGCCCTGCATCGCTCCGGCGTTGCCCTGAACAGGGACGTCGTGTTTCTGGCCACTGCCGATGAAGAGGCCGGCGGCTTTTATGGCGTTGGCTGGCTGATTGAAAACCGCCCTGAAATTTTTGAGGATATTGGCATTCTGCTGAACGAGGGCGGCGGCGGCAGCCGTAGCGACGAAGGCGATGTGGTATTCAGCGTCGAGGTCACACAGAAGGTTCCGGTCTGGTTGCGTCTTAATGCCGTTGACACACCGGGGCATGGCTCGTCCCCTCGCACCACCAGCGCAGTGACTCGGATTGTGCAGGCGCTCAACACGCTGCTGGAAAATCCGTTTCCCCCTCGAATCATCGGCCCGGTGGATGACTATTTCGGCGCCCTGTCGGTTGATATGGGGGCCGACTGGGCGGGCTCCTACGCCGATATCCAGTCGGCCATTCAGGATCCCGATTTCGTCGCCAGGCTTCACGCGGCGCGACCGGGACACAATTCCCTGATCCGCGATACCTGCTCCATGACCAGAATGAGCGGCTCAACCAAGATCAACGTCATTCCGCCCACGGCCTGGGCCGAACTGGACTGTCGCATATTGCCGGATAAGCCTGCTGCCCAATTCATCAGTGAGCTGGACGATCTGATAGGCTTTACCGGCGTGGAGATTGAAACGATCATGGCGTTCACGCCGGCGATATCTGAGACAAACACGCGGCTGTTCAGAGCTATCGAATCCGTCACTCAGGAATTGCACCCCGGTTCGCGGGTGCTGCCCAGTGTCAGTACCGGGTTTACCGACAGCCACTTCACGCGGGATTTGGGCATCGTAAGTTATGGTTTCAATCCGCTGATCACTGATTCAGGTGAGCACACCGGCGTCCACGGTAATGATGAGCAAGTCGGAGAATCCGCCTTCCGCCGCGCCGTGGGAGATTACTATGCGGTCGTTCGTAACGTGGTAATCGACTAGCCTGAATCTTGACATTTACCCGTCGAATGGCCAAAATTCGCGGCCTTCTGACAGTCGCACAGTCGCTCTCACCTCAGACCGCGACTTTGCCGCAGGAGCGAAATTCCGGGTGCCGTCTCGCAGCGCGCACTTGCAACAGTCATGGCTATGTAGCTCAGCTGGTTAGAGCACAGCATTCATAATGCTGGGGTCGGTGGTTCAAGTCCACCCATAGCTACCAGACAGAAGGACAGGGTGCGCGCGCCGCCCTGTCCTTTTTTTTCGCTTGTTGACGCCTTGTCGATTTGGTCGGCTCAGCCTAATCACGCCGCTTCTTCCCGACGGTCTCGCTGCTCTGCATTCAACGATGAGCCTGTATCAGCAGCGCGATTTCCGCTACATTAGACAGTCAGCCACCCTCATACAGACCGGCATCTTCAGAGGCAGTTTTCATGGAAAAGTTCGGCATTGGCCAGTCCGTTACCCGAGTCGAAGATCAGCGTTTCACCCGCGGTACAGGCACTTACATCGAGGATGTGTCTCTGGACAATGAAACGGTGGGTGTTTTCGTCCGCTCCCCGCATGCTCACGCGCGCATCGTCGAGATCGATAGGGATTCGGTGACCGGACTGCCCGGCATCCTCGCCGTCTACACCGGAGAGGATCTTCGTGCAGACAGCATTGGTGATGTCCCCTGCGGCGCCGACGTCAACAACATCGACGGCACACCCTGCGTTAAGCCCGCGCGCCCCGCCCTGGCGATCGATCGGGTGCGACATGTCGGCGATGCTGTGGCCCTCATCGTTGCCGAGACCAAACAACAGGCTCTGGATGCAGCCGACCAGCTGTGGATCGACTATGAACTGCTGGACGCCACCGTTGAGACTGAAAAAAGTCTGAGCGCAGAGGCACCGCAAATATGGGATGAGGCCGGGAACAATCAGTGTTTCCATTGGGAAAGCGGGAAACGAGCTGAAACCGAAGCCGCCTTTGCGGCAGCGGATAAAACCGTTGAGCTCAAACTGGTGAATAACCGGGTCATACCCACTTCCATGGAAACTCGGGGCGCGATAGCCGCTATCGATCCTGACACCGGCCGGATGATTCTCCACGTATCCTGTCAGGGGGTTCATCTGCTCAGACGACTGCTGGCGGGCGCCATTTTCCACTGCGAGCCGGAAGACATTCTGGTGAAATGTTATGACGTAGGCGGTGGATTCGGGATGAAGATATTCCTGTTTCCGGAGTACGTCTGTCTGCTCTACGCCGCGCGCAAGCTTAACCGACCGGTGAAGTGGATAGCTGAGCGCAGCGAAGCGTTCACTGCAGACAGCCATGGCCGGGATCACGTCAGCACGCTGCGGCTCGCGCTCGATTCGGCGGGTAAAATGCTGGGACTCGAAGTCGCTACCGTCGCGAACATGGGCGCCTATCTTTCCAATTTCGGGCCATTCGTGCCGACCGCTGCCGGTGTGTCAATGCTAGTGGGCTGTTACACGATTCCCACGGCCTATGTGCAGGTCAAAGGCGTCTTCACCAATACCGCACCGGTCGATGCCTATCGCGGCGCCGGCAGACCAGAGGCTATTTACGCCATTGAAAGACTGATCGACTTCGCGGCACAGGAAATCGGCCTCAGCCCGGATGAAATGCGCCGCCGAAATTTGATTCCGTCCGATGCCATGCCTTTTACCACGGCTTTCGATCTGGAATATGACTCGGGTGAATTTCAGCAACACATGGAGCAAGCGCTGGACGAATCCGGATGGCACAGTTTTCAGCAGCGACAATCTGAATCAGCTGCCCGGCACAAATTGCGCGGCATCGGCATGGCCTGCTATATCGAGCGGTGTGCAGGTGGCGCTCCGGAGCAGGCGCGCCTTGCGGTAGATGGCGAGGGACATGTCACACTCTACATCGGGACACAAAACAACGGACAAGGCCACGAGACAGCTTTTCGCCAGATCATTCAGGAACGGCTGGGAGTTGATTTCACCGACATATCAATTGTGCAGGGCGACTCCGACCGGATTCAAAGCGGCGGCGGCACCATGGGGTCTCGCTCAGTGCCGGTCGGAGGCGCAGCAGTCAGTGCCGCATCGGAGAAACTGATCGAATCTGCCAGACTCAAGGCCGCAGACCTGTTGGAGGCTTCGGCCGCAGATATCGGCTTCGAACACGGGCGCTTTCAGATTGTCGGAACCGATCGCAGCGCCAGTTTCAAGGAGGTTTGCGTGTCGGCCGCAACCGGCGACGGACTGAGTTTTGATGAAGCGGAAACCTTCGCGCCGGGACAGGCAACCTATCCCAATGGCACCCATATCTGCGAACTGGAAATCGACCCCGAGACCGGCGTGATCGAACTGCTCGATTACACAGTGGTCGATGATTTCGGGAAAGTCATCAATCCGCTGCTGCTGGAAGGACAGGTCCATGGGGGTATTGGTCAGGGGCTGGGACAGGCCTTGCTGGAGTCGTGCGCCTATGATCCCGAGACCGGTCAACTGCTGTCAGCCAGTCTGATGGATTACACCCTGCCCCGAGCGGACAACGTCCCTAATATACGCTTTCTGCGTCGCGAGGTTCCCTGCACAACAAATCCTCTTGGCATCAAGGGAGCCGGAGAAGCCGGAGCGATCGGCGCCCCACCTGCGATTGTAAACGCCGTGGTCAACGCACTGACGCCGCACGGGGTTAAACATGTCGATATGCCGCTTACTCCGGATACAGTCTGGCGCCTGTCCGGCGGATTGTAAGCAAGAAACAGATCCAGACCGGTGCAAGGCTGTCCGGCCGCCTGCCTCATTGCACTACTTTTGTGCATTTCTAAAATAAGCCCCTTCTGTTCTCGTCAGCAAGGCGCGGGCAGGATGCTTTTTCGAACAAGGTCTGTTTCTTAAATAACAATAAATTCAGAGCTTTAGCCTCATTCCTGTGTGGGCACACAGTTTTATCATGCCGGTCAGCAAAGGTTGGCGTGAAACTTGTAGCACCATAGCGGTTATGAACCAGATTGTTGCAACAAGTGCCCCGTTTTTGGTCTTTACTGACCTGGACGGTAGTCTCATGGAGCACGAAAGCTACTCTATCGAAGCGGCAAAGCCCGCGCTGACAGAGCTGGCAAGGCGAGGCGTCACCCCGATTTTTGCCTCCAGCAAAACCGCCGTCGAAATACTTGCCGTTCAGCGCGCCAGCGGCCTCACTGCACCATTTATCTGCGAGAACGGCGCCGCCGTCTATGACTCCTCAGGCCAGATCCTGACCGAATTCGGTTTACCCCGGACGCGCTGGCTCGATGCCGTGCACCAACTCAGAGAACGGCTGTCACTGAGATTTACCGGTTTCTCAGACTGGCCGGCTGTGAAGATTGCTGGGCTGACAGGCCTGTCCGAGGGAGATGCCGGAAACGCCCAGAGACGCGAATTCACCGAACCGATGCTGTGGCAGGATACGCAGGCCAATTTCCAGCTTTTTAAGAGCGAAATTCAGAAACTGTCACTCACCACGCTCGAGGGGGGACGTTTCATCAGCATCCAGAGCCAATTCGACAAAGGCGAAGCGATGAAGTGGTGGCAGGCGCGTCAAAACCCGCCCCTTCCTTTCCTGATTGCGCTCGGTGACAGCCCCAATGATCTGTCCCTGCTTGCTGCCGCTGACGTGGCTGTTGTCATTAAGTCCGGCAAGTCTGATCAACTGGATCCACAGGGCCCTGCGACAATCATTCGCACCAGCCTCCCTGGCCCGGCCGGCTGGAATGACGGAATCAGACAAATTCTAAACCTGCTCGATTCGCAGCAACTGCTCATTAATTGACGGAGGAATCATGGGTGATTTTCATCAAAACGGAGTCGTAACGACCCTGCACAATCTCAGGCAGCGCCCACTCGAAGCCATGGAGGCAGACCTGATGCGATTCCAGAAAAGCAGACCCATGGGCCTGGTATTGCCTTCTCTGTTTTCTGAACTTGAAGGACCGGCCTTGTCGGGTATTGTGGAGGAACTGACCAAAGTTCCTTATCTGAGCGAAATCGTAATCGGGCTGGACCGAGCGAGCGAAGACCAGTATCGCTTTGCGATAGACTATTTCTCCGGACTTCCTCAACACCACAAAATCTTGTGGAATGACGGCCCAAGATTGCGGGCAATTGACGGTCAGCTAAAAGAACTAGGCCTGGCTCCTACCGAGGAAGGAAAAGGTCGAAACGTCTGGTACTGTTACGGCTATATCCTGGCTTCTGGAAAAGCCGACGCTGTCGCGCTTCATGACTGCGACATCCTCACCTATGACCGGAGCCTGCTGGCAAGGCTCCTCTACCCGGTGGCGAATCCCAATTTCAGCTACGCATTCAATAAGGGATTTTACTCTCGGGTTGCCGGCGATCGGATCTCAGGCCGTGTCGTCCGACTGTTTGTCACACCCCTGATCCGAACGCTTAAGAGGGTATGCGGCTGTTCAGAATTCCTGGAGTATATGGACAGCTTCCGCTACCCGCTTGCCGGTGAATTCAGTATGCGCGCCTATGTCATCAACGATCTGCGCATCCCGAGCGACTGGGGGTTGGAAATCGGTGTGCTGTCGGAGATGAAGCGAAACTACGCGACCAATCGGCTGTGTCAGTCAGATATCGCCGATGTTTATGATCACAAACATCAGGACCTTTCAGTGGACGACCGGGAAAAAGGTCTGTCTAGGATGAGCATGGATATTGCCAAAGCATTCTTTCGCAAATTAGCAACTAATGGCGAGGTGTTCACTCCCGAGGCCTTTCGCACAATCAAGGCAACCTACTATCGTATGGCACTGGATTTTGTCGACACGTATCAGCATGATGCCGAGATGAACGGACTGACCTACGATCGGCATATGGAAGAAGCGTCAATTGAGATGTTTGCAGGCAATATCATGGAGGCTGGGGAGCAGTTTCTCGAGCGCCCCATGGAGAAGCCCTTCATCCCAAGCTGGAACAGAGTCATCAGCGCCATTCCAGATATTCTTGAGCAACTGAAAACGGCCGTAGAGGAAGACCAGGCGGAATTCACTCCCTGACCAATATGCAAGAGCAGACTCTAGCAACCGAACAGGACCTTTTGCGGCGCGTAAAAGCACATCTTGCCGTCATTTACCCCGCTCAGGATCTCGATGTCCTGAGCGGGGATCTGGTAACAGCGATCAGCAGGGGTCACGACGTTCAGCGCCCGGTCCCACACAAAAGCCACTGGGATCAGAGCGACAGCGTGGTAATCACCTACGGCAACACCATCAAAAAGCAGAATGAGCTGCCGCTTGTCACCCTCCGGCGTTTTCTGAACACGCATCTCAAAGAAACCGTCTCAACAGTGCATATTCTTCCCTTTTTCCCGTTTAGCTCGGACGACGGCTTTTCCGTAATCGACTACCTGGAGGTGAATCCGGCCATCGGGGGGTGGCGGGAAATCGAGGATATAGCCGGAGATTTCAAACTGATGTCGGACCTGGTCATCAATCATGTTTCGCGCCAAAGTCGCTGGTTCGACAACTTCAGAAACGGCGAGACACCGGGCAAGGGATATTTCGTCGAGGCGGACCCGGATGAAGACTACAGCGCAGTCGTCAGGCCGAGAAACTCACCCCTGTTCTCCTCCGTAGAAACAGTGGATGGTGAACGCCACGTCTGGTGCACATTCAGCAGCGACCAGATAGACCTGAATTTCCGCAATCCGGATGTGCTGAGGGAATTCGTCCAGATAGTGCGCAGATATCTTGACCATGGCGTGAGCATCTTCAGGATGGATGCCGTGCCTTTCCTGTGGAAAGAGCCGGGTACCTCCTGCGTACACCTTCAGCAGACTCATGAAATTATCAAACTCTTCCGGACACTCATTGAACATCATTCCCCCGAAGCGCTGATTATCTGTGAAAACAATGTGCCGAATCGGGAAAATCTGACTTATTTCGGCAATGCCAACGAAGCGCACATCATCTACAACTTTTCTTTGCCGCCTCTGCTGGCCTATACCCTGCTGGCTGGCGATTGCCGCCATCTGAAAACATGGATGATGAGCATGCCTCCGGCCCAGTTAGGCACTGCTTATCTGAACTTCATTGCGTCACACGATGGGATCGGGCTTCGCCCGCTAGATGGTCTGCTCAGTAATGAGGAGCGGGACAAACTCGTTCGCTGCGCACAAAACGCCGGGGGTAAAGTCACGTACCGGCGCGCCAGAGAAGGCTATGACAAACCCTATGAACTGAACATTGCACTGTATGACCTGCTGCAGGGCACGTTCGACGGCCCCGAAAACCGTCTGGGGTATGAGCGCTATATCTGTGCTCATACCATCATGCTTGCTCTGGAAGGCATCCCGGCCATCTACATTCAGAGCTTCCTCGGCACGCGTAATGATCTGGCCCGGCTTGAGCATACGGGCCGCAACCGCTCTATCAATCGTCAAATCTGGCTAGAGGAAGATCTGGAGAACGAACTGGGGGACCCGGCGTCTGTGCATGCGTGCGTTTTTCGCGAACTGACACGACTTCTGAACATCCGCAAGAAGCAGCAGGCCTTTCATCCCAACGCCACCCAGTACACCCTGCACCTGGGTCATGAAATCTTTGCTTTCTGGCGCCAAAGCATCAATCGGGATCAGAGTATCTTCTGTATCAGCAACGTCACGGATGAGGAAAAATCGATCTGCCTGGCAGATATCAATCTGATCAGCATCGACCAGTGGCAGGATCTGATAAGCGGCGAGCCCTATCAGGATATCGGAGAGCAACTCAGACTGCGTCCCTATCAAACAGTGTGGATCAGCAACAAGAATCCCGACGAAAGTTCGGAGTCCTAGACGACAGACGCACCATTCGGTCTAATTGCTGGCAGCCTCTTGCTCCGCGCGCAGGTTGCAGGCAGTGACCTCTGGCATGTAGGTCACGTATTTGAGCATCATGGCTCCTTTGATGTCCTGCTTTTCCAGAAAGGTCGTGGAATCGTCCACGTAAAAGACTCGATTAGTGGTCGCCACCAGTTCCTCGTCCATTGGCATGGCACACCGATGCAGCCCCAGATCGCTCGGATAGTTACCCTCGGACTCAGGGTGGTACATGAACACCTCTCGGGTATCGGTGAAGTAAACCACCTCGACAATGCCGTCACGGTTTGTATCCCTGGCACACATGTCGTAAATCAGAAAATTATCGCAGTATTCAGCATTGAGCGGTCTTACGCCGCTCACCAAAGACCCGCAGGCCGCCAGCAAGGCAACAGAAGCAACAAGACCGAGTCTGGGTCCAAATCTGCTGAAAACACTCATAAAAAACTGTTTACATGGTCCGTGGCAACCAGTCGCTGATCGGCTGGCTTGGTACCGGGTAGTCTACCAGAGGTTGATCGCAAAAAGTCAGAGTACTGCCGGCCAAGCAGGCGTCGTCACTCACATCAGATCGGGCACGCCGAGACGGCAAGGCACAATGAAAGCCAAGGCATTCAGGCAATGTCCGTGCGGATCCCGCCAGATATTCAGGTACTTGGAAAGGCGTAGCGGGCTTTTTCTGTGACGCTGCTGGCCGGCCAGCGTTGGGTCATCGTCTTGCGGCGGGTGTAAAACCTGACGGCATCGGGGCCATACACATACAGATCACCGAACAGAGATCGCTTCCAGCCTCCAAAGCTCTGACTGGCAATGGGCACGGGCAGAGCAACATTTACGCCGACCATACCCACCTGAATATTGTCGGTAAAATAACGAGCTGCCTCTCCATCCCGGGTGAACAGACAGGTGCCATTGCCGAATTCGTGCTCATCTATCAGCTTCATGGCCGCACCCAGTGAATCCACGCGCAGCACACACAACACCGGCCCGAAAATTTCATCCCGATAAATTGACATGTCAGGCTGCACTTTATCGAACAGCGTAGCACCGACAAAGAAACCGGACTCGTGTCCCGCCAGCGAAAAGCCCCTGCCGTCCGCCAGCAGTTCAGCGCCTTCGGCTACTCCCCGGTCAATATACTGCGTCACCCGTTGAAGCGCCTCTTTGCTGATCAAGGGGCCCATGTCGTTGGCTGCGTCAACACCCGGCCCGATTTTCAGGTTGGAGATTTTGTCCCGCAGCAGTGCCACGGTTTTATCTGCCGTCTCTTCGCCAACACAAACTGCGACAGAGATCGCCATGCAGCGCTCTCCACAGGAGCCGTAAGCGGCTCCCATGAGCGCATTTACAGCGTTCTCAAGGTCGGCGTCAGGCAAAATTACTGCGTGATTCTTAGCCCCTCCAAGCGCCTGAACACGCTTACCCTTGGCAGAGCCACGGGTAAAGATTGATTCTGCTATAGGTGTTGAACCGACAAAACTCAGCGCCTCGACGCGCACATCATCGATGAGATACTGAACCGTGTCGCTGTCGCCGTTGATGACGTTGAACACACCGTCAGGCAAACCGGCATCAGTAAGCAGTTTCCCCAGCAGCATAGCCGGACTGGGGTCGCGCTCGGAGGGTTTTAGAATGAACGTGTTACCGCAGGCAATGGCCATAGGGAACATCCACATGGGAACCATTGCCGGAAAATTAAACGGCGTGACGCCTGCTACGACGCCAAGCGGCTGAAATTCAGACCAGCTGTCAATCTCGGGGCCGGCATTTTTGGAATACTCTCCTTTCAGCAACTCACTGATGCCGCAGGCATAGTCAACCACTTCAATGCCGCGACCGAGTTCACCATGCGCGTCATCAATCACCTTACCATGTTCAGCGGTAATCAACTGGCAGATATTTTCTGCGTTATCCTGAAGCAGCTGCTTGTAGCGGAACAGAATTTGCGCACGTTTTTGCGGCGGGGTCTGCCGCCAGGCCGGGAATGCAGCGGCTGCGGCGGTCACCGCGTCCGAAACTGTGGACTGGCTCGCCAGGCCTACCTTCAGTGTGACTTCACCCGAAGCGGGATTGAAAACGTCTTGAGTCCGGCTACGGTCCGGGACTTCCCCGCCATTAATGTAGTGTCCCAGATACGCAGGATCTGCGCCGACAAGGGTGTCAGGGGAGTTCATGCAGGGCTTCTCCAACTGCATTGATCAGACTGTCGATCTGTTCCTCAGTCACTACAAAAGCCGGCGCCAGTTGAACGGTATCCCCACCCCAGCGCACATAGAAACCCTTTTCAAAGCACTTCAGACCCAGCTCAAATGGCCGGCGCAGGGGCTCTCCGGGATAGTGTTGCAGACTGATACCCGCTGCAAATCCGTAGTTGCGAATGTCCTCAACGTAAGGCGCTCCCTTCAGCTGATGCACAGCCTGTTCAAAGTAGCCTGACATCGCTTTTACCCGCTGGGGGAGCTGTTCACGCTCAAGCACATCCAGTGCGGCAAGTCCCGCCGCGCAGGCAACCGGGTGGGCAGAATACGTATATCCGTGCGGAAACTCGACCATATATTCCGGTCCGCCCTGATCCATGTAGGTGTCGTAGATTTCCTGCTTGCTCACCACGGCGCCTAACGGCTGGGCGCCGTTGGTGATCTGCTTGGCGAGAGTGAGGATGTCCGGAGTGACACCGAACTCTTCAGCACCGGTGAAAGCGCCCATTCTTCCGAGTCCGGTAATCACCTCATCAAAAATCAGCAGCAGGTTGTGGGCATCACAAATTTCCCGCAGCCGTTTGAGGTAACCCTTGGGCGGAGGCAGCACGCCGGCCGTACCCGACATGGGCTCCACCACAACAGCCGCGATATTTGAGGCATCATGCAGCAGAACCAGCTCTTCAAGCTCATCTGCCAGGTGTGCACCGGCGTCAGGCAGCCCCCTGCTGAAGGTGTTCTCGGGCAGAACGGTGTGCGGAATGTGGTCTGCATCAACGGCCTGGCCGAACAGCTTGCGATTAAAACCGATGCCTCCCACGCCGATGCCGCCGTAGTTGACCCCGTGATAACCTTTGATCCGCCCGATGAACTTGGTCTTGCCCGGCAAACCCTTGTTGCGCCAGTAACCGCGCGCCATCTTCAGAGCCGTATCGATAGTCTCCGACCCAGAATCGGTGAAGAACACCTGATCCAGACCATCAGGGGTGAGTTCCACGACCTTATGCGCCAGTTTGAAGCTGAGCGGATGGCCGTACTGAAATCCGGGGGAATAATCCAGCGAGGCCACCTGTCTGCTTACCGCTTCAGAAATTTCCGTGCGACAGTGGCCCAACCCGCATGTCCACAGGCCCGACAGACCATCGAAAACTTTGCGTCCGTCTACGGTGGTGTAGTAAACACCTTCAGCGCTGCTGAAAAGTCGGGGCTGGCGCTTGAATTGCCGGTTCCCGGTAAATGGCATCCAATGCGCGCGCAACTCCGCTTCGCTGAGCGTCTGCGAGGCGCCGGTATCAGGATATTCTTCGACATTGTCAGGCATAGTCAGACGATACCTGAGAAGACGGGGATAAGGGAACCCTTTTCGAGCAGCACCCCACCTATTATGGGCTATCTCAAGTCGCTCTGAGTCACTTGCAGCCGCGAAGTGCAGGACGTTATAGTGAAACACAGTCAATCATTAGCAGCGGCCTGTTTCGCAGGCGGCACACCCACAACACAGTCACCCTGACAGGAGGCAACAATGCGAAAACTTTCGAGAAGGAAATTTATTGGCTCCAGCTCAGCGCTCGCAGCTGCCGGGCTGGGTCTTCCGGGCCAATCGGTACTCGCACAACCGCAAGCAGATTTGCGCGGTGCTGCGCCTGACTACGTTGTCATCAACGCCAGAGTGTTCACCAGCGATCCGGAAAACCCCAGCGCAGAGGCCTTCGCCGTCAAGGGAGACCGTTTTCTGGCGGTTGGCTCCAGTGCAGATATCCGGGCCCTGGCCGGAAGCAGCACTGAAATTGTCGACGCTGAAGGCATGTTTGTCACTCCCGGTTTTATCGATGCCCACTCGCATCCGTCCGGTGCTGGCGTGAACGAACTGGTTCAGGTGAATGCTGACCTCCGCTCTGCCTCGGACATTGCCGCCGCGCTTCAGGAACGGGCGGGTTCAACGCCCGCAGGACAGTGGATACAGGCATTCAAATACGACGACACCAAATTGTCGGAGGGACGCCCCCTGAATCGTGATGATATTGATGCTCTGGTGCCGGATCATCCTGTCGTGGTTCGCCATCGCGGTGGCCATACCAGCGTCTACAACAGCATGGCGCTGGGTTTGGCCGGCGTAACATCCGAGACTCAGGATCCGCCCGGCGGCAGGTTTTATCGCGACGAAAACGGTCGACTGACAGGACTGGTCGCTGGCGGAGCCCGGGCCGTTTTCAGTGAGCTCATTCCGTCGGACTCAACCCGTGAACAACGCAGAGATGGCGTCGTGCTGATTTCCGAACTCATGACGCAGGCCGGACTGACATCAGTGCATCAGACCGGGGGATACCGGGACGATATGATTGCCTATCAGGACGCACGGGAAGCTGGCGGCATGCGGTTTCGTATGTATCTCTTCCCACGGGGCAGGCTGTTCGACGATCTGGTGAATGCCGGCGTGAGAACAGGCATGGGTGATGAAGTATTCCGAATTGGTGCGGTTAAATTCACCGCTGACGGGTCGGCCTCCGAACGCACCATGCGAATGAGCGAACCCTATGAAGGCAGGCCTGATGACTACGGTTTACTGTACATGACCGAAGAGGAAATCTTTCAATCGGTAGAAAACGCCCATCGCAACGATTTTCAGGTGGCCATTCACGCCAACGGCGATGTCACCATAAAAATGGTACTTGACGCCTATGAAAGAGCTCAGACGCTATGGCCAAGAGCTGACACGCGACACCGCATCGAACACTGCTCCCTGGTCAATCCCGAGTTGCTGAGTCGCATCAGGGACTTAGGAGTTATCCCCGCACCGTTTTACACTTACGTACACTATCACGGCAATAAGTGGGTGGACTACGGTGAGGAGCGAATGCGCTGGATGTTTGCGCATAAATCGTTTCTCGATTATGGCATTCCGGTCGCCCCCGCGTCCGATTACACACCCGGCCCCTACGAGCCCCTGATGGCGATTCAATCGATGGTGACACGTAAAGACTTCGATGGTCGGGTCTGGGGACCCAATCAGCGTATCAGCATCGAGGACGCCCTGAAAATATGCACCATTAACGGAGCCTATGCCTCATTCGAAGAAGGCATCAAGGGCAGCATCACAACCGGCAAACTCGCGGACTTTGTTATTCTCGCTGATGCGCCGCAGGACGTTGATCCGGACCAGATCAAACACATCGAAATCGTGCGCACCGTCGTGGGCGGCAAAACCATGTATGGAGCATGATCCCGCCAGGCTGTGCCGGACCGACCCGTCGACGTGAACCATCGACGATCTGATTATCTGACGACTGAGCTGACATGACAGAGAAAACCCCCTATCACCCTCCACAGAAATGGGTCTGGGACAAAGAGTCCGGCGGCGCATTCGCAAAACTCAACCGCCCTGTGGCAGGAGCAACTCATGAAAAAGCACTGCCGCGCGGACGGCATCCTCTGCAGCTCTATTCCCTCGGCACTCCCAACGGCCAGAAAGTCACGATTCTGCTGGAAGAACTTCTGAGCATGGGCTATGAGGGCGCAGAGTATGACGCGCATCTGATCAACATCCGGGACGGAGATCAGTTTGGCTCAGAGTTTGTCAGCATCAACCCGAATTCTAAAATTCCGGCACTGGTTGATCACAGCGGCGATAAGCCGATCCGTATTTTTGAATCAGGGGCAATCATGCTTTATCTGGCTGACAAATTTTCAGCACTGATTCCTGCCGAGCCCGCCAGCCGGACTGAATGCCTGAACTGGTTGTTCTGGCAAATGGGGTCGGCGCCCTATCTGGGTGGCGGTTTCGGCCATTTCTATGTCTACGCGCCAGAAAAAATCGAGTACGCCATAAATCGCTACAGCATGGAAGTCAAACGCCAGTTGGACGTGCTGGACCGGCATCTCGCCGATCACACTTACCTGTGCGGTAGTGAATACAGCATCGCTGACATCGCTATCTGGCCCTGGTATGGGGCCGTATACACCGGTGCGGTGTATAACGCCGCAGAATTCCTAGACACCTGCTCCTATACCCATGTCGGGCGCTGGGCCAGGTCCCTGGCACAGAGACCGGCTGTCAAACGAGGAAGAATAGTGAATCGCACCTGGGGGCCACTGGAGAATCAGCTTCATGAGCGCCACGATGCCTCTGACTTTACCCTGCGAACACAGGACAAGCTGGTCACTGCAGAATCCGCAAATCCGCTCACTTTCTCCGATCAACTCGATCAGAAAAGCTGATCCGGTCAGGCAAGGCCACCGACGGCCCGGCACCCGCACTGCAGAAACAGTTCACTTGTCTTCAGGCATTAACTTTCGCTGCCGTCGGCAGCGCTCGGAGCAGTACAATACCTGATCCCAGTCCCGCTCCCATTTTTTGCGCCAGCTGAACGGGCGCCGGCATACCGGGCAGACTTTTTCGGGTAGGAATGATTTTCGGTGAGACATGATCTCGGCAATTGTCCTCAGTCCAGCCAGCGCGACCGGTAGCGACCGTCTGCATCATAAATTTCAGTCTGCTTGGCCAGGTTGAAGTGACGCCCTCCCCGGGGGTCAGCCCCGACGCCGGCCAGATATTGCCAGTTCCCCCAGTTAGCGGCCACATCATAATCAATCAGTTGGCTTTCAAACCAGGCTGCACCGTAGCGCCAGTCACCCTCAAGCTCATTGATGAGGCAGCTTGCGGCAATTTGCCTGCCTCGATTGGAGAGATAACCGGTGGCGCTCAGCTGTTTCATGCAGGCGTTAACCAGGGGATATCGGGTCTCTCCGCGGCACCATGCCGAAAACGCGCCCGCATCAAAGCGGCCAGAAACCTGAGCCGGGGCATTACCGTTTTTCAGGAACAGCTTCTTGCCGATTTTCAGCGCCAACCACTGAAAGTATTCGCGCCACAGCAACTCAATGTACAGCCAGTACGTGGAATCATTGCGCTCCCAGCGCTGCTCATACTCACTGAGCAGATCAACCAGGCGGCGCACGGACAAGCAGCCCGTATTAAGCCAGGCAGAAAATTTTGAGGAATTTTCCCAACCGTCCAGCTCGTTTCTGACCAGCTTGTAGCTCAGAGGCAGTTCGCCTGAAAAATAGGATTCTGCGTGCGCTCTGGCAGCGGCCTCGCCACCGACGAGTCTCTGGGAGCGGCCTGAATCAGTATCCTGGGCACCAAGTGCCAAACACGCTCGATCAAGCTCAACTGCTGCAGGCAGGCGCGCAGGCATGCCGCGCGGCTCTTCCACGGTCATCTTTTCGGCCTTGCGACGAAAACGGGAGTAGGTCTCGGGAATGTCTGACACCGGCATGGGCAGCCCGCTGAGATTAAACAGCGTGTAGGTATCTATGGCGCTGAACGTGACGTCAGGGAATCGCCTATCCAGCACAGCAATCTGGGCGGCTTCGTCAGAACCGAACTGACGGGAGGTCACCACACGCTGAAACTGACCCTGCTCAATGAGTTCAGCAAGCACCGTGACAGGATCTCCCCTGAAAAGATGGAGCACATGTCCCCTGCGTGCCAGAGAGTCGCTTAAATCGGCAAGCGACTGCTGGAGGAACTGCCAGCGACGCTCACCCATCGGCGCCAGGCCATACCGACCTTCGATGAACCAGTCAGGATTGACGACAGTGACTACGGCAAGTTCACTGGACTGAGCCGTCAAACGCAGCGCAGGATTGTCGTCAAGGCGCAGGTCATGAGTCATCCAGTACAAGGTTCGCATGCAGTTGCTACGCTGAGCGCGAACAATCAGATTCGCTTGGTCTGGCTCGCCCGGGCAGTCGTAGTAAGCGACATGAACCCCTCTTTTCCGTCAACCCAGAAAGCCGAACTCCCTGTATGGCTGCAGCAGGACATGCGCTCAAATCACGCCGGCGAGACCGGTGCTGTGTTTATCTATCGCGGGATCTTGGCGGTAAGCCGAGATGAGCAGGTGCGCAGGTTCGCGCAATCGCACCTCGAAACGGAAGAGAAACATCTGGCGCTGATTACCAATGAGCTGAATGCCTCTCAACTCAGCCTGTTCCTGCCGCTGTGGAAACTGGCGGGCTACCTGACAGGCGCGATGCCGTCGTTATTCGGAAGCAATGCGGTGTATGCCACTGTTGATGCCGTGGAAACCTTCGTGGATGACCACTATCGCGAGCAGATAGCACGTCTTCGGCGAGAAGGCATTTTTCCTGAACTACGGAAGTTGCTGGAACACTGCAGGGCAGAAGAAATCGTCCACCGGGATGAAGCGCGACAGGCTGGCTCCGGGCGACGCAACCTCTTGCTTCAGTTCTGGTGCCGGCTGATTGGCAGCGGATCGAAAGCTGCCGTAGGCCTTGCTCGTTGGCGATAAGCTGTGAGCCAGGCGCTCGGTGATGAAGCCACTTTCCCGATAAGGAAAACGCCGTCAGAAACGCCGGCTGATACTCACTCTGGCATGTAAAGGAGGCGCCACGGTGACCTGATGCGTGCTGTGCGCATAGGGAAAATAAAGCGCATCAGTCACATTCTCGATATTTATCTGCACGCGATAGTCAGCAGAGAACTCATAGAACGCAGCCACATCCAGACGCGTATAGCTCGGCAACACAGCAGTATTGGCGTTATTGATGAAACTCTCTCCCTGGTGAGTGACTCCAAAGCCCAGCGACAATCTGCTGGAAACCTGAAGCTTGTTCCACAGGGAAAACATGTGCTCTGGAAGCTCCCTTGGTCTTAGACCAGTCGGCCCGGATCTGCCGACCTGCTCCCCTGTCAGGCTGCTGTATCCTGCCGAGACAGTCCAGTCATCTGTCAGTTGCCCCTGCAGCTGGGCTTCGAAGCCGGAAATTTCTGAATCGATCACGTCCAGAGTTTCAGGATTATTGTCTGCAATCTGCGGTGAGCTCTGAGTGATTTCAAAAAAGGCCGCCGTCAGACTGAGTCCGGGGCGAAAATCCCACTTCAGCCCGCCTTCGACGTTGGTAAACGTATTCGGATCAAGCTGATTATTACTGCCGTTGATATTGGCGAACTGCTCACCACTGCGGGGAAGGAATGATTCACTGTAGCTCGCATATAAGGACACATTTTCTGCCGGTTTGAAAACCAGCCCCCCACGCGGTGAGATTTTGGTGTCCCTGCGAGTGCGGGTTTCATTGGCGACCACATTGACAACATCAATCGCAAAATTGTCATAGCGCCCGCCAATGACCAGATCAAGCGTTTCCGATAATTCGATTTCGTCCTGCAGGTATACGGAACTGACATCGATACCCACCCGGGTATCGTCGTTGATATCACGATCAAAACGGTTGACAGTGGCAACCCCGAACGCATTCATGCCAACACCCGAGTTAAGCAGCAAAGGCCGGGACACCGAAAATACTTCAGTGTCATCAGAGGTCGTACTCCAGAACGCATTGTAGCGATCCTGATCCGAACTGGTGTCGATGCGCTCAGCGCCAACAATGATTGTGTGTCGCAAACCGGCCGTTTCCGGCTGCCAGATAAAATTACCGGTCAGGATCGAATTACTGCGCTCGGTGGTGTCCAGATAACCGTCAAGGGTTACCTGTGAAGGAGACTGAAAAGAGTCGTAGGCAGCAACGTAAAAATTTTCATACCGCTTGCTGTAATCCCCATGAAAGGCCGAAAAGTTCGCTTTGAGACTGTCAGTGAACTCATGCTGAAGTGCTGCCCGGAACAGGTGTGCGCGCAGGGCGTTCTGATTCAGTTCGGGATCCGCAAAGACCACATCCTGAAGCGCCTCGACCGGCCGGCCGTTGTCGGCAGTGGGTATACCCCGGTCGATGAACCGCTGATGATCCACATACTCATAAGACAGATCCAGCACAGTTTCCGGACGCAATTCAAATTTCGCCGTCGGATTAATTCCAATGCGTTCACCTTCGAAAAAGTCCCGATGGTTTTGCAATTTCTCATAGAAAGCATTGAACCGGATAGCAGAGCGATCTGAGAGATCCAGATTGCTGTCTACCTGAATGTTTGCTTCACCCAGAGAGTTCACTGCCGACTGTAAATCAGTGAATTGCTCAGCAAGCAGAGCCTTCTTGGTCACTCGGTTCAGGACACCGCCGGTGCCCCCACGGCCAAACAGCAGAGCATTAGGGCCACGCAGGACTTCAACCTGCGCCAGGTTATAAAGTGGTCGGTAGTACTGCACGTCGTCACGGGCACCATCGATGAAGAAGTCGGCAGTAGAGCGAACCCCACGGAACACGATTGCGTCCCGGTGACCTTCCCCCTGCGAATTATTCACCCCGGGGACGTAGTTGATGATGTCGCCAATCGTGGTAAAGCCTTGCTGCTGAATCTGATCCGCAGTGACGATTGAAAGGCTTTGGGGGACATCAATGATTGGGGTTGGCGTGCGCAACGCATTGACCTGATTGTTGTACAGGTACTGACCCTCAACCACAATCTCCTCAATGGCATCATGATCCTGTGACTGGACCGAGAATGCAGAGGAAAGACAAAACACCCACAGCAAGCTGACTGAGATGCTCAGGTATGGAGCGGTGTGCGCTTTAGGAGCCAGGGACTTCGAGGACATCATAGGGCGTCAGTTTAGCTGATATGCAAATGAGAATCAAACTCATTTGCATTATCAATAGCAATACTGGCTTGCTGACGCGGCACCCTGCATCAGGGCGTCCGCTGCACCCATTCGCCGGCCAAACCCAAGCCCCATCAGTCAGCCAGCGGGCAGGCTTAACACCCGCACCCGGGTTGGCTAGCGCAACGCAAAATCGCTCAGCATGGCGTACCCGGGAGCAGCCACAACGGGCGATCCGTCAGGCACAGCCGGAGCCCTCAGTTCACCGGTAGGAGCTGCCTCTTGTTCTCATCAACCCAGAGTCGCCCGGTTCGAACCGCGTTGCGCTCAAGGGTTTTTCTGACCAGATCAAACAGGTCACCATTACGCCCCACCAGCTGATGGGGCACGCCCTGCTCTGCTGCCAACCGGGCATTGGCCCGCATGTGCCTGTCTTCACCGTGAACCGGAATAGCAAGATGCGGGCGGGTCCACTGATACATCTGGGCCAACTCTGCCGCACAGGGGTGCCCGGAGGCATGCAGGGGAATGTCGGATTCATCAGCCAGGGTCACTGTAATCCCCCGGGCACGGAAAGCGGCGACCAGCGCGTTGACCTGCTGCTCGTTGCCGGGAATGGTCATCGTACTGAAAATCACATGATCGCCTGCCGACAAGTTGACGTCAGGATGACTGTCTGCTGCCAGTCTCTGCAGCGCTGCCCCGGTTTCACCCTGACTGCCCGTCGCCACCAGCAGCAGCTCTTCCGGCAGCAGATAGCCCAGATCAAAATTGTCCACCACCGTGAAGTTCTCTTTGAGATAACCGGAGGCGCGCGCACTGGCCACCATGCGATGCAAAGATCTGCCAAGCAGCCCCAGATACCTGCCACTGACCCGTGACACATTACCGAGCGTCTGCAGCCGCGCCACGTTGCTTGAGAAGCAGCCGACCACGACCCGCTGCGGGGATTCAGCGATAATCCGATTCAGACCATTAAACAGCTCGGACTCTGACACTGAATGACCGGGCTTGGTTGCATTGGTCGAATCACATACGATCGCATCAAGACCGGACTGACCCAGTGCCTGATACAGCGGCGGGCGCACAGCTTCTCCGGCGATCGGGGCAGAATCAATTTTCCAGTCAGCGGTGTGCAGCACCTTGCCCACAGGTGTGCGAATCAGCAGCCCGTGGGTCTCCGGCGTACTGTGCGTGATGGGCACCCATCTGACCTGAAACGGACCCAGCTGCATCTCCTCGCCTGTCGACACAGTGATAACCGGTGCATCGAGTCCTTTTTCTCGCAGTTTTCGAAGCAGTACGTTACGGGTAAAGCGTGTCGTATAAATGGGACACCGGAATTGCTCCCACAGATGAGCAATCGCACCGATATGGTCTTCATGGGCATGAGTCGCTATCAATGCCACCAGCGACTCTGCCCGGTTGCTGATGAATGAGGGGTCGGGTAATTCTATGCGATTGCCTGCACCCGCCCCGTCTGGGTTCTTTTCAAACGTGACCCCGCAGTCCACCATCAGCCAGCTGCCCGCATGACCGTAAAGGTTCAGATTCATACCGATTTCCCCGCATCCACCGAGCGGTAAAAACCAGAAGTCTTTATGGTTTGGTTGCATGACAGAGCCTGAATTCACCAGAGCAAGCGGTTACCCACTTCTAACCATACGGGAATGGTGAAAAAAGCGACTACCGTCTGCAGGGTAATGATGTTGGCCATAAGGCTCACATCTCCGCCGAGCTGCCGGGCCAGAATATAGGCGGACGGCGGGGCGGGGAGGCAGGTCAACAGCAGCAAAACGGCCGCAAGATCGGCAGGTACCCCGAGCAATTGCGTAGCCATAGCCACCAGGGCTGGAAATATCAGCAACTTGCCCAGTACGGCAACGGCCAACTGCCAGCTCTGTCTGCCAAAAGACAGAAAACGAATCCCGGCTCCCACAGCCAGAAGCCCGAGTGGCAGCGCCGGCTGACTGAGCACATCCAGAAGCGCCAGAACAATCTCCGGCACATCGACCTCGTACAGCCCCAGAACGGTTCCAAACAAACAGGCAAGCACGAGTGGATTCGTCAGCACACTGCCCGTCACCATGGTAATCCGATTGCCCTCTCGGCCTTGCGCCGTAAGAGCGATCACGCTTAACACGTTCACTACCGGGATATAGACGAGCAGACAAAGCGCTGCAAGCGTCAGCCCAGTGTCCCCGTAAATCGCTTCGATACAGGCGAGTCCGATGTAGGTGTTAAACCGGATACTGCCCTGATACACCGAGCCCAGTGAATCACGCCTCTCAGCAATGAAACGGTGCAAGCCGGCAAACAGCAGAGTGAAGACGAGCAGGGCCAGCCCCAGCGACAGCCCGATATCAAGCAGTTTTGCCGCTTCAAAACGGGTCGCTGAGAGTCGTGAGATCAGCAGAGCCGGGAAAAACAGATAATAGGTCAACCGCTCCAGCCCCTCCCAAACCGACCGGGAAGAGACAGGCGTCCGGCTCACAGCAAACCCCAGCACGATGATGCAAAAAATGGGGATCAGGGGATCCATAATCATGGCAGCGGATCATAGCCTGACTGTGGCAGATCGGCCAGAACCGGGACGCGCTTGCACCGTGCCCATGTTAGACTGCTGCGCAGAAAAGTTTTCAGTTTCGCTGTTTTAGAACATCAACCCGACACACAAACATGAGCTCAGCCTTATGACTTTCGAACCCATGATCAAACCCGCGGGCCTCTGTGCGATTCTGGCGACACTGAACTATTGTGTGCCACAGGAATCGGATGAACTGACCCTGCAGGTCTTGCCCGACAGCCTTCCCAAAAATGTGATCTACATACTCTCTGATGACCACCGCTACGACTTCATGGGCTTCACCGGCAAGGTGCCCTGGCTGGAGACACCGAACCTGGACCGCCTTGCGGCGGAAGGGGCGTATTTCCCCAATGCCTATGTGACCACGGCGCTGTGTTCACCCAGTCGCGCCTCTATCCTGACCGGTCTGTACTCGCACAGCCACACGGTCGTCGATAACGCGGCGCCGGATCCGGGCAATCTGACCTTTTTCCCGGAATATCTGCAGCAAGCGGGTTACCAGACCAGCTTTTTTGGCAAGTGGCACATGGGCAATCATTCCGACGAACCGCAACCCGGGTTTGACCACTGGGAAAGTTTTCGGGGTCAGGGGGTTTACTACGGCCCCACCCTGAACATCAACGGTGAACGCATTGATTATGATGAGCAAACCTATATAACCGACTTGCTCACCAGCCATGCCGTTGACTGGCTGGAGAACAGGGACACGGAAAAGCCCTTCTTTTTATACCTGTCCCATAAGGCAGTTCACTCGCAATTCCAACCTGCGCAGAGACACCGGGACATCCACCGGGATGAATCCATTGTTCTGCCCGACTCTTTCAACACGCCACAGTATGGCGAACCCGCCCTTCCCTCTGCCAGCGCAACCGGCGAACCTCTGCGCGGCAGAGATTATTATGGCCAGAACAGACTCCCGGACTGGGTGAAGGCACAGCGGGAGTCGTGGCACGGTGTGGATTACATGTATCACGGCAATATCAGCTTCGACGAGTTCTTTCACCGCTATACCGAGACGCTGATGGGCATTGACGACAGTGTCGGGGCAGTGCTGGACTATCTCGACGCCAGCGGTTTGGCGGAAGACACCCTGGTCATCTACATGGGTGACAACGGATTCTCCTTCGGCGAGCATGGTCTGATCGACAAAAGGCACTTTTATGAAGAATCCGCCAAGGTACCCCTGCTGGTCAGATGGCCGGAAAAACTGGCAGGTGGCCAGCCCATCAACCAGCTGGTGCAAAACATCGATATCGCGCCGACCATACTTGAAGCCGCCGGATTGAGCGCACCGGCTCACATGCAGGGAGCCTCCCTCGTGCCCCTGCTGTCGCGCGGCGAGACCGACTGGCGGGATCGGATTTTCTACGAATACTACTGGGAGATGGACTTTCCGCAGACGCCCACCATGTTCGGAGTAAGAACTGAGCGTTATAAGTACATCCGCTATCACGGCATCTGGGACACCAATGAATTTTACGATTTGCTGAACGATCCGGGCGAGACCAATAATTTGATCGACGCTCCCGAGCATCAGGATCTCATCACCGGTCTGGCAACCGAAGTCTACCAGTGGCTGGAAGAGACCGGCGGCATGCAAATTCCCCTGAAGAATGTGGTCCGCCCCAAATTCGGCGATCACAGAAATCAGTCCGTACTGTAGATGGAATACTTTGCTGTCATTCTGTTCGCAATAACTACCTATGCGACACCCGGCCCCAACAACACCATGCTCATGACGTCGGGGCTAAACTACGGGATTCAGCGAAGCCTGCCCCACTACCTGGGCATCATCCTGGGTTTTCCAACCATGGTCATCGCTGTTGGGCTTGGACTGGCAACGCTGTTCGATCAAATCCCGCTGTTTCACGTCCTGCTCAAGGTCACAGGAGCCGCGTATTTAACCTTTCTCGCATGTCGAATCGCCACTGCACCCGTCTCTGAGCTGAGCACAGGCGACGGCAAACCCTTTACCTTCATTCAGGCAGCCGCCTTCCAATGGATCAATCCCAAGGCATGGGTCATGGCGGTCGGTGCCATTGCCACTTACACCGTGGTGGGCAGTAACTACGGCATTCAGGTGGTGACGATTGCACTGATTTTTCTGATCTTCGGCGCACCCTGCTCACTGCTCTGGTTGTGGTTCGGCGCGTCTCTCAAGCGCTTTCTGCAGAAGCCGGAGTCTGTAAAAGGGTTTAATTATGCGATGGCAGCTCTGTTGATGGCATCGTTGCTCCCCGTATTCAATGAATTGCTCAGGCAAATCTGAGCACTAACAGACCAAGGAGACAGTCATGCAGTTTCTCATCACCGCTTATGACGGTACTGACAGCGAAGCCCAGGCCAGACGAAGCGCAGCCAGACCTGCTCACATCGACAAGGCGCAGGCGCTGTTGGCAGGCGGCCATGTACTCATAGGCGGCGCCATTCTGAATGAAAAAGAGGAGATGATTGGTTCCTCTCTGGTGGTGGAATTCGAAAGCCGCGAGGCATTGGATCACTGGTTGCAGAATGATCCGTATGTAACCGGCAATGTCTGGCAGGACATTACCGTCCAGGCTTTTCGCACCGCAGTGAAAGCCTGAACCATAACCTGGCAAACCTGAACAGACACGCCGACACTGACTGCAGAAATCAGGGCTTTTCAAAAACCAGAATAAAGCGATCGGTTTTGCCCTGCAGATCTTCATCAAAGATGATCCGTGTACGATCGTCCGCGGGATTTCTTAGCGACAGATCACTGCCCACATACGTGAAGCCCTGAGCGACGATATCATCACGCAAAGCGACCTCATCGATACGATGCAGATCGTTGACCGCCTCGGCGACCATGCCCGGCTCACCGGCATGATCCACCACCACGAACCTCCCGCCGGATTTCAGAGCAGCCAGCACCTGCTCATAAAAATAGGCAACGTTGGCTGCAGGCCCGACGGGTACATAGGCATTCCCATCATATCGCTTGGGAATCACATACAGGTCGTGAAGCGCCATCACAATAAGCGCGCCATCAAGACTTTCCTCGGTCAAATCCAGGTTGATACCGCTGCGGGTGTGCATCACGACATTTTCCGGCATGCCGTTGTCAAAGCGGTCCTGCAGAATGTTGGTGCCCCACTGTTCGAAACCGGGATTGTTATGCAGCACGGCTTGCCCCTGAATTCCGACCAGACGGGCGAGCAGATCACTGTAGTATCCGCCCGAGCCGAAGAGATCTATGACTGTGTCTCCGGCCCTCAGATTCAGCCACGGAATTACCTTTTCCGGTCGACTGCGAGGGTCCCGCTCAAGGTCTGCGGCAAGACGGTCTGCCTGCGCCATAGTAAGAAGCACCGACTCCTCGTTAATCTGCTCGGCCTGCACTTGTCCGGCGAGACTCAGACAGATCAGGATCGGATTGACAAACAGGGCAATTCTCATGGTCAGCAGCTTGCGCTAATAGCCTTTATCGAAATCAATTGTGTGCAGCAGCGCCTGACCGCTGCAGTACCGTTCATAGTTCTGCAGGAACAGCCCTGCAATGTCGTCTGGTCGACTCACTGCTGCGATATGGCCGGTAATGGTCAGATCAGGCGCCGACCACAGGGCACTGTCAGCAGGCAACGGCTCCTGCTGAAAAACATCCAGCACCGCTCCGGCAATTTTTTGCGTCTTCAGAGCATGCACCAGATCATCCTCAACGATCAGATTGCCGCGCCCGACGTTGATCAGCAGCGCATCCTTTTTCATTGACTCAAATGCCCGGGCGTTGAGTAAGCCGGTCGTCGACGGCAAATCCGGAAGAAGGCCGAGCACATAATCTGCGTCTTGCAGAAATTCGGTCAGCTCGTCCGGTGCAAACACCTGTTGGAAGGCAGGATGTGAACGCCCGCTGCTGTTGAGCCCCGTACAGCGCACACCAAGCGCTGCGCAAGACTCCGCGACAGCTGCACCGATTGAGCCAGCACCCATAATGCCCAGCGTTTTATCGCAAAGACTGCCACTGACGCGACTATCCCACAGTCCGGACTGCTGACTCTGCCAGCGCTGACGCAGTCGCCCCTCATGAGCGAGCAAATGGGTGAGCACATATTCAGACATCTGCTGGCCGAATATCCCTTTCACGCCAGTGAGCACATAGTCTCTGTAAGCATGCTGAATGAGCGGGGTCACGCCGGCCCAGGTTGATTGCACCCACCGCACGGGCGGAGCAGTGTCCATGAGCTGCGCCAGAAAGTCGGGTCTGCCCAGAACAACCTCTTCTCCCTGATACACCTGCTGCACCAGCTCTTTGCGGCTCGCGGCGTTGATGTCAGCCGACACTCCGAGCTCACTGCTGATGATCGACCTGAACCGGTCGGCATCAAGCGCTGCGATAAAAATTGAAGGCAGGGGCATAATGAGGCCAGGCAGCTCTCCGGGAGGCGGCTACTGGCCCGACGCCAGATGCTCCATGGTCAATCCGACTGCCCCGCCGGCGGAAAATCCGCGCCAGTAGGTGTGGTCCTCAGTTTCCTGACCATTTCTGACCGAATAGACAGCCTCGGCACCGTCTGGCACGAGGTCAAAATAGTCGAGCTTGTTTGTGTCGCCCTTGAGGTGGTAATCGAAATAGGCAGTCACGAAATGATCCATGATGTTATTCATCCGGACATTGTCCCAAACCGGATCCGTATAGTGCCCTGACCCGATCTGACCTTCACTGGACTGCACCTCAACGGGAACAGGAATGGGAGCCGCCGCATTGTGCCCGGCATTTTTGAATGTCAGAAGGTAGCGGTCGCTGTTAACCGCCCCTTCGAAAATGGCCCGAGTCCCGTTGGCATATCCGGATACCGTATCCGCGCTACCGGCTATGTAAAAAGTCGGCACCGTAATACCTGCCAGGCCTTCCGGTCGCCACAGACCGTTGTTCATACCCCAGGGACCAACTGCCACCCCTGCCTTGATGCGTGGATCGAGATTGTTCCTGAATTCCGGATTGCTTTCGGCATGCTCTGCAAGCAAGCCGTTTGGCGGGGCTAGAAAGGAATCGACCATCTCAGGGTTATAGGCCCCGCCCAGATTGTTCACCAAACCATAGCCACCCATGGAATAACCAACAATCCCGGTGTTGTCGGCATCAATCATTCCGGACATCGGCCCATCACTACCCGCAAGCCCGGCCAGAGTGGCTAACACGAAGCGCTGGTCGAGCGGCCGGTTATACAGGGTTGAAGGAAAATGCTGTTCGCTTTCGTAGGTACTGTCAGTGTGATCAATGGAGGCAACAACATAGCCTTTGCTGGCCAGACTCTCAGCCGTATGGCTCATCAAAAACCGATTGCCCGGATGGCCATGAGAGATAATAACCAGGGGATAGGGCCCATTGCTGCGGTCAGGCTTTGCGCCGCGAACTGCCCTGCCCTGTAACTGCGCGACAATTTCCGGATTGCGAGTGATGGCTTCGTAGGTCACGCCGGGCGTCTGACCGTTCAGATCGGCGGGATACCACAATTCAACCGTCAGCGAGCGATCGTAGATAACGTTGTCGCTGCCACGCTGCGTATCCACGACATCGACCCTGTCGCGGGCAATCATTTCCAGCGTATTAACACCAATGTCGTGCGGTCCGAAGTGCGCCAGTTCAGGCGCATCTCCGCGCACGAGGTCGATCCGGTTAGACTGAGCGACCACTGCCGCGGAAAGAATGACGCCAATAACGCCGAGTAACACCCTGTTCATACCTGCCTCACAAGTTCATCTGGTCAGGCCCGACTCCCCCAGCGGGAGTCGGGAATCGCTAGCCTAGTTGAACTGGTGTTGATATGCCAGAGCACGCTCTTCTTTGCTGTCGGTATGGCCCTTGAAGTCATGCAGGATCAGATAGAGGCACGGCACCAGAAACAGGGTAATTGCAGTCGCGAACAGAACGCCATAGGCCAGAGAAATAGCCATTGGTATGATGAAAAAAGTGGCGGGGTTCGCGGTCGCCATCAACGGAACCAGTCCGATGAAGGTTGTGATTGAAGTCAGAATGATCGGTCTGAATCGCATGGCGCCTGCCTTTGAAACCGCCTCCACCATACCGACACCCTCATCACGCAACCGATTCACAGTGACCACCAGCACCAGGCTGGCGTTTACCACAACTCCGCTGAGCGCAATGATGCCCAAGATAGAGAAAAAGACCAGATCAGCCCCCATAATAAAATGGCCGAAAATCGCCCCGATCGCGCCGAATGGGATTACGCTCATGATCACCAGCGGCTGCAGATAGGATTTGAGCGGAATGGCAAGCAGGGCAAAGATGATTAACATCGCCATCGGAAACAGGGTTAACAGCTCTCCCAGAGACTCTGACGCCCGCTCTCCTTCTCCGCCGATCACCATATCGACGTCCAGCTCACGGGCCCATTGTGCACGATATTTCGAGATGATTTCCCGTCGTATCTCTTCGGGCTTGATCACCGCTCGATCAACATCTCCGCGCACCGTAATGATCCGGCGACCATCTTGTCGATTGATGCTGGAGTAACTGTTGCCCAGAGAGTAGTCCGCCACACTCAGGAAAGGCACTTCGGCTCCGGAAGGCGTGCGTATCAGCAACTCTTCGAGATTTCCAAGCGACCGGCGCTCCGGTTCCGGATATCGGACCATCACACGGATATCATCGCTGCCTCGCTGGATGCGCTGAGACTCCGCCCCGTAAAAAGCCTGACGCACCTGTGTTGCCACATCGTTCAGAGTCAGGCCAAGCGTTTTACCGCGATCGAGAATTTGAATCTGAACTTCTTGTTTGCCGGCTCTGAAAGAATCTGACACGTCGAAGACACCCGGATAGCGCATGAGCTCCTCACGCAATTGCGTTGAGGCTATCTTCAGATTATCTTCATCACGGCCTTCAAGGCGAAAATTAATGGCCTCACCGGCTGAGAACGCATCAGACTGGAAGTTGAGCTCTATCGCGTCCGCAATGGTGCCTACCTTTTCTCGCCAGCGATCGCGAATCTCAGCAGAGCTGATTTGGCCACGCTCGTAAAATGGCGCCAGGTACATTACTACTTCAGCGACCTCGCTGCTGCCGGCACTTCGCTGCCCGCCTCCGGGACCACCTTTCGGCGCAGTACCGCCGATTATGGTCAGTACACTATCGACAATGCTTTCAGTTTCTGCCGGAGCCACACCCGCCGCTTTGAGCCCAACGAGCTCTTCATCCAGCTCAGCTCTCAGCTCCAGTGCTTTTTCCTCGATCAGATCTGCGGCCTGCTCAGTGAGATAGGCCGGTACTCCCGCAGGCATCCGGACCTGACCATAAACAGTGTCCCCCTCAATGGAGGGCATGAACTGAAAAATAACCCGGCCGCTTATCACCAACGCCAGCACCACCATGATGACGCCCGTAGCCAGTGCCCAGGCCGCATATCGATACTTAAGCACCTTGCGCAAAGCACGCCGATAGCTGTGCTCGGCAAAGTTTTCCATACCATCTGCGATGCGTGTCTGGAAATTTTGCCAGGCGATAACGGCCCGGCTGCCGTCACCGAAATAACCCTCTGTTCTGCGATGGGCGATATGACCCGGCAGAATCAGCTGCGATTCCAGCAGCGATGCAATAAGGCAAAACACCACTGTACCGCCGATCACCTGAGAGAAGGCGGCGAAGCCTCCCGACTGCATCAGCAGTGGCAAAAACGCCGCAATCGTGGTCAGAACACCGAAGATTACCGGTACAGACACTTCGATCGTGCCCTCGATGGCGGCATCTTCCTTGCTGAGTCCCTTTTGCTCAGCCGCGTGGATTCTTTCTCCCACGACAATTGCATCATCCACCACAATCCCGAGGACCAGAATAAAACCCATAACAGTCAGAGAACTGATTGTCAGACCGATAGCGGGGAACACAATCAGCGCCCCGAGGATCGCAATCGGAATACCGGCCGCAACCCAGACGGCGATCTTGAATCTGAGAAACAACGCAAGAATAACCAGCACCAGTAACAACCCGGTGTAGGCATTCTGTGCGACTGTAGCGATTCTGGTCTGTGTGCTGACTGACAAATCCGTCACGATCTCGAGCGTCATCCCTTCAGGGAGATCCAGCTCCGACGAGGCCATAAATGCTTTCACCTGGCGAGCCGAGGTCACGATGTCCTCATTCCCCACTCGCATGACGTCGATGATGGCCGAATTCGTGCCATCAAGCCGGGCATCAAGATAACCCTCGGCAAAGTCATCGCGCACCGTGGCAATTTCGCCAAGCCGGAGTTGCGAGCCGTCAGGGTAGGAGGCCACGACGATATCCTCATATTCGGAACCCTGGTACACCTGCCCCTTGGTACGGAGCAGTATTTCACCCGATTCGGTGCGAATCGTCCCTCCGGGCAAGTCAAGAGAGGCCCGGGAGATCGCCCGGGAAATCTGATCCAAGGTGAGACCATACTGCCGCAGAGTAAATTCAGAGACTTCTATTGAGATCTCGAGCGGGCGAATGTATTCGATATTCACCTGAGACACTTCCGGAAGATCCAGCAGATCATCCCGGATTTCTTCAGCAACGTTTTTCAGATTCAGATCGTTAGTATCGGATGAGAGGGCCATCGTCATGACATTGCCCGTGCTGCTGAATGCCCGATAGATCGGCTTTTCCGTTTCGGTGGGGAAGGTCGTGATGGCATCGACGTTACCCTTAACGTCGTTCAACACGCGATTGAGATCAGCACCATTCGCCAACTGAAGCGTGGCATCACAGCCGCCTTCCCGTGCTGTGGAGGTCAGCGTGTCAATGTTCTCAATCCCCTCAAGGGATTCCTCCAGGCGCAGACACACCCCGGTCTCGGATTCCTCCGGGGTTGCACCCAGATAGGGAATACTGACCTGTATGATGCCAAAATCGATATCAGGGAATTCCTCCTGATTCAGATTTGAATAGGCAATAAACCCTCCCACCAGAAAAATCCACATGAGCAGATTACTGGCGACAGGATTTTTCACGAACCAAGTAATGGGAGTTCTCACTGCTGTCCTCTCACTCTGAAGTTATCCGACCCGAAAGCCTGTACCATGACGCGGCAGAGCCCGGGGCTAGATGGCCTGAACAACCGGCTGCACAGCCATACCGTCCACCACTGCCTGTATCGGAGAGATGCAAATTCGCTCGCCCGGCAGAATGCCGCTGCTGATCAGAACCTGCTGCTCTTCCAGTCTGAAGATCTCGACCTCGCGGTAATACATCTTGTTTTCCGCATCAACGATCAGGACCTGATTGTTGTTGCGAATGACACTGCGCGGCAGGGAGATAATGTTCTCAACCGTCCGGCCCTGAATATTAGCTTCCACGTAGAGGCCGATCGGCAGTGGAATACTCCGGAACCCGTCCACACCTGTCTCGCTATCGGTGCTCGGCTGCGACACCCTGATGATGGTCTGAACCGTGTTGCTGTTGGGGTCGATAGAGGCTTCAATTCGAACGAGCTTGCCCGGCCAGTTGTATTTCTGACCGCCGTACAGTCCGGTCAGCAGAACATCAGGCGCGCGCTCCGGGGGTATCTCTCCTCTTTGGCCTAAAGGCACGTTCAGAAACCCCAGCTGGCGAATAGCCAGCGGAACGCGAACTTCCACCTCGTCGGCACCATATAACAGAGCGACCGCCTGAGCCCGGTTGACGTACTGACCAAGCTCTACGTCTCTGGACTGGATGACCGCATTGAAGGGCGCTCTGATTTCAGTGCGATCGAGATCCAACTGCGCCTGCTCATAGCTTGCCTGTGCGTCGATCAGGCGCGCTTTGTTGACATTCGCCCGACGCTGCGCGTCCTGCAGCTGAGAATCGCTCGCCAGCCGCTGCTCTGCCAGTTCACGCATCCGGGCCAGTTCCGTGTCGGCGAATTCTGACTCGGCCTGCGCCTGCTGGAGGTTAGCCCGGCTTCTTTCCAGGGCGGTCTCAAAATCTGCAGCTTCCAGTCGCAGCAGCGCTTGCCCGGCCTCGACGTAACCTCCGGCCTCCATGCTCGGAGAGATCCACTCGACCGGGCCCGCGACAGGGGCTGACAGACTGACAGTCTGAGCAGCCTGTACTTTCCCCTGAGAACCGACAATCAGATCCACTGATTCAAGATTGACCTCTGCGACTCTGACAGAGACTGGAATGATTTCGACCGCCGCTTCTTCCACCGTGGTCGGATTCCTAATCAAAAAACCCGAAATGAGAACACACCCAATTAAAATTGCGATGGGTAAAACAATACGCTTCATGTCTAAGCCCTAGTTGGTTGATCTACCCTGCCCTCTCGCCTGAGAATTGGCAGGGAACACTCTGCATCGGCCTGCTAACCCTCACGCGCACTGGGCACGTGCCTCGGTAAGCAGGCGTCAACAACAGATTCCGTTAACGCATCAAAAAATGTGGTAATCGCAGCAGCCGCCCTGTCCCCGTTCCTGTCAGGCACGCTTTCCCGGAGCTCCGCCAGGGCATGTGCTACAGCTTGCTTGTCGATCTGCGGCTGGATGGCCAACGCCACCATTTGGGCAACAAACTGCGTTTTCAGATCATTGGTGATCAGCCGGATCACCAGATTGTCAGCAGTTATTGCGAGATATTCTAAAAGCCGCTGCCATCTCGGAATCGCAACAGAAAACCCGCCTTTTTCCCTGTCCAATCTTACGACCATTTCCCTGATGCAGTTCATTTGTCCTGCATCCGCGCAGGCCAGAGCTTCTCTGGCATTCTGGGCAGCCAAAGAACCGAAGGTCTTCAGGAATTGCCGCACCAGAACCGGGTCCGGAGAAACATCTCGCGCCATCAAGGGCCCGAGAACCGCAACGCTCGCCGAACTCAGCGCCCTCACCCGTGCGCCGCCCGGCAGAACCGCAATGATTCCGAGTTGCTCAAGCTGCGAAAAAGCCTCCCTGACCGCGCCGCGGCTGGCATTAAACCGGGCAGCCATAGCCCTCTCCGAAGGCAGCCGGTCGCCCTCCCGATAGCGCTGATCAAGAATTTCGCCGCGCAGAATCTCGGCAATCTCATGGCTGAGGGTGCTGCCTGCAGGCACAGTGATACTCCGCTTGTTTTGGTCTGACCAATTTGGTTACCAAAAGTATCACGCATTTGCCGAACAGCAACTGAAACGCGACGAATTGAACAGATCAGGCGGTGAGTCGACAGCATATTCACCGATTTGAACCGGCGGCAGACCCCAGCCGCCGTGACGTACGACATTCGAGCGTTCTGTCCGGTCAGTCCGCTGAATGTCCGGGAACCGCGCCGGCTGTTCCGCAGCCGCCATGGTGCCTGCCCGCTTCGCTACGACGCCGGCACTCCGGCAGCCGACTACCGGGAATAGCCGTCAGGGCTGCAGAGCCAGTTCAGAACAGCGATCCGGCTGCCATCCGCAGGGGCCATCAGGGGCTCGCATGCCCCGGATTATCTGTTGTGACAGCCTCAAAACCTGATTAAATCCGGTCAGTTACCTCAATCTCCGCCGCGACTGTAAAGCCAGTCTGGCAGCGCCGCAAGCCAGCCAGTACCGCTCGGTACCGGTTGACAATCGGCTCAGGAAATCAACAAGCCCATGGAATCGCTCAAGCAGTATCTGATCCACAATTTCGAGGGCGTCTTTGTGCTGGTCATCCTGACCTTTGTCAGCGCAATTGTGTGGCTCGTCGATTCCAAGCTCCCTTTTCTCAACTTTTTCTACCTGCCCGTGCTGCTCAGCTCGTACTATCTCGGCATCCGCTCCGGGGTGCGGAGAAATCGGACCCTTCGACCTCTGGTCCTTCATCATGACGTGGGCGGGATTCCTGATCCTTACGGCTGTCATTGTGGGTTTTACCCACCGCGAACTGCAGGACAACATCACAGAAGCGCTGCGCGCCAAGGCAGAAGCGAGTGGCAACGCAGAACTTCTCGAACAAACTATGTCTACGATTAGAGAGTTTGAATCTGAGCTTGACTTCAAAGTAGAGGAAAGGACGCGAGCATTGCAGGAAAAAACGCAAACAATCTCAGCTCACAAGGAAAAAGTTGAGGAGACTCTCTACACCACGATGGACCCGGTGGTGGCCAAGTTAGTGATAGAGAATAGGATTCGAACTGAAAATCGACGAATCTCCGTCATGTTCTCAGATCTCATGGGCTTTACCCAATACTCTGAAGACCATTCGCCCGAAGTCGTGATCACAGAACTCAACAAGTACTTGGCGGACATGGAAAATATCCTGGTTCAGTACAAAGCGCATATCGACAAGTATATGGGAGACGGGATCATGGCAGAATTTGGCGCACCGGTCAGTCTTCAAAGACATGCACTGTTGGCGGCGGCGGCCTGGAAAATGCAGGAACGGATGCGCTCAGCCAACCACCCCTTCAAGTTGAGAATCGGCATCTCGACTGGAATAGCAACAACCGGGATTATTGGCGCCAAGCGCCAGTCGTTCACTGCCTTTGGAGATACGGTAAACCTCGCGTCCCGCATCGAGGCTTTGTGCAAACCAGGCAGGGTCACGGTCGATGAAGCCGCCACGGTCCATGAATGTTCAGATAATTTCGAATTTCGCCCAGTTACAGGCTTGACACCCTTTGCTGATTTAGCGAACGCCGGCGTGACGGAGAGTCTCAATGCGTCGATGATGGAAGTTGAAGAAAACCCGAACAGCATCGGTAGTCGCATCGAATTGGCCCAACTTTTGGTCAAAGTTGAAGATTTAGAAGAGGCAATGATTCAATTTAAAGCTGCGATGGATCTAGATCCCGACAATGCTGAGATTAAGATTGCCTATGCAGATCTTGCTTTGCAAATCGAACAAAATCGTAACGTTTCGGTGCGTGGCCGAAGCAGCACTGTCCATCTGTACGAGATTGTTGGTCCTAAAGATCCGCTGAAGAATACCGCTCAGTTACCACCTCATCTGCTTCAGGGTCTTCAATTGCGGCTAGATAAACTGATTCCCTATCCTGAAGATCTGGTACTGCCCGTAGAATGCATGGACGGATCTGTAGGCTTTTCGAGATTGATTGGCGCTACTGCTTTCCTAATCGCGGACAGGATGGAATTGGCAGACCAGGACAAACACGAAATCCTCGAGGCAGGCTATCTCGGCCAGATAGGCAAAACAATCGTTCCAGAAAATGTGCTCAATCGCAACGGCGGATTGACAGAAGACGAACTTACCCTCATTCATATGCACCCTCGCGAGGGCGTTCGCAAACTACGTAATGTGGGCTACGATAATGAGCGCATGCTAGAGTTGATCGAGTGTTCACACGAAAATTTTGATGGCTCAGGTTATCCAGCCGGCATCAAAGGCGACAACATCCCCCTTGGAGCACGCATTCTTGCGGTAGCCGAGGCTTGTGTCAGCCTCACATCAAAGCGGCCCTACCGTAATCCGTGGGACGGCAGAGCCGCCATGACCGAACTCAGCAAATACGTCCAGACGGGCAAATTTGACCCGGCGGTGGTGGAAGCCCTGAGCCAGATCGTTGCCGAGCTCTGATGTCGGGCTGCCAGCGATCTGCAAGAGACCGCCTTCGGTAGCTTCCGGGCCGGAAGCCACTACCCTGCCGGACAGGCATGAAGTACGGCGGTTAATTACCAGACAGACTTTCCCGAACCATGCCCTGCAGTCGCTCAGAGGTCATCCCCCAGCGCTCTCCCTCTGCCATCGCTTCGTCAACGCTGGCGCCGTCAGCCAGTGCCGCAAAGGCCATCAGGCCGCCGACCCGGTTGCCCGTCGCACAGTGCACTATCACCGGCTCTCCATCAATGTCCGCGAGAATCCGGGACAGCGCCGACGCGTTGTCAGCGTTAATCCCAGCGCCGCCGGCAACCGGAATCGAGTAATACTTCATACCGAGCGACTCGACCACTTCCCCTTCATTGAAGGCAACTTCTTCCCCTGCTGTGCGCAGATTTATCACGTGCTTGACTCCTGACCGTGCTGCCAGACCCAGTTGTGCTGCCGTCGGCTGGCCGGTCGACAGGGTCGCGCCCGACGGCGCGCGGAAGTTGTTAATGTCTGAATTCTGCAGCGCCGCCAGATCAAAACCCGCTGATCCTGCACAGGCTGTCAGTATGAGCGCAAACAGGCTGCTGAAGACCAGCCGGAGGCTGCTCGAGGCACTGGGTATGGTGAGTGTCATGTTGTTCTCCCTAGATTACGCAGAGGTCGCTGCCGGCCCGATACCGCACAGCCGGAGGCGACCGTTAACGAGAAGTGCATAGTCGGCACCTGCGCGCATGATATGTGGCTTTATGCCGCCACAACAAGGCTAAGATTCTGATTCGTTGGTGATCTGATAGCGTAGCTCGACATGGTCACGCGCTCTGGCCCTGCCACCGTAAAAAGCAGGTCTGAACTGCAGCATGCGCATGGCGCGCACCGCCCGCCTTCTGGCTCGCCTGTCCTCCGGCTCCA